>Ga0114931_10001434_pt1 | contig 30428 bp, 28 predicted proteins | sample 2SBtaG_FD_89579 | JGI IMG/M metagenome (GOLD analysis project Ga0114931, IMG submission 89579) | Deep subsurface microbial communities from Kolumbo volcano to uncover new lineages of life (NeLLi) - 2SBTROV14_V59a metaG | ecosystem: Environmental > Aquatic > Marine > Volcanic | place: Kolumbo... | reverse complement strand
GAATTTCAGACAACAAGCACTTTCTGTCCGATGTACTATTCGGAGCGGCTCTCGGAACCGTAATCGGTAGGAGCGTCGGGAAGATCCACAAAAACGACAGGGGAGACAGAATTACGGTACTGCCCTATACTGACGGATACTCCACAGGCGTTACGGCTACATTCACATGGTAAAATCGGCAACATATTTATTTATAGTTTATCCAGGAGAGTGTGATTCGTTAATAAACTCACTATAACATTCTAACTATACTTCAACTTTTGATAACAGATTTAGGTGTCCAAAGAGGTGCCTATACTACACAAAATTAATCGAAACTATCTATATATACTATTAGATTTTTCTTCCTATTTCTTCAACAATAACAACAAGATGCCACAACTAGAAGGACTTAATAAATATATCTGAACGTTTAAGTCCCTTGCGTCTACCAATTCCGACTATATAAAGAATACTATATAAAGAATAGAGTATAGGTCTGGTCTGATTTGATATCGAAATTTAACTAGCGAAAAACCAAGAATTTGATAAAATACTAGAATACGCTGAAAAAGAAAATTATCTAGAGTATTTAGGCTAACTAACCAGACTATATTCTTGAAAAATGGTATTATCAATGCTTAAATGATTGTAATATTCGGGGGTTCGAAGTATATTCAATAGCCCCAGCCAATTCATAATTTACCTCCATACCGATTGCCAGCGCTTTCCCGTTAGGATAAATTTGTATGCGTAAGTGACTTCAAATGGCAAATAAATCACTCGAAAAGCTAAATCCCGCGCAAAAAGAGGCCGTAACGCACGGGAAAGGGCCGCTTCTCGTTCTTGCCGGAGCGGGCTCTGGTAAGACCAGAATAATCACAGAGCGCATTGCCCACCTGGTTAAAACCGAGAACTTTCCTCCCAGAAGCATTCTCGCCGTCACTTTTACGAATAAAGCCGCAAACGAGATGAAGGAAAGGGTAAGGGGGCTTATCGGAGACCTCTCGAAATCCCTCTGGATCGGCACTTTTCACTCCGTGTGTCTCAGGATTCTAAAGAGGGAGATCACAAACCTAGAGGGCTTTGGAGGGGATTTTACCATATACGACGATACCGATCAGATAAAACTCATAAAACAATGCATGACCGAGCTTGATATCAGCGACCGCACATATACGCCCAGATCTATACGCTCCAAGATTGACGGAGCAAAGAATAAAGGGCTCGGACCCGAAGACTTTCGTAACGACATTTATGAGAAAACTGTTTCTAATATATATGATCTATACGAAAAGGAGCTGAGGCGGGCAAACGCGCTTGATTTCAGCGATCTCCTTCACGTAACGGTAAGGCTCTTCAATGAAAAACCCGCCGTACGAAAGAGATACCAGGGGCTCTTTCAGCACATACTAGTAGACGAGTACCAGGACACAAACCCCGTTCAGTATAAAATTGTAGAGCTTCTTTCAAAAAAGCACAGGAACCTGTTCGTAGTAGGCGACGATAACCAATCGATATACGGCTGGAGAGGGCAGATATTACCAACATCCTCGATTTCGAGAAGGGTTTTCCCGATACCACTATCATAAAGCTCGAAAGAAATTACCGCTCGACAAAAACTATACTCGAGGCTTCGAATAAGCTTATCTCGAACAATAAGCACCGCCGCGATAAAGAGCTGTGGACAGAAAATGCCCAAGGTGAGCCTATATCATATTACCTGGCCCGGAACGAGAAAGACGAGGCTAAGTACGTATGCTTGCAGATACAGCTCGAGATTGCCAAAGAAGAATATACGCATAAAAATATAGCGATATTATACAGAACTAACACTCAGTCCCGCCAGATAGAAGAGGAACTGCTGTACCGCTCCGTGCCCTACAGAATAGTGGGCGGGATCGGGTTTTATCAGCGGGCAGAGGTCAAGGATGTCCTGGCTTATTTAAGGGTAATTTCAAACCCCTGGGACGAAATGAGCCTGAGACGCATACTCAACGTACCCCCGAGGGGAATAGGAAAAGGGACTCTACAGATACTCCAAGGGATAGCCGAAAAGAACGGTGTCGCGCTTTACGACGCTTTGGGTCTGGCAGCCAAGGATAATACTCTTTCAAAAAGCGCTTCAGTAAAGCTAGGGAAATTCCATAACCTGATAAAAGAGCTTATTTCATATTCTGAGGAAAACGGGATCGGAGAGCTCATCGACCGCGTTCTCCAAAAGACGGGCTACCTGGATATACTCGAAAGAGAGCCTGAAAGGCGGGAAAACGTAGGGGAGCTTTTCAACATAGCGGCGGAATACGAGAAAGAAACGCTCAAAGGAGACACCCCGCAACCTGAAGAAAGTGATGCAAGCGAGCTAAACGAATTTCTCGACCGGGTTTCACTTGCAAGCGACCTCGATACTTATAACGATAAAACCGATCAGGTAGCGCTTATGACGCTTCATTCCGCAAAGGGGCTCGAGTTCCCACTAACCTTTATAATCGGCTTAGAGGAAAATCTGCTTCCCCATTTTAACTCTGTAAGAGACGGAGAAATAGAGGAGGAGCGCAGGCTCCTCTACGTAGGGCTCACTAGAGCGAAGGAAAAGGTTTACCTGACAAGCTCCTCCAGAAGGCTCGTATTCGGTAAAGAAGAAAGCCCCTCCCCTTCAAGATTCCTGGCTGAAATACCAGAAGAATTTATTGACGCTAAAGTATATAAGGGTGAATCAAGAAGGGCTACCGGTTACAGTGCTAAAAAATCCGATCTCCCGCATAAAGCCTCCGTAATACAAAGCGGCAGCAGCAATGGAAAGAGTTACAAAACCGGCCAGCAGATAGAGCACAAAAAATTCGGTCTGGGGACAATAAGAAAAGTAGACGGAAGTGGGGACGGTGCGAAGGTCACAGTGCACTTCTCTCAATACGGAACAAAAAAAATTATCGCAAGCTACCTGGAAAGTAAGTAATTATCTCCTGCTTTAAGAAACCGCTCAACACAACCCCAATGAGGAGCAACTAATTACAAGGTCCTTTGCTCCTCCCGGTGGAGGTTTTGAGTATTAATAAAACATAGGCTGCACGGAATTAGGGAGGGGGGGGTCGACTGCATCCTTCCGTAAGTGTCGTCAAAACTAAGCTCGTTTAATTTTCGCAACGTCTTCCAAACTCCGGCGCGCTATAGTAACATCCATATAGTTTACAGCGGAGCTGCCTGCCCTTAAAAGTTGTATAGTTATGAAAAGCCGGTTTCAGGCGAAAAAGGACCTAGCAATATTTGAGCGTTCTATGAAACATAGAAAGAATAAGATAAAACGCCAGCACGGGATCATCAAGGGTTTAAAGAGGTTCCTCGAGGACAACGTATCATCGCTTGATTCCGTAGAGGGAATAATTCCCGGAGAGATAAAAGTAGGTAAAACCAAGGGTGAGAACCTGGTCGTGCGCTACAAATATTCGACCATTAGCGGCGCAAAGCTAATAGCGCGGAGCGGCAACTCAGTTCAGGAAGTCTTCGTAATCACAAGCGACGCGGACAAATTAAAAGAGGTAATAGAAAGCTCTCAGTAAATCAATTGAACCTTAAGGCGTTTTTCCCGAGCAACCCTTCAACATCTGAAATGAACGCGTCGTCTATACCTACCCGCAAATCCTCCACCTCAACTACAGCTATCCCGCCTTCGGTGTTCAGGTGAATATGAATCTGAGACTCTCCGGGATAACTGCTTATAATTTCCCTTGCTTTTAGCAGTGTCTCTTTCGTTGTGCTCTCTTTGGGGAAATTTATATGCACTGTAGACCCGTTCCTTAAATCCCTAAGAGACTTAATATCCGTAGCCCTGAGTTTAACCCTGTCTTCACCGGGCTCCGTAAATCCTTTCACAATTACGGGATCCACTTTCCCTTCCAATATGGGGAGAGACTTTCTCAATAGATCATTGAAAACAACTACCTCGACCGACCCTTTAAGGTCTTCGAGCACAAGGTTCCCGAATATACCAGAGCCGCTCTTTGTGTGCCGCACGTTAAGCGACCTTACGACTCCCGCCACGGATACTTCCCGCTTCGTTTTAATATCGGAAAGCGCTTCCGTATCAGTATTCTTTACGCTTTTGCTGAGCTCCTGCTCAAATTTAGCCATCGGGTGACTGGTAACATAAAACCCCAGCACCTCCATCTCGTTTGAAAGAAGCTCCTTTTCTTCCCATGATGGCACATCGGACAGCCCCGGCAGTGAAACCGAATCATTCATTGAAAATAAAGAGTGTTGACCTTCAGCTGAGCTCTTTTGCTTGAGAGAAGTATAGCTAAGTAGTGTATCGACAGACTCTATTAAACACGCGCGGTGAGCGCCCAGGGAATCGAACGCTCCGCTTTTCACGAGGCTCTCGAATGTCCTTCTGTTCAATTTTCTGGCTTCGACTGAACCGCAAAAACTGAAAATCGATTCAAATTTAGTACACTCCTCTCTGGCTTTTATTATGGCGTTCACGGTGCCCTCGCCCACGTTTTTAATAGCGGACAGACCGAAGCGGATATTCCCCTCAGAAGCCGTAAACTCGTCCATACTCTCGTTCACATCGGGGGCAAGGACCTCTATATCCATATCCCTGCATTCTGAAATGCTTGAAATGACTTTATCGGTATTGCTCGAATCAACGGACATAAGGGCGGCCATAAACTCTGCGGGGTAATGGGTCTTCAGATAAGCTGTCTGATATGTGATAAGGGCGTATGCAGTGCTGTGGCTTTTGTTAAATGAGTACTCGGCAAACTTCTCCATGGCATCGAATATTTCTTTTGCCTTCCTGTCCTTTATACCCTTTTTCTTGGCGCCGTCCAGGAACCTTTTTCTCTGTGCTTTCATCTCTGCGGGTTTCTTTTTACCCATGGCGCGGCGTAGTAAATCGGCCTCTCCCAGGCTGTAATCCGCGACCGCGCTCGCAGTCTGCATTATCTGCTCCTGGTATACGAAAAGCCCGTAGGTGTCTTTAAGTATCTCCCGGAGCTCGGGGAGAGGGTACTCCACCTCTGCATTTCCGTGCTTACGCTTTATAAAATCGTCCACCATCCCGCTGTCCAGCGGGCCTGGACGGTAGAGCGCCAATAGGGCTATAATATCCCCAAACGCAGTCGGGTTGAGTCCTTGGAGGACTTCCTTCATACCTGTTGACTCGATCTGAAATATCCCCCTCGTAAACCCGCTTGAGAGGAGCTTATAAACCTTGGGGTCATCGAGGGGAATCTTACGGATATCGAAACCAGCCCCGCCGTTCTCCGCATGATTCTCCCTTATCCGCTTAAGCGCTTTATCTATTAGGGTAAGTGTTTTCAGGCCCAGGAAATCGAACTTTACGAACCCGAGCTCCTCAATCGAGTTCATGTCGTACTGGGTCACGATCTCGTCCTTCGAGCCCCTGTAAAGCGGGATATGATCGGCAAGCGGCTCGTTTGAAATTACAATCCCCGCCGCGTGGGTCGAGGAGTGACGCACCATGTTCTCGAGCCTCTTTGCAAGCTCGATCATCTCTTTAAGCGCGTCTGATTCATTTACTAGCTTCTTAAGGTCTTTTACGCTGTCTATTGCCTTTTCTATGCTGAATACTTTGCCCCTGAACGAGGGTATCAGTTTTGAAACCCTGTCCACATCCGCATAGGGTATGCCGAGCACCCTGCCAACGTCTTTGACAACCGCCTTTGCGGACATTGTCCCGAACGTTCCTATCTGCGCCACCTTGTCCGCCCCGTACTTCTCTGTTACGTAGCGTATGACTTCGTCTCTCCCCTCGCCGCAGAAGTCTATGTCTATATCGGGCATGCTCACCCGCTCGGGGTTTAAGAAACGCTCGAATATCAGATCATAGGGAATAGGGTCAACGTCGGTTATACCCAGGACATACGCTACGAGACTCCCCGCTGCGCTCCCCCTGCCCGGTCCCACCGGTATACCTCTGGATTTTGCATAGTTAATAAAATCCGCGACTACAAGGAAGTATCCCGAAAATCCCATCTTCTGAATAATCTCAATCTCGGTGTCGAGCCTTTCTTTGTATTCCCCGTGTTTTTCCTCGGGAATCGTATCCTCACCCAACTTCTCGCCTAGTTTCTGAGCGGCAAGATTAGCCATGTGCTCGTCAAGGGAGGTCCCGTCCTCGACCTGAAACTCCGGGAACTTGTAGCCGTCGACTTCAAAATCGAAATTACACCTGTTTGCCACTTCCCCCGTTCTATAAATGGCGTCTTCAAAACCTTCCAGGTCCCCCAGCATCTCGCCCTCTGATTTCAGATAGTACTGGTCACCCTGAAACTTAAAGCGGTTTTCATCCTGAAGCGAAGAACCCGTTTGTATGCATAGCAGCGCGTCGTGAGGTCTGGTGTCTTCGCGCCTTAGGAAATGGCAGTCGTTTGTGGCCACTATCGGGATCCCGAGTTTGTCGCTAACCTCTTTTACCTTCTTATTCACCCTTTTCTGCTCAGGAAGGCCTGTGGCCTGTACTTCCAGGTAGTAGCGGTCGCCGAAAATCTCCCTGTACATTGCGGCTACTCCCAAAGCGGCTTTCATATCCTTATCGAATATCGCCTTCGATAGCTCGCTGTTAAGACAGCCGCTCAGCACAATGAGGCCTTCGTTATGTTTATCCAGAAGCTCATGGTCCACGCGCGGTCTACGGTAAAAACCATCAAAATACGCCTTTGTCACGAGCCTCGAGAGATTTTGGTAACCGTTTTTGTCCATGGACAGGACTGTTAAATGGTGGGTTTTCCCCTCTGCGGGGTTATCGGGGTTTATCTTGGGCGTAATATACATCTCGCAGCCGATAATAGGCTTAACTCCCGCCTCTTTCGCTCTCTTATAGAAATCGTAAGCCCCGAACAGATTGCCGTGGTCTGTGAGCGCGACGGCCTGCATCCCGAACTCCTTGGCTTGGGGAAAAAGCTCCTCGAATTTAATCGCTCCGTCTAAGAGCGAATACTGCGAATGTAAATGTAGGTGGACAAAACCTTTGTACATTAAGAGTATTATATCCAAGAAGATTCACTCAGTTCAAGTCTTAAAAAAACATCATATGTTCCCCGGGGCTTAGAACCATGAAAATCGACTTATTATATCTCTATGTTGAAAACAACCCGCTAAAAAGTATATTAACTTTCTTAACCGAGTCTGCATATTAGGTAGAGCACTTTATAGATAAGCATATTTTGCGGTCTCAAACCTGACACTAAATGCGATATATACAAAATTGACTGTTATAATCTCTCTCACATAGAGAGGAGGATCATATAATCATGGATTCAATATTTTCATTACTTAATACCATACCGAGCCCGTTTTCGGATCTTGTAGCTGTAATTGTAATTTTCATCCTCATCGCCCTTATTTCATTTGTTATATCCTTCTTTTTTCAAGAGAAGCCGGTAAAAGAAACAGAGGGGCCTGAAGTAGAAGAGCCTCCTGAAGAGATTACCGGAGCGTCATCGGCCGAGCCCGTTCAGGAAGCGCCCCCGGGTCTTGAAGAAAAGGTCTTGGAAACACTTGAGGGAGCCCTGCCGCATGAGCCCGTACCCGGAGCGGCTATCCCTCCTGAGCCGGAGTTTGCACAGGAAATTATAGAAGAGGTACAGGGCGCTCCGGATGTGGGAACAGTAGAAGTCCCGCCAGATGAAGCTGTAGCAGAGGTGGAGGAACCGGAGGAGTTTGCAGAAGAAGAGGACATGAGCCCGGAAGGGCTATTTGCAAGGCTCCGTACGGGGCTTTCAAAAACACACTCGGGCATCTTTGGCAGGCTCGGCGGGATGCTGTCGAAAAAAGAGATAGACGAGAGCACCTGGGATGATTTTGAAGAAACTCTCATTATGGCAGACCTCGGGGTCGGCACCACAATGAAGTTGCGGGAGAGCCTGGAGTCAAAGCTCGCAAAGACGTCCCTCGATAATGAAGAAACCATAGAGCACGCTTTAAAGGAAGAAATACTTGCGATACTAAAAAGTGCGGAAGGTACTCCCATAAAGGCCGACAGTGAGCCTTTCGTTATAATGGTGGCGGGGGTGAACGGCGTCGGAAAGACCACTACAATAGGCAAATTGGCGCACAAGCTCAAGCAGTAGAACAATAACGTAATGGTCGCTGCCGGTGATACGTTCAGAGCCGCCGCTATGGAGCAGCTCGAAGTCTGGTCAAAGAGGGTAGGTACGGAGTTTCTTAGGGGCGAAAGTGGTAGAGACCCTTCTTCCGTAGCCTTTGACGCGGTAAGGGCGGCTATTTCGAAAAAAATAGGGATATTAATCATAGACACAGCCGGAAGACTTCATACGAAGGACAGCCTGATGGAGGAGTTAAAGAAAATGAAAAGAGTCGTAGGGCGTGAGCTCGAAGGGGCCCCGCACGAGACCCTTTTAGTCCTTGATGCAACGACCGGCCAGAATGCTATACAGCAAGCCAAAATGTTTAACGAAGCGCTCGACGTTACAGGCATCGTCCTCACAAAGCTCGACGGCACTGCCAAAGGTGGGGTGATTATCGCGATAGCCGACGAGCTGAATATCCCGGTTAAATATATTGGCATCGGTGAAAGTCTGAGCGATCTCAGAGAATTTAACGCCGAGGAGTTCGTGGAGGCATTATTTTACTCAGGAGACGAGTCGGTTCATTAACGTGCTGTTTATGGCTCAAATACTCTGGAAATTGATATAATTAAGTTGAATGCCTATAGATAAAGATAAAAAACATATGTCCGCCGCCCTTAAGCTCGCTCTTAAAGCTCAAGGGATGACGAGCCCGAACCCGCTCGTCGGGGCATTGCTGGTAAAAAACGGCTCAGTCATCGGCAAGGGGTATCACAAGAAAGCCGGGCTCCCGCACGCCGAAATAGAAGCGTTTGAGAACGCTAAGAGGAATGGAAAAACGGTAACAGGCTCGACACTCTACGTGACACTCGAGCCCTGTTGCCACACGGGAAAGAGGACCCCCCCCTGCGTAAATTCCATAATACAAGAAAAGGTATCCCGGGTCGTAATCGCCTCTCTCGATCCGAACCCGAAAGTAAGCGGGAAAGGTGTTTCAAAACTCAGGAAAAACGGAATGGAGGTAGTTACAGGAGTCCTCGATGAGAAATCACGGGAGATGAACGAAGCTTATATAAAGTACATCACCACGGGGCGGCCTTTTGTCGTGCTCAAGCTCGCGGCGACGCTTGACGGCAAAATCGCCGCAGCTTCGGGAGATTCCAAGTGGATCGGGAGTGAAACTCAAAGGAAGCACGCACATTTACTCAGGAGCAGGGCAGACGCAATTATGGTGGGTATAGACACTGTGCTGACAGACAACCCCAGTCTCAACGTGCGGCTAATGGGTGCTTATAAAGACCCCGTTCCCGTAGTTCTCGACACTAAGCTCAGAACCCCCACTTCCTCAAACCTGATACGTATCCACCAAGAGCCCGTTATAGCCACCGTGCGCCCGGTGGATAAAGCTAAGCGTGAAAAGCTTAAAAGTCTCGGGGCAAGAGTACTCACCGTTAAAAAAGACAAAAACGGCCGGATAAATTTGAGGGAATTGATGCGTACACTGGGAGAGCTTCAGTTTATAAGCGTTTTAATCGAGGGGGGAAGCACGGTCGCGGGGCAAGCGCTCAAGAGCGGAATCGTGGATAAAATCACTTTTTTCTATGCGCCTAAAATCGTCGGCGCGGGCGGACTCAGCATGATAGGCGACCTTAAAACAGAGAGAATCGGGGATTCGATCGAAGTTCGGGATATAAGTGTGAAGAAAATCGGAAGCGAGTTTATGGTCGAAGGGTATGTTGGGAAAAAACAATAGAACCCCTAACCGTTGAGTAGACAATGAGGAGCCAAAAGAAGCAAAAGAAAAATGTGAAGAAAAATAAAATCGGAATATTTGGCGGGACTTTCGACCCGGTACACACGGGACATCTGCGGGCGGGCGAAGAAGTAAGGCGGATACTCGAGCTTGATAAAGTTTACTTTGTTCCCTCTGCTATCCCTCCCCATAAGAAACCCGAAGAAACCACCCATCCATCAGACAGATTAAATATGCTCAAACTTGCACTGGACTCCTACCCGTATTTTGATATTTCTACATACGAGATAGATAAAGCCACTACCTCCTATACCGTAGAGACACTCAAGCATTTTACTTTGAAGTATCCGGATATAGAGTTCTATTTTATAGTGGGGAGTGAGCTTTTTAGTCACATTGAAACATGGAAAAATTTCAATGATCTCTTTAAATTAGTAAACTTTGCGGTTATTGAGAGGCCGGGTTTTACACAGCGGAGCACTCCTTCGCTGCCTATTGCAATCAAGCCGGATTTTCGATATCATATGAAACGGGGCAACGTGATAATATACTTAAACCAATTTTCCAAAGAAGTTGTATATATACAGATCCGAGGAGTGAGGGTTTCTTCCACAGAAATTAGACAAAGATTTAAGGCGGGCGAATCTATAAAAGGTCTGGTACCCGAAGAAGTCGAGCGCTACATAATAACAAATGGGCTTTACATAAAGGAAGGTTCTTGATAGAGACCAAAGGAAAAGCTCTTTCCATAGCCCGCGCCGCATGGGAAAAACACGCGCAGAATCCCGTACTTATCGAAGTAAAGTCCTCAAGTGACGTCACCGATTATTTTTTAGTCTGCAGCGCCAATTCTGACAGGGGCGTAAAAACCATAGTCGAAGGCATAGAGCAAAAGCTCAAAGAGCTGGGTGAAAAGGTACTAGGGATTGAAGGTTATTCTGAAGGCAATTGGGTACTTATTGATTCAGCAGACGTAGTCGCCCACATCTTTTACGAGCCGTTAAGAGGATTTTACGACCTAGAAAGCCTCTGGATAGATGCCCCGCGCATCGACCTCCCGTTTGAAGAGAACGCACCAAACGACCACACCGCTCAAGACCATACCGAGAGCTACGGTTCCTAAATAAAACAAAATTCGGGTCCTGTAAGATTAGCCAATTTAATGCAGCAGTTAATTATCCGCGTCTAGCGTTATTGGCCCTCTTTAATCCCTCTTCTTCTGATAAAGGCGGGTATCTCAAACTCGTCTTCCGCAAGCTCGGTCGGGACAGAGGAAACTATCTTATTCATATTCTGAGCGCCAACTGTCTGTATACCCGTGGCTATGACCGTGAGCTGAACCGACTCTTTGAACTGCTCGTTGAAAACAAGGCCGAATATCAGGTTCACATCGGCATGAGCACGGTCTTTTATGTAGTTACAGGCCTGGTTTAACTCTTCTATGCCGAAATCCGGCGATGCCGTTACATTAAGCAGTATACCTGTCGCCCCGTCAATTGAAATGTCTTCAAGCAGGGGGCTCGTAATCGCCGACTCGGCCGCTTCCACAGCACGGTTACTTCCCTCGGCAAAACCGGTGCCCATGAGCGCCTTACCGCCGTTTTCACCCATTATACTCTTCACATCGGCAAAATCAACATTTATATAGCCTGTTCCTGTAATAATGTCTGAAATACCGCGCACGGCCTGAAGGAGCACCTCGTCCGCCTTCTTAAAAGCATCGAGTATGCTCACCTTATGTACTTCGGCAAGCCTGTCATTGGGAATAACGATCAGGGTATCGACTTCTTCTTCAAGCCTCTTGATCCCCTCAAGAGCCTGTTTATTCCTCCTGGGGCCTTCAAAACCGAAGGGTTTGGTCACAACGCCTACCGTCAGCGCCCCCGCTTCCCTTGAAGCCTGTGCTATTATCGGAGAAGACCCGGTTCCGGTTCCGCCTCCCATACCGGCTGTAACGAATACCATATCGGCGCCTTCAAGCGTCTCGGCTATGAGTGACTGGTCCTCAATAGCGGCCTCTCTGCCCAGGACGGGGTTACCGCCCGAACCAAGGCCTTTTGTAGTTCTTGTGCCAATTTGGAGCTTAGTCGCGGCTAGGGATTTTCTCAGGTCCTGCGAGTCGGTATTGGTAACGATAAAATCGACTCCCTCCAGGCCCTTTTCAATCATTGCATTAACGGCATTGCCGCCTGCTCCGCCTGCTCCGACAACTTTGATTTTAGCTTTTTGCTCAATACCAGTATCTTCGAGTTCAAAGTTTGCCATAATCAACACCCTCCTCCATTATATTTTATCCAGTTTAACCTAAAAAAACTCCTGAAACCAGTTTTTCATACTATCAAATATTTTTTTAAAGACATTCTCGTCTCTAATTCTAAGTTTCCTATCCCCTTTATACTCAGCACCGTATAAAACCAGACCTACGCCGGTTGAATAAACAGGGTTGGCTATGATGTCGCTGAGCCCCCCAACTTCCGTAGGAATGCCCATCCTGACAGGCATCTCCAATACCCTCTCGGCAAGCTCTACCGTGCCGTTCATTATTACGCTCCCCCCGGTTATGACCACTCCTGCGGGTACGAGCTCATCGAAACCTGATTTCTTTATTTCCCTTTTGGCCAGCGCGAATATCTCGTCCATCCTGGGCTCTATCACCATAGCCAGGTCTTTTCTTGAAATCTTTCTAAAATGTCTTCCACCGACGCTAGGCACCTCAATTGTCTCCTCCGATGCCACAAGCTCGGCAAGCGCACAACCGTGCTTTTCCTTAATTTTTCTGGCCTCCGCAAGAGGAGTCGACAGCCCAAGCGCTATGTCTCTGTCTATGTTATCCCCCCCGAGAGTCACGTTCTCCGTATATCTTATGCTGCCGCCAACAAAAATCGCTATGTCAGTGGTACCCCCGCCGCAGTCGATAAGCACGACTCCGATCTCCTTCTCGTCCTCTGTCAAAACAGCCTCGCTCGATGCCAGCTGCTCGAGCACTACGTCGGCCACATCCATACCGGCGCCGTGGATGCACTTAACCAGATTCTGCGCCGCCGTAACCTGCCCTGTCACTATGTGCACCTTGGTTTCGAGCTTAACCCCGTATATCCCGATAGGGTCTTTGATGCCGGACTGGCCGTCCACTATATATTCCTGCGGAACCACATGGATGATCTCTCTGTCAGCCGGTATAAGCACTGCGTTTGCAGATTCTATTACTCTCTCAAGATCCTTTGTAGCCACTTCGCGCTCTCGAAGGCTGATCATCCCATGGCCGCTTATACCTTTAATGTGCCCTCCCGCAATACCCACAAACACTGTCCTTATCTCGCATCCGGCCATATGCTCGGCCTCTTCCACGGCGTTTTTAACCGACTGTATGGTGTTGTCGATATTGACGACCACACCTCTCTTGAGACCGAACGAGGGGTATGTGCCTACACCTATTATCTCCACTTCCTCTGTTTGCGGGTTTGTCTCGCCGACAATGGCGCATATCTTGGTTGTGCCTATATCCAAGCCGATTATTAAATCCTGCTCTTTACCCATCCTGAGCTCCTGAATCTACAGTCGGCGGCTCAAAATTTACAACTCCCATATCGCTCGAGCTGATGTTTATATAGGTCTGCTTGAGACCAAGGTTGTCCGCGTGCTTAATAATACTCTCAAGCTTACGCCATTTTCGAAATACATCGCCCCTATCGAACACGATATTTCTCCGGTCAGTCGTGTATACATTAATTCCGTAAATCTTGTCTAAATGGATTTCTGATATCTCGCTCCAATCGAGAACACTGCTTTTAGATGATAAATCCAGTATTTGTAAGGCTTCTTCCAAAAGATCCGAGTCTTCTATACCATCGCCGATCAAAACGGGAAAATCAAGGCCCTCGTCAAATTTATCCGTACCGAGTATTTTGCCGGAACTGCTTAAATAGTGAGGATTACCGTCGGAGCCAAAGACAAGGCAGTAAACCTTTTCCTCTTCTATCTCTATATACACCCTCTTGGGGAATTCTTTATGAACCTTAACGCTCCGGATCCAGGGGTTTTTTAAGATATCCTCTGCGACTCTGTCTTCGAAGAAAAATATGCTGCTCTCACCGATTCTTAAGCCTGATCTTTGCAGTATTTCCTTCTGTAAAATTTTCTCGTTGCCTGTAACCGTCACCTCATGAACCGTGAATACGCCTAGGCTCCGGGTAACGTAAGCACAGACACCCAAAAGTACTATAACCAATACTGCAGTCAGCACCTTGGCCGCCTTGATGAAATATGCTTTTCTCTCTTCGCTCAATTTTTATCCCCTATTACCCTGACCTCTGTCTCGAGCGTGATATGTCTCTTAGATAGGGCTTTTCGCTCGGCTGTCTCTATAAGATTTAATACGTCTTCCGCAGTAGCGCCGCCGCAGTTAACTATGAAGTTTGCATGAAGGTCCGAGAACTTCGCACCCCCAATCCCGTGACCCTTGAGCCCGAGCTCCTCAAGGAGCCTGCCGGCTGCGATCCCGGCGGGGTTTTTAAAAATAGATCCGGTATTTGTCATAGTAACCGGCTGGGTCTCGTTTCTTTTCTCCATATACTGTTTTACATTCAGTTCGCTCTCCGCCTTATTCCCCGGCTTAAGCGCAAACATGGCTCTTGTCACTACGCTCCCCGGGGGGAGGTGGGCTTTTCGGTACTCGAACTCTATATCATTTCTGTTCAGCTCAACTTCCTTTCCATTATGCCAAACCCACACTTTACCGATTACGTCTTTGATCTCCCCTTCGTTCGCCCCGGCGTTCATGAATACGCCGCCGCCGACTGTGCCGGGAATTCCCGCTGCGAATTCAAACCCGGTGAGCCCCGCTTTAATCGTTTTATTTAAAATTGTCCCTAGTATCGCCCCTGTCTCCGCAATTACTTTGTGGTCTTCTAGGATCTGGATTTTTTTCAGCTTTTTAGTGGATAGCACTACCCCTGTAATCCCCCTGTCATAGACTATTGTGTTGGAGCCTTCTCCGAGGACTACCCAATCGGTCTCTGAAGAAGTGAGTGTATGGAGCGCCATTTTAAACTGCTCCATATTAGCGGGCGTTACCAATAAATCGGCTTCTCCCCCGACTCTTAGCCACGTGTACTTAGCCATCGGGTAATTGCTCCTTACCTCACACCCGATACTCTCAAAAGTTGATGCGAGTGTCATTCAAGCTCCTCCGCTATTTTTTCGCCATAAGTCCATACGTTGCCGGCGCCGAGCGTAAGCACAGTGTCTCCGGGCCGAACCGCCTCCAGGACCTTACTCACAACACTCTGGCTTCCGTTTATGTACGTGACGTCTTCATGCCCCGACTCTTTAAGCGCCTCAAAGAGCTTTTGAGAGCTAACCCCCTCTATCGGGTCTTCACTCGCAGCGTATATGTCTAGTAAAAACAGCTTGTCCGCCTGGAGAAGCACCTCTACGAATTCATTAAACAGGAGGCTCGTCCGCGAATATCTGTGGGGTTGGAACATCACCACAACCCTCCCTGCCCCGGCTTCCTTTACGGCCTCTATGGTGACCTCTATCTCTCTTGGATGATGGGCGTAGTCGTCAACCACCATTATCCCCCGGGAGCTCCCCTTTATCTGGAGTCTCCTGTCTATACCTCTGAATTTAGACAGCCCTTCTCTTACATCCTCAAAACTCATACCAAGCTCAAGGCCTACGGCTATCGCGGCAAGCGCGTTCTGCGCATTGTGCTTACCGGGCGAGTGTATTTTTACACTGCCCAATACAGTCTCTGTGCGCACTACAGTAAATTGGGTTTCAAAACCGTGAATTTTAACGTCCCGGGCCCTAAGCTCGGCATCCGTGCTAAACCCGTACGTAATCAGCCTCTTATTAAAACCCCTGGCTATGGAGCTTACCCTGGGGCAATCGATACATAGCACGGACAGACCGTAGAACGGAATTTTATTCAGGAATGTAGTAAACGCGCCCTCTAAATCTTCCATATCCTTGTAATGATCCATGTGTTCTTCATCTATATTGGTAAGTACGGATATTACCGGGGAGAGCAAGAGAAAAGAACCGTCGCTCTCATCTGCCTCGACTACCATAAAGCTCCCTTCTCCGAGCCTGGCATTGGTGCCCAAAGTACGCACCTTGCCTCCAACGACTATAGTCGGGTCGAGCCCCCCGTATGAAAGTACCGCTTCGATCATTGAAGTCGTCGTGGTTTTTCCGTGGCTACCGGCGACTGCAATGCCGAAGCGGAGCCTCATGAGCTCTGCCAGCATCTGAGCCCTCGGGATTACGGGAATGTTCAGGGACATGGCCTCGACCACCTCGGGGTTATCCCGCCTCACTGCAGAGGATATGACTACGACGTCAGAGTCGCGCACATTTTGCGCCTCATGTCCTATATGCACCCGGGCTCCGAGCCCTGCGAGCCTCTTTACTGTTTCAGACTCCTTCAGGTCAGAGCCCGTAACCCTATAGCCCATATTGATAAGAACCTCTGCGATACCGCTCATCCCGATGCCGCCTATCCCTACAAAATGTAAGTTTTTTATCTTTCCGTACACTAACTTGCTCCGGCCAGTTTATATATTTCGTCAACTATCCGAGCTGCCGCTCCGGGTTTTCCGAGCCCGTGCGCAGAGAAGGCCATTCCCTTTAGTTTGCTTTCGTCCTGCAGTACACTGAGCGCCCGAGCCAGATTTTCAGGCATGGCCTCTTCGTCTTTTATTAATATTGAGGCACCCGCTCTCTCAAGCACCCTGGCGTTCTCGAACTGGTGGTTATGCGTCGCATAGGGAAAAGGTATTAAAAGTGAAGGCTTTCCGAGAGCCGTAATCTCAGCCACAGTCCCGGCGCCCGCCCTTGCTATGACAAAATCACTCCCCGCATAAGCTCCCGCCATATCGTCAATAAAACTCTGAACATCGGCTCTGATATTGTGTTTTTTATAGGATTCCTCAACATCTTTAACATCACTCGCGCCTGTTTGATGAAGTACTCTCAGATTCCCGAGACCGACACGAGAGAGCGCCTCCGGAACTGAGATATTCAGCCTCTTAGCTCCCTGGCTCCCTCCGAACACTAGACATGTAAACGAACCGCGTTGCTCTGACTTAGGCCCGGGATTCAAGATATCCTTTCTAATAGGGTTCCCAGTGACCATTATTTTATCTTTACTGAAGAATTTTTCACACCCTTCAAACGTGGTGAAGATCTTTTTTACGAATTTACTCAAAATACGGTTAGTCATGCCCGGAATCGTATTCTGCTCGCAGATAGCGGTCGGGACCCTCAATATTGAAGCTGAGAGCACAACAGGCCCCGATACGTAACCGCCTACCCCGAGGACCACATCGGGCCTGAACCCCCTTATTATGGAAGCGGATTCAACAACGCCGACTGCTGCTGAAAAAACACCGGACACCCTTTCAACAAAATCTTTTCCCACAATACCACCCGAGCTAATATGCTTTATTTCATAACCCCTATGAGCTACCAATTTATTTTCCAATCCGCCCTTAGTTCCTACAAACAAAACCTCGTTCTCCGGATCTCTGCCAACTATTTCTTCAGCAATCGAGATCGGGAAACACGTGGCCCCCAGTGCCTCCGCCTGCTATTATGACCTTCATTTTATTCCTGATCTTGATACGTTGAGTATTATTCCGACTGCCGACAAAGTGGTTACAAGCGAAGTGCCTCCGTAACTGATGAACGGTAGAGTAAGCCCTTTGGTCGGAAAGAGCCCGACTGCAACCGCCATGTTGATCCCGGCCTGAAGAGTGATGAGCATAACACAGCCGAATACGAGATAACATCCGAAAAGATCAGGCGCCCTGAGAGATACTCTCAGACTTCTTATAAGCAGCACCGCAAATCCTATAATCACTAGAACAATGCCTATAAAACCGAGCTCCTCGCCAATGATTGAGAATATAAAATCCGTATGAGCCTGGGGGAGGAAGAAGAGCTTCTGTGTGCTGTCGCCGAGCCCTTCGCCGTATATACCCCCCATAGCGAAAGCAATAAACGACTGTATAGCCTGATAGCCCGATCCGAGCGGGTCCTGCCAGGGGTCGAGGAACGAGGTTACGCGCTCCATCCTGTAACCCTTGGTCACGACTGCAAGACACATAAATATAACCGACACGAGACCCACCGGAAGCATATACTTTAATTTCACATCGCCTATAAACATCATACCGAAAAGGACCACTAGTACCGTGGTTGCAGTGCCGAAATCAGGCTCTAGCAGTATTAAGACCACGTAAACGCCCGCAATCATTATATGAGAGGCGAATCCCACTACGAAGTTATCGAGCTTGTCTCGTTTCTTAGTCAGGGAATGAGCCAGATAGAGTACCAATATATACTTTGCAACCTCTGAGGGCTGAAATGTAAAAATGCCTAGATCAATCCACCTCTGCGCCCCGCCCACCTGCCTGCCTATTCCCGGTACCAGCACTAGAACTAACATTACGAGCCCGATTAAATACGCGGGATAGACCAGCTTTCTAAGCAGTCTGTAATCGAAAAGCATAAGCACTATCATAGAGGTAATACCCATAAAGAGATAAATACCGTGACGTTTCAGAAAGTAATTTGTATCGCCGTACATCTCGAGTGAATATACGGAGCTTGTGCTATAAACCATCAGCACTCCCATCGAAGTCAGAAATAGAGCCGACAGAATAACTCCTATGTCGTAACTGTTTCCCTCAACTGTATCGAATATTTTCAACAATTTCTTTGAATCTCCTTCCTCTGTCTTCATATGATTCAAACATATCGAAACTCGAGCAAGCGGGTGAAAAAAGTACCGAGTCCCGGGGCTCCATATTATCCAGAACACTTTCCACCGCCCCTTCAAGCGAATCCACCAATATGGACCTGACGTTCCCGCCAAGCTCTTCACTCATCCTCTGCCTTGCTTCTCCTGTTAATACCATTAGCTTTACCTTATTATTTATTACCTCTTTAAGCGGGTTGAAACTAACCCCTTTGTCCTTTCCGCCCGCAATCAGGATCACAGGAGCCCTCATGCTCTCAAGCGCGCTCAGCGTGGCGCCCGGGCTCGTGGATTTTGAATCATTATAGAAGTAAGCTCCTCTGATCTCTCCAAGATACTCGTTTCTATGGGGAAGCGGCTCAAACTCGATCACAGCCCTTCGTATTTGAGCGGGCTAGCATCCAAGGGCGCTTGTTCCGGCAACGGCCGCCATAATATTGTCTATATTGTGACGTCCCCTGAGCTTCATACCGCTTAGCTCATATAGCTCATTGTGGTATCTGACACAGCAACCGTTATAAGATACGCCGTTTTCAGAAAGGGCATCACCAAAGGGGATTTTTTCAGCAATTACCTGAGAGAGGTGTTTATTGATCACTTCATCATCCGACTTGTAAATAAAGTAGTCTCCGCTTCTCTGGTTCATAGCGATTTTCATTTTAGACTCTATGTACTCGCCGTAGCTTTCGTGGTGATCCAGATGGTTCGGCGAGAGATTGAGCACGATGGAAATATCGGGTCTGAACCCAGATACGCCCTGGAGCTGGAAGCTGCTCAGCTCAAGCACCAATACGTCGTACTGAGTGTCCCTGCCTGCTATAGTTATTAGCGGAGTGCCTATATTGGCGCCCAGAAAAACCTTCCTCCCGCACTTTTTGAGTATCTCTGAAATCAGCGTGCAGGTAGTGGTTTTGCCGTTAGATCCGGTAACAGCAATTATGGGCTTAGTAATAAACCTGGAGGCAAGCTCCACTTCGCTTATTACCTCTATATCCGCATTGAGAGCTGTTCTGACTTCTGGTGTCTTATAAGGCACTCCCGGGCTCAGCACTATTAACTCCGCCCAAAGGAATGTCTCGTCCGTGTGACCGCCTGACTCCACCTCTATACCTTTTGCGCCCAGCAAATCAATTTCATCTCCAAGCTTCTCTGGCGGGGATATATCGCTCACGCGCACACGGGCGCCCTTTCCGCGCAAGAACAGCGCAGTCTCGAGCCCCGTCTTTCCGAGTCCTACAACAAGCGCTTTTTTATCCTTAAGGTCCATGTTCTCTTCCAAAAACTCATTAAAGCCCAAATACCCTAACTATCTCAATTTAAGCGTTGAAAGCGCACAGAGCGCCAGCACTAGCGATACTATCCAAAACCTTATTACCACTTTGGATTCTGACCAGCCGCTAAGCTCAAAGTGGTGGTGCAGCGGGGCCATTTTAAATACCCTTTTCCCCGTGAGCTTGAACGAAATAACCTGGATTATCACTGACATCGCTTCCAATACGAATATTCCTCCTACAATAACGAGTAGAAGCTCCTGTTTTATTATAAGCGCTACCGAGCCTATTGCCGCCCCGAGTGCGAGCGACCCCACATCCCCCATAAATACCTCTGCCGGGTGTGAATTGTACCAGAGGAAACCGAGGCATGCTCCGCCGACTGCAGCCATAAACACCGCTAATTCACCGGCTCCCTGTATGTTGGGTATCTGTAGGTATCTCGAGAACACGACATTCCCGGCCAAATACGCGAAGATAATGTATGTCGCTGCCGCAACGGCTATCGATCCTATTGCGAGACCGTCCAAACCGTCCGTCAGGTTAACGCCGTTAGATGCGCCCACTACCACTATTAGTGCAAAGATTACGTAGAGCCAGCCCATAGGAACCACTGCCTGCTTGAAAAACGGCAAGACTACCGACGTAAACGGCACGTTCTGAACCGTCTCAGCGCTCACAGCCATCGAAAAACTCTTCATGTAGCTTAAGACCAAAAGTACGAACAGGAAGCCGAACACCAGCTGAAGCGATAATTTTAGGCGCCCGCTCATTCCCCTGCCTTTGGAAAATTTAAGCCAGTCATCGATAAACCCTATAAGAGCATAGCTCAGAGTGAACAGCAGAACATACCAGATTATGAGACTTGTAAGATTAACCCAGAGTAATGTGGATACTAATACCGCGACCACTATAAATGCCCCACCCATCGTAGGGGTGCCGGCTTTTGAATGGTGGCTTACGGGGCCGTCGTCCCGTATGCTTTCCTTGAACTGCCTCTCTTTCAGAAATCTTATAAAAACCCCACCCAATACTATACTTATCAGAAACGCCGTTACGCCTGCTCCGAGCGAGCGGAAGGTGATGTATTTAAATACATTGAAGAGTATGAAGTCTCCTTTATATAAATAAAGAAGATATAGCATCGAGTGAGCGCTCCTTAACTCAAGTTTTTAATTACTTCTTCCATCCGCATGCCCCTTGACCCTTTTACCAAAACCAAATCGTCTTTGCCCGCATAGCTTTTTAATGAAGACGCGGCTTCTTCGTGAGTGGCGGCGTGTACGCCCGTAGTACCGTTTGAAAGCGAGTCCAGTACTATAGCTCCGAAATTTCCGTACGTAATTACGTAGTCCACTCCCGATGAAGATAAGTATTCACCGATCCCGCGGTGCTCGGATTCACTGGCTTCACCAAGCTCCAGCATATCGCCTAATACGGCCACCGTTTGCCCGCAGCCCTTAAGGCGCATAAGCTCATCTATTGCCCTGCGCACGGAGTCGGGATTGGCGTTATAAGAATCGTTGATAACTTTGAAACCCTGAGGAGTATCACTCACCTCGAGTCTCAGGTGCACGGGTTTAAACTCCCCGAGACCCTCTCTAATTTCGTCCGTATCGCAGCCAAGGCTATAAGCAATCCCCGCTGCGCAAAGGGCATTCATTACATTATGCATGCCTATCGTATGAAGCGTTACGGGAAAACCCTCGCCACCAACACTCATATAAAATGTAATTCCCGAGAAATCCTTTTCCTTAATCGAGTCTCCGGAGATAAAAGATCCCTCAGATTCTATTCCGTATGTGATTTTCCTGCAATTAGTATCCCCTGCTATCTTCTGCACCCTCGGGTCGTCGGCATTTACAACAAAGAAACTGTCTTCATCAAACCCCTCGACAAGCTCCCCCTTGGCTTTAGCCACTCCCTCTATACTTCCTAGTTTCTCCATGTGCGCCCTACCGATGTTCGTTATGGCTCCGACATCGGGGCGGGCAATCTCTGAGAGCCTCCTTATTTCCCCGAAATCATTCATTCCGAGCTCCACGACAGCCAAATCATACTTCTCGTTCAGCTCAAGAAGGGTAAGCGGCAGTCCTATCAGGTTATTGAGGTTTCCGGTGTTTTTCAAAGCACTGTGATTTACGGAAATTATGCTAGACACCATTTCCTTTGTTGTGGTTTTACCGTTTGAGCCCGTAATTGCAGCAAGCTTGATTCCGCTCAAAGAGTTTCTCCAAGTCTTGGCAAGGTCACCGAGCGCCCGAAGCGTGCTTCCTACCTGTACTAAAACTGAAGCGCCTCTTAATTTCTCAGGCACTTGCTCCACAACTGCAGCGGACGCGCCTTTTTGAAAAGCCTCTTCTATAAACTTGTGCCCGTCGTAGTTCTCTCCCCTTAGGGCAAAAAACACTTCACCTCTTCTGATCTTCCTCGAATCGGTCGACACACCAGTCAGTTGTCCCTTACCCCCTCCCGTGACGAGCTTGCCCTGAATTGCATTAAGAAGAAAGCTAATCTCCAATATTACCTCCGTCAGTGCTATCTAACTCATTCGCTCCCTAAGCGCATCGCCCGCGATAACCCTGTCGTCAAAGGGAAATTTTCTCGTTCCGACTATCTGATAGTCCTCGTGCCCTTTACCCGCGATTAAAACTGTGTCGTTCTCATGTGCCATCTTTATAGCGCGCTCTATTGCCTCTTTTCTATCCGGAACCCTGAAGTACGGCTTCCTGTTATCGCCTCCTCCCAGCACTCCTTCTTCGATATCCTCTATAATCTTTTCAGGAGATTCGGTACGGGGGTTATCAGATGTTACCAATAGGATGTCCGAAAGCTCTTTACCAACCAAACCCATTTGAGGCCGCTTTGTTCTGTCTCTGTCGCCGCCACATCCGAATACGAGAATCAGATTACCTGCGGTCAACGGTCTTGCTGCTCTGAGAACGTTCTCCAGCGCGTCGGGTGTGTGCGCATAGTCTACAAGTACATTTATTCCAAGAGTGTTTTCCACGCTCTCCAGACGCCCCGGTATCGCTCCGGCTCCCGAAAGCCCTTTCTCTATATGATCGATAGAAGACCCCAGAGCCACTGCAGTTGCTGAAGCTGCCAGTAAATTTGACAGATTATGAGCACCGTAGAGCTTTGAATTAATTTCCAGCCCGCCTCTTGGCGTATTTATCCTGGCCCGGATTCCGCGCTCAGTAATCTCCGAGCTCTCGGCAAATACGAAAGCGCCCGGGTCATGGGCCGAATATGTAATCACTTCCCCACCGGCATCTTTTCTAATGTCATCCCCGTAAGGGTCGTCCAGGTTTATAATAGAGAATTTCCTTTCCTTCTCACTGTTTTTCAGAACATCGGTAAAAAGTATTTTCTTGGTATTTAAGTAATTCTGTATGGTTCCGTGATAGTCCAGATGGTCCTGGGTTAGATTTGTGAATACCGCTGCGTCAAAATGGCATCCCATAACTCTTTTTTTATCAAGCGCGTGCGACGACACTTCCATGGCTGCTATCTCTACTCCCGAGTTTCTCATTTCTCTAAACATCCTCATAAGCTCCAATGACTCAGGCGTGGTCATAAGCGACTGAATCTTATTCCCGCAGTATCGGTAATCAATAGTCCCTAATACCGCCGAGTTAAGTCTCTGTTGCCTCCATACGGACTCGAGCAGGTAAGTAACCGTAGTTTTTCCGTTAGTACCTGTAATGCCTACAAGTGAAAGCTCTTTTGTAGGGTGGGCGTAGAAATTAGCCGAAACACCTGCAAGCGATACCCTCGAGTCCGGAACCTCAATAACCGTGACTCCTCTAAGCTCGGCTTCAGGAGTCTTTTCTGCCATCACTGCAGAAGCTCCGTGTAAAACCGCAGACTCAATGTACTTATGACTGTCTGTCCGCTCACCTTTTAATGCGACGAACAAAAATCCTTTCTTTACATTCTTCGAGTCAATAGATATACCACTTATATTTACTTGGCCCGAGCCTGTCTGCTTAGTTACTCGGGTTCCTTCAATCAAATCGCTCAGAATCATATTTTCTGCTGCAGCTCAATGGAACAAACCTTTCCCTCTTGAATGAAGTCTCCGGGTGAAGGGTTCTGGTCCGTTACATAGCCGCTCCCCTTTACTTCTACTTTCACGCCTTCTGCCTCCGACCACTTAAGAATATCTCTCACACTCATACCGCTTAAGTCGGGCATGATCTTAGTGCCCGCATATACCTTTTTAGGGGAAACGCCCATATGGAATAAGACTTTTTCAGCAATCTTCCTGAAGATTGGAGCAGCTACCGAGCCTCCGTGTGTCTTATTCTTCGGAGCTTCCACAATTATTGCCATAGCTAACTTCGGGTCGTCCGTGGGTGCAAACCCGATAAAAGAGGCTATATAGCGGTTTTTATAGTACCCGCCCCTGGGATCGGGAATTTGCGCGGTGCCCGTTTTACCGCCGACTGAGAACCCGTTGATCCGGGCCCTCTTTCCCGTACCCTCTTCCACTACCTTTTCCATTATTAGCTTCATTTGATAAGATGTATCGTAGGACATTACCCGTGAGCGCACTTCGGGTCTCTTTTCTCTTATAACACTTCCGTCAGAACCTATGATCTTTTTGATTATATAAGGCTCCATCAAATACCCGCCGTTTGCGATAGCTGAGAGCGCTGTGACAAGCTGAAGAGAGGTTACCGATATCCCCTGCCCGAATGAGATCGTCGCAAGCTCTATCTTTCCCCATTTCTTATAGGGTAGAACCTTACCGCTCGACTCCCCCGGGAGATCTATCCCCGTTTTATCACCGAACCCGAACTTTTTCAGATAGCTATGGTATTTCTCTCTCCCAAGAAGCTCTCCGATCTTAGACGCCCCAATATTACTCGATACCCTAACGACGTCCGTGAACGTTATAGTACCATGAGGCTTTACATCCCTAATAACTTTTGACCCCACCTTTCTTCTACCCATCTCACAGTCAAACATTGTGTCGGGATTGGCCTTATTCTCCTCGAGTGCCGAGGACGCCAGGAAAACCTTCATAGTGGAGCCGGGCTCAAACGTATACCAGATCGGCAGGTTTCTCCTGTTCGCCTCAGGGTATTTTCCGTAACTATTAGGATCGATAAAGGGGTAAGAGGCCATTGCCAGTACTTCACCGGTTTCGGGGTTCATAAGAATCGCCATACCCTTCTCGGCGTTCACGGCTTCGATTCCCTCTTTAAGCTCCCTCTCCACAATGTGCTGGATCTGAGAGTCTATAGTCAGCACTATGTCGTGGCCTGCGGTATTCTTTTCGTCAAAATCATGCACGATATCGGGGTTTTGTATTATCTTACGCCCGTAAGCATCTCTCTTTAATGTAATATTTCTAGGGGTACCGATAAGAAGGTTATCGAAGCGATACTCAATGCCCTCTATTCCGTTCGAGTCTATATTTGTAAACCCTAGCACTTGTCCCAAAAGGTGCCCGTTAGGATAGATTCTTTTTGGCTCCTCTATAAACCCTACGCCCCCTAGGTCCAAATCCTCGAGCGCTTCAGTGACCTCAGGGTCTACAAGCCTCTTAAGCCAGACAAACGACCTTTTGGATGATGCTCTTGAGAGCACTGTCTTTTGAGAGATATCCAGGTACTTGGATACTGTCTTTGAAATATCAACGGGGTTTTTTACCTCTCTAGGGTTAATATAGACGGATTTAACATCTACATTAATGGCAAGCTCTTTTAAGTTCCGGTCTAGTATCTTTCCTCTTCGGGGAAGGAGCTTCGAGCTCCCGTGGTGCTGTTTTTTCGCTATTTTAAATGCGCGCTCTCTGTCTAGCACCTGAAGCTCAAGCGCTTTAAACGATATTGACGCAAAGAGCACAAGTAAGAGAACACCCATGAAGCATACCCTCCATCTGGGCCTGTTCAGGTCTCTGCCAAGTGATATTCTTTTGGAACTTTTTTTCTTTTTCATTCCATCTTATCACTAAGAATGTGTTTTTGCTCAACGTATACAATGTCTTCCTGCGTAGGAAACTTAAAACCAAGCTCCATTGCCGTCCCCTCAAGGCTATCGGCGGATATCGCTTTCATAAACTCGGACCTAAGAGTCTTATTTTCTTTCAAGAGCTCCTCGGTCTCTTTCTTGTTCCAGGAGATTTCATATCCGAGCCTTATACCTTCCGCCTTAACCCTGAGATATCCGAGCGCCAAGCCGACAAAGAGTACAACTAAGAGTATTAAGCCGCCAGATACTGCTTTCTTCGTTTTTTTTATCTTCTGTCTCGCCCCCAAAGTGCCTGACTTAGCCATAGCTATATCCTTTCTCCAACTCTGAGTTTCGCACTTCTCGCCCTCGGGTTATTAATTATTTCGTCCTGCCCGGGCAATACAGGGGAGCGGGTGAGAATCTTTATCTCACTCCTTTTTCCACAGCCGCATTCAGGCATTCCCGGAGGGCAAACACATGGGTCGGACATGCGCTGAAATGCGCTCTTGACAAGCCTGTCTTCTAGTGAATGAAAAGAAATTACAACCAGTCTCCCCCCGGGTTTTAGTAACGAAACAGCTTTATCCAGAAACTCCTTTATATTGTCCAGCTCATTATTAACTGCAATCCTAAGAGCCTGAAATGTTTTGGTAGCAGGATGAATTCTAGCGGGATGAAACTTTTTCGGAATTGCTCCTGATACCACTTTGGCAAGCTCCGCTGAAGTTTTGATCGGCTTCCCTTTCCTTGCCTCAACTATATGCTTGGCAATTCTCTTCGACCACTTTTCCTCACCGTATATTTTCAAGACTTTAGATATCTCATCAACACTCATTTCGTTCACCAGATCATGTGCTGTAAACCTGAGCCTGGGGTCCATTCTCATATCGAGCACTTCGTCTCTCATAAAGCTAAATCCCCGCTCGCTCGATTCTATCTGAAAAGAAGACATTCCAAGATCGGCTACTATGCCGTCCACAAGCCCTATATTCAGATCTTCCAGCACACTGTCTATTTCAGAGAAGTTGCTGTTTCTGAGCACAATCTGGCTCTTGTATTTTGACAGGATATCAAGAGAAAGTGATATAGCTTCCTCATCTACATCTAGACCTATAACCCGGCACTTGTACCCGGTATGCTCCAATAAAGCCAGCGTATGTCCTCCGAGCCCAAGTGTGGCGTCTACGTACAGGCCTTCTCTATCGGCGGCTAAATAATCCGTCACTTCCTTTGTCATAACCGATTTATGCATCGGTTTAGTCATGTCCAGTAGAGGGCTTTCCATTATTTTATAGTCCTTGTCCGGCAAGTGTTTCTCTACTCTTTTTAAATTCTTCATATGCACGCTCTGACTGCTCCACTTCCCATACTTCCTTAGACCAGATTTCTATCCTGGTAAGCATACCTACCATTACAACATCTTTATTTATACGAGCGTGGTTTCTGAGCGGCTGTGGTATAAGCACCCTCCCCTGTCCGTCCAGCGGACAGTCAACCGCACTGCCCATAAGGTAACGTAGAAAGGAGATAACCTCTTGTTTAAACTGAGGGAGCTCAGAAACTTTTCTTTCAATCTCGTTCCATTCCTTAAGAGGATATGCGACGAGGCATTTATCAAAATTCGTTATTACAAAAGTTTCGTCCCCGTACTTTTCCCTACATACTTCACGGAATCTAGCGGGCATGCTCACCCTGCCTTTATCTGTCATTGTGTGCTCGTAACGTCCTCTGAACATAATATTACCATCTTATGCCACTTTATACCACTCTGAACCACTATATAATTTTGTATTAAGTTTGTCAAGTAAGGTTTTGAAATTTATCGATTTTTTCGAAATCAGCAATAGGCGAAAATAAAATTATTTTTCCGCTGATTTTACCAGTATTGATATAAATAGCGTTAAATACAGCCCGAAAACTGGCACTTCAACTATGCGGCCTAAGTAGCTCATATCTAAAGATATTTAAATTTAGCAATATTCCGCTATAAAATTACATCATGCCATTTTATACCACCGTCAGCTTAGAAATAGATCGACTATCCGGGATTTTTAGGTGTTTTTAAGATATAGTAGAATCGGAACATCGAGTAATTTGATATATAATTCCCGTACTTTATAACTGCGACTAGAATATATATCCTTGAGACTAAAATCTATGCCGGTTATTCGTATAAAACTGAGAGATAACAGCGAGGCGGTGTATTTTCAATCCATTATGGGAACCTACTCACACCTTGCATGGGTAAGGACAGACGACCCCGGGTCCGGCGTCATCAATGTTATAACGACTCCGGACAGGGAAAATGAAGTAAGGACGCTTTTACAAGATCTAAAGAGTGAGCTAGATTTCAAAGAGGTTGAATGCAGCGGTAAGTAAGAGTATTTAAATCAGGATCAGATGAAACAGCATGAAGAAATAACCCGCTCTGCCGGAATTGTCGGCTCGCTTACCCTTCTAAGTAGAATAGCCGGGTACGCCCGGGATATGGTTATAGCTTATTTCTTCGGAGCATCTGCCTCGACCGACGCATTCTGGGTAGCGTTTAGAATCCCCAACCTCCTGAGGCGGCTCTTTGCCGAGGGGTCGCTTACCATATCATTTATTCCGGTCTTCACCGATTACCTGGAAAAAGGGAATAAAGAAGAGGCTAAAAAGGTCGCAGACACAGTATTTACAATACTTTTTTGTCTGCTCTTACTCATATCTATCGCTGGGGTACTTCTCTCTCCATACATAGTAAAAATATTCGCAGCCGGGTTCGACGAGCAAACATATGATCTGGCGGTAACTCTTAACCGTTATATGTTCCCGTATATACTATTCATTTCGCTTACCGCTCTGTCCATGGGTGTGCTGAACTCGCTCAGGCATTTCTTCGCACCGGCTATTTCTCCCGCTCTTTCGAATATTTGCATAATAGCCGCAATATTTTTTATCCACCGGAGTCTGAGCGTTCCGATTTACTCTGCCGCTCTGGGCGTAATGCTCGGAGGGATTCTCCAGCTCGTGTTGCAGCTACCGTTTTTAAAAACCCGTGGTTTTCTATTTGGATTCAATAGGGGTTTCAGACACCCGGCAGTCAAACGAATAGCCTTATTAATTGTTCCTCAACTCTTTGGTGTAGCCGTTTACCAAATAAATATCATTGTCAACACACAGTACGCTTCGTTTATGCCTCAGGGGAGTATTTCCTACCTGTATTTCGCCGAGCGGCTGATAGAGTTCCCGCTTGGAATAATTGCCGTATCGATTGCCACAGTGCTTCTCCCGAGCCTCTCCTCTCACGTTTCAAAAGGGGAGTTCGGAAAATTCAGGGAGATCTACTCCTACACTCTGAGGCTCATGCTCTTCATACTGATACCGGCGCTGGTCGGTCTTATAGTGCTCAGGGTCCCTATCTGCAACCTCCTTTATCAAAGAGGCGAATTTAGTTACGCGGCTTCAATCTTTACTTCCCAGGCACTATTCGGCTATGCAGTCGGGCTCTGGGCCGTCGGGGGCATAAGGATTACGGCGCCCGCTTTCTATGCGATGCAAGACACTAAAACCCCTGTCATTATAGCCTTTATAGCATTCATTGTTAACGCGGTATTCGGATATGTACTGGGCTTTAAGCTCGGGCTTCTACATACTGGCCTCGCTATTTCAAGCTCGATCTCTTCGGTAATTAATTTTGTGCTGCTCTTTTATTTGGTTGAGAGAAGGGTCGGGGATATAAAGGTAAAATCCATACTGACTCTATGCGCAAAACTAATCGTGATTTCACTTATTATGGGTTTTGCGGCTTGGAAGTTCTCGGCACTTGCGGATTGGAGCGAATCCCAGTTTTCATGGCAGAAGCTAGGTGTGTTAGCGGGCTCTGTCGTACTTTCGGCAGCGGTTTACTTTACACTGGCAAAGCTGCTGAGAGTAAAAGAGTCAGACTTTCTATTCGGGATGATCCGTAGGAGATTCTCACGTACATAGAGACAAATATCCAACACATAACGAAAACCTAATTCAAAAATTTCCTGAGTTCGTAAAGTACCGTGCCGCGGGATTCCGAATCCGGGTGTTCCGGGAAAGCCCCGACTTCAATGCGGCACGGTTGCCTGTAGAGAGCCTCCAGCACATCATGCGTGTAAGAAAACTACCCTCATTATCAAAACAACTTTAAGTCCCATCATGGACTTCGCCGCTCTGATGTTCTCAACCCTGGAATTGTCGCCTTCGTCACAAAGGCCGATACCGTCACTGTACTACACATCCCCGTGCCACGCACAGATCGTTACGGAAGCGGTATTGATGCCTGATGTTTTGAGCCCTGAAACCCATTTGGGCCGATCCGGCTCGCTAACCTCCGTATACCTCCCGGATAAAAACCGGATTCCGGGGCAATCTGGTCAGGGGAAGCTAATGATACTTGGGACGACAGCAGTAATATGAGAATACTTAGCAGTTTCAGGTTCATAAGGATCCTAAGTGAATATACGTTATTACATCGCAAAAAAGTTTTCTGTTTCTTATTTAGAATACGGTGGCGGGATTATGGTTCTCGCAAAAAATCAGCACGAGCCTAAAAAGGGCCGATTGTGTCTTTAGGTCACAATCGGCCCCGTAATCCAAGGTTATAATTTAAGGTGATTAGGTCATTTTAG
>Ga0114931_10001433_pt1 | contig 30428 bp, 25 predicted proteins | sample 2SBtaG_FD_89579 | JGI IMG/M metagenome (GOLD analysis project Ga0114931, IMG submission 89579) | Deep subsurface microbial communities from Kolumbo volcano to uncover new lineages of life (NeLLi) - 2SBTROV14_V59a metaG | ecosystem: Environmental > Aquatic > Marine > Volcanic | place: Kolumbo... | reverse complement strand
TGCAGCCTGCTTCCTACGGCATGCTGAATCAAAACGGGGAGTTTTCCAATGTTATGGTGGACAAGACGGCAATTGCTCGCGGCGGGAGTGGCGGCGGTGATTGCGCCATTGATGCCCGGATCAAGCGCCTCGGCCCAGACCGAGACGGTTCTCAGGGTCATTCCCCACGCGGATCTGAAGAACCTCGATCCCATCTGGACCACCGCGTACATCTCCCGGAACCACGGCTATCTCATCTACGACACGTTGTTCGCAATGGACGCGAACTTCAAGCCGCAACCGCAGATGGTCGATAGCTGGGAGGTGTCGCCCGACAAGATGACCTGGACGTTCAAGCTGCGCGACGGCCTCAAATGGCACGACGGCGGCGACGTGACGGCGGAAGACTGCGTCGCCTCGCTCAAGCGCTGGGGCAAGCGCGACGGCATGGGGCAGCAACTGTTCGATGCGATCGGAAGCCTGACCGCCGCCGATGCCAAGACCATCGTCATGAAGCTCAAGAAGCCCTTTGGCCTGGTGCTGGAATCGATCGGCAAGATTTCCTCCAACGTCCCGTTCATGATGCCGAAGCGCATCGCCGAGACCGATCCCTTCGAACAGATCAGCGAATACATCGGCTCCGGCCCGTTCGTGTTCGTGAAGGAGGAATGGGTGCCGGGCTCGAAGGTGGTCTACAAGAAGTTCAAGGACTACAAGCCGCGGTCCGAGCCCCCTTCGGCGGCCGCCGGCGGCAAGATCGCCAAGGTCGACCGGGTGGAGTGGACCTACTTCCCTGATCAGACCACGGCGATGAACGCGCTGATGAGCGGCGAGGTCGACTACTTCGAATCGCCCGCCAACGACCTGATGCCGCTGCTGGCCGCGAACCAGGATATCGTCGTCGAGATCAACGACCCGCTCGGCAACATCGGCTTCGCCCGCTTCAACCACCTGCTTCCGCCGTTCGACAACGTGAAGATCCGGCGCGCGGCCATCATGGCCATGAAGCAGGAGGATTATCTGACCGCCGCGGTGGGCGACAAGAAGTTCTGGAAGACCTGCTACTCGGTCTATCCCTGCGGCACGCCGCTCGCGAACGAGGTCGGCTCGGAAGTTATCAAGACCGCCGACCTGGGCAAGGCCAAGGCGGCGCTGGCGGCGGCCGGCTACGACGGCACGCCGGTGGTCATCATGCAGCCGACCGATATCCCGGTGCTTTCCGCCTTCTCCCTGGTGACGGCGCAGAAACTGCGCAAGATCGGCATGAAGGTCGAGGTCCAGGCGATGGACTGGGCGACCCTGACCTCGCGGCGCGCCAAGCGCGATCCGGTCTCCAAGGGCGGCTGGAACATGTTCCACACCTGGTGGATCGGCGCCGACGTGATGGACCCGATGTCGATCGCGTTTTCCGGCAACCCGGAGAAGGGCTGGTTCGGCTGGCCCTCGGACGCGGAACTCGAGAAAGCGCGCGCCGCCTTCGCGACGGCGAGCACCGAGGAGGAGAAGAAAGCCATCGCCGCCAAGGTGCAGGAGCGGCTTTGGGCGATCGGCGCTTCCGGCGAGCTCGGCCAGTTCTTCGTCCCGGTGGCGTACCGGAAGAACGTCAAGGGGCTGATCAAGTCGCCGGTGCAGTTCTTCTGGAACATGTCGGTCGAGTAGAGCCCGCGAGGGGCGGCTCCCCCGGGAGCCGCCCCTCCCCGTCATCGCGGCAATCCGGAGCTGAAATGCTCGCTTATATCTCTAAGCGCGTTTTGGCGACCGTCCCCGTCATGGGCGTGGTCGCGCTGTTCGTCTTCTTGATGCTGCGCCTGTCGCCGGGGGACCCCGCGGCCGTGATCGCGGGGGACTACGCGAGCGCCGAGGACGTCGCGCGAATCCGCGAACAACTCGGTCTCAACGAGCCGATCCTGGTTCAATTCGGCACCTGGATCGGCCAGTTGCTGCACGGGGATCTCGGTATTTCCATTTTCACCAACCTGCCGGTGACGACGCTGATTTCCCAGCGCCTGGAGCCGACCCTGATGCTTGCGCTCACCACCATCGTTTTCACGATCCTGGTGGCGGTGCCGCTGGGAACGTTGGCGGCGTGGAAATCGGGCAGCCTGATCGACCGTTTCGTCATGCTGTTTTCCGTCGCCGGATTCTCGGTGCCGGTGTTCGTCCTCGGCTACATCCTGATCTACCTGCTGGCCATGCAATTGAAATGGCTGCCGGTGCAAGGCTACAAATCCATATTCACCGATGGCGTTTGGCCGTTTCTGCGCCACATCATCCTGCCGACCCTGACGCTTTCGGTGATTTATATCGCCCTGATCGCGCGGATGACGCGCGCCGCCGTGATGGAGGTCCTGCAGGAGGACTACGTCCGCACGGCGCGGGCCAAGGGCCAAAGCGAGATCAAGGTGTTGATGAAACATGCGCTGCGCAACGCGGCGGTGCCCATCGTCACCGTGATCGGCCTCGGCATCGCGCTTCTGATCGGCGGCGTGGTGGTGACCGAGAGCGTCTACAACATTCCCGGTCTCGGAAGGCTGGTGCTCGACGCGGTGCTCGGACGCGACTACCCGATCATCCAGGGCCTGATTCTTCTGTTCAGCTTCGTCTATATCCTGATCAATCTCCTGATCGACCTTTCCTACACCCTGTTCGATCCGAGGATTCGCTACTGATGGGCGTCGACGCCAAGACCGTCGGTTTCGAGCCGACGCCGCCCTCGCGCAAGGACGCGAGCCTGGCCTCCCTGCTGATTCGCCATCCGTCCGTCCTGTGGGGCGGCTTGCTGCTGATCGTCATGATCCTGATCGCGGTCCTGGGGCCGATGATTTCCGCCGACCCGATCGCCCTCGATCCGATCAAGCGGCTCAAGCCGCCGTCGGCCGAATTCTGGTTCGGCACCGATTATCTGGGCCGGAACGTGCTTGCCCGGGTCATCTACGGGGCGCGAATCTCGCTCGCGGTCGGTCTGACGGTGGCCGCCATCGCGGTCGTCGCCGGCCTCTTGATGGGGCTGATCGCGGGTTACGTCCGGTGGCTCGATTCCATCATCATGCGGGTGATGGACGGCCTGATGGCGATTCCCGGAATCCTGTTGGCCATCGCGTTGATCTCGCTGTCGGGCGCGACGCTGCTGACGGTGATCGTCGCCATCGTCATTCCGGAGGTCCCCCGCGTGGTGCGCCTGGTTCGCTCGGTGGTGCTTTCGGTGCGCGAGGAGCCCTACGTCGAAGCCGCGATCGCGTCGGGGACCAAGACGCCGCTGGTCCTTTTTCGCCACATCCTGCCCAACACCATCGCGCCGCTGATCGTGCAGGCGACCTATATCTGCGGCTCGGCCATGCTGACGGAAGCCATTCTCGGCTTCATCGGCGCCGGGATTCCGCCGGAAATTCCCAGTTGGGGCAACATCATGTCCGAGGGCCGCACCTACTTCCAGCTTTCGCCCTGGATCATCTTCTTCCCCGGGGTCGCGCTGGCGCTGACCGTGCTCGCGGTCAATATCGTCGGCGACGGGCTGCGCGACACGCTCGACCCACGCATCGCCAGGAAGATGTGACGCCGTGCCTCGGGCGAGCCAGGAAGCCGACGCGCGCGCGCGGCCCGTTCTCGACGTCCGCGGGCTGAGCGTCACCCTGCCGAAGGGCGCGGACCGTCCCTTTGCCGTCGAGGATGTCTCCTTCACCGTGAATCGGGGAGAAATCGTCTGCGTGGTTGGCGAGTCGGGCTCCGGCAAATCGGTGACCGGGCAGACCATCATGGGCCTTATTCCGCGCAAGGACCTGACGCCCGTGGCGGGGGAGGTCAACCTGCTCGGCGAGGATATGCTGAAGAAGACCGACGCCGAGCTCCGCGCCCTGCGCGGCGCGCGCATGGCGATGATCTTCCAGGAGCCGATGACGGCGCTCAACCCGGTGATGAAGGTCGGCGACCAGATCGCCGAGATCCTGGAGATCCACGCCTCGATGGGCGCCGCCGAGCGCCGCGCCCGGGTTCTTGAGGGGATGGCGGACGTCAACCTCCCCGACCCCGAGCTGATGATCGACTCCTTCCCGCACCAGCTCTCCGGCGGACAGCGCCAGCGGATCATGATCGCCATGGCGCTGGTCCTCGAACCGACGCTATTGATCGCCGACGAGCCGACGACCGCCCTCGACGTGACCACGCAGGCGCAGATTCTCGACCTCATCAAGGATATCCAGACGCGTCACGGCATGGGGGTCATGTTCATCACCCATGATTTCGGCGTGGTGGCGGAAATCGCCGACCGCGTGGTGGTCATGCAGAACGGCCGGGTGGTCGAACAGGGGACGGTCGAGCAGGTCCTGACCGAGCCGCGCGAGGACTACACCCGAATGCTGATCGGCGCGGTGCCGAGCCTGACCCCGCCCGCGCGGGGACCGGTCGACCGGGGGAAACCGGTTCTCTCGACCAAGGGGCTGGAAAAAATCTACGGCAAGCTCAGCCTGTTCGGTCGCGGCCGCGTGATCCACGCCGCCAAAAACGTGGAGCTGCGGGTGCATCGCGGCGAGACGTTGGGCTGCGTCGGCGAGTCGGGGTCCGGCAAATCGACCGTCGCGCGCTGTATCGTGCGCCTGGTCGACCCCACGAGCGGCGAGGTGCGGATCGACGGGACCGATATCGCGGGAATGAGCGAAAAGCAGCTCAGGCCGTTCCGTCGCGATATTCAGATCGTTTTCCAGGACCCCTACCGATCGCTCAATCCGCGTCGGACGGTGGGTCAGTCGATCATCGAGGGGCCGATGAACTTTTCCATCGCCGCCGAGGAAGCCCTGCGCCGGGCACGGGAGCTGATGGAGGTGGTCGGCCTGTCGCCCGACGCGCTCGACCGCTTCCCGCATCAGTTTTCCGGAGGCCAGCGCCAGCGCATTTGCATCGCCCGGGCCCTGGCCATGGAGCCCAAGGTTCTGATCGCGGACGAGGCCGTCTCGGCGCTCGACGTCTCGGTGCAGGCGCAGGTGCTCAAGCTGCTCGACGACGTGCGCAAGCGTTTCGATCTCGCCATGCTGTTCATCACCCACGACCTGCGCGTCGCGGCGCAAATCTGCGACCGCATCATGGTCATGCAGCACGGCGTGGTGGTCGAGCACGGGCCGACGGCGCGGGTCTACGCCCAGCCCGAGCATCCCTACACCAAGCTCCTTCTGGAAGCCGCCCCCGGGCGCGACAGCTACTTCGCCGGCACGTGACGCGCGAAGGCGCGGCCGTTTCGGTCAGCCGGCGTCTCCGCCCCCGCGCCCGTCCTCGCGGGCTTCCCTCAGCCGGGCATAGATCGTGTTGCGCGAGACGCCGAGCGCGCGGGCGACCGCCGAGACGTTGCCGTCGAGCCGGCGGTAGGTCTCGACCACGATGTCGCGCTCGCGCGCGCGCAGGCTGTCGCGCCCGCCGCCCGCGCCGAGACGGTCGCCGAGCAGGGCGCGCAGGCGCTCGGCCGTGACCGGGCCGTCCGGTTGCGCGAGCGCGAGGCGCTGGAGAACGTTCCGCAGCTCGCGGATATTGCCGGGCCAGCGGGCGGCTTCGAGAAGAGCGATCGCTTCCTCGTCGAGGACCGGCGGGGTGTCGAGCGTTTGGGCCACGGCGGCGACGATCTCGGCAAGGTCCGAGCGCGCGTTCAGCGATGGTAGCGTCACCTCGACCGTATTGAGGCGGTAGAGCAGATCGCGCCGGAACCGGCCCTCGGCGATCGCCGCCTCGAGGTCGTGGTTGGTCGCCGAGACGAGCTGAATATCGACCGCGCGCTCGCCGGTCTCGCCGACCGGGCGAATGCGCCAGCTATCGAGGAAGCGCAAGAGGGTCGCCTGAAGCGCGGGCGGCATGTCGCCGATCTCGTCGAGAAACAGGGTGCCGCCGTCGGCTTGCAGGACAAGGCCCGGCGCGCCGCTCTTGGCGGCCCCGGTGAAGGCCCCCGCGCGATAGCCGAAGAGCTCGGACTCGGCGAGCGATTCGGGCAGCGCCGCGCAGTTCACCGCGACGAACTCGCCGCCCCGTCCGCTCGCCTCGTGGATGAAGCGCGCGAGCAGCTCCTTGCCGGTGCCGGTCTCGCCCCGGATATGGATCGGCGCGCCGACGGCGGCGGCGCGCTCGACCTGATCGACGAGCGCGCGCACCGCCGGGTCGGCGTGGACCATGCGCGGCGCGGCCGCCGTTGCGGTCGAGCGCCGCCGATTGTCGGCAAACGCGCCGCCGGGAATCGCCGCGGCCGGCATCGGGTTGAACACGGCGACCGCGAAGGCGCTGCCGTGGACGTCGACGAGCCGGGCGCCGAAGGTCGTTACCCGGGTATCGCGAAAGATGCGGAACGGCGTGCGGAAGATGGTATCGAATGCGATCCCCGGCGTCAGCGCGAGGCCCTGGAGAAGAAACCGCGCCTGGCGGTTGACGGCGACCAGGGCGCCGTCCTCGGCGAAGGCGAGAAGCCCCGCCTGAAGCGTGCCGAGAAACTCGTGGCGGTTGTGCAGCTCGACGATCAGCCGGTCGCGGAAGGCCTGCCGGAACAGCCCGTTCTCGATCGTGAGGCAGGACATCTTGACCAGCGCGAGGGTGTGGTGCTGGCGCGAGCGGCAGTCGGAGGTGGCGTCGATGATCCCGGCGAGCTCGCCGGTCGGCGCGAACACCGGCGCGGCCACGCAGGTCAGTCCCGCGTAGCAGCGGAAGAAGTGCTCGCCCGCGTGAACGATGGCCGGCTCGCCCGCGTGGACCACACCGCCTAGCGCGTTGGTTCCGTTCACCGTTTCCTGCCACACGCTGCCCGGGCGAATGCGCGTGAGATCGGCCGTGTCGTGGAAGGACTCGTCCGACAGGCATTCGAGGATGGTCCCGTCGGGCGCCGCGAAGGCGATCGCGAAGTTCGAGCCCGCGATATGGGAGTAGAGGTTGCGAACCTCCTCGCTCGCGAGCCGAAGCGCCGCGCGGTTCTCGGCCTGGAGCCGTTCCAGCGCGCCGCGCTCGACGACCACGCGCTCGGGCTCGCCCAGCGGATCGAGGCCCTGCTCCAGGCATCGGCTCCAGGACTCGCGAATCGTCGCGTTGAGAAACTCCGCGGGCGTGGCGCCCCGGCGTTCGAGCAGAATGCGCGCGCGGTTGATCCGGTCGTCGAAGGCCAACATTGGCGTCCCCCTCGTGGCGTCTCCCTTATGGCGTTTCATGGCGCCGGGCCAAGGGGCCGGCCAGTCTCCCCATGGCGGCGGCCGGGGCGGATTTGTTGATTTTTTGAACAGGTGCTCCGCCCTCTGTTCTCGGATTTCACATTGACCGATTCGCCGCCCGAACGCAACTGGCCGCAAGTGTCTGGATTCGCGGGCGCCCGCCGTCGCGTGGTGTTTGGCACACGGCTTGCAAGGGACTCCGGCAGAAGGTTCGAGGAACCGCCCAAGAAGCAGGAGGCCCTGGCGATGAAGGCAGCGGTACTACACGACTACGACGAGGCGCTTACCAGCCCCCAATGGGTGAAATACGAGGACGTTCCCGACCCCGAGATCTCGGGCCCCCACGACGTGATCGTGCGCATCGGCGGCGCCGGCGTGTGCCGGACGGATCTGCACATCATCGAGGGCATCTGGCGCGACAAGGTCGAGGTCAGCCTGCCGCATATCATGGGCCACGAGAACGCGGGCTGGGTCGAGGATGTCGGCAACGCGGTCGCGAGCGTCAAGGTCGGCGACCCGGTGATCGTGCATCCGCTGGTCACCAGCGGCTACTGCCTCGCCTGCCGGCGCGGCAACGACATGCACGCTCAGGACAATTCGTTCCCGGGCATCAACGCCAACGGTGGATACGCGGAGTATCTGCTCACCCATGAGCGCACCCTGATCAAGCTGCCCGAAAGCCTCGCGCCCAAGGCGGTCGCGCCCTATACGGACGCCGGGCTCACCGCCTACCGGGCGGCGAAGAAGGCGGCGCGGCATCTGGTGCCGGGCCAGTACGCGGTGGTGATCGGCGCCGGCGGCCTCGGGCACATCGGGGTACAGGTGCTGAACGCGCTTTGCGCGGCCGAGATCGTCGTCGTCGACCGATCGGACGCGGCGCTCGCGCTGGCCTCCAAGCTCGGCGCGCATCACACGATCAAGGCGGACGACGGCTGGGTCGACGAGGTTCTCGCGCTGACCGGAGGCCACGGCGCCGAGGCGGTGATCGACTTCGTCGGCGAGGGCGACGCGATCGAGAAGGGCCTCGCCGCGACCCGCGACGACGGCTTCTATTACATCGTCGGCTACGGCGGAAAGATCGAGGTGCCGGCGATCGACATGATCATCACCGAGAAGACCATCGTCGGCAATCTGGTCGGCACCTACCCCGAGCTCGTCGAGCTCATGGCGCTCGCCGACCGCGGGCTGGTGACGCTCGACACCCACGAATACAGCCTGAAGGACGCCGACCGGGCGCTGCGCGATCTGCACGAGGCTCGGTTCACCGGGCGCGCGGTCCTGATTCCATAACACGCCATGACGGCGATCCAGTCATAGAAGCAGGGAGGTAACGATGAGGAAGCTATTACTGACCACCGTCGCGGCGGCGACGCTCGCGATGGCCACGGGCGCCCGGGCGGCGGACTACAGCAAGTACGGAATCGAGCAGGACGTTCCCGGCAAGTGCTCCTACGCCGCCACCGACGCCAAGGACTACTCGGGCCGCACGCTCAACATCATCACCCACGCGGTCCCCGTGATGGGCGAGCCGACGGAGCTTCACGCCAAGCAGTTCTCCGAGCTGACGGGCGCCAAGGTCAATGTCGTTCACGTGCCCTTCGGCGATCTGTTCCAGCGCATCATGATCCCCTTCCAGACCAGGCAGAACGCCTATGACGTGCTGTTCTACGGCTCGTTGTGGATCGGCGATTTCGCGCCCTATCTCGCCCCGGTGCCCGTGGCCTACCGCGAAACCGCGCAGATGAAGGCGGTCACGCCCAACTACATCGACGTCGCGACCTGGGGCGGCAAGATGATCCAGTACCCGGTCGACGGCGATCGGCATTACCTCAAGTATCGGACCGACGTCATCGACAACCCGGAGATGCGGAAGAAGTACAAGGCCGAGACCGGCCGCGAATTACGCGTGCCCCGGACCTGGGAGGAATACGACCAGATCGCGCGTTTCTTCAACGGCTGGGACTGGGACGGCGACGGCGAGACCAACTACGGCTCGGCCGAGGTGGTCAAGCGCGACGACCTGATGTTCTCGGCTTTCATCAGCCGGGTCGCGGCCTACGCCAAGAACCCGAGCGTGAAGGGCGGCTTCTTCTTCGATCTCGACACCATGGAGCCGCTGATCAACACCCCGGGTTGGGTGCGCGGCCTCGAGATGTTCGTCAAGGCGCAAGCCTACATGCCGCCGGGCGGCAACAACTTCGGCCTCGGCGACGAGATCTTCTCCTTCGGCGGCGGCCAGACGCTGTTCAGCTATTCCTGGGACGACGCCTTCATCCAGGCGATGCAGAAGGATAGCCGCATCCGCAACAAGGTCGCGGCAGCGCCCCTGCCCGGCTCGCACGAGGTGTGGAACCGCAATACCGGCAAGTGGGACCACTTCGACACGCCCAGCCGGGCGCCGTACATCACCTGGGGCTGGACCTCGGCGGTCGCGGCGTCGAGCGAGAACAAAGACATGGCGTTCGACTACCTGTGCTTCTTCTCGAACCAGGCCAACACGCCCCACGATCTGCAGATCGGCCGCTTCGGGATCAATCCCTATAGAACCGAGCATTTCAACGCTGATTTCTGGATCAAGAAAATGGGCTGGTCGCCAAATACCGCGACCACCTATGTCAAGACCCTGTCGTCGATGGAGAAGAGCAAGAACCGCGTGTTCGACCTGCGGGTGCCGGGGGTCAACCAGTTCATGTCCTCGCTCGCCGCGGGCGTGTCCGAGGCGCTGGCCGGCCAGAAGACCCCGCAGGAGGCGCTCGACGGCGTCGCCGACGAGTGGCGCCGGATCGTCGACCGGATCGGCAAGGACCGGGTGCGCAAGGCCTACGCCACGGTGGTCGGCCTGGAGGACAATCTGCGATAATCATGCAATCGGGGACGAGAGCCGGCGTCGACCGGGGGGAAGAGCCGACCTTTCGTCGCCGTCCGCGGGGCGGGTGGGCATTTGTCCATTCCGTCCCGCGGGGTGGGCGCGCGCCGCGCGCGGTCGCGGCGGAGCGCATCGTGAATCGGACCGACGCCTGGAACATGGGGGCAGCGCGTGTTCGTCTCTCGTCAGAAGTTTCTGTTTCTGCTGCCTGGGCTGCTGGGGCTTCTCGCCATCATCCTGTTTCCGCTTCTGTTCACCATCCGGGTGAGCTTTTCGAGCTGGGACGTGGTGGTGCCGGGCCTCGACTGGATCGGCGGCGAGAACTATGCCCGCGTGTTCGCGGACCGGCGCTTCTGGGAAGCGATGGGCCGGCTCGCGTTGATGGCCACCGGGACCGTGCTGATCCAGTACGTGCTCGGCTTCGCGCTCGCGCTTCTGGTCTGGCGCGACGTGCGCTGCAAGCGGTTCTTCCGGGTTCTGTTCCTGGTGCCGATGATGACCACGCCGGTCATCATGTCGGTGATTTGGCGCACCATTTTTCATGAATCCCTGGGGCCGCTGAACGATTTCCTCGGCCTGCTGGGCTTCGATCCCGTGCCCTGGCTTTCGATCGGCGGCATGGCGGTGGCTAGCGTCATGATCGTCGAGGTCTGGCAGTGGACGCCGTTCATGTTCCTGCTGCTGCTCGCGGGCCTTCTGTCGCTGCCCGAGGAGCCGTTCCAGGCCGCGGCGGTCGATGGCGCGGGGCCGGTGCGCACCTTCTTCATGGTCACGTTTCCGCTGATGGCGCCGATCTCGATCGGCGCGCTCATCATCCGCCTGATCGAGGCCTCCAAGATCATGGAGACGGTCTATGTGCTGACCTCGGGCGGCCCGGGCACGGCGACCGAGACGGCGAGCTACTACATCTACATCCGGGGCCTGCGCGACTTTCAGATCGGCTACGCCGCGTCGATGTCGGTGACGTATCTGGTGATGATGATCGTCGTGCTCACCATCATCGCCAAGCTGCTGACCAGGGTCTTCATTCTCAAGGACGGCGCGTGATGGCGGCGCTTTACCGGTTTCTGAAATACGCGGCGATCCTCGCCTGGTCGGCGTTCGTCATCGCGCCCTTCCTGTGGGCGCTGACGACCTCGTTCAAGACCTCCTCGGGCGTGGTCTCGGGCGCGACCTATATTCCCTGGCTTCAGTACAAGCCCTCGCTCGAGGGCTGGGGCGTCCTGTTCCGGCGCGCGGGCAAGGGCATCGATATCGTCGACCCCTATCTTTCGAGCCTCACGGTCACCGTCTCGGCGAGCGCGATCAGCCTGGTGCTCGGCACGCTCGCGGCCTACGGCCTGTCGCGCTTCTCGTTCCGGATGGGGCCGGTCAAGAACGCCGACATCACCTTCTTCTTCATCTCCCAGCGGATCATGCCGCCGATCGTGCTGGCGATCCCGTTCTTCCTGATGCTCCAGGCGCTCGGCCTGCTCGACACCCGGCTCGGGCTGATCCTGGTCTACGTGGCGCTTCTGCTGCCGATCGCGGTCTGGGTGATGGTCGACTTCTTCAACAACATCCCCGTCGAGCTCGACGAGACCGCGATGCTCGACGGCTGCGGCCCGATCGAGACCTTCTGGCGGGTGATCCTGCCCAACTGCAAGCCGGGGCTGGTGGTCGCGGGGCTGTTCTGCATCATCTTCGGGTGGAACGACTTCTTCTTCGCCTTCATCCTCACCTTCACCAAGACGCAGCTTCTGCCGGTCGCGGTGGTGGCGCTCAATTCATCGGTCACGCCCTGGTGGAGCCTGAGCGCGTCGGCGCTGATCTCGGTCGCGCCCTTGGTCGTTCTCGCCTTCATCGTCGAAAAATACCTTTCCCAGGGCAACCTCGCGGGCGCGATCAAATAGCCATGGAAATCGCGGGAAACCGGCGCAAATGTCGCTGATCGTCGAGAACCTGGGCAAGACGGTCGAAGGCGAGGTCCATCTCGCCGACATCGACCTCGCCTTCGAGAAGGGTGGGTTCTACGTGCTTCTGGGGCCGACGCTTTCGGGCAAGACCTCGCTTCTGCGCCTGCTCGCCGGGCTCGACCGGCCGAGCGCGGGTCGCATCCTTCTCGACGGTCGCGACACCATCGGGACGCCGGTCTGGAAACGCCGCGTCTCGATGGTCTACCAGCAGTTCATCAACTACCCGAACCTCACGATCTACGACAACATCGCCTTTCCGCTGCGCCGCATGGGGCTTTCGCCGAGCGATGTCGACGCCAAGGTGCGGGGCGCGGCCGAGATGCTCGGCATTTCCGAGCTTCTCGAACGCAAGCCGGGCGGAATCTCGGGCGGCCAGCAACAGCGCACGGCGCTGGCGCGCGCGCTGGTCAAGGGTTCGGACCTCTTGCTTCTCGACGAACCGCTCATCAACCTCGACTACAAGCTGCGCGAGCAGCTTCGCGACGAGTTCAAGAACATCTTCTCCGATAACCTTGACAGCATCGTCGTCTACTCGACGACCGAGCCGATCGAGGCCCTGATGCTCGGCGGCGAGGTCGTGGTCCTCAACGAGGGCCGCCAATTGCAAACCGGCCCCACCCACGCGGTCTTCCGCCGCCCCGCGACCGAGGCGGTCGCGCGCGTCTTCAACGACCCGCCCATGAACATGATCGATGGCACGGTCGCCGACGACCACCTGCTGCTCGGTGGCGGGTTGCGCCTGCCCAAGCTCGCCCATCTCGCCGGTCTCGCGCCGGGCGCCTACCGCTTCGGCATTCGGGCGAGCGATCTCGGGCTCGCCCGCGGCGGCGCGAACGACGTCGCCTTCGACATCACCGTCGAGTTGGCCGAGATCTCGGGCTCCGAGACCTTCATCCACGCGCGCCACGCGGACGTTTCCTGGGTCATCCAGGAAGAGGGCGTCCACACCTACCCGCTCGGCGAGCTGATCCCGGCCTATCTCGATCCGCGCAACCTTTACGCCTTCGCGTCCGACGGCCGGCTCGCCGCCGCGCCGGCAGCCGGCGTCTAGGCGGGGGCGCGAGATGGCGCGGATCGCGTTCGACCGGATCGGACACTGCTACGCGGGCACGCCACGGGGCCTCGACGACTACGCGCTCCAGCCCATGACGCATAGCTGGGAAGACGGCGGGGCCTATGCCCTGCTCGGCCCCTCGGGCTGCGGCAAGACGACGCTGCTCAACATCATCTCGGGCCTCGTGCGGCCGTCCGAGGGGCGGGTTCTGTTCGACGACGTCGACGTCACCGACCTGCCGACGGCGAAACGCAACATCGCCCAGGTTTTCCAGTTTCCGGTCATCTACAAGATCATGACCGTCTACGACAACCTGGCCTTTCCGCTGCGTTGCCGAAAGCTTCCCCGCGCCGAGATCGACCGCCGGGTGCGCGAGGTCGCCGATCTGCTCAACCTTTCGGATCAACTCGCGCGGCCCGCGCGGCGGCTCACGGCGGACGCCAAGCAGCTCATCTCGCTGGGTCGCGGGCTGGTGCGCGACGACGTCGCGGCGATCCTGCTCGACGAGCCGCTGACGGTGATCGACCCGCAGCTCAAATGGCTGCTCAGGCGCAAGCTCAAGGAGGTCAACGCCGCCGTCAACCGCACGCTGATCTACGTCACCCACGATCAGAACGAGGCCCTGACCTTCGCCGACAAGGTGGTGGTGATGGAAAAGGGCCGGATCATGCAAATCGGCACGCCTCGAGAACTGTTCGAGACCCCGCGCCACGCCTATGTCGGCTACTTCATCGGCTCGCCGGCGATGAACTTCCTGCCTTGCCGGCCGGTCGAGGGCGGCGTCGCGGTGGGCGGAACGCCGATCCCGCTGCCGGGGATCGACCGCCTCGCGCTCGCCGAGGGCCAGACCCTCGAGCTCGGCATCAGACCCGAGTTTCTCGAACTCGGCGACGCGCCCGCGGACGACGCGGTCGCGGTCGAGGTCCGCGATACGCGCGACCTCGGCAGCTATAAGATCGTGGTCGTCGCCTTCGCCAGCCGCGAAATCAAGATCAAGATGCCTGAAGCCCAACCGGTGCCCGCGGAGCGGGGCTATCTTCGTTTTCCGCCGCGCTGGACCCGGCTTTACCGCGACGGCGCCCTGGTGGAGCCGTAGCGCGCCCGGCCGCGCGACACCGCCTCGATCCCCTATGTCGGCGGGTCGAAATTCGGGGCTCTCCCCTCTTTCCAGAGACCCCAAATCCCGCTCACGGATTTAGCTGACGAGGCAAATTGAATACGGTAGTGTATCGCCCCATCACCACTCTGGGAGAGATTTAAGACCAAAAGGGAGACTGGTGTAATGACGAGAAGACGTGATTTTCTCAAGAAAACAGGGATGGCCACGGCTGGCGCGGTGGCGGCAGCGACGTTTCCCGCGCCATATGTGAAAGCGCAAACCACCATCAAGTGGCGGTTGCAAACCTACGCCGGGCCGGCCCTCGCCGAGAACGTCATCAAACCGTCGATCGACGCCTTCAACAAGGTGGCGAACGGCGAGATGGTGATCGAGCTCTATACCTCCGATCAGCTCGTGCCGACCGGCGAGCTGTTCAGGGCGATGCAGAGGGGAACGATCGACGCCGTTCAGAGCGACGATGACTCGATCGCGGCCCCCGTGGACGTGTCCGTGTTCGGCGGGTACTTCCCCTTCGGGCTGCGCTATAGCTTGGATGTCCCCACGCTGTTCCACAAGTATGGGTTGAACGAGATTTGGGAGGAAGCCTACGGCGAGGTCGATGGCGTCACCTGGCTGAGCGCCGGGTCCTGGGACCCCTGCAACTTCGCCACCAACAAGCCGATCCGCAGCGTCGCGGACCTCAAGGGCTTGCGGGTGTTCACCTTCCCCACCGCCGGCAAGTTCCTACAGCGCTTCGGCGTCGTCCCTGTCACCCTCCCCTGGGAGGATGTCGAGGTCGCCATCCAAACCGGCGAGCTTGACGGCATCACCTGGTCCGGCATCACCGAGGACTACACGGTCGGCTGGGCGGACGTCACGAAATACTATCTGACGAACAATATCTCCGGCGCCTGGATCGGCTCATACTTCGCGAACACCGACCGCTGGAACGAGCTGCCCGAGCGTCTGAAGACCTTGTTCAAGGTGACGATGGACAGCTCGCACTACCACCGGCAGTACTGGTACTGGTGGGGCGAGGCTTATTACCGCACCACGGGGAGCAAGCTGAAGCTCACCTCCATTCCGAGCGAGGAGTGGAAGGTCGTCGAGGATGAAGCGCTCAAGTTCTGGGACGAGATCGCGGCCAAGAGCCCCCGGAACGCCAGGGTCGTGAAAATTCTCAAGCAATACAACGAAACCATGAGAAAGGCCGGTCCTCCCTACCGTTATTGATGAACCGGGCACGAGCAGGCCGGCACGGCCGATAGGTGTCGGCCCGGCGGCTGCCGATCGAATCGGCAGCCGCCGCTGTGTCGGGAATTCGTGGGTGGCACCCGCCGAGGCCGGTCGTTCGTGCTCCGATCGGGGGACGCGACGGCCTTGAGCGACGCTCATCCGGCCGTTCTGACATCGGTGGCGTCGGGCGACCGCCCAAGGAAGAGGGACGCGTAAGCCCCGGTTCGCGCCGGGGATGGACGCTGAAAGGCAATTTCCCAAAACCTCGGACCCAAGAAATGAAAGGAAAGGGTCAAAGTGCCTAAGGCGGTCAAAGTCTATGTACGGTACGTCGAGGCCGTGAACTACGTCGTCGGCCGCTTCGCGATGTACATGATCTTCGCCATGATGGGGTTGCTGCTTTATTCCGCGATCGCGAAGACCTTCTTCGTTCCACCGCTGTGGACGCTGGAAATGGCCCAGTTCTCGATGGCGGCCTATTACCTGCTGGGCGGCGGCTATTCCATGCAGCTCGGCGCGCATGTGCGGATGGATCTCGTCTATGGACGATGGTCCCCCAGGGGCAAGGGATTCATCGACTCCATCACCTCCTTCGCCCTCGTCTTCTATCTGGGAATCCTGCTCTACGGCGGTCTTTCCAGCACCGCCTACGCCCTGCAATACGGAGAGGAAAGCTATTCGTCATGGGCGCCTTACATGGCGCCGATCAAGATCATCATGACCTTCGGAATCGTGCTGATGTTGTTGCAGGCCATCGCGACCTTCTTCAGGGATCTGGCCCGAGCCAAGGGACTGACACTCGATGGCGAACCTCTCGACGAGGAGCCCTCGGCATGAGCTACGAGATGATCGCCCTGCTGATGTTCTCCTCGATGATGCTCATGCTGCTCACCGGGCAGCGCGTGTTCGCCGCCATCGGCTTCGTCGCCGTCGTGGCCTCGCTCGCGCTCTGGGGCGATGGCGGCTCCGAGATGGCGTTCAACGCCGCCATGAAGCTGATGAAGTGGTATCCGCTGCTGACGCTGCCCCTGTTCATCTACATGGGCTACATGCTGTCGGAATCCGCGATCGCCGACGATCTTTACAAGATGTTCCATGTCTGGTTCGGCCCGGTCCGAGGCGGCCTCGCCATCGGAACGATCGGTCTGATGGTCGTGATCTCGGCGATGAACGGCCTGAGCGTCGCCGGCATGGCGATCGGCGCGACGATCGCCATGCCCGAACTCTTGCGGCGCGGCTATGACAAGGTGATGGTCACCGGCGTCATCCAGGCGGGAAGCTCGCTGGGGATTCTGGTTCCGCCGAGCGTGGTTCTGGTTCTTTACGGCATGATCGCCCGGCAACCGGTCGGCAAGCTTTGGCTGGCGGGCGTTTTCCCCGGCCTGCTGATGGCGAGTCTGTTCGTCATCTACATCGCCATTCGATGCTTCATCCAGCCGCGACTGGGCCCGGTGCTGCCCCGGGAAGAGCGCCAGGTGAGCTGGGGCGAGAAGCTGCGGCTGCTCAAGGCCGGGATCATTCCGCTGTTCATTTTCTTCTCCATGACCGGGCTGTTCCTGATGGGGGTCACGAATCTGACCGAAAGCTCGGCCGTGGGCGCCGTGGCGGCGACCCTCGCGGCGCTCTTCAAGGGCCGGCTCACCAAGCGGGTGATGGAGGAGACGATCCGCAAGAGCCTGGGCGTGAGCTGCATGTTCATGTGGATCATCCTGGCCGCGCTGGCCTTCGGCGCCGTTTTCGACGGGCTCGGCGCGGTCAAGGCGCTCGAATCGTTCTTTCTCCAGAAGATGGGGCTGACCCCCTGGGAAATTCTCATCATGATGCAGCTTTCCTACCTGCTGATGGGAATGTTCCTGGACGACACGGCCATGCTGGTCATCGTCGCGCCGCTCTACGTTCCGCTGGTCAAGCTGCTCGGCTTCGACCTGGTCTGGTACGGCGTCCTTTATACGATCACCTGTCAGGTCGCCTACATGACGCCGCCCTTCGGCTACAACCTGTTCCTCATGAGAGCGATGGCGCCGCCGGAGGTGACGCTGGGGGACATCTACCGCTCGATCGTGCCCTTCGTGGCGGTCATGTGCTTCGGCCTGGCCCTCGTCATGCTGTTCCCCCAGGTGGCGATGTGGCTGCCCGAGATGTTTTATAATCGGTAGCGAAAGCCAAGCCTCGGACGTCCGCCAAGCCGCGCCTCGGACCTGTCCCGGCGCGGCTTGGTCTTTCACGCGCCGGGGCTATCCGGCCTTTTCCCAGGCGCCGCGTTCGTTCTGCCGCCAGTAAGTGATCTCATGGCCGGCCTCCTTGAGGCGGCGCCAACGGTCGCGCGCGGCCGCGACCGCCTCGGGGTCGTTGCCGTCGAACACGTCGAGGCAGCGCTCGAAGCCGCCGAGAAACGCCGGATCGACCTCGACCCCGTCGGTCAACACCAGAAGATTGGCCCCGGCCGGGTTTTCCTCCCGGGTGGTGAGGTAGATTGGCTGCTTCTCGGGGGCGTCGTCGCGGGCGCGGCCGTGGGGCAGGAAGGAGCCGGGATCGAAGGTCCAGAGCGCCGCGTCGAGCGCCTCGACGCGCTCGGCCGAGCCCGCCATCACCACCGCCCGCCAGCCGGCATCGAAAGCCTTGGCGAGCAGGCGCGGCAACGCCCGGTCGAGCGACGTCACCTTGAGATGATAGAAGCGGACGTCGGTCATGGCGTCTCCCGCCGCCGGATCACTTCCCGCCGGGTTTCTTCCCGCTGGCGCGTTTCTCGTAAACGTCGGCGACGAAGCGGTCGAGCAGGCGAACGCCGAAGCCGGTGCCGCCCTTGGGTACGGTCGCCGTCGCCGCCTTCGACCAAGTGACCCCGGCGATATCGAGATGCGCCCAGGGCGTGTCGCCGACGAAGCGCTTGAGGAACTGGGCCGCGGTGATCGAGCCCGCCTCGCGGTTCTTGCCGACGTTCTTCATGTCGGCGATATCGGAGTTGATGTCCTTGTCGTAGCGCTCGCCGAGCGGCAGGGGCCAGACCGCCTCGCCCACCGCCTCGCCAGCCGCCTTGAGTTGCCTCGCGAGGCGCTCGTCGTTCGAGAACAGCCCCGCCTGATACGAGCCCAGCGAGATGATGATCGCGCCGGTCAGGGTCGCAAGATCGACCATCGCCCGCGGCTTGAACGTGGTCTGGCAGTACCACAGGGCGTCCGCCAGGACGAGCCGGCCCTCGGCGTCGGTGTTGATGACCTCGATCGTCTGGCCCGACATCGAAGTGACCACGTCGCCCGGGCGTTGGGCGGTGCTCGACGGCATGTTCTCGACCAGCCCGATCACGCCGACCGCGTCGATCTTGGCGTTGCGGCCGGCGAGCGCCTTCATCAGGCCGATGACGACGCCGGCGCCGCCCATGTCCCATTTCATGTCCTCCATGCCGCCGGCGGGCTTGATCGAGATGCCGCCGGTGTCGAAGGTCACGCCCTTGCCGACGAAGGCGACCGGAGCGGCCTTGGAGCCCTTGGGCGCGCCGTTCCAGCGCATCACCACGAGATGCGATTCGCGGCTCGACCCCTGCCCCACGGCGAGCAGCGCGCCCATGCCGAGCTTGCGCAGCCGCGCCTCGCCCATCACCTCGACGTCGACGCCGAGCGCCGAAAGCTCCTTCGCCCGCGCGGCCAGGGTTTCGGGATAGATCACGTTGGCGGGTTCGGAAACGAGATCGCGGGTCAGGAACACGCCGTCGGCGACCCGGTCGAGCCGCGAGAACGCCGCCTGCGCGGCGCGGGTCTCGGGAACCGTCACCGTGAGTCCGGCGAGCGTCGGCTTCTCGTCGTCCTTCATGCGCGTGCGGTACTTGTCGAAGCGGTAGCTCCGAAGTCGCGCCCCATGGGCGAAATGCGCCGCCTGGTCGGCGGCCGAAAGCTTCCGCCCGGCGCCGAGCGCGCCGATATCGATGGCCGCCTCGCGCGCGCCGACCCGATCAAGATGCGCCGCCAGCGCGCCGCCCGCCTTCTCGATCGCCAGCGCATCGAGGCGCGCGCGGTCGCCGAGGCCGAGCACGATCACCCGCTCGACGTCGAGCCCGGCCGGCGCCGGCAGGTCGAGAACCTGGTTTCGCGCCCCGGTGAAGCGGCCCGCGGCGACGGCCCGGGCGAGCGCGCCATCCATCGCCCGATCGAGCGCCCTGGCGCCCGGGCTCAGGCTGCGACCATCGAAGGCGGCGACGACGAAGGCGTCGGCCTTGGCTGCGGGCTTGGCGGTGAAGACGATCTTCATGGCTTCGGAACTCCTCGGCTAGCGGGCGATATCCCGCGTCTCGGGCGGGCTGAATGTAGCGCCAATGTAGCCGATGCGGCGCGGAAGGAAAGAGGGAGGTGGCGGCGCGCGGAGGCGCGTATAGTGGCGCCCGGCGGCAACGACGCGAACGGGCGCGAGGCGGGTGCGAAAACGAACGGCGGGAACGGTCGCGGTTCTCGGGGCGACCGGCAAGACCGGGCGCTACCTCGTTGCGCGGCTGTGCGAGCGCGGCTACGACGTGGCGGCGATCGGGCGCGACCGCGCGCGGCTCGAGGCGCTCGACGAACGCGCGCGGCCCGTGGTCGCCGATCTCGAAGCGCCGGCGACCGTCAAGGCGGCGCTCGCCGGGGCCGAGCGGGTCGCGAGCCTCGCGCACGCGCGCCACGCGCAGGCGTTGATCGACGCCCTGCCCGCGGGCTGCGCGCGGGTGGTGGTCACGGGATCGACGCGGCGGTTCACGCGGCTTCCCGACCCGGCGGCCGAGGCGGTGCGCGCGGGCGAGGCCGCGTTCGCGCGAGCGGGCCTGCCCGGCGTGATGCTGCATCCGTCGATGATCTACGGCGCCCCCGACGACCGCAACGTGAACCGACTCCTGCGCCTGGTGCGCGCCCGCCGCGTCATCCCGCTGCCCGATGGCGGACGGCACCGGGTCCAACCGGTGTTCGTCGACGACGTGGTCGAGGCCTATGTCGCGGCGCTCGAACGCGAGACCGCGCCCGGACCGCCGATCGTGATCGCCGGGCCCGAGCCGATCACCTACGCCGCGATGGTTCGCGCCTGCGCCGAGGCCCTCGACCGCCGGGTCGCGATCGTCCCCCTGCCGGCGGGGGCGCTGATCGCGGCGGCGCGGGTGGCGCGCGCGCTCGGCATCGCCTTGCCGTTCGACGCCGACGAGATCCGCCGCGCGACCGAGGACAAGGTCTTCGACCCGGGCGAGATGCGCGAACGTCTCGGCGTCTCGCCGCGCCCCTTCGCCGAGGGGCTGCGCCTCAAATGCGCGCGCGGCTGGTGTTAGCGACGCGGTTTCTTTTGATTGATGGGGTGGACGGTCCGGGGCCGCTATTCCAAGTGAACCGCGCTCTACGGTGGCCTCGCGCACCGCAATGTCTATAATCCGCGCATGTCGGGCATCACGCGATACCTGTTGAGGCAGCTCGTGGCGACCATGCTGTTCGCCACCGCGGCGCTGACCGACGTGGTCTGGCTGTCGCAGTCGCTGCGCTATATCGACCTGATCGTCAACCGCGGGCTGTCGGCGCTGACCTTCCTGCATCTCACGGTGCTGCTGCTGCCGACCTTCATGACCGTGGTGCTGCCGATCTCGCTGTTCTGCGGGATCGTCTATACCTACAACCGGCTGAACGCCGAGAGCGAGCTGACCATTCTGCGCGCCACCGGGATCAGCCAGTTCGGCCTCGCCCGTCCGGCGTTGATCCTCGCCGCGGTCATGACGGTGATCGGCTATGCGATCACGCTCTATCTGATGCCGCTCGGCTTCAGCTCGTTCAAGGACCGCCAGTTTGTTATCCGCAGCGACTTCTCGCAGATCCTGCTGCGCGAGGGAACCTTCACCTCGCTGTCGTCGGGGCTGACGGTCTATGTCCGGGCGCGCGATCCCTCGGGCGAGGTCTATGGGATCTTGGTTCATGACGGGCGCAATCCGGACGCGCCGGTGACCATGATGGCCGAGCGCGGCGCGCTGGTGCGCAGCCCGACCGGGCCGCGGCTGGTGTTGTTCAACGGCAACCGCCAGGAGATGGAACGCGCCGCGCGCAAGATGAAGCTGCTTTATTTCGACCGCTACGACTTCGACCTTTCGAACCTGGTGAGCCAGGGGGGACCGCGCTGGCGCGAGCCGCGCGAACGCTTCCTCGGCGACCTGTTCGGGCCGCCCAAGGACAAGAACGACGAGGCCTACCGCTCGAAGCTGCTGGCCGAGGGGCACCAGCGCCTGGTCATGCCGCTTTACAACATCGCCTTCGCCATGATCGCGCTCGCCGCCATGCTCGCGGGCGAGTTCAGCCGACGCGGCCGCTGGCGACGGATGCTCGCGGGCGCGATCGCGGCGATCCTGTTCCAAGCGGGCGCGCTGATGCTCAACAACATGATCGTCAAGACGCCGTCGCTCTGGCCGCTGGTCTATGTGAATGTCGCCCTGGTCACCGCGATCGCCGCCTTCGTTTTGTTCCGCATGCAGTTCGTCCGGCGCGTGCCCGCGCCGCCGGTGCTCGACCTGCGCGGCATCTGAGAGAGGGCCGCCCCTTGCGCCTTTCCGCGACACTGTCGGTTTATATCGCGCGGACGTTCTTCGTCAGCATCGCGGTCGTGCTCGGCGTTCTGATCTCGCTGATCACCGTGATCGACATGGTCGAGCTTCTGCGCCGCGCGAGCGGCCACAACAGCGCGAGCCTCGGCCTCGTCATCCAGATGACCTTGCTGCGCGTGCCGTTCATGACCCAGAAGGTGATCCCCTTCGCGGTGCTGTTCGGCGGCATGTTCGCGTTGATGCGGCTGACCCGCTCGCACGAGTTGGTCGTCGCCCGCGCCGCGGGGGTCTCGGTCTGGCAGTTCCTTCTGCCGGGGCTCGTGCTCGCGCTCGTCATCGGCGGCTTCGTGGTCACGGTGTTCAATCCCCTCGCCTCGGCGACGACCTGGCGCTACGAGGAGCTCGAAGCCAAGTATTTGCGCGGCCGGTCGAGCCTGCTCGCGGTCTCGTCGACCGGGCTGTGGCTGCGCGAGGGGCGCGCCGACGGCCAGTCGGTCGTGCATGCGCTGCGCGTCTCGCCCCATGACATGAAGCTCTACGACGTCACGATCTTCGTCTACGAGGGCAAGGACCGCTTCAGCTATCGGCTCGACGCCGATACCGCGACCCTGCGCGACGGCTATTGGGAGCTCAAGAACGCGCTCGTCAGCGTGCCCGACCAGCCGTCGATCTTTGCCGCCGATTACCGGGTCGATACCGAACTCACGCTCGATCAGATTCAGGAGAGCTTCGCCTCGCCCGAAACCCTGTCGTTCTGGCAGCTCCCGCGCTTCATCGCCATGCTCGAAAAGGCCGGTTTCTCGGCGCTGCGCCACCGGCTGCACTGGAACGCGGTTCTCGCGACGCCGCTGCTTTTGTTCGCGATGGTGCTGATCGCCGCGACCTTCTCGCTCCGGCTCACGCGACGCGGCGGCACCGGGCTTCTGGTGGTCGGCGGGCTGTTCGCTGGCTTCCTTCTTTACTTTCTCACCGACCTGGTGCGCGCGCTCGGCCTTTCGGGCAGCATTCCGGTCACGCTTGCCGCTTGGGCTCCGGCGGGCGTCTGTACTATGCTCGGGCTCGCCATGCTGTTCCATCTCGAGGACGGTTAGCTCTGATGCATCGTTGGCTGGCCGCGGTGTTGGTCGCGCTCCTGCTCGGAGCGACGGCCGCCCGAGCGCAGGAAACCGCGAACGCGCCGCCGCCCGTGGTGCTCCGCGCCGACGAGGTCACCTACGACAAGGCCCAGGGCATCGTCACCGCGACCAGCAAGGTCGAGGTCGCGCAGGGCGAGCGCATCCTGCTCGCCGACAAGGTCATCTACGACGAGAACACCGACAAGGTCATCGCCTCGGGCAACGTCACGCTGCTCGAACCCTCGGGCGAGGTGGTGTTCGCCGATTATGTCGAGCTCAAGGACGAAATGCGCGACGGGCTGGTGCGTGACATCCGAATCCTGTTCTCCGACGATTCGCGCTTCGCCGCCAACGGCGCCATCCGCACGGGCGGCACGCGGACCGAGCTCACGAAGGCGGTGTTCTCGCCCTGCCGGCTGTCGCCGTTCAATCCCGAAAGGGCGCCCTTGTGGCAGATCAAGGCGGTCAAGGTGGTCCACGACACCACCACCAAGGATATCGAATACACCGACGCCTTCTTCGAGGTCTTCGGCCTGCCGGTCGCCTACACGCCCTATTTCAGTCACCCGGACCCGAGCGTGAAGCGGCGCAGCGGCTTTCTTCCCCCACGTTATTCGAGCGGCAGCCGGCTCGGCCTGTCGGTCGAGGTGCCCTATTTCTTCAACATCGCGCCCAATCGCGACTTCACCTTCGCGCCGATCTTCACGACCAAGGAAGGCGTGGTGCTGAGCGGTGAATATCGCCATCGCACCAAGGATGGCACCTTCCAGCTCGCCGCGAGCGTCACCCGGCCCCGGCGGCGCGGCGCGAACGGCGAGCTGATCGGCGGTCGCCAGACGCGCGGGCACGTGCTCGGCGCCGGCCGCTTCGATCTCGGCGAGCGCTGGCGCTGGGGGTTCGACGTCGCGCGCGCGACCGACGACACCTACCTTCGCCGCTATCGCTTCTCGTCCCAGGACACGCTGACCTCGCGCCTGTTCCTCGAAGGCTTCGACGGGCGCAGCTACACCGCGGTCAACGGCTATGCATTCCAGGGGCTGAAGCAAGAGGACGATCCCGGCCAGACGCCCCTCGTTCTGCCGATTGCGGAGTATAAATTCGTCGGCGAGCCAGGCCGTTATGGAGACTACCTAACCGCCGACCTCAATTTTATGAACCTGACCCGGACCGAGGGCGCGGACAGTCGGCGACTGTCGGCCAAGGGCGCCTGGCGCCTGCCCTATCTCGATCGCTTCGGCGGCATCTATGCGCTGACGGCGAGCCTGCGCGGCGATCTCTACTGGGTCGACAACGGGACCGGGCCGAACGCCGACAAGGGCAACGAGCTGACCGGCCGCATCGTGCCCCAGCTCGCGCTTGACTGGCGCCTGCCCCTGGTTCGCCGCCAGGGAACCATCCGCCAGGTCATCGAACCGGTAGCGAGCTTCGCGATCAGCCCCTATGGCGGCAATCCCTCGGACATCCCCAATGAGGACAGCCAGGACTTCGAGTTCGACGACACCAATCTCTTGAGTCTCAATCGCTTCACCGGGCTCGACCGGGTCGAGGGTGGACCGCGGCTGAGCTATGGCCTGCGCATGGGAGTCTACGGCCAGAGCGGTGGACGCTCGACCGCCTTCATCGGCCAGAGTTTTCGCCTCAAGACCGATTCGACCTTCGGGGTCAACAGCGGGCTCGACGAGAAGCTCTCGGACTTCGTCGGGCGGGTGACGATCTCGCCCAACAGCTATCTCGATCTCGCCTACCGCTTTCGGCTCGACAGCGACAACTTCTCGTCAAAGCGTAGCGAGGTCGAGCTTGTGGCGGGACCGAGCTGGCTGCGCCTCAACCTCGGCTTCCTGTCGCTCGACGTGCCGCCCGAGGGGCTCGCCTCCGAGATCGGCAAGCGCGAGGAGATTCGCGCAAACGTCCGGGCGAAGCTCGATCGTTACTGGTCGGTGAGCGCGTTCAACCGGCGCGACCTCACCAAGGATCGAACCATCGACATGGGGGTCGGCGTGCTCTACGAGGACGAGTGCCTGCTATTCTCGAGCAGGCTCACGCGACGTTTCAACGAGGACCGCGACGTGCAGCCCGAAACCCTTCTACAGTTCACCGTCACGCTGAAGCATCTGGGGTGAGCCGGGACCCGGGAAATGCGCGGAACCAACGCAGACCGGCATCGGCCCCGCGAGGATTTTCTGCTATATATGAGATTCCGGCCTGCGCGCTCCGGGAGCGCGGGGATAACGGATTCGGATTTGCCGTTTTGGCCGTTTTGATTGTCATTCCATGAAGCTCTTTCGGATTGCTCGCCGCGTCGCCATCGCGCTCGTGCTGACGGCGTCCCTGGTTTCCGGGGGGGGCGTCCGCGCCCAGGAGATCGAACGCATCGCCGCGGTCGTCAACGACGACGCGATCTCGGTTTTCGATCTCGTCCAGCGGATCAAGCTCGTCATCTTCTCCTCGGGACTGCCCAACACGCCCGAGGTCATGCAAAAGATCGGGCCGCAGGTGCTGCGCGCGCTGATCGACGAGAAGCTGCGCCTGCAAGAAGCGAAACGCCAGAAGATCACGGTATCCGACGCCGAGCTGAAGGCGGCGCTCGCCCAGATCGAGCGCGGTAACCGGATTCCACTGGGAACGCTCAAATCATATCTGCGCGCCCGCGGGATCGATCCCGAGACGGTCATCGAGCAGGTCCGGGCCCAAATCGCCTGGTCCAAGCTGGTCGCGCGGCGACGCAAGTCCGAGCTCAAGGTCAGCGAGGACGAGGTCGACGCCGAGATCAAGCGCATCGAGGCGAGCCGCGGGAGCGTCGAGTACAGGGTTTCGGAAATCTTTCTGGCGGTCGAATCGGAGGATCAGGAGGCGCGCGTTCTCGCCGACGCCGTTCAGCTCGTCGGACAGCTTCGCGCGGGCGCCGATTTCGCCGCGCTCGCCCGCCAGTTCTCGGCCGGCGCGACCGCCGGCACGGGCGGCGATCTCGGCTGGGTAACGAAGGAGCAGCTCGCCGACCGGATCGCCGAGGCGGTCGCGAGGCTCAAGCCGGGCGAGATTTCGGACCCTGTCCGGGGCAACGGCGGCTACGAAATTCTGCGCCTCGTCGATCGTCGGCGGCGCATGGAGGGCAACCCCGACGACACCAAGGTCGCCCTGCGCCAGGTGCTGTTGACCTTGCCCGAGGTCGCCGCCGACGGTGTGGTCCGCGAGGTGATCGACCGCGCCAATGCGATCCGCGCCACGATCCGTGGCTGCCAGGACATGAGCCGCGTCGCGGCCAAGGTCGATCCCAGCGTCTCGGGCGACGTCGGCACGGTGCGTCTCGGCGACCTGCCCGCGCCCATGCGCGAGGTGGTGCGCGCGCTTCCCGTCGGCCAGGTCAGCGCGCCGCTGCGCACCCAGCGCGGCGCCCATCTCCTGATGGTCTGCGGCCGCCAGGAGGTCGGCGGTGACCTGCCGAGCCGCGCGACGGTCCGCCGCCAACTCGAGGATCGGCGCTTCGATCTGGTATCGCGTCGCTACCTCCGCGATATCCGCCGCGACGCCTTCGTGGACGTAAGGATATGACCCGCCGGCCGGCCCGCCTGCCTCTCGCGGTCACGATGGGCGAGCCCGCCGGCATCGGCGGCGAGGTCACGCTCAAGGCATGGCTGCGACGACGGCCGCGCGCGCGTCCCTTCTTCGTCATCGACGATCCCGAGCGGCTCGAACGGCTCGCGCGCCAGGTCGGGCGCGAGGTTCCGATCGTCGAGATTTCGCGACCCGAGGACGCGGCGGGCGTCTTCCACGACGCCCTGCCGGTGATCGCCGAGCGCCTGCCTGTCCCCCCCAAGCCGGGCGAGCCCGACCCCGCCAACGCCGCCGCCGTGATCACCGCCATCGATCGGGCCGTGGAATACGCGCGCTTCGAGCGCGCGGCGGCGGTGGTCACCAATCCGATCCACAAGAAGTGCCTCTACGACGCGGGGTTTCGCTACCCTGGCCACACCGAGTACCTCGCCGCGCTCGCGGGCGAGGACGCGACTCCGGTGATGATGCTCGCCGGCCCCGAGCTGCGAGTCGTGCCGGTCACCCGTCATTTGCCGCTGCGCGAGGCGATCGACAGCCTCGCCGAAGACGAGATCGTCCATTGCGGACGGGTCACGGCGGCGGCGCTCGCCCGCGACTTCGGCATCGCCGAGCCGGCGATCGCGGTCGCCGGGCTCAACCCTCATGGCGGCGAGGGCGGCAGCCTCGGACGCGAGGAAATCGAGATCATCCGCCCGGCGGTCGAGGCGCTCAAGGCCGAGGGAATCTCGGCCGCCGGCCCGGCGCCCGCCGACACCCTGTTCCACGAGCGCATCCGCAAGGCCTATGACGCGGTGCTGTGCATGTACCACGACCAGGCGCTGATCCCGCTCAAGACCATCGACTTCGACAACGGGGTCAACGTGACTCTCGGGTTGCCGTTCATCCGCACCTCGCCCGATCACGGCACCGCGCTCGAGATCGCGGGTACCGGGGCGGCGCGCGAGCAAAGCCTGGTCGCGGCACTCGCGCTCGCCGCGCAGATGGCGGGACACCGCGCGCTTTTGAACGTGCGCGCCCCCCGGCTACGACGCGGACTCGATGGGTGACGACGAGGGCGCGTCCGGTCGGTCTCCCCCACTGCCGCCGCTGCGCGAGGTGGTCGCCCGTCACCGCCTTTCGGCGCGCAAGGCGCTCGGCCAGAACTTCCTTTTCGATCGCAACCTGATCGCGCGCATCGCGCGCGCGGCGGGCGATCTTTCGGGCCGGGCGGTGATCGAGATCGGCGCCGGTCCCGGCGGACTGACCCGCGCGCTTCTCGCGGGGCCAGCGCGCGAGGTGATCGCGGTCGAGCGCGACGAACGCTGCATCGCGGCGCTCGACGAGCTCGCGGCGGCCTATCCTGGGCGCCTTCGGATCGTCGCCGGCGACGCGCTCGCGATCGACGCCGCCGGGCTCGCGCCGCCGCCGCGCGCGATCGTCGCCAATCTGCCCTACAACGTCGCGACGCCGCTGCTGATCAAGTGGCTCGCCGATGCGACCGCCTTCACGAGCCTCACGTTGATGTTCCAGAAAGAGGTCGCCGAGCGCATCCTGGCTGTCCCCGGGGGGCGCGCCTACGGCCGGCTTTCGGTCTTCTACCAGTGGCGTTGCGAGGTCGTCCGCGCCTTCGACATCGACCCGCGCGCCTTCACCCCGCCGCCCAAGGTGATCTCGACCCTGATCCGGCTCGTGCCCCGCGCCACACCGCTCGCCCCGGCCGATCCCGAGGCGCTCTCGCGGGTGGTCGCCGCCGCCTTCGGCCAGCGACGCAAGATGCTGCGCGCGAGCCTCCGCGCCCTCGGGGTCGAGACCGAGGCCTTGCTCGCCGCCGCCGGACTGCCCCCGACCGCGCGCGCCGAGACGATCGACGTCGCCGGCTTCTGCGCCCTCGCCCGCGCGTTCGCGCGGATGCGGCCCGACTGAATCGGGCTTGCCGGACGCGCGGCGCTGGTGTAGAGACGGTTTCGGTCGGGCGCGCGCCCGACGACGATCAAGGGGGTTCCCTCGGGACCATGCTGGCGAACCGGCGGACGACGACGCGACGACGACGAGCCCGATCCCGCGCTTTCGCGGGACGCGCGCGGCCGCTCGTCTGACCGTTTCCGTCGCGATCGCTCCGCCGGCCCTTGGGACCGGCGCGGCCTTCGATCCCGGCTTTTTCGATCACTCGGGTCTTTCAAGCGCCGTGGCGCGTCGTCGAACCGATCGTTCACGACCCAGCCGGTGAAGCCCCATGCCCAGCATAGAACCCCAGCACCCGACCGACGCCCCCGCCATCGAGGCGCTTCTCGACCTCGCCTTCGGCCGCGACCGCCACGCCCGGCCGTCGTACCGCCTGCGCGAGGGGGTCGCGCCGATTGAAGCCCTCGGGCTGGTCGCGCGGATCGACGGCGCGCTCGTCGGCACCCTGCGCTTCTGGCCGGTGGCCGTGGGCGAGCATGATGGAGATTGCCCGCCCGCGCTTCTTCTCGGCCCGCTCGCCGTTCATCCCGACCGGCGCGGCGGGGGGATCGCGCGCGGGCTCGTCGGGCGCGGGCTCGAACGCGCCACGAAGGCCGGCTACCGCGTCGTCGTGACGGTCGGCGAGCCGGGATTGTTCGCGCGCTTCGGCTTCGCGCGGGCGCGGGCGGCGGGAATTTCGATGCCGGTGCCGGTCGACGAGGCGCGCTTCCTCGCGGCCGAGCTGGTTCCCGGCGCGCTCGCGCGAACGACGGGCGTTCTCGGCCGCTGGCGCGACGACGCGGGCGCCGTCGCGAAAGAAGAAATCAGCGCGGCCGGCTCAGTCGGCTGACGAAATCGGCGAGCCCCAGTTGGCGGGTGCGCCGGAGCCGTTCAGCGCGCAGGATCGCGCGCACGCTGGCGACGCTGTCGTCGAACACGTCGTTGACGATGACGTAGTCGTATTCGGGCCAATGGCTCATCTCGTCGGCGGCGCGCGCCATGCGGCGGGCGACCACCTCGTCGCTGTCCTGGGCGCGGGCGCGCAAGCGGCGTTCGAGCTCCTCGGTCGAGGGCGGCAGGATGAACACGCTGACGAGATCGTCGCGCGCCGCCTCGGCGAGCTGCTGCTCGCCCTGCCAGTCGACATCGAACAGAACGTCGCGCCCGGCGGCGAGCGCCGCCTCGACCGGCGCGCGCGGGGTGCCGTAGCGATTGCCGAAGACGACCGCGTGCTCGATAAAATCGCCCGCCTCGACCATCTCGGCGAAGCGCGCGTCGTCGACGAAGATGTAATCGACCCCGTCGGTCTCGCCCGGGCGCTTTGCGCGCGTGGTCGCCGAGATCGACATGGTGATGCGTGGGTCGCCCTCCAGGATCGCGCGCGAGATCGTCGTCTTGCCCGCCCCCGAGGGCGAGGAGAGCACCAGCATCAAGCCACGGCGCGAGATCGTCGACGGGCGGGCCATGAGCCTATTCCACGTTCTGGACCTGCTCGCGAAAGCGGTCGATCGTCGCCTTGAGGTCGAGGCCGATCCGCGTCAGCGCCACGTCGCCCGCCTTCGAGCATAGCGTGTTGGCCTCGCGGTTGAACTCCTGGCACAGGAAGTCGAGCCGGCGGCCGACCGCGCCCGCCTCGGCAATCAGCTCGCGGGCGGCGGCGATATGGGCGTCGAGCCGGTCGATCTCCTCGCGCACGTCGCCCTTGACCAGAAGGATCGCGACCTCCTGGGCGACGCGCTCCTCGGAAACCGGGGGCGAGGCCTCGTTGAACTGGGCGAGCGCGTCCTCGAGTCGGCGGCGCATCATCTCGGGGTGGTCCGAGGCCACCTCGCGCGCCGCCCGGGCGAGGGTCTCGATCTCGGCGAGATGGCCGGCGAGCATCTCGGCGATGCGCGCGCCCTCCTCGAGACGCGCCGCGGCGAGCGCCTCGAGCGCCTCGTCGAGGGTTTCGGCGATCCTCGCC
>Ga0114931_10001432_pt1 | contig 30441 bp, 26 predicted proteins | sample 2SBtaG_FD_89579 | JGI IMG/M metagenome (GOLD analysis project Ga0114931, IMG submission 89579) | Deep subsurface microbial communities from Kolumbo volcano to uncover new lineages of life (NeLLi) - 2SBTROV14_V59a metaG | ecosystem: Environmental > Aquatic > Marine > Volcanic | place: Kolumbo... | reverse complement strand
CCTCCGCGCCTGCGCAATGGATTTGGGCGACATGGTCACGAGGCATGAGCAGCTATACGCGCGACTTGCATTGGGCGAATCGGTAACGAAATCACCCCTTATGCCCGCGGGATCACAACCCGGAGAGGCGTGTGTCGGCGGTATCGCAGCGTGCTGGGAACGCGGGGAGATTCTTCGCCCGCCTTCGGCGGACTCCGAATGACACGGGAGGATGACGCGGAGCGCGGGTTCTGAATGACATGGAGGTGGCGGACTCCGAATGGCACGTGGAGATCAGACGAAGGGCGAGGCTGAGTGTCGATCGTTGTACGGCAAGGCAGGACCGTCGATTTTAACACGGCCCCCCGGTCGAAAACCCCGGACACGAATCGTTGAAGGTCACGTGGGGTTCGGGTATACTGACCGGTACGGGGGAGGGTTGTGCACGGTGCGGGTTCCGTGCTTGGACTTCGCCTCTGCGCCGGGTATGCCGCGGTAGTGAGGACGTAATGGACGTTCGATTGATCATGTTTCGAGATGACGGGCGACGGCACATCGTTCCTCTTGCGCCGGGGTCTTCCACGATCGGTAGGACGACGGGGTGTACGATTCGCGTTCCGCTTCCGATGGTGTCTCGCCGGCACGCCGAAATTGTGATCGAAAACAACGAGATTCTGCTTCGCGATCTCGGGGCGGCCAATGGAACTTATCTCAACAGCAGGCGGATCAAGGAAGAGGGCGTTGAGGCCGGGGATCAGATCATGGTCGGTTCGGTCGTGTTCACCGTTCAGATTGATGGGAAGCCCTCTGATGCAGAGATTGTGGAAATTCGCTCCAAAAGCGGTGTACGCAAGGCGTCCGGATCGGCCCAGGTGGGGACTTCCCGGCACGTTTACGTATCCGACGAGGATGTGGATCCCATCTCCGCTCTTGAGGCGCTGGCGTCCAGCGCGGATCAAACCGCGATCGAACCCGAAGAAGACGATTGATGCCGGCGTCGAGCTTGGCCATGCCGCACGGCGAAGACTTCTTACGCACGTTCTCACGTAAGACCCGATTTGATGCGCAAACGAACGTCCATTCTTCGATCCGCGGGGCTGCTGATCGTTGCGACCATTGTGTTGGTCCTGTTCATTGCGATTACCGGTGATTCACGCCGACAAACCAACGCGATGCATCGAGCCAGGGCTTACGCGGCGGAACTTGCAACGCGAATTGGGGAGGGGAAGCTCCTTCCGCTTAATCTTTCGCCGGGGGGTCTTGCTGCTGGAGAGCGGCAACCGATCGGGATGGAGTGGGTCGCCTCGTCGGATGCGTATTGGTTGCGTCGCACCGGTCGCACGGTCGTCGCGGCATGGAGTGTTCCCGTCGTACGGGCACTGGGGGCTGACGGGCGAGCGGTTATTTTTTTTGAAGGGGGTGCGTTTGTCGTTCGGTGGCTGACGCTGAGGGAGTTTGGACAATCCATGGCAGCGCAGAATGCGGTCCTGGAAAAACTTCGAACACAAGCGCCGAATCCCTGACAGGAAACAAGCCGCCAAGGCGAGGGACGCTGGGGCAGGATGTCGAATGGCGTACGGCGCTTTCTTTGGGACCGGGTCATAGCGCTACGTGGCAGTAAGCTGCTTCGATTCGGCGTCGGCTTCCAGGAATCGATCCGTGTAGCGCGGGTCCACTTGTCGGCAGATGCGTGTCGTCAACTCGCCGATTCGTTCGTAATCCGGGTCGCCCTCGCTCAGTGTGGAAAACTCTCCAGAGAGAATCACGAGGCGAAGCAGATGTCGAAGCACAACGCCTTCGTTTTTGACCAGGTCGCGATGCCGGATGAACCTGTAGAAATCGTTGTCGTTCTCGAACACACCGCCCGCGACCCACTTGGGTTGAACCCATACGTCTTCGGGGGAAGCGAGCTTTGCGTCGAATAGTGCCTTGAGCATCTCCGGAAGGGTCAGGCGGGTTGGGGGTGATTGTTCCTCCCAATAATCGTCGCCGTCGTCATCATTCGGTGGAGCCATCACCCCGCCATCGGGGTGGGTCAGTGCGATTCCCATTTGAAGCAGCATGGGTTCGAGCGTTTCGCGTTGAAGTGGACCCGGCTCGGTCACGGGAAGACTTAGTTTGCGTCCGATCGCCGGAGGAATGGGGAGGATGGATTCGATCGCAACGAGTTTTTCCGTAAAGTCCGCGCGGCGGAATTGTTTGCTGAGAAATCGTCCGTACAACGGGTCCGCGCTACGAAAGTTGAGCAGTTCTGCGATGTGGTCGGAGAGGGTGACATGTTCACCGTCGTCCTGACGAGTCAGATATCCAAACTGCGCGAGATTGGCGATCATGTAGTCGAGTTGATCTTGAAATTTTGCGCAACGCTCGGGGGTATTAAATCGAAACGAAAGAAAATCGCGCACGTCGCGCAGCGTCCCTGTTCTTGTGAGCAAGTAGATCAAGATGTGACAGGGGATCATGGATCGGCTGATGAGTTTGGCCGGTCCCGCCTGGACGAGCGTGCGAAACTGCCCTTCGGTCCAGTATTGCTGGGTTCGGCGGCGCGTCGGTTTTTTCCGTTCCAGCTCCTTTCGCATGCGCATCATTCCCGGGTCCTTGGTTGTCGGGTCGATTTGTTCGTAGCGCCTGCGCCATTTGGCTATTTTGGCATCGTCGTCGTGGGTCAGTGCATAGACGTATCCAGTCTTGTCGAACTGGGGTCGACCGGCGCGACCGAACATTTGATGTGCGGCAGAAGCTGCGATGAGCTTCTTTTCCCTGGGCTTTCCGTGCAACAGCGTGCTTAACACGACTGACCTTGCCGGAAGGTTGATTCCTGCGGCGAGTGTTTCGGTGCATATGACGAACGGAATCAACTTTGCGAGAAATAGTTTTTCGACGAGTTCCTTGTAACGCGGGAGGATTCCCGCGTGATGAACGCCGACCCCGCGAATGAGCAACTGGCGGAGTTTTGGACCTGCCCCCTTGGTTAGATCGTAGTCGGCGAGGATGTTTTCGATTTCCTTTCGCGCGTCGGTCGGGATCAGGCCAACGCCTTTGAGACGCTCGGCCACCTGCCAGCATTCGTCGCGATTGAAACAAAAAACCAGTGCCGGTGTGCGGTTAGACGCATCGTCGCCAGCGACCATTTCCGGAAGATGTTCGGTCAGGAGCTTATCACCCACCCAGATGAAATCGAGGGGGACTCGCCTTTCGTCGGATTGCACGAGAACGAGTTTTCGGCGATGTTTTTCGCGTGCCCATCGAACAAATTCAACCGGGTTCCCGACCGTGGCGGAGAGCAACATCACTCGAATTCGCGGCGGCAGCAATACCAGGGATAGCTCCCAAACCACTCCGCGTTCGCGATCGTTGAAGAAGTGGAATTCGTCCATCACGACGGAATCGACGCCGGCGAGTTGTTCCGGGTCGCCGATGACGTGATTCAAGAGGATTTCCGCCACCACCACGCGCACAAGTGCGTCGGGGTTTTCCCTGCGGTTGCCGGTAATGAGTCCGACCTGGTTCCGATCAAACCCCCACGATTCCGCCTTGTCCTGAAATTCCCTGAATTTCTGATCGGTCAGGGCGATGAGCGGCGTGGTGTAATACATCCGCCGCCCGGTTTGCAGAGCTTCATAGATCGCCGCCTCGGCGATGAGTGTTTTTCCCATCCCGGTCGGGGCGGAGATCAGTACGCCGCCCTCGCAGTCGAACCACGCAAGAAGCGCCTCTTCCTGGAATGGATAGAGGTCGAATTGAAGCGTCTCAAGGAACCTATCGCAAACCACGGCACGATCCATCTTGGAAGGCATGGTAGGACGAGCAGGACCGGGACGCCAGCTTTTACGGCGGCTCCTTGTCGTTGGCGGGAGGTGGTGGGAGTTGCCCGGCGTTCTCCCCGTCCAGGATTTCAAAAAACTTGCCGGTCGCAGAGCACAACTCCGCAACATTGGCGCCGATCAAAAGCGTCTGCGAGGCGATTTCCTCCTTCTGATTGAAAAGGTTTTCACGTCTGGTGATCAGGTCGTCAATGTTGAGCTTTCCGGCGAAATAATCCTCAACACCCTGGCGGTAATCTTCCTCAAAGCGGGGAAGGCTTCGAACCAGTTCGGTGCGACTTTCCGTTACGGTTTTAAGACGTATGAACGGCTCGAGCGTATCGACAAAGATGGAGCTTGTACGGCGCTCGATCGCCTGGGAAAAGCGGGCGATGTTTGCATCCGCCTGGTGTATGAGGCTGTTGGTGACGCGCGGGTCCACGGCACTGACATCCAACCCGACCGATACGGACCAGTCCGAGGCACCATCGTCGGTTCCGCGCCCCTCCAGGGTAGAACGGCCATCCAACAGCAGAGTGAGATCCCATTGTCCGCGCTTGGCCAGGTCGAGTTGCACCTCCGCGTTACGCACCGCATTTTGCTGTGTGGCGATCTCCGGGTCTGTCCTGATGGCGGCGGTCCTGAGTTGTTCATGACTCATGCCCTCAAACGGATTGAACGGTTCGTCCACGATTTGGATCTTTGTCGCAAAGGGGATTCCACACTGGTCCTTTAGTCGCTCTACGTCGATATCGAATCGCCCTTTGCGGGTGCGAAGATCAGCCGCCCGGCGCGCGATTTCACCCTCCAGGCGACCCTTGTCGCCGGTAAAATCGCGGTCCTTGATCGTGTCCATTCGTTGGCGGACCTTGAGAAGGTCGTCGCGCCATTCCCTGGTGAGTTCGACCAGGGTGCGCTGGCGCACTACGTTGTGAAAACTGAACAAGGCGCGCTGCAGGCGACTTCGCACCTCCTGGATGTATCCCAACTGCGTGTCGTTCAGCTCGTTTTGGCGAAAAATGTCCTCGCTTGTGCGTTCCAGTTTTTGGCGCGATACCCAGAGAGGATAGCGGACTGTTGCGGAGGCAAATGGGGCGTTGCCGATATCATCGTTGAATTCGGTCGTGTCATAGCCGACCGAAACGTCCATCTCCGTCGTGTCGAAGAATTGCTTTTCGACGGCCAGTTCAACCGTGTGATTACGCGTTCGATCGACCGTGTGGGTGAGTATCGCATTGTCACCCTCGACCGTGGTGCGGGACTCACTCACCTGGTTGCTGGTTCGCAATCTCGGGGTCATCGCGTCTCGGGACGCCACAAAAAAGTCGTACCTGGCCTCTTCTGATTTGAACCGCTGGTAGCTGGATTTGATCCCGGGTTGATGATTGAAGGCAACGGGGATCAAGCTTCGCGGTGTGAGCCGGAATCCATCGGGTATGTCCGTCAAACGCCGCCTAGCAGCGCCGTCGTTGATCATCAATCCGCGCGGGGTGGGCAAGTCGATATGGTCGCCGATTCGTGCGGATGGAAGCGGTGTTTCGCAACCGCACAGCGACAGCGCGAAAACCACCATGAGGGCCGTGATCCTGCAGCAGCGTTGGTGAATAAGGCGGCGTCCGGTCATCGAATCTCAGTCTATGTAACCTCCGGACCGAACGAAACGAGGAATCTCGTGGGCAGTCTAACGCAGAGGATGAATCATTCAACCGTAATGACGGGTGAGTCGAAGTATTCGAGCTGTCGCTTTTTGTAAATCAAATCCCTGTCGCAAAGTTGGTTCAATCAATCCCGCAACCGGGGGCAAGACGATTGATGAGGACGACGGTCGTTACACGGTCGCAGCGGGGATCGCATGGGTGAACAACATGGCCACGCAAGCGTGGACCATACCACCCGGCGATCGCTACGCGCGTCAGCGCCATTCGATTCGCATCGGGGTGAGACAAGGTTCGGGACGCCGAGTTTTTGGGGTTGAAGCGATCCTCGCACGCTTGCGGACCGGCCACGACCTCCTTACGATGCCGGCCGAAGGAGGATTCCAGGTGACGTCATTAGCCGGAAAAAAAGCGTTGGTGTGCGGGGGGTCGCGGGGGATCGGCCGGGCGTGTGCGATGGAACTCGCGCGTGCCGGTGCGAGTATTACGATCGTTGCGCGAAACGAACAGGCCCTCGAAAAGACTGTATGCGAGCTTCCTGGAGATGTTCCCCACCGATGGATCGCGGCGGATTTCTCAGAACCGGACGAAGTTCGGGAGAAGGTGGTTTTACACGTCCAAGAATTCGGGCCGCTTACCATCCTGGTCAATAACACCGGTGGACCTCCGCACGGCGCGATGGTCGATGCGACGCCGGAGCAGTTCCTTGGCGCAATCAAGAACCACGTTGTTTGCAATCAACTTCTTGCGCAGGCCCTTCTTAGGGGAATGAAGGGGGCCAGGTACGGTCGCATCATCAACATCATTTCGACGTCGGTCCTGATGCCGATCCGTGGGCTGGGCGTTTCCAACACGACGCGCGGAGCGGTGGCCAACTGGGGTCGGACCATGGCGGGCGAGCTGGCGCCGCTGGGAATCACCGTTAACAACGTTTTGCCCGGTTTTACCGATACCTCCCGACTGAAGTCGCTGTTTGAGGCGAAGGCGGAAAAACTGGGAACCACGCCAGACCAAGTGCGCAAGAACGTCATCGCATCGATTCCGATGGAACGGATGGCCAATCCTTCGGAAATCGGCGCGGTGGTTGCGTTTCTGGCATCGCCCGCCGCGTCGTACGTGAGTGGGGTCAATCTTCCGGTGGATGGGGCGCGCACGGCCATCCAGTAAACCCATGGAACGGATTCAGAACTATATCGCCGGTGAACTGGTTGCACCTGAATCGGGCCACTACCTGGGCAACATGGACCCGGCGACCGGGGAAACATACTCGTTGGTCCCCGATAGCGACTCGCGCGACGTTGATCGAGCGGTCGCGGCGGGGGTCGACGCCTTCCCGGCGTGGTCGCATACGCCGGTCGAGACGCGTTCGCGACTCTTGTTCAGAATTGCCGATGCCATCGACTCCAATCTCGACCGCCTGGCGCGGGCGGAGTGCGTTGACAGCGGCAAACCCCTTTCGCTCGCGCGTTCCCTTGAGATTCCGCGTGCCGCCTCGAATTTTCGTTTCTTCGCCGGGGCGATCGCTCATACCCAAAGCGAATCCCACGCGACAGACAGCGTGGCAATCAACTACACGCTTCGCAAACCGCGCGGTGTGGCAGGATTGATTTCGCCTTGGAATCTTCCGCTTTATTTGTTTACGTGGAAAGTGGCGCCGGCCATCGCGTTTGGCAATACGGCCGTTGCGAAACCGTCGGAGGTCACGCCGATGACCGCGTATCTCTTTTCGCAGTTATGTCTTGAGGCTGGTCTTCCGGCGGGGGTGTTGAACGTCGTTCATGGTACGGGTGCAAAAGCGGGGGTGGCGGTCGTTGCGCATCCGGCGACCACGACGATTTCGTTTACCGGCGGAACGGTCACCGGGCGGGAAATCGCGCGGGTCGCGTCACCGATGTTCAAAAAGGTGGCATTGGAGATGGGCGGTAAGAACCCCAACATTATTTTTGCGGATGCGGACCTTGAAGAAGCTCTCGCGGGTAGTCTCCGCTCGTCGTTTGCCAACCAGGGGCAGGTCTGTCTTTGCGGCTCGCGCGTTTTCGTTCAGCGCGCGTTGTACGACAATTTTGTCTCCCGTTTCGTGGACGCGACGCGGAGGCTGAAAGTCGGTGATCCGCTCGAGGACACCACGAATCAGGGGGCGTTGGTGTCGGCGGATCAGTTTGAAAAAGTAATGTCGTTTATCGAACTGGCCCAAACCAACGGCGGAACGATTCTTTGCGGTGGCCGCATACCCGACGCACTTCCCGTTCGTTGCCGAAAGGGGTTTTTCATTGAACCGACCATCATCACCGGTCTTCCCGTTGACTGTCGCGTGAATCAGGAGGAAATCTTCGGTCCGGTTGTAACGATCACGCCTTTCGATCGCGAGAACGAGGTGATTGAATACGCCAACGGCGTTTCGTACGGACTTTGTGCGTCGGTTTGGACAAAGGACGTCGGCCGGGCGCATCGTGTTGCGGATCGGATTGAGGCGGGTACGGTCTGGATCAACTGTTGGTTGGTGCGCGATCTTCGCGTTCCGTTTGGTGGTATGAAGCAAAGCGGTGTCGGTCGCGAGGGCGGATTGGAGGCGATGCGCTTTTTCACCGAACCCAAAAACGTCTGTATCAAGATCCCCTCGAAATAACCTTCATCGGACGACTCATTCATCATGTCGAACAAAGGAACGCGCTGCACCCTGGCTGCCGGATTGATCGAACGCGTCGATCACGCTCTTTTGATCGCCCTTCCTTCGGCGGAGAAAAACGGCCAACGACGCTGGATTTTTCCGCGCGGCCCCGTTGAACCGGGCGAATCACCGGAGGCTGCCATGCGGCGTTTGGCGAAAGATCATCTTGGAATCGAGATCGAAGTCGTGGTGGGTCAGCCCCCGGTCGTTGCGATCGTCGTGGGGAAAGAAGTTGAACTTCGCTACATGTTTTGTGGAGTCATCACGGGCGAACCACAACCGGGTCCATACGCGGAAGTGAGATGGACACCGAAGCAGCAGCTCATGGAATATGATTTCGATTCCGCGAGCAAGCCGGTTGTGGCATGGCTGCTGGGAGCGTAGGACACGTCTTTGGAGATATCCCTCGCCGTTTTTCCCGGTAAGGGGAAACAACCAAGCGGTTTCCTCGGCGCGAAAACGGGAGGCTTGCAGGTGGGCGCATGGATTCGCTTCCACCGTCGAAATGGGTCCGCGCCGTAGGGAACCGGTCACTGGGGAAAGACGTTCCCACAAATTGGGCACACCTTTTTGCCGTTCGTTGAGATCGGCGCGACCCACCGCCCCCGGCACGTCGTTGAATTGCAGCGCCGTGCAGCGTGCCCCATCCTTTTTCCGCATTTGGGACACGGTACGGGAAAATCATCAAACCCGAATTCACGATGAATGACGAAATGATGGCCACAATCGGGATTCTCGCACACGATGTGAAAATCGGCCGCAGTCGCCTGGGCCCGGGCGTCTACGGGTGGAGGTGGGGTGATCAGCTCAACGGCAAACGTAATGCACCACACCACCAGGACTGCACCGAGTCCGTATACCAGGTAGCGGATTGCGGATGTCTCCCAAAGCAGAATCGGCTCCTCGCGAACCTGCTCCCTCCATTCGCGAAAGCCGCGGCGCAGCGCGGGCACTTGCTCACGCAACGCCTGGTACCATTCCACGAGTCGATTCGGTTCCTCGTAAGCCATCCTATCGTTCGTCCTCGATCCCAATCATTATAGGGCGCATGTTCTCCACAGGCGAATCGCCCCATGAGGTATTTTCGGGAAGCAAGTGCTCGACCGTGGTCATCACGCCACGCCATCACCGAGCACTATCAGGTCTGTGACGCAATCAGCGGTCTTGTCTTGAGGAGTCACGATGGATGTTTTGTCCCGCCTTTTGTGTGATCCCCCGTGTCATTCTGAGCCCAAGCGAGCGGGCGAAGAATCAGAGTCTCGACCATGAGGGAGCGGGGAGTCGGCGGCGAACCATCAGCCGCCGCGCGGACTAAAGTCCGCTGCGCTCAGCTTGACAGACCCGGCTTCATAGAAGAGAGCGGAGTTTGCTTCGACCATCGGCAAATGGCCGCCTCGCAGCGTTTTCGTTTGGACTCGATTGTCGGACAACCGGGCGGGCGGCACCGCACGACCGCAAGGAACGTCATTTGTCGCTGGAGTGCCTCTCGATGTCCTTCTGCGATCCCAGCAGCACAACCGTATCGGGGTGCTTGCTTCGCCACTCGCCAAGCCGGACAACGCCCGGTTCGGAGATGAAGGGGATCGTTTCACCCTTTCGTTTTCCGGAGATGGCTGTCCATTTCGTGTTGTCCAGTGGATACCACAGGCTCTCGGTTTTGCGATCGAAGATCAAAAAGACGTCCTTGTAAACATATCCGCTGACGCCGAACTCATCCGTTTTGTCCTTGCCGCCTCGTCCGTGAACCACGGACAGTTGGGCAAGTGGTCACCAACCGACGGTAACGGGTTTCCCCTTGAACACGTCGTTGACCAGTTCGTGATGGTCGAGCAGTGCGGTGGGGTAAGCCCGTGCGATGCCCTTGTCGACGTAGCCGATAACCATGATGTCGTCATTGGTTTTCGGTTTTTCGGTGGGTCGATAGGGGCTGGGCGGAATGCTCAGTAGTCGCGGATCGTCGGGCGAAACGAAATAGGGATCGTCAATGGCCCGGATACGATCTTTTCCGATTCCAAACTGAAGGTCTTCCGGAGGCATGGGGGCACCGGTAAAATCGTACCATTTGGCACCGGGACCGCTCTTATCGCCTCCCGCCCAGACAAAAGTTTTATTGCCTTCGCGACGAATCTTCCATGGATTGCTCTTTTGATCCCGGAGTAATCCCCGGTACTTACTTTGCCCGCGCGCGCCGGCCCATCCGCCCATCGTGATCAGTGCGACCGCAACGCCGGCCAACATCCACGAAACACGGCCCTTTTGCTGCTTTGTCATTTGATTTGCTCCTTAACAAAAACCTCCCGCAGTATACACGAACGCATTCGCTATTCCAGCCACGCAGGGTTTGCTTGCGACGGACCCCGGGAACATGACGGAAATCCACATAACACTGCAAGTCAAACGCGTGTGATGGGAATATATCCCTCAGAATGTGTGTGGGAAACTGTCAACGGAGCCTCGCCCATCGGGAGGGAGTCCGACGAGTTCCGCAGGGAAGGCTATTTCACCGCCCCTGACGGTCGCGGTTCTGCTGTTGCCATCCTTGTCACGTACGCTTTCAGAGGAACGGGCAAGGCGGTTGTGGGTGCCGGGATGGAGCTTTGGCGATAGAATCCGTCTTTATGGCACTTTGACGGCGGTTTTCGTTGACAGGGTGAGGCTGTTGTAGTCTATTCACCTCAAAGGATGTGATGCGGAGAGGGTATGCGGTTTGGCGGATTCATTCCGAGCGGCGGTCCTTTCGTCTACCCACTCGCCGGCAAAGTAACCCAAAACCAGCAGGCAGGAGTGAACTTGAATGAGTGCGGATTTGGCCAAGCTAACTGACGCGAGCACGCCCTCGTCTCCGACGATTGAGGGTGAGGTGCTTCGGCGTTACGCGGGTGCAGCAGACGAGTCGGAGGCATCGCTTTGCTGCGCAGTGGACGGATATGATCAATCGCTTCTAGAGAAACTTCCTCAGGAGATTATTGAAAAGGATTACGGATGCGGCGACCCCTCCCGGTGGGTGCATGAAGGGGAGATCGTTGTCGATTTAGGGTCCGGGTCCGGCAAGATTTGCTACATGTTGTCGCAGAAGGTCGGGCAAGACGGGCGTGTGATCGGCGTTGATTTTAATGACGCGATGCTGGAACTATCCCGCAAGTACCAGGAGGAAATGGCGCAGCGGATCGGCTATGCTAATGTGCGTTTCGTCAAGGCCAGGATTCAAGACATGGGACTGGACCTTGAACGGGCGGAGACGTGGCTTCGATCTTACCCGGTCATCAGTATCGAACGGTTGGCGGCGTTTGAGGCGGAGTGCGACCGCATTCGCAAAGAGCAGCCCGGTGTCGCAGACGACAGCGCCGACGTGGTCGTATCCAACTGCGTTTTGAATCTGGTCAAACCCGAAGACAAAAGACAACTCTTTGCGGAGCTTCACCGCGTTCTTCGACCCGGTGGGCGCGCCGTCGTTTCCGATATTGTTTGCGACGAACATCCAACAGACGCCATTCTCGCCGATCCGAAACTCTGGAGCGGGTGTATCTCCGGTGCCTTTCGTGAGGACAAGTTTCTCGAAGCGTTCGAACGCGCCGGGTTCTACGGAATCGAAATCGTCACGCGTTCGCACGATCCCTGGCAGGTGGTCGAAGGCATCGAATTCCGCTCGGTCACGGTGCGGGCGTTCAAAGGGAAGGAGGGTCCGTGTCTTGAGCGCAACCAGGCGGTGGTCTACCGCGGTCCGTTCAAAAACGTGCTGGACGACGACGGGCATCGTTATCGCCGAGGGCAGCGCATCGCCGTCTGTAACAAAACGTTCAAACTCCTGACCAACCCCGCCGGACCCTATGCGGGTCAGTTTTACGCGATCGAACCCAACACCGAGGTTCCTCCGGGGCAAGCGGTCCGATTTGACTGCAAGCGATCCGTGCTGCGCGATCCGCGCGAGACGAAGGGGTTGGATTACCGTGAGACGCGTTTGATTGAAGGCGGCTCCTGCTGTGGTGACGGGTCGTGCTGTTAACGCGCCGTCGCATTCAAGTTTGGATTGCGGCGGACGGATCGCGCTCGATCGTTGAGCGTCGAACGGCGCGCGACCGGCAGGTTGACTTGTAACGTTGGTTCGACTCGTTAGTAGGGAAGGGATTCACTTATGACAACGGTCTTTCTGGTCGTCTCTGTCTTTTTTCTCGCCTGGAGCAATGGTGCCAACGACAACTTCAAGTGTGTGGCGACGCTCTACGGAAGTCGCACGCTTTCCTTTCGACGCTCGCTCTGGTTGACAACCGTGGCCACGTTGGCGGGCAGCTTCCTTTCCCTTGTTTTGGCGAGTGCTCTGGCCAAGGCATTTAGCGGGAAAGGGTTTGTTCCGACCGAGTTGGCGGGGACGAGCGAACTGCTGATTTCAATCGGAATGGCCGCGGCGGTGACGGTCATGCTCGCAACGCTTTTGGGAATGCCCACTTCGACCACGCACGCGCTAACCGGTGCATTGCTGGGAGTCGCCGTGGTCATCGGTGCGGGCGGTGCGGACTACGCCAAGCTCTGGGACAAGTTTTTCCTGCCGCTTTTGGTCAGTCCGATTCTCGCCGTAGGCGCGGCGCTTCTGTTTTATCCTCTCCTGTCGCGAACTCGAAAAAAAATGGGCATCGAGTGCCAAACCTGCCTGTGCGTGGGCAGTTCCCCAAGACAGTGCGTTCCGCTGGGGTGCGGGCGGTCCGACATCAGCACGGTGGGCGTGGTCGCACCGGAGATGGAGGTGTCCATTGGGTCCGGCGATGAATGCGTTGAGCGATACGATGGACGAGTGGTGGGGGTCAACGCGCAGCAGGTGGTTGACGTTCTTCACACGCTGAGCGGAGCAGCCGTCTGTTTTGCACGCGGGGTCAACGACACACCCAAGATTGCCGCTTTGCTTCTTGCAACCGGTGGTGTCGCCGTGAATTGGAAGCTCGGTCTGGTCGCTGTTGCGATGGCTGTCGGCGGATGGCTCCAGGCACGCAAGGTCGCTGAAACCATGAGTCATCGTATTACCGATCTCAACACCGGTCAGGGGTTGACCAGCAATCTCGTAACGGCTGCCCTGGTACTGGGTGCGTCACGGTTTGGCGTCCCCGTTTCCACAACGCATGTGTCGTGCGGTTCGATTTTTGGGATCGGGATTGCCAGCAAGAGCGCTCGATGGAAAACGATCGGTCAAATTGTGCTGACGTGGATCACGACGCTTCCTCTGGGGGCTGCTCTCGGCGCGGCCATCTATTGGTCGATGACGTAGTGGAAGGCTGTTGATCCATGAGCATTGCAACGCCGGTAACTCTTTCCGTTGGCGGGCGAGGCGCATTCGACGAGCATGTCAAACGTGCCACGGGTCGCGCCCTGTGTGCGGAAACGATCGAAACGGTCCAGGTGAGCATCGGTCTGACGTGCGATTTAGCCTGCCGACACTGCCACGTCGAGTCAAGTCCCAAGCGAAGCGAACAGATGAGCTGGGGGACTATGAAGCTGGTATTCGACGCCGCCCAGCAAGCCGGTGCTCGTACCATTGACATCACCGGTGGTGCGCCGGAGATGAATCCCCATTTTCGCAAATTCGTTTGTGAGGCGCGCCTCAAAGGGTTCGACGTGATCGTTCATACCAATCTGACGATTATGACCCACGATGGATATGAGGATTTGCCCGGGTTTTATCGCGACCATCGCGTACACCTGGTTGCTTCGTTGCCTTGTTATCTGCCTGAAAATGTCAAAAAACAGCGTGGGCTTCATGTTTACGACGAAAGCGTCGAGGTCATCCGCCGACTCAACGGAGTGGGATATGGAATCTCCGAAGATCTGGCTCTCGACCTGGTCTACAATCCGGGTGGTCCTACGCTGCCGCCATCGCAGCGACGGCTCGAGGAGGACTACCGGCGCGAACTCAGCGCGAGGTGTGGAATCCGGTTTACCCGCCTTTTGACGATTACAAACATGCCGATTGGACGGTTCCTGCACGATCTTAACCGTGACGGGACCGCCGGCGATTACCATTCGCTCCTCCGCAACGCGTTCAATCCGGGTACGATTACGAATCTGATGTGTCGTCGGCAGATTCACGTAAGCCACGACGGCAGACTTCATGACTGCGACTTCAATTACGCCCTCGGAAAGACAACCGGGTTTGGCGCACCCGCACATATACGAGACTTTGATCCGAAACAACTCGCTGGACGGCGTATCGCTACGGCAGAGCACTGTTTTGGCTGCACCGCCGGAAGCGGTTCATCCTGCGGGGGCGCACTGGCCTGAAGTCGCCCCGATTTCGTTGGCCCTGCCATGACAAACAAAACACACGCAAGCCCTTTGGATTCCGCACCGCTGCCCGAGAAAGAATCCATTTCTCCCGGATCGCCGGACGAATTTCCCCAGGTGAAGCCCCTTGATGAGCACAACCAGCGGTTGCTCGAAAACGTTCATCCTTCCCATTGGGAGAACCCCACCCCCGCAGGTCGTTACAACATGGTGGTGATCGGCGGGGGAACAGCGGGATTGGTGACCGCCGCCGGAGCCGCCGGTTTGGGAGCCAAGGTCGCTCTTGTCGAGCGATCGTTGATGGGGGGCGACTGCCTCAACGTCGGATGCGTGCCGTCCAAGGCGTTGATCCGTTGCGCGCGGGCAGCTTCAGATGTTCGCAAAGCGCCCGAGTTTGGTGTCCGGGTAAACGGCGAGGTTTGCGTCGATTTTCCTGCGATCATGGAGCGGATGCGTCGGCTTCGAGCGGACATCAGTCCCAACGATTCCGCGAAGCGATTCCGAGACCTGGGCATCGACATTTACATCGGTGACGCAAAGTTCACCGGACCCCAGACCGTCGCAGTCGGGGGAAAAACGCTTCGTTTCGCGCGGGCTTGCATCGCCACCGGCGCCCGAGCCGCCATTGTGCCGATTCCCGGATTGGCGGATGCCGGCGTTTTGACAAACGAATCCGTTTTTTCCCTGACAAAGCTTCCTCCGCGATTGGCTGTTATCGGCGCAGGACCGATCGGATGCGAAATGGCCCAGTCGTTTGCACGTTTTGGGTCGAAGGTGACGTTGTTGGAGGTGGCCCCTCAAATCCTGATTCGCGAGGACCGCGACGCAGCCACCCGCATCGAAAAATCACTGACCGGAGATGGCGTAGAACTGCGATGCGGGGTCAACATCGAGTCCGTGTCGTTGGAGGGTGAGGTTCGCTGTATTCATCTGGAAGGCGACGCGACGGTGGAGGTTGATCAGGTTTTGCTCGGAGTTGGACGCGTTCCCAACGTGGACGAACTGGGGCTTGAGCAGGCGGGCGTCGAATTCGATCGCAGAGCAGGTGTCAAAGTCAACGACAAACTTCAAACCGCCAATCCAAAGATTTACGCCGCCGGAGACGTGTGCAGTGTTTATAAATTCACGCACGCTGCGGATTTCATGGCACGTATCGTTATTCAAAACGCCCTGTTTTTCGGACGATCGAAGGCGTCGGCGCTGACGATCCCATGGTGTACCTATACCGATCCGGAAATCGCCCACGTCGGCTTGTATCCCAAAGACGCCCAAGATCAAGGAATCGCAATCGACACGTTTACCGTCGAACTCGGTGACGTCGATCGCGCCGTTCTCGAAGGCGAAACCGATGGGTTCTGTAAGGTTCACGTTCGTAAGGGAACGGATAAGATCGTCGGGGCGACGCTGGTGGCGCGGCACGCGGGTGATATGATCTCCGAGATCACGGTCGCGATGGCTGCCGGTGGTGGATTGGGTACGATCTCCAAGGCGATTCATCCTTACCCGACGATGGCCGACGTGATTCGCAAAGTGGGTGACGCTTACAATCGCACGCGCCTCACGCCAAGGGTCGCAAAACTATTCAAGACGATTCTGAGTTGGCGGCGATGATTGACGCCGAAGGTATATGAAACGCTTCCTGGTGACCGCAATTCAACCGACCATTGTTCGACGGGCGACGCTGTACGCTCTTGTCGTTGGGCCTGTTTTGGTTTTCATCAATCATGGCGACGCGATTTTGGCCGGTCAGGTATCAGCCAGGCGTGTGTGGAAGATGGCCATCACTTTCCTGGTTCCCTATGTGGTGTCGACCCTATCGAGCATGTCCGCCGCCGGAGATAAAGCGATCCCCGTGGAAGGCTGACGGAACAACCCACTTCATCAAAGCGGAAGCGTCCATTGGCGAAATCCGAATCGCAGACAACTCTCCCCCCGGTGTTGGTTGGGGTGGGGGTGTGTCTTCTTGGCTACGCGGTGTCGCTTGCGGTGCTTGGTGTCGTTTCGTCGGGTAACAATCTCGGCATCGACCGCGCACGCATTCTGCTTGTGATCTCTTCAATGATGATCGGGGTTGTTTACGTGGCTGGTCTTTGGCGTTTTCGCAGGTGTAGGTCGGTTTCGCGGCGCGGACTGTTGGTCATCCTGTTGATTGGTCTGGGAGCGCGGTGCGTCGTCTCGATCTTTCCGCCATTTCTCGAGGATGATTTCTACCGTTACATGCTCGACGGCGCGGTCACCGCGAACGGATTGAATCCTTATCGTGTGGTCCCCAACCGGCTCGACGCGGGCGACTCTGCGGACGCGCCGGGCGACGATATCGTTTCAAAGATAACGGCAACAGGGCATGAAACGATCGCGCGAATCAATCATCCTTATCTTGCCACCATTTATCCGCCGGTAGCCCAGGCGGTTTTCGCAACGGCCTACCTGATAAAACCATGGAGCGTATACGCGCTGCGCGGGGTTCTATTCGTGTTCGACGTTGGGACTTTTGTGCTTTTGCTGATACTCTTGCGGCACCTGCGTATGCCCGCGCAGTGGGTGGTCTGGTACTGGTGGAACCCGGTGCTCTTGCGCGAGGTGAGTAGCTCGGCGCACATGGATGTGATTCTGTTCCCTTTCATTTTGGGAGCGATCCTGCTGATGTTGCGCGGACGCGTGCTGTGGGGATCGGTGGTGTTGTTGGTTGCAGTTGGGACGAAGCTTTGGCCTTTACTTTTGGCGCCGGTGATGCTTCGGGTCGGTTCGCGGCGAACTCGTCAATTTCTAGCCGGGTCGATGATTATGGTCGCGGGGAGCGCTTGCGTTGTCTGGCCTATCCTTGCAGGGTCGCAAGCGGACGAAGGGGGTTTAACGAGCTTCGCGCGACTGTGGCATAGCAACGAGGGGTTTTTCGCGATCTGGTCCTACGCAGCCGGTGTCTTATTGCCGCGTTTTTCAATCCATGGGGACGACATCGAGCGATGCGCGCGGCTGGGTGTTGCTCTTTTGGTTGGTTGCTGGGCGGTCTTCTGCGCGATCAGGCCGATCCGCGACGGCGCGGAAATGGTGTCCCGCATTTTGGGTGTCGTCGCGGCGATTTTTTTGCTCGGTCCAACGCAGTTTCCCTGGTATTCCCTCTGGATGCTTCCGCTTTTCTGCATTCGGATGAATCCCGCGTTGTTGCTCTATAGCGTTACGCTTCCGCTATACTACCTGCAATACGAACATCCCTTTGTGCTTTGGATCGAGCATCTTCCGGTATGGATCGCGCTGGTCGGGATGTGGGTACTAAACCGCAAGAAGACGCGCATGCACACCCGGACGAGCTAACGATGTTCGAAAACCGAAAGGTTGCCGTCGTCATTCCCGCGCAAAATGAAGCGCAATCCATTGCGCGCGTTCTCAAAGATATTCCCCCATGGGTTGACGATATCGTTGTGGTGGACAACGCCTCAACGGATTCCACCACCCAGATTGCAATCGCCAACGGGGCGCGCGTCGTTCGTGAGCGGGTCTCCGGATACGGGCGCGCCTGTTTGACCGGAATGGCCTTTCTACGCGATCCCGACATAATCGTTTTTCTCGATGCGGATTACAGCGATTACCCACAACAGATGGAGCATCTCGTTAAACCAATTGCCGAAGGCGTGGCGGATTTGGTCATCGGCTCGCGTACGACGGGGAAGGTGCAGCGCGGCGCGCTCACGCCTCAGCAACGGTGTGGGAATGCCGTGGCGTGTCGATTGATGCGTTATTTTTGGAAAACGTCATACACTGATCTGGGGCCGTTCCGGGCCGTTTCTCGCGACGGGCTGTGCAGTTTACAGATGGACGACCGGGATTTCGGATGGACCATTCAGATGCAGATTCGCGCGGTCCGGCGCGGTTTACGGACGATGGAAGTTCCGGTCGACTATCGGCGGCGCGTGGGCGTATCCAAAATATCGGGAACCGTTCGCGGTGTGATCGGGGCGGGAATCAAGATTATTTCCACGATCTTCAGGGAAAAAGCGAAACCGCCATGGAGCGAATATCCTGCAGTCGGCGGGAACCATTTGATCGTGTTTACCCGCTGTCCGGTTTCTGGAGAAACGAAAACACGTATGATTCCCGCGCTGGGAGAACGGGGAGCTGCCAATCTTCAACGTGACATGACGCTCCACGCGCTGTCGCACGTTTCACAATTCTTGGAAACACAAAACGTCACCGTCGAACTGCACTACAGCGGTGGGAGCGAGGCACAGGCAAGAGAAGCATTCGGAGTGGACTGGGAGTATGTAGCGCAAACGGACGGTGATTTGGGAGAAAAAATGCGCCGCGCGATCAATCGGGCGTTTTATCTCGGTGCAAGGTGTGTAGCCGTGATGGGAACCGATTGTCCTGAGATTACGAGCGATGTGCTCGCTCGGACATTTGAGACCACCCGCAAGGCCGATGTTGTCTTTACCCCTGCCCATGACGGCGGATACGTCCTTGTCGCCATGCGACGACCGATCCAGTGCATCTTCGAGGGTATCACTTGGGGCGAAAGTGACGTCCTTCGCGATTCTGTTGAGGCGGCCAAAAGGGATGGGCGGACCGTTGCGTTGTTGGATCCCCTCGGTGATGTCGATGTCGCCCGGGACCTGTCGACCTGGCACCATGCGGATCGCAGGCGACGCAACGACACCACCGTTTCACGAATTTCGATCATCGTCCCGGCGATTAACGAATCCGACCATATCGAAACGGCGCTTTTGCTGGCCGCAACGGGACGAGGCGTCGAACTGATCGTGGTGGATGGTGGCAGCACAGACGACACCTGCGTCAAAGCGGAGCGGATCGGAGCGCGCATCGTACACAGCGAACCTGGTCGGGCGCGCCAGATGAATAACGGTGTGTCAGTCGCAACGGGTGACATTTTTCTTTTTCTTCACGCCGACACGCTGCTTCCACCCGGATACGATCGTGCCGTTCGCGCCTCGATCGCTCGATCCGGTGTCGTCGCGGGGGCATTTCGTCTTCGCATTGATTCCCACGAAAAGAGTCTTCGCCTCATCGAGCGCGTTGTCGACTTTCGATCTCGTGTCCTGTCGCTTCCCTATGGCGACCAAGCGATTTTCGTGACGCGCAGCGCATTTGAAAAAATCGGAGGTTACCCGTCTCAGCCCATCATGGAAGATTACGTACTCGTTCGTTCGCTCAGACGGATCGGGCGTATTGAAATGCTCAATCGTCCGGTGCGGACCTCGGCGCGAAGATGGTTGACCAACGGCGTATGGCGAACGACGCTTCGCAATCAGATTTATCTGCTGGCTCACAATCTCGGTGTTTGTCCGACGCGAATCGAATCGTGGCGGCGCACACAACGAGCGCCGTCGATCGGCGCAAGCGAACTCGAAAATGAACGGGTCGTCTCGAACTGAGCCGCGTTACGAACCTGCCATCGCTTCGACGGGAGTCGGTGTCGGTGTTGAGGGTGTCGTGGTTTTCGCCGCCCGGTGACGGCGGGGAATCGAGATGAAACCCGTAATCAAAAAGCCGGCGGTATAAATCAGCATGAACGTGCTGATGACGCGATGCATCTCCGCAAGATACTCGATAAAGGTAAAGGCCGTGTACATCCCCAGTGCGATCTCAGCGATCCATAACCGCCCAAAGGTTACCTGGTAGCTCGATCGACATTTGCGATCCGCAACACTTCCCGACTTTGGGGTCCGCACAAACTCCCCGCCGCGAACGAACAATCCGCGAACGACCGCCAGGGAGTTATTGACGCACAATCCGCAACCCAACACCAGCATGGAAGGAATCGTGCGCAGACCCGACCATTTCTCGCCCAGCGCGTAGCGTGCGTAGGAATACACAACCGAAGGGGCGAAGGTCGCAAGGGCAATGACAAACCAGCCCGCCCCGATCCACGTCATCCCAAGATGCAAACCCAACGCGGCGTGGGCAACCGGCCTTGCAACCAGAGGAAGCAGGAGCATCCAAAACGAAACGGAATAGTGCGTAAGGTGAAAGGTCGCCTCGATCTTCTCGGCGATGGATATCCGGCTTGTCCAGATGCGCGGAAGAAGCTTGCGCGCCACCTGGATCGAACCGGTCGCCCAGCGGCGCTGCTGACTCTTGAGCGCTTCGATCGTGTTGGGAAGCTCGGCGGGAACAGCCAGATCGAAGCAATATCCGATTTTCCACCCCGCCAACTGCGCTCGGTAGGAAAGATCCAAATCCTCGGTCAGCGTGTCCGCACTCCATCCTCCGACCCGAGAATCCTCGATGGCCTCGCGCCGCCATATCCCCGCCGTTCCGTTGAAGTTCATCATCAAGTTGTTCCACGCCCGCGCTCCCTGCTCGACCGCGAAGTGACCGTCGATGCCCAGTGCCTGCGCCTCAGTGAGCCATGACTCCCTCCGATTCAAGTGCGCCCATAGACTCTGCAAACACGCAATATGCTCATCGGAGTCAATCAGCGGAATTGCACGCCGCAGAAAATCAGTCGGCGGTAGAAAATCCGCATCGAAAATGGCGAGATGTTTTCCGCGAGCGACCTTCATCCCGTGGGCGAGCGCGCCGGCTTTGTACCCTTGACGATTCGAACGACGAATGACCTGAATATCAACACCCTGCTTACGCAAATCGGCAACCAGCGCATCGACCACCTCGCGCGTTTGATCGGTGCTGTCGTCGAGAACCTGGATCTCGTGGCGACCGGTCGGATAATCCATGGCTGCCACCGCGCGGATGACCCGGTGGACCACGTCCGCTTCGTTATAAATCGGAAGCTGCGTGGTGACGACGGGCCAATCACACTCGGCGCGACCACCAACATATTCCGCCCGGGTCTGTCGCTGCTGTGCGGAGACAGGTCTCACGCGCCGTCGAAACAAAAAAAACAGGAAGTAAAGGTGAAGTCCGTACAGGGCAAGTGCGGAGGTTGCAACGGAAAAGACGGTCAGCACGAACCAGATATAAATGCTTTGAGTCATGTCGATGTGGTCAAATGGGTGAAAGTTGGCTTTTCGTTACCCCGCCGGGGGTGCGCCACAAATCAACCAGCGGGTCGCATTCCAACAACGGCTTGCGTTACCATGGCGGCGCGCTCGCCGGCGCCGAATCGTGGACCAAAACGGGCGGGCCAAACACCCGCTCTTTGCAAAAAAAGACCCGGCGAACCCCCCGTTTATTCCGGTCGGATCGACGTTTCTTTCGCAACTGCCCGCAATTATACATGAAAAAACCCGATGCGACCAACTCGCCCGTTTCCGCGCTCGACCTCCTCATGGGGTCGCCCGAAGGTACGCAAGAACACCGGTTGCGATCGCTCGTGCGACCCGCGTTTGATAACCCCCAGAGGCGAGTCGATTCGCTTCGGCACGGTTCGTTAAATACCCGCATTCGACAAGCACCGCCGGGCGCGAGTGACCCACCAAAACTCGGAATCTCGCGGACCGAACCCCACGTGTTTCGATCCCCGCGGCCAAAAGCGACGCGTTGATTCGCCTGGCCGCCGACTCGCTTGCGCCCAACGCTTTTGAAGCAATGTATATGGTCGCCCCCGTTGCGTGGGGGTTCGGCGCTGAATCCGCGTGAATGGAAACAAAAAGGTCGGTGGCCGTGCGGTCGGCGGTCGCAGCCCGTTCGTTCAGCGAAAGGAACGTATCATCCCCCCGCGTGGTGATTACCGTCACGCCCCGCTCCCGCAACATCTGCACAACGCGCATCGCAATGGCAAGGTTGACATTTTTCTCCTGAATCGGACCCACCCCCGGCGCGCCCGTGTCGCGTCCCCCGTGCCCCGCGTCGATTACCACCGTTTTTCCGGCGAGCGACACGGATGGTACCTTTGGGGGGAAACGGGTCGCTGCGATGGGCTGTTGACAACCTCCCGCGAGGGTCGCTATCGACAGTCCGACACCAACGAAAAAGAAAGCTCTTTGCGGACTGCGCTCCCCGGGGGCGTTGCGTTCAATTCCCGTTCGAGTCATCGCCCGATCTTACGACACGCATAGTTTTTCGTACAGCGCTTCGATTTGATCCACCATCAGACGCCAGTCGAACGTTTTCAGGCAACGCCGCCGACCGGCCGCTCCGAGTTTCTCTCGAAGTCGCGCATCTTCGGCAAGTCGAACCATCCCGGAGGCAAGTCCCCGAATGTCATCCAATCGAACAAGCACGCCCGTCTCATCGTTCACGACTTCCGGGGCACCGTCATTGTCGAAACTGATCACCGGTTTCCCAACCAAAAGCGCCTGAACCAACGCACGCGGAAGTCCCTCCCACCTCGACGCATGAAGCAGCAAATCAAACCCGTTGATGATGGACCCGACCTGCTCGGGGGGAATCAGTCCGGCGAAAATCACTCGCTCTGTCAATCCCAGCCGCGCAAGCCGCCGTTCATAACGGGCGCGATGCGCCCCGTCGCCAACCCAGACAAAGCGAAGACGATCATGGCGTGCAAGGGCTTTCGGCATCGCACGAAGAATCTCCTCGTAACCTTTGTTTTCGAACAGTCGGGCGATCGTTCCCACGACAACGTCGTCGCTTGCAACCTCCCACCGACTCCGCCAGGCGCTGCGTGCGCCCTTGTCGGGGGTGAACCGTTCCGTCAAAAGGCCGGATCGAATTGTCGTAAACTTCTCTCGTGGGGCGATTTTTGCATCAACGGCCTGATCGATTAACGCGTCTGCCACCGTAACAAAATGGGTCGTCCACTTTGCGGCACTTCGCTCGATCATACGATAAACAGTTCGTCGAGTTCGCGTCTGCGTTCTGTTGAAGCTCATTCCGTGAATCGTGTGAACAACGACGGGGGTCCCCGCTGCGCGGGCCGCTTTTCGAGCAAGCACTCCGGCCTTGCTGCTGTGCGTGTGTACAATATCGGGCGCGTCATGCCGTAAAATGCTTCGCAGTTTTCCAAAGGCTTGCCGGTCGAGACTCGGCGCGATCGCCCGTCGCATCGAAGGAACCTCAATCAGTTTGCAACCGCAGGTGCGGGCGACATCCCAGAGCGATCCCTCCGGTCCGGTTTCGGTGCCGGCCACGAGTGTCACGTCGTGACCCTTTTCGACAAGACCCCGGCATGTCAGGATCGTGTTTTCCTGCGCGCCTCCGACGATCAGGCGTGTAATGACATGATGGATTTTCATGGTCAGGATGCGGACGGCCCGAGCAGCTACCTCGGATCACCGTCGGTGACGGCAGGTGGCATCTTTTGTTCGTCACAGAAAAACCGTGACGGATAGCGAACCCATCGAAGGCATAGTCCTCTCGCCGGGACCGTCGGTCCAGCCTGCCTGCGGTCGCGACTGGAAAGAATGGTTGCGATATGATGGGGTGTCCATCGGCCACGACCCACGTCCAAGAGCGTTCCAACCATCGTTCGAACCTGTTTCCAAAGAAATCCCGTTCCCTCCACGTCGATACGAATCTCGTCCCGGTGGCGTTCGATGACGCAACGCAAAACCTCGCGAACCATCGAAGCACGCTTGGTCCCGCTCGCCGCCATCGCGGAATAGTCCATCTCTCCGACGAAATGCTTCGCGCCGGCACGCATCGCATCAACATCGAGCGGCTCCCAATAATGATAAACATACCGCTGCGACAGCCTGCCCACCGGACGACGTCTGGCGTTGAAAATGCGGTAACGGTAGAGCTTGCTTGTCGCGCTGCACGTCGCGCGAAACTCGGGTTTGACGTCGCGAAGGGCGACGATGCTCAAATCCTTGGGAAGACGAGAGCCGATCGAATGGGCCAGTCGCCTCGATTCCAGCTCACACGTCGTGTGAAAGTTGCTGACATGACCCGCGGCATGGACGCCCGCATCGGTCCGTCCGCTTCCCAAAAGCGTCACGTGATGACGTACCGCTCGCCGGATCGAAGTCTCCAGGGTTTCCTGGACCGTGCGCAGACCGGGCTGTGTCTGAAACCCGTGAAACTTCGTGCCGTCAAAGGAGACGACCAAGCTGACGTTGCGATCCATGTGCGCGATGGTACGCGTATACGATCCGGGTCTCAACTCGTCTCGAATGTCGAAAGTGTTCGCACGCGGGGCGTTAAAGTGCGAGGAGATGCGCCGCGTCGGTACGCGGCGCCGCACGGTAACCTATGCGACCAATTCCTCGTACGCGACCCCCTGAAAGCGGCCACGAAGGCGCTGAAGGATTTCTTTGTGGATTTGGCTGACACGAGACTCCGAAAGATCAAGCACACTTCCGATCTCCGCCATCGTCATTCCTTCAGAATAGTAAAGCGTGAGAACAAGGCGCTCTTCACGCGCAAGACCCTTGGTAATGTAATCGGCAAGAAGCTCGCGCGAGACACGAACCGCTGGATCCTCTCCCCGCCGGTCACGAACGTCCCACGGATGGGACGAACCAGGGTCGCTATGATCGCCGGCCGGTTCCATCGCACTAAAATGAACCTCCTTGCCAAGCTGCGACAAACGACACAGGTAATCGTAACGATCCTGGGTCATCTCCATGCGCTTGGCCACCTCTGCGTGAGACGCACCGTATTCTTGGTCGCTACCCAACGCTTCGGCAACCATCAACCGCCGCTTCTCAAAGGTTCGCACGGTTCTGCTCTGCGGATCCAAACTCCGCAGCCAGTCCATCACCGCTCCCGAGATTCGTTGTTGGCAGAACGTTTCGAACTTGGCTTTACGCTCGGGATCGTACGCTTCGACCGCCTCGATCAAACCGTCGAATGCGGCGCTGCAGATTTCATCGTAAGAGATTTGTGCGGGGAGTTTCCGCGAAAGACGCGCCGCGTGCGTATGGACCAACTGGCTGTAGTGCACCACGATCCGGTTTCGCATCTCAACGGTCGGTCGTTTGAGAAAACTCTTCCACATCGCTTCGATGGATATCTGCTTACGCGCCATGCTCGAACCCTTTCTTGTTTTTTGCGGCCCCAATACCGCTTATCATCTTGAGACTTTCGCTGCGTCAGCCTCGATCTACCCATAACTGACTGCTGGCAGTTAAGATAGATAATATACGTTGTTTAGATAATGTCGGGAAGGTTGTTCGGATAACTTAACGGAAAACTGGTGGGGAAAGTAAAGTTCTTGGTAAAAGTTACCCCCGCACGCACAACGGAGGTACGCCCCAGCCATTCTTTCAACCCATTTCGGAGTTAGGTTGGACTCCTCCGGAAGATTATCGGACCTACGGAGCCGAGGTGGGCTGGTGGGATTCGGTTGGTGAGCTGATGGCTTGGCCTTTTGAATCTTCGATGACCAAACCGTCGCGCAGGGTGATACGGCGGTCGCACCGGGCGGCGACATCCGGCTCGTGCGTTACCATCAGGATCGTCTTTCCTTCGCCGTGGAGTCGATCGAACACCTCCAGGATCTTTTCTCCGGTGGTGGTGTCCAAATTGCCCGTCGGTTCATCCGCCAGCAGGATCAGCGGATTGTTGATCAGCGCTCTGGCGATTGCAGCCCGCTGTTGTTGACCTCCGGAAAGCTCATTGGGACGGTGCAGACCCCGGTCCGCAAGACCGACCATCTCCACCAGACGACTCGAACGTTCTCGTCGCGCCTGTGGAAGAACGCCCTGGTAGAAAAGTGGAACTTCCAGGTTTTCCAAGATTGTTAGCTGGGGAATCAGGTTGAAGCTCTGAAAAACGAACCCGATTCGCTGACCTCGAATGTCGGAAAGCTCGTCGTCGTTTAAATGGGCGACATCAATATCGCCCAGAAAGTAGCTGCCCGTGGTTGGACGATCGAGACAGCCCAGGAGGTTCATCAACGTGCTTTTTCCGGACCCGCTGTGTCCACAGATCGCTACGGATTCGCCTTCGGCAAACTCGATGGTGATACCGCGCAGTGCGTGCACGGCAACGCGGCTTCCCGCTGTGGCGTAAACTTTGGTCAGTTGATGGACGGAGGCGATCGCCACGATGAAAACTACTGCGTGCCTTTTGACCGGCCGGTCCGAGACGCGGGGTTCGGTTTTTCAGAGGCGGTGGTGGTGTTGTGCTTCGATTCGACGCGCGCTTGTTTGGAGGAATGGGTACCACGGCGCTTCGCCCCTCGTTTTCCGCGCTTGTTTGCGCTGCGCCATTTTCCGTTTTGATCGCGTTTCGGTTCGGGAATCAGCCTTTTCATCTGGTCATTGAACGCCAGGAAGATGCTGTCGCCGCGTGCAAGTCCGGATTGAACCTGGGCCCATTCCGTCCCAATTCCGCCGAGTTCAACGGCGACCGCTTCCGGCTCGCCGCCATTGTCGCGAAAGACGTAACGACTTCCCCCTTTTGAGAAAATGGATTGGACCGGAACGGCGAGTTGCTGGTCAACGGTATCGACGAGGATTTCCACGTGCGCAGTGACCCCCGGTTTCAGGGCGACTTGCGTGGGGTCGAGTCTGATTTCGGTCTCGTACTCTTTCAGGTCCGGGTTCAACCAACTGCTCTGGCTGTCGGCGATGGCTGCGATCTTGGCCACGTGGCCAGTGAACTCTTTGTCTGGGAATCCCTCGATCGTGATGAGCGCTTTTTGGCCAAGCTCAAGTTGATTGGTTTTGGCTTCGTGAATCCGAACCATCACCTTCATTTCCGATGTATCAGGAAGCTGCATCAAGATCTGGCGCTCGATAACCTGGGCTCCCACCTTGATCTGGTTATCCGAGCTCATAAACCAGCGCCCGCCGCCGCTGTAATACACGACAAACCCCTGGGTCGGTGAGTAGATGCGGCAGTTCTTTTTTTGCTTACGGAGCTTGGCAAGCTGGTCCTGGATGAGGTCGAGTTCTTTCTTCTTACCCTCATGTTGGCGAACTTTCTTAATCTCCTCCGCCTTGGCGTTTTTGACGACGCGATCACGTTCCTTCTGCGCTTCTTCAAGATCCGACTTGCGTTTCAGCAGGTCCGCCTTGTGCGTATATTGTTCGAGCACTTCCAGTGCACGCGTGGCTTTGTCGAGTTCCCACTGGGCCTTTTGCTTATTGAACTCCGCCTCATCGTAGTCCGTTTTCGTCGTATACTTTTTGTCATAGAGCTTCTTTTTCGCGTCATAATCTTCAGAGCGACGACGAAGGGTAATCTTCGCCTGCTCGATCGCGGTCTGGGCATCTTGAAGCCTTTGCATCCAATCACCCTTTTGATATTTTTCGAGGGCGATGCGCTTCAGCTCAATCTGCAGGTTGGCCTTTCGGATATCGCTCTTGTTTCGGTCGCGCTGAATCTCAAGCTCGGTTTTGGCGGCCTCGAAGACGGTAATGGCGTTGGCTTCTTTCAGTTCTTCCTGGCGGATACGATTGTCGATCTCGTCGCTGGCGAGTTCGACGAGAAGATCGCCTTTTTTGACCGGAGTCCCCTCTGGAATCAGGCTGATGATGGTTGATCGTCCTTCGACTTCGCACTCGATGTCGGTCGAATGCGACGCCTGAAGCTCTCCCTTTTGTTTTAAGGCGATGGCGAAAGAATGGGGTTCGACGGGTATGCGATCCAGTGCAGCGCCCACCTTGGCGCCCCCGGCGATCCCTTCCGCCATCCACGCGAACAACGCAACCAAAATGATGACGCCCCCCACAATCACCCACTTCTTGGAAGTACCGCCCGTGCTCACCGCGCCGCTGTCGGAATGTGGTCGCGTCAGCTCTGTTCCGGATGTCAAGGTTGTCATGTGTGGTGTCCTGTTCGGAGGTCGCTGCTTCACCCGCAGCGGGCATCCCCCTGGTGTGCGCGTCGCCAATCCAATGCATCGGCACACGGCGCCGAAAAACATCGGACCCGTACTTGATTATAACCCATTGTTCTCTCGAAGACAAAGAGCCTGCATCACGTCAGAAGTTGTCACCGACGAAGCATCTGAGCTTTTGCGAGTAGTGGCACCGCTCTAGGGACCGTCGGGCGAGAGCGTCTCTTTCGCTTCAACAGGGCTGTCGTCCCACCATCCCTCGTCACTTACGCGTAACGTGCCCGTATCACGGCGAAAATCGAGAATGGCGATGCGGTAGGCGGAGATCGCGGCGGCCAGGTCGTTTCGAGCGGCCAACAGTTCGTCTTCCGCATCGACCACATCCTGGTTGGTGGACATGCCCAGGTCGAACTGGGCCAGCGCAGCCTCGGCACGGCGAACGTTTTCTTCCACCTGAAGCTCTTGAATGTTGCGCAGGCTTTCCTGCTGGCGAACACGGCGCATCGCCCGGCGAACGTCGGCAAGGACGCGGTCCCCCATCAGTTCATAGTCTCGCTGAGCGCGACGCACGTCGATCAGCGACTGCCGATACGCGTTGCGTTCGCGTTTGCGATCGTCCATCCGCAACTCGAACGTCCCGCGCCACGTCGTTCGTTCCAGGTTAAACGAGGTCGAGCTCAATCGAGTCGGGTCGGAATCGACCGTGGCATTCAGGCGTGCGTCGAGATCGGGGAGGATCGCGTTACGGGCGATGGTGATTCCGCGTCGTGCATCGTCCAGGCGGTCAGCGCTGGTGATGTAATCCAGGCGATAGCGCATCGCCACCTCGGTTGCCTGCTTGAGATCGACCTGAGGCAGCAGACCATCCAGGGACGCCGCATCCTTGTCTTTATCCTGGTCTACCACGTCCAAAAACTCTACCACGGGCATCCCGATGAAGATCTTGAACTGATCAAGTGCCGTCTCGTAGCGCTCCTTAGCGCTGACCAGAGCCGACTCGGACCGCCGAAAGCTCGACCGGGCACGCGGTGCTTCAAAAACGTTTCGGCTTTGACCCATCCGATTGATGAAGTCCGATCGGATCCACAGCCCACGACGACTCACGTAACTTCCGTACGTGTTGGCGATGGCGGACTTGAGTCCCTGAAGGTTAAAGTATCCCGAAGCGACGTCGTCGAGAAACGTTCTGCGAAAACGCTCGTATGTGCGAACCGCATAGATCAATTGCCGCTCGGCTACGTATCGAGACTCGTACGCAACCTTCCCCGCTCCTCTGAGAAGCGGTAAATCCGCCGACAGAATCACGCTTCCCGTCTCGCCCGAGGTTGTATGAACGCCGAGATCGCACATCAACGTGTTGATGATCTGTGCCGTGACGGTCCCGCCATACGGAAGCCTCTGCGAAACCGAAAAATCGCTCACGGCGGTCATCGCACGATCAAAATCGCGTATCTGACCGAAATCCGCAAAATCCGCCCGAATGGAACTCACGAATTGCGGCGTCCAGAGATGTCGCTCCAACGTCAAATCCAGGGCTGCGAGGTAGAGCGTCTCCTTGGCATCTTGCAAATCGCGCGCATGATGGGAGGCGTACTGCAGCGTGTCGCGCAATCCAAAGACCTTCACCCGGGGGCGTTGTGCTTCACTGAAGATATCCTGTGAAAGCATCGGACCGGCTTTGTCCTCAACGGAATCCTGCGAAGATGCGTCACCTGGATCGACCCTCGCGGATGCTTTGTCCGATGGTTTGGGACGCGCCGGAGGTTCGGTTTTTTTTGACTCCAAAGGTTGCGGGGGATCCTCGTTGCGTGTTGCGGAAGACCGAAAGGGCTTGGGAACTTCCGCGCGAACCGGGTGCGGGTTGAAACTGTACATGCTTTCCGGAAGCTCTGCATCGCCCGTTTCCAACCCGATGTTTGTAGGAGAAGTTGCCCCCAACGCCGCGAGCTGCCGATCTCGGACGACGTCGTAGACCTGTCGATCGGTTCGATCAATCAAAAAGGAACGACATCCCGAAGCCGAAAGGGAGGTCAATAGGACCACAAGCGGCAGAATGGTATGATCCAGCTTCTTCATGTACGCAACTCTCGACACCCTAACGTATAAACTCGCCGCTTGCGATTCATTCGTCAACGCCCATGATCGGCAGGGTACAAGAACGGACGAAATCGGGTCCGCGACGAAAACGGCGGGCTTGTCTGGCGGTGTGACAATGGATGTTTTGTCCTGGCGTCCGTGTCTTTTTGAACCCGCCTCCCAGGTGTCATTTTGAGTCTGCCGCTGTGCCGACGAAGCCGCGCGGACGAAAGTCCGCGGCTCACTGCGCTCATCACGACTCCGCTAGGCTAGAGTTTTGCACATTATGCGGCGGCCTCCAAGGCTTGGAATAGGTTCCGTAGCTTTTTTGCAGAGGGTGGTTTTTGACCGGGGTATCGAGAAATACTTTCCCGCAGGCTCGTCATT
>Ga0114931_10001431_pt1 | contig 30450 bp, 17 predicted proteins | sample 2SBtaG_FD_89579 | JGI IMG/M metagenome (GOLD analysis project Ga0114931, IMG submission 89579) | Deep subsurface microbial communities from Kolumbo volcano to uncover new lineages of life (NeLLi) - 2SBTROV14_V59a metaG | ecosystem: Environmental > Aquatic > Marine > Volcanic | place: Kolumbo... | reverse complement strand
TGCTAGTTGCCATCCTTGGCTCCTCCAATTCTCCAGCTTCACGCTGAATCCACCCCCTGCTCGTCAAATGCTCCACAACTTCTACAACAAAACCCCCTCACACGCAAAGTGCAGGCTGCACCCGCAGCGACCTTATCCAGAAGATTCGTCTTGCGCTTCGGCGGCAGGTCGGTTAATCTTCGCACGTCATGTCGTGGCACATGCCAGCTCGGCAGCTCGCCGTTGCCAAGCGTCGCGCTCATTTTGGGCCGCGTTTTCTTCGGCCGGCGCTGGCGGCAGGCGATGCCTTTCCACGAACTCGTCCGAACCAATAGAAGTGGGTGATCGCCTGGCCAATCACGAATGTACCTGGGAGGCGAACCCGAAGAACATGACAAACAGCGCAGCATTACACCGCCCTGCACGGATCGTTCTTGCCGCCACGATCGTCGTCGGTTTGTCCGGCTCCATTTTTGCTTGGCAACGGCATATTAAGGATCGCTGGATCCCCAAGCGATGGGCCGCCGTGGAAGAGGGCAAAATCTTCCGTAGCGCGAGACTTTCGCAAGCCCTGGTGGCTAGGACCCTGGCTCGCCATCGGGTTGGCGTGGTGGTCGATCTGACCTGCACGGAACCTGACGATCCCGACCAGCTCGCGGAAATAAGGGCCTGCGAAACGCTCGGCATCCAGCGAGTGCAACAACCGCTTGGGGGCGACGGGACCGGAAAAATCGAAAATTACGTCAGCGCCATAGCCGCGATTGCACGTGCCGTGAGAAACCGGAAGCCCGTCTTGGTACACTGCGCCGCGGGCGTGCATCGCACCGGTGGCGTGCTCGCGGCTTACCGCATTCTGGTGCGCGGAGACAACCCCCGACAGGTCTACCACGACACACAGGCCGCTGGATGGACTCCGCAGAGCAATCCCGCGTTGGCCCTCTATTTGAACCGCAACATGCAATCGCTCGCCGAGCATCTTGTCGCGGCTGGCGTGATCGATCAGGTTCCGCATCCGCTACCGGTGTTTGGTCCCTAAATTTTCGGCTGATCTCAGCGGGGCCCAAGAAGCCATGCTTGGCACGGCAGCTCGACCGGAATCCGCCGCCGGGTGCGAGACAACGAGGGCGCGCGAAGCCAATCGTGCCTGATGCCTTGCTATCGCCAACGGAGCCAAACCACGCCGACTAGCCAAACGGCAAGCGCCGCGCCGCCGAGCGCGGTAAGCCTTGCTCCGACGGCAAAGCTTTCCGGCTGATAACGAAACACGAGCGTGCTCTTGCCGCGAGGCACTTCCACGGCACGGATTGCGTGATTGGCGCGCATCACCGGCGAGCGGCTTTCATTGACATAAGCGTTCCAGCCCGGGAACCACATGTCGCTGAGCACCACCACGCCCGGCGTTTTCATGTCGACCGCGATTGTCACTTCGCACGGCAGATCCTTGACAATCTTCGCCGTGCCCTCGATGGGGGTCTGTCCACCCGCGGCCAACGATCGATCGATATAGGCAACATCGCGCGGATCGAAATTCGGGCTGCGCAGCGCCCTTAGTTGCTCAATCGGCTTCGGCACGACGATCGCATGGCGCGGCACGTAGGCCCGGGGTAGAAAGGTCTTGCTTTCCTCAACCCAATAGTCGCGGCTTTGATAGCGCGGCCGATCGCCGGGTGCGGGCGAACCTCGATGAATGCGGTATCGCAGGTTCAGCATATCGAGCACCGGCGACGCGAAAGGGATCAACTGCTGTGTCAAGGCATAGGGCGTGTGCGGCGACTTGCCTTGAGGATCGGCCAACAAAAGCACGCGTACGATTTGCACCGGATCGGCGCCGTCGTATCCGCGAACGTCGGACAGCCAGTGCGATTGGTTCAAGCAGGCGGGCAAACAGCGCCAGCCGCAGACCCTGCCGGGCGGCGCGTGTTGCAACTCAACCAACGTCTTGATCGGCGGGTAGTACAACTCGACGTCGCATTGAGGGTTCCGGTGGTATTGCTGCCAGACGATCTCGCCGACCAGCAGAAGGGGTAAGACGAAGTATGCCGCGCTATTTTCGAGCCGTCGTAGCGCGACCAACGCCCACAGCACGACGGCCACGGCACAAGTCGCCGCGCTGGCCACGTACATCTGATGGAACCAGCGATGAACCACTTCGGGATCCCCCGCACGATCCGGAAGCCCCGACAGCACGGCCGTAGGAAGTGATCCGATCCGTAAGGCGCAGTAGCGCCCCAAGATGAGTACGAGCAGCAGCGGCAACCAACACCACGCACGAAATCGCAATTCTCCGCGGCGCAGCGCGTCGAGCCCGATGACGGCCATCGTCAGCGTCGCCCATGCCGTGGCAAAGATGAAACGGTTGTTCTTCAAAACGTTAAACGGCGGAAAGCGAAAAACGGCCGAAAGCCATGGGATTCTGAGCAGAAAGCTGGCCGCGAACAGCCCTAAGAACAGCCAGAACAGCCACGCCCCGCGATGGCGACGGCTTTGCCAACCGAGCGGCGCGAAGACCAGCGTCATCAACAGCCCCGCGTAGCCGGACGGCGCGCCCTCGAGCGGATTGCCGGCCGAATGATACTTGCCCTCGCGCCAGCGACCGCCCGGAGCAATCCACCAGCTATCCCGGTCCCACGTACCGAAAATCCGCGGCAACACGAATTGCGGCGCAACGCCTATTCCCGGTTGAAGCAATTGGATCTCTTCCGAAACGCCAAGTCGCCTTTCGGCGACGCGGTAGCTGTATTGCAGATATTCCATCGTCGGCAGGTTTTGCACGGCCGACAGCACAAAGCCCAGTGACCATCCCCCAATCACGGCGACCATCGAACCTAGAGCGGCGGGCCGGAAAAGACGCCAACCAAAAAAGTCGATTTCCCGCCAGACGAAGTACAGTCCCGCAACCAATAGAACGTGCGCCGCCATAGCCATGTGGCCGCTTAACAGCACAAAGGCCGTAACCATCGCCAAGCCGGGTGCCGACCATCCGCCGGGGCGGCGAACCGCGCCATCGGTCGCCAACAGTAGCCACGGCAACCAGACCACGACAAAACTCGGCGGATAACCACGCCAGAGAACCAAAAACCCAATCAGCGGCGAACACCAGGCCCCCACCGCCGCGGGCCAAAAGCCGACACCGAGCGCACGCCGAAAAAACAAGTACGCCCCCACGCCCACGACCAGCGACTTGAGCATCTGCACCCAAGCAATGGTCACCGGTCCGGGAAACAGGTAGTCCGGCAAGCGGAACGGTGAAAACACGGCCGTATTGTTGGCCGCCAGAAAGGGGGCTCCGCAGTAGTTGTACGGGTTCCACAGCGGCAGGCGGCCGGCGCGAACCTCGCGGGCAGCGAATCGGCGACGAAACTCGATCGCCACCACCTCATCGGTGAAGACCCGATTCCGTGGCAGGAAGCCACGCATTTCCGGCGTCTGCGGGAGATAGATGTCTTTGGTTTTGAGGATGTCCAAGGGCAAAAGGATCTTTCGCCCGATGAGCGAAGGCCCATACAAGATCGCCTGGCAAATCACGATTCCCAGCACCACGACGACGCCGCGAGCCACGCGCCCTTGCCACGAGAGGTTGCCCAAGAGGGCGACCGGTTCGCGCCCATACTCAGAGGTTGGCGATTCCCGCAAGGAGCGTTCCTTGTCGAACATGCCGGAAGCCTTTTCGTCGGCGGGCGAGCTACGGTCGGCTGATACAGTCGGTCGGTCGGACATCGGTGGAATCGAGATCCCTGCTCACCTCAGGCATACCGAACGCGACAATTACGACGGCTTCGGCGATGCCCCGGATTCGATCCTATTAAACCGAGATGCCAGGGCATGCCCGTTAAGTTAAAGTGGTATTGATCTGCAAGTTTAGCCTAGCCGACGGTTGAAGTAACCCGCTCTGCCGTTCAGCTCGTGGTTGAGTGCTCGCATCGCGACATCAGCAACCGGCCCGGGCCTTGAGTGCACGATAGGCGCCGGATCATGCGGAGTCGAACCATTCCAGACATTTCTTTTATTCGCAGCGCCCTGCCGTGAACGGTTTCAGCCGGCTCGAATTGCTAATCATCCTGATGATCGTCGTGCTGACGGCGGTGGGGTTTTATCAGGTCGTGGGTCACGATTTCGTGGCCATCGATGATCAAGAATATGTAACCAAGAACGATCATGTTCGCGGTGGTCTAACCGCCGAAGGCGTGCTGTGGGCCTTTCACGGACCGCACGGCTCGAATTGGCATCCGCTGACGTCGCTATCGCACATGCTCGACTGCACGCTTTTCGGTTTGAATGCGGGCCGGCATCACGCGGTCAACTGGCTACTGCACACGGTCAACGCCTGTCTATTGTTCTTGGTGATCTCTCGAATGGCGAGTTTTCGGCACGCCCAATCGATGGCGCCGCGTCGCGTGAATCGTGCAATGAAGTCGCATCGCAAGCGGGGTTCACCACGCCGACCTCTTCCGCCAAAAGGAGTGGGTCAGGACGTCTCGACCGTCTGGAAATCGGCGATAGTTGCCGCGCTGTTCGCCGTGCATCCGCTGCACGTCGAATCCGTGGCCTGGATTTCCGAACGCAAGGATGTGCTCAGCACGCTTTTCTGGCTGCTTACGATGGCCGCCTATCTGGGCTACATTCGGCGGCCGTCGTGGTCGCGTTATCTTTCGGTCGGCGTGCTGCTTGCCTTGGGGCTAATGTCCAAGCCGATGGTCGTGACGTTGCCTTTCGTATTGCTGTTGCTGGATCTGTGGCCGCTGGATCGCGTGAAAAACGGACCGGTGCCGGTTTGGAACTCCCACGCGCGAGACGCAACGCCGACGTGGCGAATGCTGCTGCTCGAAAAGCTGCCCTGGCTGGCGTTGGTTGCCGTTTCGAGCATCATGACGTTTTATGTTCAGCGGCAAAGCGGTGCCATGCACACGAGCGGTACGATTCCGATCAATGCCCGGCTGCAAAACGCGGTGGTCAGCTACGTCCTCTATCTTTGGAAGACGGTTTGGCCGGTCGGTCTGGCTTACTTTTATCCACACCCTCTCAGTTACGGCGGCTTGGCCCCTTCGGCCGTTTTGGGCTCGGCGTTGCTTTTGGTTTTGGCAACCTTGGCGATCGTTTACGGGGGACGCCGCAAACGTTACCTATGGACCGGTTGGTTTTGGTATCTTGGCACACTCGTGCCGGTCATTGGCATTGTCCAAGTCGGCGATCAGGCGATGGCCGACCGCTATACCTACATTCCGCTAATCGGTATTTTTATCATCGTGGTCTGGGGTGCCGCGGATCTTGCCGCCTGGTCGAACGTCGTACGACACGCGCTCAAGCCCGCAGCCGTCGGTGTGCTCGCACTTTTAACCATCCTTACCTGGCGCCAGGTCCGCACGTGGCACGATACGGGGACCTTGGCAGGCCATGCGATTGAGGTCACCAAAGGCAACTTCAGCGCCTGGTACCTGTACGGGGTAAGCGAAATGAAACGCGGCGACGATCCCGCGGCGATGACGGCGTTCCGCCGGTCACTGCGAATTAACCCGGATTTCACCAATGCTCGCTTCGATCTGGCCAAGCTGCTGATCGATGCCGGGCAGTTGGATGATGCGGAAAAACAGTTGCAAAGGGTCGCATTGCAAAAGCCCGCTTTGGCGCGCAAAGGCTTGCAAATCATTGCTAATCAGCGCGCGGTAGCTTGGGTTTCGCGAGGTTCGCGGTTTTTGGACCAAGGAAAAGCTGAACAAGCGGCCGAATGTTTTCGTAAAGCGCTTCAGGCCAATCCTCGCTATGCCGAGGCGCTGAACAATCTGGCATGGATCCTGGCCACCTCCCCCAATAAGGCGATTCGAGACGGCTCTCAGGCCCTGCGGCTGGCCCGCAGAGCGATCGAAATTCGTCACAGTAGCATGATGCTTGACACACTAGCTGCCGCCTATGCCGAGAACGGCCAGTTCGATCGGGCTGTCGAGATTGCCCGGCAGACGATCGAACTAGCCCGCCGCGATCCGCGGCAATCGATGCCGCCGGGAATCGACGATCGGTTGAAACGGTACCAGGCAGGGCAGCCTTATCGCGACCGTTGATCGCGCAGGGAAAAACCGTGGCCCCCTCTCACCCACCCGCCGGCGACCCTTTGGCAACCGGCGGCGAAACGCGCGTCGCCACCGAGGTTTTTATCGAAGCCTTTGTCGATCGCTGCCGGCGGGGCGAACAACCGCGGATCGAAGAGCACTTGCCGCCCGAGGGGCAACCGCATCGCCGCGATGTCTTGATCTCGCTGATCGAAGCCGACTTGAAGCAACGTGCCGCAGCGGGAGAGGCGGTGCGTCTCGAAGACTACCTGACCCGTTTTCGTGAACTTGGCACCGCCGACCAGGTTTCGGTCGATTTGATCGCCGCCGAGTTCGCGGCGCTTTCTAGCGCGAATTTCGCGCCGTCGATTGATTCATACGCCGCGCGTTTCCCCCACCAAATCGACGAACTGCGTCGCCGATTATCATTGGCAAAGTCGGCCGACAAGCCTCGCCGGGCTGAAATCGATCTGCCGCCGGGAACCATCGTTGATGACTTCGAGATCGTTCGTTTGCTAGGCGCCGGCAGTCTGGCTCGCGTTTATCTCGCAAGGCAAATCTCACTCGACCGCATGGTGGCATTGAAGGTTTCCGCTCGTCCCGACGACGAAGCACGGACCCTGGCACGCCTGGACCACGACCACGTGGTTCCGGTGTTCAGCGAGCATGACGACGGCCACGGACGGCGATTGCTGGCCATGCGTTTCATTCCCGGTATTACGGCGGCTGCTTGGCTGGAGCGTGTCTCGTCCGAAGGGCGGCTTCCGACCTCCGGGGCGCGGCTGCTGAGCATGATCGACGATGCGGCCGCAAGTGACTTGCCCACGCCGGAAACGGCCGAGCGACGGGCCATGGCCAACGCGACCTATGTCGAGGCGGTTTGCCGCATGGTTCTCGGACTGGCCCGAGCGTTGCAGCATGCTCACCGACGTGGCGTGCTACACCGCGATATCAAGCCGGCCAACGTTCTGCTGGCGCAAAGCGGCCGCGCGATGCTGATGGACTTCAACGTTTCAGTCCGCTCGGCGACCGAGGAAGACCAACCGGCCCGCATCGGTGGAACGTTGGCTTACATGGCTCCGGAACATCTGGCACGCTTCGCTCCCGAGATGCAAACTTCGCCCGACCCGGTTGACGAGCGGTCGGATATTTATTCGCTCGGGATCGTGTTTTACGAGCTTCTCAGTGGTGCTAGCCCGTTTGCGGAGCAGCAGCAAAAAAGTGGCTCGCTTGCCGCTTCGGTGAATCGCATGTTGGCTGAGCGGACGCGTGGACCACGACCCTGGCCGCCCGAGGTACGGCTGCCGCCAAGCCTGCGGGCGATGGTGAGCCGTTGCCTGGCGCCGCGACTTGAAGACCGATATCAATCGGCGGCCGAATTGTCCGAGGATCTCGATCATTTCCTGTCGCACAAGCCCCTGCGTCACGCGCCGGACCGCAGTCACGGCGAGCGTGTAAAGAAGTGGGGACGGCGACATCCTCGCATCGTTTCCGCACTTGCCGCCACCGCCGCCATGTTGGTCCTGGCGATCGTGGGGCTTGGGGTGAGCGAATCACGAAGACTGGCCCAGGCCGCGCAGCTGATGGACGCCGCCGACGCCAAATTGACCGCGCGTCGGCCCGCCGATGCAGGACGATTGGTCGCTCAAGCGGAAGGTCTACTTTCCGTGCCGCGGTACGTGACCACGATGCTGGGTGGACCGGCAAGCCAGACGTCCGCTACGCACCGTCTCGACTCGCTGTCGCGGCAAGTCGCTGATCAGCAGTACGAATTGTTTCGAAACATGGTCCAGCGGCTGCGTGCCGAGGGGGCAACCGCTCCTGACGGCGACGAGACAACCGATGATTTGTTATCGGTCTATGGCGTAATGAGCGGATCCGATTGGCGCAGCCAGCCTGCTTATCGCCGATTGGATCCTCAGAAACAACACGATGTCGACGAGGACGTTGCCGAACTGTTGCTCGTTCGGGCGATCGATTTGATCAACAAGCCGGTGGACAAACGGGACTTGCCCTTGCGAGCCCGTGCGGTCATGACGATGCTTAAGCGGGTTCCGCCCGAACATCGTCATCGGGCCGCGCTCAAGATCGTTGAAAAACATCTACATGAAGCGCTCAAGGCCATTCCTTCCGCATTTCAAACGGCCGAAGATCGTGCGTCATCCAGCCCAAAAGACGACTCGCTGTCGTCGAAGCGTGTGCCGCAAGAAAAACATCGGAGCGAATTCGATGAGTATCTGCTCGGCGTGCTTGCGGCCAAGCAGGGCGATTTCGCCAAGGCGATTGATCACCTCGAAGTCTGCCTTGATGCAAGGCGACAGAAGGGGCGAAAGCCCCGCTACTGGGCACAGTTCCTCTTGGCCTGGTGTCTTGATCAGAGCGACCGCGACGACGAGGCGGTGGCCGCCTATGGCGTCTGTGCCGGCATGCAACCCGAGTTCGCATGGCCGTATCACAACATGGGGCTGATCTACGCAAAGCAGAACAAACTCGACGCGGCCGAAGACTGCTTCTGCGATGCGATGGAAAGAAATCCCAAGCTTGCCTCCGCCTATGCGAATCTCGGCGTCGTGAGATATCGCAAGAAGGAGTACGGCGCGGCAATCGAATCGTTGAGCCGGGCGATTCAGCTCGGAGCGACGACCGCCGAAGTGTTTTCCAACCGCGCGGCGGCCCGGTCTGCCGAGGGAGACCGTGACGGAGCGCTGCAGGACCTCAAGCGGGCGTTGGAAGTCGATCCAAACAACGAAGTTGCCCGCCGCAATCTGAAACGCCTGCAATCCATGTCCCAGGACCGCTAGTCACTCGGCACAGGCAGGCCATGTTCCCGGCACGGCATGCTGACCGACGACGACCACCGCCGCTTTCCGGCCTAGTTGGTCGGGATGCGAGGCGATCCACTCGGGTTACCGGCCAGTAAAAGCCGGCTCCTGGCATTCGCGCGCCGCGGGCGTTGAACCGCCGGACAAGTGGTCGGTCGAACCGGGAACCTGCGTCCGTGTCGTGCCTTGATACAGAGCCGCAAGGCGGCGTTTCTTAAAGTCGCGGTGGGCAAGCCGCCGTTTGCTCAGAATCACACCTTCGGCCAACGCGGCAACCGAAATCCCCGCGACCGCCATTTCGGTCAGTGACCAAGGTCCGCCGGCATGCTTGGTTTCCGCTTCCGCCGGGGCGTCGCCAAGATCACGCGTACGATGATGCGTGGACAACTCGTCAGCCCCTGCTTCGAACACCAAATCGTGCAGTTGCGTGGCGAGTGGGCTTTCGCGGTTCACGCTTGCCTGGGTGCCCGGGGCCAACGACGTTCTATGCGAAATCAATTGAACCGGTATGTTTTTCGGCCCCCGCATCGGTAGCTCTTCGTCCGTTGTACCGTGTCCTCCGGCGGTCTCGTTGCGAAACGATGTTCGTCGTCTTCGGCGTTGGCGGTCGTCGCTCGTCTGCGGCTTTCCGACAGGTGCGGAGCCGGCGCCCGATCCACTGGTCGACGTGCCGTTGGCGGGCGACAATCGACTTAGCGGCTTGCCCAACGTCACGGCAAGAAACGCGCCGGCGGCGTTCATGGTTTGCGACTTGCTCGACGTACCCTCGGCCATCTGCTCGTCAGTCATCGCCTGCGCGAGTTCGGTGCCGTCATCGCCGACCTCGAGCGAAAGCGCCGTGGGCAGCCCCCCGCTCCCATCGACGAAATCTGCCGAGCGCCCGGTTTCCGCGACAGGCGAGTCGAATTTCGCGGCCGCCATTTCGGCCTGTGAATTCGGATCGGCAATCGGCCACTGAGACTCCGCCTGAGGATCGACGCTCTGCGACTCCGCGTGCGACTCGGCCTTCTGGGCAAGCCACGCGACCGCGGCAACCGGCTGGGCATCACCGCGAACCGCCATCTCAGGGCCGGTTCTTACCTCACTAATGTCGTCGCTCGTGCTCGCGGCTTCGCGACTCTCGACAGCCGCTGCCTGATGTTGTTCGCCGCGGTCGCTGTTGGTTGAATCGCGGTCATTTAGTGTGCCACTCGGCTCGTGGGCAATGGGCTCATGGGCAATGGGCTCGTGGGTGGGCGCTGACGAGACATCCGGCGACTCGGAGCGCGGCAGTTTTTCAAAACGGCTGGATACCACGGAGACCGGTCGATCGATCACCAACTCTGCCGAGACCCGTAATTGGGTTACCGAGACCGAGGCAACGTCCGCGGCCGTCGGGATCTTTTCGCGTGCCGCGATCGACACGCCGGACGCTACGTCGAGGTCGTTCACCTTTCTCAGGCTGGACAGTCTCAGGCTGGACAGCGGCTCGACCACCACGGACAAGCGGTCGCTGCGGTGGGTCAGTTGCACCTCGATCGCTCGCCCAACGGGTTCCGTGGGACGATCCGAATTGTGCGCCGCGGTGATCGTGATGTCGTCGAGGCGGCGCGAAATCGAATGCTCACGGTCGCTGGAATCGGTCCCGGCAAGGATGTCGGTTTTCGCGCTGAGATCAATCTTCACCCCCTCATCGCGTTTCACCGATGCCGATGTCGTGCCAGCCACCGAGGTCGTGGTAACCAACGTCGAGCCGGTCTCGTAGCCAACAACCCCATCCGAACCGCGAACCTCGCTGAGTCGCGTTGACGATGCCGTGGCAGCCAACGTCGAGCCACTTTCTTGCTCGATCGAACGTAGGGCTGAAATCGTATGAGTAAGAGATGCCGGCAAAGTCGAAACCTTGGGAGGTATTGAAACCTCGGAAGGCGTTGAAACCTCGGAAAGCGTTGAAACTTCAAGGGCCTTTGCCGCCGCTGTATGAATGACCGGCAGGCTAGCCCGCGTTTCTAGGCGATCGATCTTTGTCGCGAATTGCGTCGACACAATGGCGGGGGTGACGTCAACGCGTTGCACTGAGGATGCCACGGCGGCGACCAATGGGTTGCGCGACAGCAACACGCGTTTTTCAAGCGGTTCAAGCTGACCGATGGAGCGAAGATCAAGCAGAACCGGGCGGCGGGGAGTTCTTCCCATAATCTCCGTGTTCCTCACACGGCATGCCACGACGCATACATTGTCTTCGGGGCGGCCGTAATTCTAGACATTCCAACCAGAGCGGTCCGGCCTGCCGTACGGCCCGAAGAAATTGCGGCAGGCACACGCGAATTGACTGTGCCCTATTAGAATAACCGGACGGGCCACCGGTACCAAGCGAAATTTTTGAATCTCGCTTGACGCCCGGCGTTTTGGCCGCTCGAACCATGTTAGCGGCGCGGATTTTACCCCTCGAGACGCTTGTACAGCGTTGCCCGGCCGATTCCCAGCACCTTGCAGGCCCGGGTTTTGTTGCCGCCGACCTGTTCGAGCACATGCCTGATATGACGCCGCTCGGCTTCCGCCAAGGTGATTAGCCGCGGCGTGGGGGCCTCGTCTTCGCGGTGCGGGGGAAGGCCAAGGTCCGCGGGCAGCACAGTTTCACCCTCACCCAACACAACGGCCCGTTCGATCGCGTTTTTCAATTCTCGCACGTTGCCCGGCCACGGATAATCGAGAATCGTCTCGGCTGCCGCTTCCGATAACCGTCGCGGCCCGCGTCCGATTTGTCGATGGAACAATTCGAGGAACTCGGCCGCCAACCGCAAGACGTCATCTCCGCGTTCGCGAAGCGGCGGCACGCACAACTCGATGACACGCAGCCGATAATACAGGTCTTCGCGAAACTTTCCTTCGCGGATCATGTCGACCAAATCGCGATGCGTGGCGGCCACAATCCGCACGTCGACCTGCAAGGGTTCGGTGCTACCAAGACTCTCAAACGGCTGCCCTTCTAGAATACGCAGCAACTTGGCTTGGCAGGCGGCGCTCATTTCGCCGACTTCATCCAGAAAAATCGTGCCGCGATGCGCCCGCTCGAACTGCCCGATGCGCCGACGATCGGCACCGGTAAAGGCGCCCGGCTCATGGCCGAACAATTCACTTTCGAGCAACGATTCGCTGAACGCCGCGCAGTTGACCGGAACATAGGGTCCGCCGCGTCGCGGGCTGATCTCGTGAATCGTCTGCGCCACCAACTCCTTGCCGGTGCCGGTTTCTCCCAGCACAAGAACGGTCGACGTCGTTTCGGCCACTCGGGCGATGCGATCCAAAAGCTGCTTCAACACCGGGCTGTCGCCGAGCATGCGCGATTCGTGTTGCAGACGCTGTCGTAGTTGGGCGTTTGCCTGCTCGAGCCGTTCGCGGTGCTGAAGATTCTCGAGCGCCATTCCCGCCTGATGGGCAACGGCGATGGCAAAATCAAGATCGGTCGGCGTAAACGGCTCCGCTTCGGCCTCCCGGTGACATTCGATCGCTCCATGCCGGGCGGCATGGCCTGGAATCGGCACGGCAATCGCTGCACCGTTGGCCGAGTGGTCGTTGCCCGCCGCCGTCGATTGGCCCGGCTCGGCGGGCCGGTGGGTTTCGGATTCATCTGCCTGTCCAACGAGCACCGCTTCGTTATTTTCAATGGCCAGGCTTGCCAACAAGTGCGTTGCGCCAGAGTCGCTGTTCTGGCCAAGGTTTGCAGGGCGAAGCCGGCTGTCAGCGCCGATCAACCAGACGTGAACCGTGCCGGCTTCAGTCCCTTGAGCCAGCGTGTCGACTACCAGCTCGACCAGAGACCGCGTGTCCTGACACTGATGGAGTCCGGTTGCCAGCCGGCAAAGCAGCGCCGCGTCACGCAACGGGCGCTGTGGGGATTTCAGCCGGAGCTGTTCGACCATCACCTCGCGCTTCTCCGGCTCTCGCACGCGCAGAGCAAACGTCGTGGCGGCAATCTGCGACGGTCGCAACGCAAAGGGGCTGGTCGACTCGCTCAATGAGGTAAAGACAATGAGTCGGCCGCCGATACGAACCAGGTCGCCGACTTCGAGCACCGTGCGCTCGATCGGTTGCCCGTTGACGAACGTCCCGTTGCGACTGCCGCAATCTTCCACCTGCCACTGACCCGACTGATACCAGACGCGGGCGTGCATCCGGGAGGCCAACTGATCGTCCAGAGGAAGATCCCGGGCCGCATCTCGCCCGATGGTGATCGGATCGCCTTCGGGCAACAGCTCGACCGTGGTTCCAGGGTGGGTTCCGTTGATCAAGACCAGCGAGTAATCGAGCACGATGGACCCCTGATGCTGAAAAAGCATGCTACGTCTGGCGTGATTCAATAATACGTATCGGTGCAAGGCGCGCCGACGTTCTTGGCGCCTTGGTTTCAGGCGCTCTAGCCTGATTCAAGTGCCGGCAACGGTTAATGCGAATTTCAGGCCAAAGATCGCAACCACCATCGTATCAATACGTTGTGCCAATTAAATCGGTCGCATTCCAGAGTTGCGTTTGCCATGGCATCTGGCTTGCAAAAGGAGGCAGATCAACAGTGCCCCGCTCGCCGGTAGCGGCCAACGCGTCTGAAACAAGTTTGGATGAGGAAAAATCATGGCCATGCAACGTTCCCGAAGTCGCCGCGCACGCTCGAATCACAAGCACTTGAGCCGGCGGGCTTTTGCCTACGAACCGCTCGAACGTCGGGCCTTGCTGTCGGTAACGACGGGCCCCTCGTTCGATCTTCAAGACGGGGTGCTTACGGTCACTGGAACCGAAGGCGATGACATGATCTCGGCCCAAGTCGCCGACGGGCAGCTCGAGGTCACCGTCGGCGAGACGGTTTTCTCAGTCGACAACGAGTTGGTCGAAAAGATCAATGTCGATGCGCTGGACGGCAATGACAGCGTGCTGATCAACCACAGTGTCTCCCAAGCGACCATGCTCAACGGTGGCAGCGGAAACGACACCTTGATCGCCGGTAGCGGGCGCACCGTGGCCAACGGAGGCGACGGCAATGACTGGATCATGGGAAGTCAGGCCGCCGACCAACTCTACGGCGGTGCGGGAAATGACGTCATCCTCGGTCTAGGCGGCGACGACGCCATCCGCGGCGGCCACGGAAACGATTGGCTTCACGGTGGCGATGGCAACGACAAGATCGACGGCGGATTTGGCAATGACACGATCAACGGCGGCAACGGAGACGACTTCGTGCAGGGCGGTTGGGGTAGCGACTCGATCGACGGCGGGGCCGGCAACGATACGTTGTACGGCGATCCGCGAGGCCCGATCCTTTCCGTTGCGGCCAAAGCCGTGTCGATCGACGGCCCGCTACGTTCGGCGAAACTGGTCAACGCGGACCCGATCGAACTCGGACGGCCGGGGCACGATACGATCTTGGGCGGTGACGGCAACGACATGATCCGCGGCGGTCGTGGCAACGATGAGTTGCGCGGGGGTCGTGGCAACGATTCCATCGACGGCGGCGCCGGTGACGATCTTATGGTCGGCGGTCGTGGGCGTGACGTGCTTAGCGGCGGCGACGGCAACGACGTCATCCGCGGCGGTCACGGAGCGGACATGATCCGCGGCGGCAACGGCAACGATGAGATTCACGGCGGTGCTGGCAACGACCGCATCGACGGCGGGGCCGGAAACGATCGGATTAGAGCCGGTCGAGGAGATGATTACGTCCAAGGCGGTTGGGGAAATGACACGATCAGCGGTGGCGCCGGTGACGACATGCTGCTCGGCGATCCGCGTCTGATGATCGCTCCGGTCGAACCGGTGGCCGTCTCCCGAGCCGATGTTAATTTGCGTCTAAGGCGTGTTTCGCCGCGACCGGTTCCGCTGGGCGGCGACGATGTGATCGACGGCGGTGCCGGCAACGACCGCATCTACGGCATGCTCGGCAATGACGCTCTGTCCGGCGGCGACGGCAACGACCTGATCCGCGGTGGTCGTGGCAACGACAAAATCGACGGCGGGGCTGGCGATGACGAGATCGGCGGCGGTGCTGGCAACGATTTGCTGGTCGGCGGCGAGGGCAACGATTCGCTCGACGGCGGGGCCGGAAACGATAGCCTCCGCGGCGGCGAGGGAGACGATGTGTTGACCGGCGGAGCCGGCGAAGACCTGCTAGCCGGCGGACTTGGCGCTGACATCATCTTCGCCATCGACGGCGAGGTTGACACGATCTTCTTCGACCTTGACGACGTGCTGCACATCGATGCCATCGACATCCTCATGGAGGCGTAAATTGACGGTCTTCCCGCCACCTCGTTCGAGGTGCGCGACAATTCTGTGGCCATGTGCCACAATCGAGGCGGTCGCCTACGGCCCAGGCGGCCGCCTCACCCTTTTGATACCACCTCTTCTACACGTCGAAGGGTGGCCGGCGTCGTTGCGCGGCATGACACCGTGGAATTGAACTTGGGGCATCAAGCCGGTAGGGTGCTTCGGTCGAACTGACGATTTGAAAACGACCGGAGACGCTACCCATGTCACCACTCCAAGGCGTGCATGTTCTTGATCTCTCGTTGCTGCTACCCGGCCCGCTGTGTACGCAAATTCTTCGTGACATGGGGGCTCGGGTCACGAAGATCGAGCCGCCGGCACCGGGTGACTATATGGCGCTCTGGCCGCCGATGGTCGGTGATGTTTCGGCCGGTTATCTGGCGGTGAATCGCGGAAAAGAGGTCATTTCGCTCGACCTGAAAGACGAGACCGGCCTGCGGCAATTTCTCGAACTCGCCCAAACCGCCGACGTCGTGGTCGAAGGTTTCCGACCGGGCGTCATCGATCGGCTCGGAATCGGCTACCGTCGGCTTTGCGAGCTGAACCGGCGAATCATCGTTTGCAGTATCTCGGGCTACGGCGGCAGCGGACCCTTGTCGCAGCGGGCGGGCCATGATCTGAACTATCAGGCCCTCGCCGGCGTGTTGTCGATTAGCGGGGGCGATACGCCGGCCAATCCGCAGCTTCAAGCGGCCGACACGGCGGGCGGTTCGTACGTCGGCGCGATGCTGGTGCTTGCCGCGCTGCTCGAACGCGAAAAGACCGGGCAGGGGCGACATATTGACCTTAGCATGAGCGAGCAACTGCTGCCGCTGATCACGCCGGCGTTTGCCGCCGCGGCTGCCGACAATCGCAACGCACGCCGCGACGGCGAAGTTCTTTCCGGAGGGGCCGCCTGTTACCGCATCTTTCGTACGGCCGACGGCCGGCATCTAAGCGTCGGGGCACTGGAACCGAAGTTCTGGCAATCGCTGGTCGACGTGCTAGAGCTTCCGGAACTGAAGGACGTGAATCACGTCGATGTCGACAACTCGGGCCCGGTGATCGAAAAGCTTCGTCAGGCGTTCGCCGCGAAAACCCTCGATGTGTGGATCGAGCGGTTCGCCCGGGCCGATGCCTGTGTCGAGCCGGTCCTGACCTTCGAGGAAGTCAAACAGCACCCTCAGTGGCAAGCCCGGCAGAGCTTCGAGGCGGTTTCGACGCCCGACGGACGCACGTTGCGATTACCCAAGATGCCGGCCTCCCTGGCGGGCTTCAACACGCCCGAGCCGCCGAGACATTCCGGCGAGAGCCAACCCGCGGTGTGAAAGAAAGAACGTGCATGGCCCAACAAGCGGGGCGGGAAATAAGGCGGCGAAGTTTCTGGTCCTTGCAACCATGAATTTGCCGATCAGGGCTGGGGCTGATAAACTGCTTTTCTAGCGTGGTCGGAAGCGGGCGGCCGGGCTTGGCTCGGTTTTTTGCTTATCGCTTGACGCCTTTGGGCGTCGATCCTGGGCCGTGATTCAGCGGCCGCATGATTTTCAGATTTTCAACCTTCGCACGGTCGGCAGGAACCAGGAACTCTGTCGACGGCTGTTTCGGAGGAGGCACAATCGTGGCTACGCCTGATTCGGCTGATGTGCCACGTCCGTCGAAACCGACCGACGCCGCCCAGGCCAAGACGAACAACAGCGTGCTGCGAGCCAGCGTGCTACGCGAGTTCTTCCCCGCGCGAAGCGTGTGTCCGGCCCCGCGGAGAACGTCGTGCAGCCGGCCGCGCCAAAATTGTCAGCCTCGCGTCCAACCACGCAGCCGGTCGCGGTGCCCGCATCACGAAAGGCCGCGCCGAAACGCGTCGCGAAGGCGGAATCCTCCGAAGCCGCGCGGTCTGACGATAAACTGGCGGCGAATCAAGCGGCGGCTGAAACAGCCCCCGAAAGCTTGGCCCGATCCACGTGGCGGCGGCTGTTGCGGTGGGGAGAATCCTGGGGGGGCTCGGCTGCGTTCCATGTGATGATTCTGATTCTCCTCTCGCTCGCCACGCTTAGCGTTCCCAAGAAAAACGAAGTTCCGAACATCGTCAGCGTGATCGACCGTTCGCCCGAGGAACTTAACGAACGGCTCGACGAGTCGTTGACGCCCGCCACGATGCTCAGCACCTCGCCGTCGATCGGTTCGGTTCAAGCGGGCGACCCGCTGGATACCGGTGAGGAACCACAGCTTAGCCAAGAGGCGGCCGAGTCGCTTAACGGTCCGCAGGTCAACTTGGCGGATGTCGAGCTGCGGTCACTGCCCGGCGATCGGCTGACCGACGATCTGGGGATGAACGCTCCCGGCGACCCTTCGGCGGCGGTCAAGGGTTATGGCGGCGCGTTGGATCGCATTACTCAAGAGCTGTTGATGATGTTGACCAAGGGCAAGGTCTTGGTCGTCTGGCTGCTCGACGAATCGGAGAGCATGGAAGACGATCGCGAAGAGATTAAAAAACGAATCGACCGCGTTTACCAGGAGATGGGATTGCGCGGGACCGAGGAAGCGGACGCGCTGCTTACCGCGATTGCCAGCTACGGACCGGGTTTCGTGGTTCACACGGAGAAACCGACGACCGATGCCGTGGAGATTCGCCGCGCCATCGACGCGGTGCCCAACGACGATTCGGGCAAAGAAAACATGTGCCAGGCGGTGATTTCCGCGACGCATGAGTTTCGACGTTTCGCCACTCGTGGCAAACGGCAATTGGCCCTGATCCTGGTCAGCGATGAAAGCGGCGACGACGGCGACCGCATCGAAGAGGCCATCGCCGCGGCGCGCTCCGCGCGAGCGCGAGTTTACACCTTGGGGCGCGAAGCCGTTTTTGGTTATCCCTACGCGCACTTTAGCTGGACATGGGTCGACCCCAAGGTGCCGAAAGACAAGGTGACCGCGGCGGACAAAATCGTCTTTTGGATACGTGTTCGTCGAGGCCCGGAAACCCCCTTGGTCGAGCAGTTGCAAACCAACGGTCTGTGGCAACGCTACGACGCCCACCCCAGCGGGTTTGGCCCATATGAACAAGTTCGCTTGTGCCGTGAAACCGGCGGAATCTTTTTCATGCTACCCAGCTTGGAAGGCAACTTGGTACGCGGCGAAAAGCGGATTTACGAGCTGGACCACATGCGGCCCTATCTCCCGGACTTGAGTGATCGAGAAACCTACATTGCCGAACGTGACCGACATCCGCTACGCAAAGGCCTGTGGGAGATTATCGGCACGCTCAATCCGTATGCCGATAAGCGTATTAATCTCCGCGAGTATTTCGACGCCAAGGACGGCAACACGTTCGTGCAACAAGCCGGCGAGGAGCAGCTTCGCGCGCGCGATTTGCTGGCCATCTATCAAGAGGCCGAGAAGCGTCTCTCGCGGCTTCAACGCTGGCGCGAGCAGGAAACCTCGCCGCGTTGGCAGGCCAACTACGACATCCTCTATGCCCAAGTGGTTTCCTACCAGATGCGGCTTTACGAGTACGCGGCCTATCTCGATGCGTTCCTAAAAAACCCGAAGTCACCCAAGTCGAGCCGGACCAACCGCTGGCGCATTGTCACGGTCAAACGCACGATCACCGGCGAGCAAAACAAGCCGCTCGTCGAGCGTTCCGAACAGGCCCTGAAAACCGTCATCGAGTTGCATCCAGGCACGCCCTACGCCGCGCGGGCTCAGTGGGAATTGGCCCGCGGATTTGGCATCGATGTGGTCGAATATTACCGCGACCCGCGACGTGATACGGTCAAAGTGCCGAAGTATTAAAGAGTTCACGGGCAAAGCTGCTATCCACGCTGCCCGCCATCGGTGCGGCAGGTGGCAGTTTATTGCCGCCAAGCAATGATGCGGTTTTGTCCCACCGCTCGAAGGCAAAGCTCTTAGCTACCAGTGGCGTCTCGCGCAATGTTTTTCGCTGCGCACCTTTTTCCGCGCGGAGTTGACCCGATTTCGCGGTATGCCTTATACTCCCTCACGAAAGTATGTGCTTTTGGCGGGGGGTGTTTCTTGCTGCGAAGCATGCGACCGGGACCACGCCACCGAAACCGGGGTAAGCCGATAATGTCCTTGGCTGGAGAAACACGATCATGGCCACGACCAGTACGGCCAGAATTCACAACGAAATTACCGAGTGTGTCGGCAATACACCACTTATCAAATTGCGCCGAGTGAGCGAAGGCTGCGTCGCCACCGTCGCGGCCAAGCTAGAAAACGCCAACCCGCTGTGGAGCGTCAAGGACCGCATTGCCCGGGCCATGATCGACGCCGCACAGCGCGATGGCTTGATCAAAGAAGGCACGACCATCATCGAGCCGACCAGCGGCAATACGGGCATCGGCCTGGCCTTTGTCTGCGCGGCGCGCGGATATCGCCTGAAAGTCACCATGCCCGAGAGCATGAGTCTCGAACGCCGGCGGATGCTTAAAGCACTGGGTGCCGAACTTGAACTGACTCCCGCCGCCGAAGGAATGCCCGGCGCGGTGCGCAAGGCCGAAGAGTTGGTCGCCCAGAACGATAATTATTTCATGCCGCAGCAATTCAAGAATCCGGCCAATCCCGAAATTCACCGCAAGACCACGGCCGAGGAAATTTGGCGAGATACGGACGGCGCGGTCGACATCTTTGTTTCCGGCGTCGGCACTGGCGGAACGATCACCGGCGTCGGCGAAGCGCTCAAGTCACGCAAGCCGGGCGTTCAAATCATCGCTGTCGAACCAGCCAACAGCCCGGTGATTACGCAGGTGCGTGCCGGCGAAAGCCTCAAGCCCGGCAAGCACACCATCCAGGGAATCGGCGCCGGATTCATTCCCGATGTGCTGAACCTCGACGTGATCGACGATGTCGTTCAAGTCCAAGACGCCGACGCCGCGGAAACCGCCCGCCAGATGGCACGCCTCGAGGGCGCCATGTGTGGTATCTCGAGCGGTGCCGCCGCTTGGGCGGCCATCGAGGTTGCCAAGCGACCCGAGAACAAAGGCAAACTGGTCGTCGTCATCCTGCCGGACATCGGCGAACGCTATCTTTCAACCAAGTTATTTCCCGAATGACCCCCCCACCGGGCTTGGCATTTGACCCGTGTCTTGTATACATCGTGGTCTTAGCTGACACTGGTGTTCGACCACTCAGGTTGAAGTCCTTGCATATGTGACCTTGTTGCTGAGAGAGCAACTCGGGCAAGTTGCCAATCGCGCCACGACGTGGCTTTTGGCACCCGGTTGCTGTTTTTGTTCAAGCGTGAGCGACGCCCATGAACGGCCGCTTTCATGCGTCGTGGATTGCAGCGGGATTGCTGCTTGCCGGCCAGTTTCTTACGAGCATAACCGCGGCCGCGGAGTATCCTCCACCGGTCGGCTCGCGCCACCCAGATTTCACGCTTCCCACGATCGACGATCGGCGGCCGGTTTCGCTGTCTGATTTTCGCGGCCGGAAGGTGCTGCTGATTCAATTTGCCTCGTGGTGAGCGGGCTGTCGCCGACACGTGCCGGTCTGGCACCGAGCGACCCAAGCGTGGCGTGACAGCGGAAAATTGGTCGTGCTGGGCATTACCGAAGAGCAGCACGCCGATCGTTGCCGGCTGTTTGCTCAGTGGCAGGGCATCAAGTGGCCCATTCTGCACGATCCGATCAACGTCACACAAACCGGCGTCGTGCCGCTGTTTCTCGCCATTGACGAACGGGGAATCGTTCGTTTTCGTAACCCGCGGTTGTCGACCTTCGAGACCGATTTTGTAAATCGCGACTTCGCCGATCTGCCGGCACCGGCGGTCGATTTGCCGCGGCCGATCACGCCACCGCACCCGGCGACGGCCGCCGAACTCGATGCCCGGCTCGATGTCGCACGGCAACAAGGCACGTCCGCCGCCTGGCGTCAGGCGGCCGATGCACTGGTGCTGTGGAGCGGGGTCACGCGCATCGACGACGCGATGCAGGCTTACGGCACGGCGCTGAAGCTCGCCCCGCACGACGGCGATTCATTGTTTCGCCTGGGCGTCTGTTTCCGCATGCGCTACGATTCGCCCCATCGCGGCCCGCACGACTTCCAACGCGCGGTGGACCTTTGGAGCCGGGCGTTGGCCGAAGACCCGAACCAGTACATCTGGCGGCGGCGCATCCAGCAGTATGGTCCGCGACTGATCAAACCCTATCCGTTTTACGATTGGGTCGCGCGTGCGACGAGTGAAATCACCGCACGCGGCGAAACGCCGATTCGCCTGGCCGTCGCGCCCTCGGGAGCCGAGATCGCCCGGCCGGTGAAACACGCGGAGTTGTCGCCCGGCGACGCGACCCCGCCGGACCCACAAGGCCGCATCCACCGCGATAAAAAGCCGTTGATCGAGACCGAGGTCGTGGTGGTTCCAGCAAAGATCCGTCCCGGCGCGACCGCCCGGGTACATGTTCGCTTCTCGCCCAATCGCCGGCTGGGGGCTCATTGGAACAACGAGGCAGAGCCGCTCGCGCTGTGGATCGACGCCCCGGACGGTTGGCAACTGTCGCGCCGGCTCCTCAAGGCGGTGCAGCCGGACCAGGCCGAATCGACCGAGGAACGCCGCCTGGAGTTCGAGTTGCGAGCCCCGCCCGGCGCGAAACACGGCACGGTGCTCAGCGCCTATGCGCTCTATTACGTCTGCGAAGAGGCAGGCGGCACGTGCCTGTTCCTGCGCCATGACGTCGAAATTCCCGTGAAGATCCTCGCGGCCCAAGCCGCCATGCCCTAAACGATTCGCAGGCGATCTGATAAGGAGACGCTACCCAAGGGGATGTGCGAAGCGGCGATTACTCTTCATCGCTACGTAGCTTCGCCAGGATCGAGTAATCTTCGATCGTCGAGGTGTCGCCGACCTCTTGTTTGCCCGAGGCGATGTCGCGCAGCAAGCGACGCATAATTTTCCCGCTGCGCGTCTTTGGCAGAGCGGTAACAAAGCGGATTTCGTCAGGTACGGCCAACGCGCCGATCTCATGCCGGACGTGCTTGCGGAGAATTTCTTTAAGCTCGTCGCGGGGCTCGCCGGTAAGCGTGACAAACGCCACGACGCCTTGACCTTTGATCTCGTCCGGCCGGCCGACGGCCGCCGATTCGGCCACCTCGGTGTGGCTGACCAGCGCGCTTTCAATCTCGATCGTGCTGAGCCGATGGCCCGAGACGTTCAGCACATCGTCGATCCGCCCCATGATCCAGTAGTATCCGTCTTTATCGCAGCGGGCATTGTCGCCGGTCAGGTACTTGTGCGGCACTTTGCTCCAGTACTGCTCTCGATATCGCTGCTCGTCGCCCCAGATGCCGCGAAGCATGGCCGGCCACGGCTGCGAGATGACCAACCAACCGCCATGGCCCGGCTCGACCGGCCGACCGTCGGTATCGACGATCTCGGGAACGATTCCCGGCAGCGGCTTGGTACAGCTTCCCGGCTTGGTCGGCGTCGCGCCGGGCAGCGGGCTCATCATGATGCCGCCGGTTTCGGTTTGCCACCAAGTATCGACAATCGGGCACCGCTCGCGGCCGATGATCTTGTGGTACCACATCCAGGCCTCGGGGTTGATGCCTTCGCCGACCGTGCCTAATAGGCGCAGGCTTGAGATGTCGCGCCGCGTGACCCAGTCATCACCCCATTTGATGAAGGCGCGAATCGCCGTGGGGGCGGTGTAAAAGATCGTCACGCGATACTTTTCCACGATCTCCCAGAACCGCCCCTCATCGGGCCAGTTGGGCGCCCCTTCGTACATCATGACCGTCGCGCCCGCAGAGAGCGGGCCATAGACGACGTAGCTGTGGCCGGTAACCCAGCCGATGTCGGCCGTGCACCAGAAGACATCTTCATCCCGAAGGTCGAAAACCCATTCGGTAGTTTTTTTTGTATACAGGTTGTAGCCGGCCGTCGTATGGCGGATGCCCTTCGGTTTTCCGGTGGAACCGCTGGTGTAGAGAATGAACAGCGGGTGTTCGCTGTCGAGCGGTTCGGCCGGGCAATCGGCCGACGCCTCGTCCATCAGTTCGTGCCACCAGAAGTCTCGTCCCGCTTTCATCGCCACACGGTTGCCGACGCGCTGTAGCACGATACATTTCTCGACCGTGGGCGACTTTTCCAGCGCTTCATCGACGCTGGCTTTGAGCGGCACTTGCGATCCGCGACGCCAGCCGGCATCGGCCGTGATTTGGAGCTTAGCCTTGGCGTCGTTGTTGCGGTCGGCAATCGCTTCGGCCGAGAAACCGCCGAAAATCACCGAATGCACCGCTCCGATGCGCGCACAAGCCAACATTGCGATGGCCAGTTCGGGCACCATCGGCATATACAGCGAAACGACGTCACCCTGACCCATGCCGAGGCTTTTTAGCACGTTGGCGAATTTGCAGACCTCACGATGCAACGTCTGATACGTCAACACACGCTGGTCGCCCGGTTCGCCCTCCCAGAGGATGGCCGCTTTGTTCTTTCGCGAGGTTTTCAGATGGGCGTCAAGACAGTTGTACGAGGCGTTGGTCAGGCCGCCGGCAAACCACGTGGCGTTGGGCTCGTTCCAATCGAGCACTTTGTCAAACGGCTTGAACCAATGCAACTCAGCGGCCAGTTTGCCCCAAAAGGCCTCGGGATCGGCCTTGGCTTCGTTCCATAGGGACTCGTAGGCCTCGATCGAACCGATGTTCGCGGTGGCGACGAACTCCGCTGGGGGCGGAAACACCCGCGATTCGTGCATCACCGTGTCAAGCTGCCCCGAGTGTTGTTCTGCCATCGCACCTTTACCTTTGAACGAAATCGTCAGGCCGACATTTTGGTCCGAGAAAACCAACCTTCTCTACATCGGCAACGCCGACGGCTTCACACGATCCAGGAACCCGCAGACGCCACCGAGATAGACCGCGTTACCCGGTTACAAGTGCGGGGATTCTAAAAGCGCCCCTCGGGCATGTCAACGAAACGCCGGCCCCGGCTCATTCCACGACCGTGTCCAGGTGGGCAACCGGCTCGCATGAAAGAGTGATGAAGATGAAGGGAACCGACCGGTTCGCCAGGCGTCGGGAAGGGACAAAGAGGCCATGAGCCGATTGGCTTGACCAGGGATCACCGCACGGAGAGATGGCTGAACATGCTCAAGCCGAAGCGAGCGCCCGGCAAGGCCTGATTGGCCATGCCCGGTACAAAACGCGTGGGGATACTAGGCCGTTTCTTTCGGCAATTCTTCTTTCGCGGCAAACGTTGCTTACCTCGGGATTTCGCGCAGGTAGATGTTTTTGAACCGTAGGATGCTGCCGTGGTTTTGCAATTCGATTTGTCCGGTGGGATAGATCGGTTTGTCGCGTTCCCAGTAGTTTTCCATCACGACGTTGTCGACCACTAAAACGTCGTTGAGATAGACCGTCACACGGTCGCCTTTCATCGTGATGCGAAACTGATTCCACTGGCCCACCGGCTTGTCGGCGACAACGAGCGGCTTGGACGGGTTTTTCTTGTTGTTGTAAAGCCCGCCCGATCCGATGTCGGGCCGATCCCAGATTTGCACTTGCGGCGACCCTCGCAGATAAATCCCACTATCGCCCTTGGGCTCGATTTTCCAGTCGACCCACAATTCGAAATCGCCGTAGTCCTTGTTCGTGCAGAGGCTGCTGCCGTGTCCGTCGAAGACCAGCCTGCCAGCGTCCACTTTCCAGTGCTCGCGCATCTTTGCGTCGGCGGCGGTTTGCAGCGCGGCCAACTGGTCGGGGGTCAATTTCGCCCGCTCGACGGGGTTTTTCACCAGCCCCTTCCAGCCGCTCAAATCCTTGCCGTTGAACAGGGCGACAAACCCCTTGGGCGGTGTATTGTCAGGGTGATCGGCGGCCAGGGCGCTTACCGCGCTGGCAAACACCATCGCGGCGGCGATCGAGCGAAACGAATATTGCAGCCATCTCATGATGAAATCTCCCCGTGGATTGCGTCTCAGGCAAAGTGGCGTCGGAGGTTGGTGTTTTTCAATGGCCAACGTTTATCGCCGCAAATCACTAACTCTGGCCCAATCCTAATTCACCCAGCATGGCGCAGCAAGCAAGCTGAAGTTCGAACATTCTCAAGGTATCGACCGCCGACCATCGCTTCATTCCACTAGGGGTTCCAACCGTTCAGAGATCGAATCAGAGGCTGTCGCGTGTCCAACTCGATCGGTTGGTTCCCGAACCGGCTCGCCGGCGCCACATCATTCGCCGAAATCGGCACAAGCCCGACAAGAACGCTTGGCCAAAATCCAACCGCCTCCAAGATGCGTGAAGATTTGGTTGAAACGGTTCATGGACGCGATACAATCACCAGCGTTCGTGGCCTTCGGTTTGGTTTCGACGGAACGACGCGATCGCCGGGCGACACGGCGTGGCGGGTCTGTTTTCGGCGGGGAAAATCGAACTTTTGAAACGATATCACCGGAAAAGGGAGGTCCTTTTGATATGAAGGACGATCAGCGATACCGGCCACCGAAGTCCGGTTTCAGCCGCCGTGAGTTTCTCAAAGGGTCGGGTGCCGCCGCCGCGGTCACGGCCATCGGGCAAGGCGCGGGCACGGCCATCGCCGACGACGCGGGAATGCAAATCGTCGGCCCGGGCAAGCTTTCCATAACGCTGAACGTGAACGGGAAGGATCGCAAGGCGCAGGCCGAACCGCGCACCACGCTGCTAGAAGTTTTGCGGATTCAATTCGATCTGACCGGCGCCAAACCGATCAGCGAAGATGGATCGAGTGGCGGTTCCACCGTGCTGATGGACGGCAAACCGGTAACCGCCGAGACCGTGTTGGCCTTGGAAGCCATCGGCAAGCGAATCGAAACGGCCGAAAGCCTCGGTGGCGATCGGCTTGACGCGGTGCCGGCGGCGTTTGTGGCGAACGATGGCCAACAGTGCGGCTTTTGCACGCCCGGTTTCGTGGTCGCCGTGCGGGCTTTTTTGAAAAAACACCCCGACGCCACGGAAGACGACATTCGTGCGGGGCTCAACGGCAACGTCTGTCGCTGCGGCACGTATTCGAACATCATCCAGGCTGCCCTCGAGGTGGTGAAAGGAGCGCCCCGTGGTTGAATATCATTGGCCCAAACGCGGAGACGCCGCCGTCATCGGCAAGCCGACCGAGCGGATCGACGGCGTCGCCAAGGCGACCGGAGCCGCGAAATACGCCTACGACATCAACGCCAAGGACATGCTCTTTGCCCGGCTTCTCGGTTGCCCGCACGGGCACGCCCGCGTCAAGTCGATCGACGTCAGCGCCGCGAAAGACGTGCCGGGCGTTCGCAGCGTGCAGATCATGAAGCAACCCGGCGACGGGCGGAAGAGCGAGGTTCAGTGGGAGGGCGACTTGATCGCATGCGTGGCGGCGGACAGCGACGCCGCGGCGCGTGAAGGCGTGTCCGCGATCAAAGTCGACTACGAGGTGCTCGACTGTTTTGTCAACGAAGAGTTTCTCGAAGCCGCCGAACAGGCGGGCCGCGCGCGCAAAGGGGGCGGCAACGTTAAGCTCGAGCGTGAACCGGGTGACGAAGAAGACGAAGACGAGTTCGCCGACAAGGAGATCGCCCGCTTGCTCGATGCGTCGGACGCCGTGGTCGAGGGCGACTACGGGATTCATGTCATTTGTCACTGTCCGCTCGAACCGCACGGGTCGACCTGCGTCTGGGAAGACGGCAAGCTGCTGGCGCATCTTTCGACGCAAAATGTTTCCGGAACGCCGGGGCAATTCGCCGCGCCGCTGAAGATCACCGCCGACGACGTGACCGTGCATTGCGATTACATCGGCGGCGGATTTGGCAGCAAGTTCGCCGCCGATTCTTGGGGCGTGGTCGCGGCGCAAATTGCCAAGGAAACCGGCCGCCCGGTAAAGTTGATGTTGGCCCGCGATTTGGAATTGAAAAACGCCGGCAACCGGCCTTCAGGTTTCCTCCACGTTCGCCTCGGCGCGGACAGCCAAGGCGTGGTCAAGGTCTGGGACTCGCACCACTGGGGCACCAACGGGCCGAGCGGCGCTCCGGTCAGCCAAGGCGTGATTCCCTATGTCTTCGCCCCGCCGAACCGCCGCCGCCGCGTGACTCGAGTCAGCACGAACACCGCTCCGGCACGCGCCTGGCGCGCGCCGAATCATCCGCAAGGCGCGGCGATCACGCAAACCGCCTACGACGACGTTGCCCGCAAGTTGGGCCTCGACAGCTTTGACGTTTTCATGCGAAATCTACCTAGCGTGAGCAACGGCAAGGCCGACGTCTACGCCGAGCAGATGAAGATCGCCGCGGAAAAGATCGGCTGGAAGAAAAAGTGGCATCCGCACGGAAAGGGCGAAGCCCGCGGGTCGATTGTCAGCGGATTGGGCATGGCGCTGCACACCTGGGGTGGCGGCGGTCACAGCTCGTCCTGCCTGATCAAGATCCATCCCGATGGCGGTGTCGAGACGTTTCTCGGTAGCCAAGACCTGGGCACCGGGACGCGGACCGTCATCGGCATGGTTGTCGCCGAGACGCTGGGCTTGCCGGTTTCGGCGGTCAGCGTACACATCGGCAGTTCCAAGTATCCGCAAAGCGGCCCTTCGGGCGGCAGCACGACGGTAGCCGGAGTTTCCGAGTCGAATCGGCGAGGGGCTCAGAACGCGCTTGCCGAACTGGCCAAAACGGTCGCCCCGAAACTCAAGGCACAGCCCAGCGAGATCGAGGCGAAAAACGGCCGCGTGCAGGTACGCGGCGAACCGAACCGCGGCTTGAGCTGGAAAGAGGCCTGCGGCTTGCTGGGGATGAATTCGCTTGAAGTTCGCGGCGAGTTCAAACGCGGCATCAAATCGGATCTTTCCAGTTCCGGCGTGGCGGGCGTGCAAATGGCCGAAGTCGAGGTCGACCGGGCAACCGGGGTGATTCGCGTTAAGAAGTTCGTTGCCGTGCAAGACATGGGCTTGGTAATCAACCCCTTGACCGCGAAAAGCCAAATCTACGGCGCCGTGATCATGGGTATCACCTACTCACTGTTCGAGGAACGCGTGCTCGATGCCCGGTCCGGCGCGATGCTCAACGCGAGCATGTCTCGATATGGGCTGGCACGCCTTGGCGACGTGGGTGAAACAATCATCGAACTCTATCAACCTGATAGCGAATATAATCGCGGAGTCGTCGGCTTGGGCGAACCGCCGGTGATTAGCCCCGGCGCGGCTTTGTCGAACGCCGTTTGCAACGCTCTGGGCGTTCGCGTTCCCGTATTGCCGATGACGCCGCAGCGAGTGCTGACGGCCTTGGAGAAAGCGAAAGGATCCTCATGAAAGCATTCCGATATGCTTCGCCGTATGCTGAACACGACGTCGTCGCACTGTTGGGTGATCGCCGCTCGGCCAGCGAGGTGTTGGCCGGGGGGACCGACTTGGTCAGCCTGATGAAGCAAATGATCGTTACGCCCGAGTTGGTCGTCAGCGTGACGCGGGTCGATTCGATGCGCGGGATTCAGGCCGATTCCGGCGGGGTGACCATCGGTGCGGCCACGACCTTGGATGAGCTGTTGGACAGCCCCCATCTGGACGATTATCAGGCCGTTAAACAGGCCATTCGCGGCATTGGCAGCATGCAGCTTCAATGCCAAGGAACGCTCGGCGGCGAGTTGTGCCAGCGACCCCGTTGTTGGTATTTTCGCCGAGGGCAGGGCCTGCTCGCCGAACAAGGCCGCCTTGTGGCCGAAGGTGAAAACCGCTACCACGCCATCTTCGGCAACGCCGGCCCGGCGAAGTTCGTTTCCGCGTCGCGCGTGGCTCCGGCACTCATCGCACTCGGTGCGCGGGTTCGCGTCATCGGCCCCGCGCCGACAGACGAAACCGTCATGCCGGTCGAGTTCCTCTACCGTACGCCAAAGCAGGAAGGCCAGCGGGAAACGATTCTCGAACCGCGGCAGATCGTGACCCATGTTCACATCCCGCCGGCTCAGGAGTCCGCCAACGCCACTTACGAAGTGCATCGAAGCGCGGGGCCCGAAGATCCGCTGACCGCGGCGGCCGCGGCACTCACCATTCACGGCGGAATGGTTCAGCAGGCCCGCATCGTGTTGGGACAGGTCGCTCCCACACCGTGGATTTCCGACGAGGCGGCACAATCCATCCTTGGCCACCCGGTCAACGAGCAAACGGCACTGGATGCCGGGCATGCTGCCGTCAGCCACGCGACGCCACTCTCAGACAACCGATACAAGGTTCAGCTTGCCCGAGTTAGCGTGCAGCGCGCGATCCTGCTCGCCGCCGGACTGGAAACAGGAGGGTTTTGACCATGCCGTACGAGAAATCAACCGACCTTGATGTGATCCGCTATCCAGCCTGCGCCCACCTGCGTTCCAAGGGAATGTATGTCACCGGAAAATTGAACCCCGAAGCTGACGACCCCGAGGTTGGTGACGGGCATTGCTGGTGCAATCAGACGCAGAACGTCCTCGGTCCGGACCATGATCTGGTGGGCCGACCCGAGTGCAACGCCTCGCGCGAGTGCTACCGACCGATCCCTTAAAGGGGATCTCGCTTTCCCGAATCGGCGTCACTGCGGCGTGGCTTCCCAGGAAGCCACGACACGACGTTGTTGCCCGCATCAGCTTGCCGGGGCGACCGTTTCGAGCTGCGATTGCGGTGTGCTTTCGCTGACGGCAAACGGGCTGGCCTCGGCTGCCACGTCGCCGAAGCTAATGCCCAACGCGCGGGCCGCGTGGACCATGGATCCGTTCGGCTCTACGTTTCGCAGCACGGAAACCGCATCGACAATCGGTACGCTGTCGATGTTCGGAGGGTGAAAGCTGATCATCTCGCCGAAGTGGCCATGGTGAACCAGCCGCATAGCGTGGGCTCCGAACTGCGTGGCGAGCACGCGATCAAACGTGGTCGGGGCTCCCCCGCGTTGCAGATGGCCGAGCACGACACAGCGGGTTTCCCGCTTCAACCGCGTTTCCAGCTCACCGGCAATCACGTTACCGATGCCACCTAGGAGCACCTGCTTGGCTTCGCGGCGACGTTCTTGGGCGACCAAACCGCCATCGGGCAGCCGCGCGCCTTCGGCGACGACCACCAGGGTGAAACGTTTACCTTGGCGATCGCGCTCGAGGATTTTGTGACAGACGTTCTCAAAGTTCCACGAAACCTCGGGAATGAGAATCACGTCACCGCCACCCGCGATGCCGGCGTGCAGCGCGATCCAGCCGGCGTGGCGCCCCATGACTTCGAGCACCATCACGCGTTCGTGCGATGCCGCCGTCGTATGGAGCCGGTCCAGTGCATCGGTGGCACATGCCACGGCGCTATCGAAGCCGAATGTGTAGGCGGTGGCAGAAAGATCATTGTCGATCGTTTTCGGCACGCCGACGACGGGGATCCC
>Ga0114931_10001430_pt1 | contig 30455 bp, 24 predicted proteins | sample 2SBtaG_FD_89579 | JGI IMG/M metagenome (GOLD analysis project Ga0114931, IMG submission 89579) | Deep subsurface microbial communities from Kolumbo volcano to uncover new lineages of life (NeLLi) - 2SBTROV14_V59a metaG | ecosystem: Environmental > Aquatic > Marine > Volcanic | place: Kolumbo... | reverse complement strand
GATATCAAGCAGCCCGGCCCGCAGGCCGTCGTCCACGTCATGGCTGTTGTAGGCGATTTCATCCGCGAGGTTGGTAATCTGCGCCTCGAGGCTGGGCTGGAGTCCGCGTAGAAAGCGCTCACCCAACGCCCCCAAAGTGCGGGCATTAGCGCGCGAACAGTGTTTGAGGATCCCTTCGCGCGTCTCGTAGGTTAGGTTGAGACCACTGAAATCCGCGTAACGTTCCTCGAGCAGATCGACTACTCGCAACGACTGCAGATTGTGTTCGAAGCCGCCGAAGTCGCGCATGCACGCGTTCAGGGCATCCTGCCCGGCATGGCCGAAAGGCGTATGTCCGAGATCATGGGCCAGCGCAATCGCTTCGATTAGATCCTCGTTGAGCCCCAGGGCGCGCGCGATGCTGCGCGCGACCTGCGCGACCTCGATGGTATGGGTGAGGCGGGTGCGAAACATGTCGCCTTCGTGGTTGACGAAGACCTGGGTCTTGTATTCGAGCCGGCGAAAGGCCGCCGAATGGATCACGCGGTCGCGATCGCGCTGGTATTCGCCCCGCAGCGCCGGTGGCTCTTCCGGCAGGCACCGACCCCGCGACGTTGCCTGGGTGGCGGCATAGGGCTTGAGTCGTTCGCTCATCGTTCGCTGCCTTCGCTAGATACCACGATACCACTTGACCGCCGGAGACTCTAAACCCAGATTTCTCGGTTGACCGCTTCAATCCCAGAGTTAGAGATAGCAACCGATTGATATGAAAGCGATTGGTTTCAATTGCCGTGTTCACCTTCCGGGTGGACCACGCTACAGGGTGAATGGCACGCTGGCGACGGCGCAGGGCGGCGTTACAACGCTTTGGAATAAAACGACTATTGCGCATCGTTGTGCCTTGCCCCGCACCCCCGCAAACGCACCCTTCACCCCATTCAACTGAAGATTCTAGGCTAAACGATCCGTGCGGTCACCGGTCGCGGCCGGCCGCCGGCGTTGCGCCGTCCCGGTGAGGTTGCCGTCGCGCGTCCGCTGCGGCGAGGCGCGACACCCGCGTCTCAACCCGGTGCTCGGACCTCGGCCAAGGTTTCGAACAGGGCCCTGTCGTCAAAATCGTCGCTGACTACCGCCGCGCCGATGCGTTCCGGCAACACCAGCCGCAGTTGCCCGCCCAGATTCTTCTTGTCGATCGCCATCAGCTCGAGCAGCCGGCCACTTTCGAGAGATGCCGGTGCCGCCACCGGCAGCCCGGCGCGTTCGAGCAACGCGCCCAAACGTTCGCACGCCCGGTCATCGAGGCGCCCGAGTCGCCGGGCCAGATCGGCGGCCATACACATCCCGGCGGCAACCGCTTCGCCGTGTAGCCAGATCCCGTAGCCGAGGCCGGTTTCGATGGCATGCGCGAAACTGTGACCGAGATTGAGCAGCGCCCGGATCCCCGCTTCGCGCTCATCGGCCGCGACGATCGCGGCCTTGGCCCGACAGGAATGCTCCACCGCGTAACTCACCGCATCCGGATCCAGGGCCAGCACCGCGTCGATATTCGCTTCGAGCCACGCAAAGAAGTCCGGCGCGCCGATGACCCCGTACTTGATGACCTCCGCGAGCCCCGCGCGCAACTCGCGCGGAGGCAGAGTGGTGAGTGTCTCGATATCGGCGACCACGCAACGCGGCTGGTGAAAAGCGCCGATCATGTTCTTGCCGCGCGGATGATTGACGCCGGTTTTGCCGCCCACCGAGGCATCGACCTGGGCCAGCAGGGTGGTCGGAACCTGAATGAAATCCACGCCGCGTTGATAGCAGGCCGCGGCGAAACCGGCGAGATCGCCGATCACGCCGCCGCCCAGCGCCACCAGCAGACAGTCGCGACCGTAGCGTGCCGCGAGCAAGGCGTCGACGATCTGCTCGAATGACTGCAGGTTCTTGTGGGCCTCGCCGTCGGCGAGGATGGTGCGAGCGGTTGACCGTGCCGCGCTCAAGGCCGCGAGAGTGCGGTCCAGGTACAAGGGCGCGACCGTCGCGTTGGTGATCAACATCACCGTGCGACCGGCGACGAACGGTGTCAACACCGCCTTGTACCCGAGCAGCCCGGCGCCGATCAAGATAGGGTAGCTGCGCGCCGCGAGTTCGACCTCGATGGTCTTCACATTGCTTCGATGGAGTCCAGAATCTGCCGCACCACCCGGCGCGAAGAGTGTTCGTCGGTAGCAACCACCAGATCGGCAACCTCGCGATAGAGTGGATCGCGTTCGCGCAGCAACTCCGAAATCCGTGCCTCGCGGTCACCGTCCTGGAGTAGCGGCCGGGCGCGATCGCGCGCGGTGCGGCGCAGCAGCAGTTCCAGGGGCGCCTCGAGATAGACCACGAAACCGCGCTTGATGAGCAGCGAGCGGTTGGCCTCCGCGAGTACCGCTCCACCGCCGGTTGCCAGCACGATACCTTCGCGCTGGCAGATCTCGGCGAGGATCATTTGTTCGCGACGCCGGAAGCCCTTCTCGCCTTCGATATCGAAAATCAGCGATATGCTCGCCCCGGTATGTTCTTCCAGGGCCTGATCACAATCGACGAACTCCTTGTCGAGCGCGCTCGCCAGGCGCCGGCCGACGGTGGTTTTCCCGGCACCCATCGAGCCGACCAGGAAGATATTGCTGGGCGTTCTCACGGCTACCGGCGCTGACCGCCGCGCGAGCCCGGCCGGGTGCTCGCCGCACCCGCATTCACGCTAGCCGACCGCATCAACCGCCGGTCGCGGTGTCGGTCAGGATCTTCGGCGTGACGAAGATCAGCAGTTCGGTCTTGTCGTTGCGCACTTTGGTGGTGCGGAAAAGCAGGCCGAAATACGGCAGATCGCCGAGGAACGGCACCTTGGTGGCGTCTTTGCGCTTGGTCTGTTCGAAAATACCGCCGAGCACCACCGTTTCCCCGTTGTTAACCAGCACCTGGGTGTTCAGCGCTTGGGTATCGATGGTCGGAGTGCCCTGGACGGTCACCGCGCCCACGCTGTCCTTGTTTACTTCCAGGTCCATGATGATCCGGTTGTCCGGGGTAATCTGCGGGGTCACCTTGAGGCTCAGCACCGCCTTCTTGAACGAGGTGGAGGTTGCGCCGCTCGACGAGGCCTCCTGGAAGGGGATCTCGGTGCCCTGCTCGATGGTCGCCTCTTTCTGGTTCGAGGTAATAACCCGCGGGTTCGAGACCACTTCGCCGCGTCCCTCGCTCTGCATCGCCTGCAATTCCAGTTGCAGCAGGGTGTTGGGGATAGCGACCAGTGCGATACCCAGGGAACCGGCCGGCGCGCCGATCGGCAAATCAACGAGCAGATCCTCGTTACCGCCGGTATTGAACGCTACCGTGCCGTTAAAGTTGGTGTTGCCCGGGCGGGTTCCGCCGACTACCAACCTGTTCGGCGAATTACCGACATCGACGTTGCGCGATACCCCGAAGCGGACCCCGAGATCGCGGCTGAACTTGTCGTCGGCAATCACGATACGCGATTCGATGAGTACCTGGCGCACCGGGATGTCGAGTTTCGCGACCAGTTTACGCACCTCGCCGAGTGCCTTCTCGGTGTCGCGCACCAGCAACGTGTTGGTACGCGCATCCACCGCTACGTTGCCGCGCGCGGTAAGCAGGGAATTCTCCTTCGCCTTGAGTAGCGTCGCGATATCCCCGGCCTTGGCGTAATTGATCTGGATGAATTCCGAGCGCAGCGGCGCCAGTTCGGTGATCTGTTTCTCGGCCTCGAGATCGAGTTTTTCGCGCGCCGCGATTTCCTCGCTGGGCGCGACCATGATCACATTGCCGGCCTGGCGCATCGCGAGTCCCTTGGATTTGAGAATGATATCCAGCGCCTGATCCCAGGGGACGTTCTTGAGGCGCAGGGTCAGATTGCCGCTCACGGTATCACTCGCGACCAGGTTGAGACCGGTAAAGTCGGCGATTAGCTGCAGGATCGCGCGCACTTCGATATTCTGAAAGTTGAGCGACAAGCGCTCCCCGGTGTAGCCGAACTTCTTTTTCTTGGCGGCTTTTTCAGCCTCTTTGGTGATCGGCTTCACTTCGATGGTGAACAGGTTGTCCGACTGGTAGGCGATGTTCTCGAACAATCCCTTGGTGGCCACCACCATGCGCACCATGCCACCCTGCTGGCGGGTGTCGACGGTGGTCACCGGGGTCGCGAAATCCACCACGTTCAGCAGCCGTGAAAGACGTTCGGGAAGGGTCGAGTTCAAGAACTCGACGATGATCTTGCCGCCTTCCTCGAATGAGTTGACCACCGTTGACGGGTTTGAAAGCGTGATCAGAATACGACCCTCACCCTTGTCGCCACGCCGAAAATCGATGTTCTCTATCGTCCCGCGCTGCCCGCCGACCGCTGCTGCCGGGGCCAGCGCCGTCTTGGCGGCGCCGGCGGCGCTCGCGATGGTAATGAACACACTGCTGCCCTGCACCTTGGTCTGGTAGGGAACCAGCTTGACCAGATTCAGAACCACGCGGGTTCGGCCCGCGGCCTCGACCGCGGTGACGCTACGCGCCATGCCGACACCGACCGATTGGGTCTTACGCGGTAGATTGATGCTGACGCCCGGAAAATCGAGCGCCACGCGGGCCGGATTATCAATCGCGAACGACAGGGGGGCCTTGACCGGCGCCGAAAGTTCCAGCCGGATCCGCACCCGATCGCCGGGCAACACGGAGTAGCTGATGCCGTTGAGCGTAGTCCCGGAAGCCGCTTGTGCCACGGCGATCCACCCCAACATCGTGCTCGCCAACAGCAGCGTGCCTATCACCGCGGGCTTCCAGCCCCGGCGGGCCTGGAAGTTGTCGCGTCGTGCCGACGCAGCAGGGTTCGGGTAGGTATGCATGACGTATCCCCGTTAATCTATTGTTCGACCAGCGCCAGTTGCGCCTCTCGTTCCACCCAACCCCCTTGACCGTCGGGAACGATCTCGGTGAGTTCGATGTGGTCCTCGAAAATTCCGGTAATCTTGCCGAAGTTCTTACCCATGTAATTGCCGGGGCGGACCCGCCGGATGGTGCCGTCCGGACTGCGCACGATGGCCCAGAGTTCCTTGGCATTCCGCAGCGTTCCCACCATCCGCAGCGAGTCGAGCGGGAACGCTTCCAGCTCTTCTTTGTTACGGTTAGGATCCGGGTGGATGCCGTTGTCGGCGGGCTTCGGGCCGGGCGGCGGCGCGGGTTCTTCCTTGAAGAACGGTTCAAACGGATCGACCGCATTTTCCGACTGGTAGGCGTACGAGACGTAAGGCTCGATCGGCGGCAACTCTTCGACCTTCCCGCCTTTGCGCGCGCGGATCTTGGCCACATAGGCCTTCAGGTCGTCCATCGAGTTGCTGGCGCCGAGCACGCTGAGCAGTTGGCCTTCGCAGCCGCTCACCAAGAGCGCGGTCAGGGCCGCGACCAGTGCGGCGCGCTGCGGTGCCGATGCGCTGAATGTTTTCATGTTACTCATCGTCGAGTCATCGGGTTCCGCGCGGCCGGCGACTATTTCTTCTTCTTCGGGTTGAGGGCCGCAATTTCATCTTCTTCCAGGTAGCGGTAGGTCTTGGCAACCAGGCTCATGCCCAACTTCACGCCGGCCGTCTTCTTTCCTTTCCCTCCTTTTTCGTTACGCTGCGGCGTCATCACCAGATTGTGCTGCGTAACGATGCGCGGCAGCGCCGCGACATCGCTGATGAATTTACCGAATTGATGATAGGTACCGGTTACCCGAATCCGAATCGGCTGAATCGCGTAAAACTCCGCGGGCTGCTCGCGCTCCGGTTTGAAAAGCTGGAACTCGAGCCCGCTGGCGAGGCCCGCTTGCGATATTTCCACCAATAACCCTTCGATCTCGGTCTTGTTCGGGAGCAGCCGGAGCATCGCCCCGAAGGACTGCTGGATCTCCGCCAGGAAGCGCTTCAGCGGGGCCAGATTGGCGGCCTTGCGTTGCTTGACTTCAAAGGTCTGCTTGAGCTCTTTTTCCTTCTTGATGTGGGTCTCGAGTTCGGCGATCTGATCCCGGGTATCAAAATAGAAACCGCCGCCGAGCAGCGCCGCGCACATCAGCAGAATCACCAGTGAGCGAATCAACCCGGGCCAGCTTCCGATGTTGTTCGGATCGAGATTCTGAAGCTCGGCGAGAGTCATGACGTCTCATCCTGTTGGTCCGTATGCGGCTTCGGACGCGTCTGTTTGACGGTGAGTTTGAAGGTGCTCAGCCGCAGTTGACCGGCCGCCGCGCCTTTGCCGCCTTCCGGCGTGAAGGCCTTGATTTCAACCAGCGCCGGGTTCGTCAACCACTCGGAGGCATCCATTTTCCGCATCAGCGACGACACCCGGGCGTTGGACTGGGCGACGCCATCGATGCTCAGGCGCGCCCCTTTCTGCGCGATACGGGTGTAATACACCCCTTCAGGAAGCGTTTCGACCAGCGCGTCCATCAGGTGCACGACCTCGGGGCGACTCGATTGAAGCTCCTGAATGATCTTCATGCGCGCAAGCAAACTCTCCTTCTTCTTCTCCAGATCCTTGATCGCCTTGATCTGTTTATTGAGCGAACTGATCTGCTGGTTGAGAAATCGGTTGCGTTGCTGCTGAAACTCGATGCGGCCCTGAAAGAACAGATGCACGCCGACCGCCAGGCCGAGCATCGCCGCCGCGACCACACCGGCCAGAATTCCGAATTCCTTGTTGCGCCGCTTACGCAGTTCGTCACGCCAGGGAAGCAGATTGATCTGTGGCATCAGTACGCGCTCCTCATTGCCAGCCCGCAGGCGACCATCAACGACGGAGCGTCATTGGTAAGCACTTCGGGGCGCACCTTGGAGGCGACCGACATGTGGGTGAAAGGGTTGGCGATCGACACCTCGACCCCGGTCTTCGCGGCGATCACCTCGTCGGCACCCTCGATCGACGCGCAGCCACCGCCGAGCAGGATTCGGTCGACCTGGGTAATCTGGCTCGACGAATAGAAGAACTGGAGCGCGCGATTGACCTGCTGCGCCATCGATTCCTTGAACGGCGCCAACACTTCCGGCGCATAGTTGTCCGGCAGCCCCCCCTGGCGCTTCGCCAGCCCCGCCTCTTCGTAGCTGAGCCCGTAGCGGCGCTGGATTTCCTCGGTGAGCTGCTTGCCGCCGAACACCTGCTCGCGGGCATATACGATCTTCAGATCCTGGAGGACGTTGAGGGTGGTCATGGTTGCGCCGATATCGACCAAGGCGATGGTTTCTCCCGCCCCGCCGGTCGCCAGATCCCGGGCTACGAGGCTGAAGGCGTTCTCCAACGCGAATGCCTCGACGTCGACAATCTTGCAGTTCAGCCCCCCCAACTCGGCCGCCGCCTCGCGAACGTCCACGTTCTCGCTACGTGACGCAGCCAGCAGTACGTCCACCCGATCGGGATCGGACTCGGAGGGTCCGATGACCTCGAAATCCAGGTTGACCTCTTCGAGCGAGTAGGGAATGTACTGATCCGCCTCGATTCCGATCTGACCCTCCATCTCGGTCTCCGAGAGATTGCCCTGGATCGAGATGACCTTGGTGATGACCGCGGAGCCCGGGACCGCGAGGGCGCACAGTTTGGTCTTGGTCTGCGAGCGCTTGACCGCGCGACGAATACTTTCGCCCACCGCTTCGACCTCGGTGATATTCTTTTCCACCACCGCATTCGCCGGCAGCGGCTCGACGGCGTAAGCCTCGACGCGATACTTGTCACCGTGGCGACTGAGCTCGAGGAGCTTGACCGCTGTCGAACTGACGTCGACCCCGATGACGGGGGTGGATTTTCGGGAGAACAGACTCACATTTTTCCCTTTTAATCCCCGGCCTTATGGCCGATACATGCTCTGGTACATTAACACGTATGGCTAACTATAGACTATTGCGTCCAGCAAATACAAACAGCGTTTTCTTACTCACCCCGCCGGGCCTCCTGCGGGTATACTCAGCCCCACACGTGAGCCGCCGACCGGTGTTCCGGCGGTCACCCTGCTGAACGGCGAGATGCCACGAAAAAGCGTCCTTTGCTCAGCCGATCACGATCTTGGCGCCTCGGACCCGGCGTCACGACCGATTCCACCATTTCATGGTTTCATAATTCATAGCCGTCCGGATGCGAACCAGTGCTCGCGAGTCACATGAACGAATGACCAGGGTTTGGAAGGTGCTCCGCGCGCTCGGCGTGCTCGCCCTCGCGGGGGGATTGCTGGCGGTGGTCGCCGTGGCGGGCGTTTTCGCCTATCTGCAACCGAAGCTGCCGCCCACCGAAAGCCTCAAGGACGTCCACCTGCAGGTGCCGCTGCGGATCTACACCCGCGACGGCAAGTTGATCGGCGAGTTCGGGGAGAAACGCCGCACGCCGGTGCGCCGCGACCAGATACCGCCGTTGCTGGTCCACGCGGTACTCGCTGCCGAGGACGAGCGTTTTTATCAGCACCCGGGCGTCGACTGGCAAGGGCTGGTTCGCGCGGTGGCCTACATCGTGCGCACCGGCCACAAAGGCCCGGGCGGCAGTACCATCACCATGCAGGTCGCGCGTAACTTCTTCCTCGGGCGCCAGAAGACCTACCTTCGCAAGATCGTGGAAATCATGCTCGCGCTCAAGATCGAGCGTGAACTGAGCAAGGACGAGATCCTGGACCTTTACTTCAACAAGATCTTCCTAGGCAACCGCGCCTACGGCGTCGGTGCCGCCGCCGAGGTGTATTACGGCAAGCCGCTTGCGGAATTGACGCTGCCGCAGATCGCGATGATCGCGGGCTTGCCCAAGGCGCCGTCACGTTTCAACCCGATCGCCAATCCCGACCGTGCCCGGATTCGACGCGAGTATGTGTTGCGACGCATGCGCGAGTTGGGTTTCATCGATGCGAAACAGTTCGAGACGGCGCGCAGTGCGCCGCTCAGCGCCCGGGTACATGCCTTGAATGTCGAGGTCGATGCGCCTTACGTCGCCGAAATGGTACGTGCCGAGATGGAGGCGCGCTTCGGCCCCGGCGCGTTCACCGAAGGATACAAAGTCTATACCACCATCGATTCCCACCGCCAGGTGGCGGCCAATCGAGCCCTCCGGCAAGCCTTGATCGCCTACGACGAGCGTCACGGCTACCGCGGCCCCGAGGGTTCGGTCGCGCTTCCGGCCGACCCCGAGACCTACCCGCGCCTGCTCGCCGAGCGGCGCGTCGTGGGCGGTTTGGCGCCGGCGCTGGTACTGGCGGTGGAGGATAAATCGGCGACCGTCTACGTCAAGCGCTTCGGCGAAGTGGAGCTGAGTTGGAACGCACTGAGTTGGGCGCGGCCCTACAAGAACGTGAACCGGCGCGGGCGCAAACCGAAAAACGCGGCCGGGGTGCTCGCGCCAGGGCAACTGGTGCGTGTACGGCTTACCGAAGACGGGTGGCGACTCGCCGAAGTCCCTACCGTCGAAGGCGCGCTGGTGTCGCTCGATCCGGGTGACGGCGCGATCACTGCGCTCGACGGTGGCTTCGACTTTCAGCGCAGCAAATTCAATCGCGCGACCCAGGCCGAGCGCCAACCGGAGTCGAACTTCAAACCCTTCTTGTACTCGGCCGCGCTCGAAAACGGCTTCACGCCGGCCACCCTGATCAACGACGCGCCGGTGGTGTTCGACGACCCGGGGCTGGAAGCGGCGTGGCGACCGGAGAACTACAGTGGCAAATTTTTCGGCCCTACGCGCCTCCGTGTCGCCCTCTACAAGTCGCGCAATCTGGTGTCGATTCGGATCTTGCGCGCGATTGGCGTCGCGACCGCAATCGACTACATCCGTCGCTTCGGGCTGCCGGTCGAGCGCCTTCCGCGCAACCTCTCGTTGGCGCTGGGTAGTGGGACCTTCACCCCACTCGAGATCGCGACCGCCTACGCGGTGCTTGCCAACGGCGGCTACAAGGTCGAGCCCTATTTCATTCAACGCGTCGATGCGTGGGACGGCAAGACGATCCTGATCGCCCAGCCCGCGCGCGTTTGTGAGCGCTGCGAGACTCAGCAGCCGGCGCCCGCTCAGGGAAGCTTGGTCAAGGCGGCGGCAATCGGCGACGCGGTTTCGAGCGACGCGGTTTCTACCAGCGCCGATTCGGCGCCGGCAACGTCGCTCGCCGCGGCGCGCGCGCCGGCGCCGCCACGCGCAGCACCGCGGGTGATCACGCCACAGAACGCCTGGATCATGAACTCGATCCTGCGCGACGTGATCCAGCGCGGAACCGGGCGCAAGGCGCGGGCCTTGGGACGCAAGGACCTGGCGGGCAAGACCGGCACCACCAATGAACAGAAAGACGCCTGGTTCTCCGGATTTAATCGTCATCTGGTGACCACGACCTGGGTTGGCTTCGACAAGGTCGCGACCCTGGGACGCTATGAGACCGGCGCCCGGGCCGCTTTGCCGATGTGGATGGCCTACATGAAGAGTGCCCTCGCGACGCTACCCGAGGCGATCATGCGGGAACCTGACGGGGTGGTGAAAATGCGCATCGACCCGGATACCGGCGAAGCCGCCAGCGCCTCCGATCCGCAAGCGATCTTTGAAATCTTCCGGGTCGGCCATGCGCCGAAGCCGCGTGTAGCGGAGGGTGGCGGCGACACCGCCGGGACCAAGGCGCAGCCCCCCGGGAACGCCGCCAAGGTTACCGAGCAACTCTTCTGATCCGATTTCGGCAAGCCCTTTGAGCAGTCACGCCCCACGCGATCAAGCGCTCCGCGAACACCTCGCCAAAGAGGCGGCGCGGATCATGGTCGAGGATGGCGTGAGCGATTTTCGCCTCGCCAAGCGCAAGGCCGCCGCGCACCTGCGGGTGAGCGGTCGCCACTGGTTGCCCGGCAACGACGAGATCGAGCGGGCGGTGCAAGAATATCAACGATTGTTTCGCCGTGACGCCAATCGACGCGAGCGCCGTGCGCTGTGCCGGGTGGCGCTCGAGGCGATGCATTTCTTGCGACGCTTCAGCCCGCGGCTGGTCGGGCCGTTGCTCACCGGTATCGCGGACCGGCGGATCGGCGTGTGCCTGCACCTGTTCGGCGATCCGCCCGAAAGCGTCGGCCTGTTCCTGCTCGAGCACGGGATAAAGTCGGAGGACGGCGAGCATCGCACCCGCCTCACCGGAGGGGCGATGGTGCGCCTCCCCTCGTATCGCTTTCTGGCCCGGGACACGCCGATCGAGTTGATCGTGTTTTCCGACCGACTGCGCCACCGTGTGCCGTTGAGTCCGGTCGACGGGCGCCCGCTGCGGCGCGCGAATATGAGCGAGTTGGAGGCACTCGCGTCCGACGATGCCGGCGGCCCGTGAGCCGCACGCGGGCACCGGCGAGCCGCTGCCGGGCACCGCAATCATCCTTCGTGTGGCGCTGGCTTCGCCGTTGCGTCGGTGCTTCGACTACCTTGCGCCGCGCGGCTGCACGTGCCCTCCCGAGCCGGGCGTGCGGGTGCGGATCCCGTTCGGACGCACGACCCGAATCGGAATGGTGGTCGAAACCGGGTCGCGCTCGGCACTGCCGACCGCGCGGCTCAAGCACGCCGATCAAATCCTCGACGCCGAACCCCTGTTTCCACCGGACAGCTTCGCCCTGCTGGTCTGGGCGGCAAGCTATTTTCACCACCCGCTGGGCGAGGTGCTATTCCACGCCTTGCCTCGGCTGTTGCGTATCGGCCGCGCCCCGGACGCGCGGGCGCGGAGCAACTGGCGAGCCACACCCGCCGGCGCGGCCCTGCTAGCCGGGGACGCGCTGGCGCGCGCGCCGCGTCAAGCCGCGCTGCTGAGCCGACTCCACGCCGCCGGACCGCAGGGACTCACGCCTGCCGCGCTCAGTGACGCGCACGGCGATTGGCGCGGCGCGGCGCGGGCGCTCGGCGCCAAGGGGCTGGTCGAGCGCGTGGCGCCCGATCGGGTCGTCACTTCCACCACGTCACGTCATGAACTGCATGCGCCGAACGACGCGCAGCGCGCCGCGATCGAGGTGCTGCTCGGGGCGCGCGGCACATTCCAACCCTTCGCCCTCAACGGCGTCACCGGCAGCGGCAAGACCGAGGTCTATCTGCACATCATCGAGCGCGTCCTCGCCGGCGGTGATCAGGTGTTGCTGCTGGTCCCCGAGATCGGGCTCACGCCCCAAATCGTGGCGCGATTTCGTGCCGCGCTCGGGGTCGAAATTGCGCTGTTGCATTCCGGATTGAGTGACGGTGCCCGTCTCGATGCCTGGTCGCGGGCGCGGGCCGGCGCGGCGCCGGTAGTCATCGGTACCCGCTCCGAGGTGTTTGCGCCGCTGCGCCGCCTCGGATTGGTGATCGTCGATGAAGAACACGATCCGTCTTTCAAACAGCAAGAGGGCTTTCGCTACTGCGCGCGGGACTTGGCGGTGATCCGCGCACAGCGTGCCGCGGTACCGGTGATCCTCGGATCAGCCACGCTCTCGATCGAGACCATCGCCAATGTGCGCGCCGGCCGCTACCGTGAGTTGACCCTGACCAGGCGTGCCGCGGGCGCCGCCGTGCCGCGAGTCGAGGTGGTGGACGTGCGCGCGCGGCGTCTCGAAGGCGGACTCTCGAAGGTACTCATCGAGGCATTGGCGGGGTGTTTGGCGGCGGGTGAACAGGCGCTCCTGTTTCTCAACCGGCGCGGCTACGCGCCGGCCCTGATGTGTCACGCCTGCGGTTGGCACGCCCGCTGCGCGCGCTGCGACGCCAATCTGGTACACCATCGCGCCGAGCATACCCTGATCTGTCACCACTGCGCCGCGAGCGAGCCGGTGCCGGTCGCTTGCCCGCAATGTCAGGGTGCGGTGCGCGGGGTGGGGGTCGGCACCGAACGTCTCGACGAAGCCCTCGCGCGGCGCTTCCCGGCCGCCCGCATCCAGCGTGTCGACCGCGACAGTACCCGGCGCAAGGGCGCCCTCGAGGCGGCTTTGACCGCGATCCGCGAGCGCCGCTGCGACATCCTGGTCGGCACCCAGATGCTCGCCAAGGGCCATCATTTCCCCTACGTCACCCTGGTTGGAATCGTGGATGCCGACGGCGGCCTGTTCAGTGCTGATTTTCGCGGCCCGGAACGAATGGCGCAGCTCATGGTGCAGGTCGCGGGGCGCGCCGGGCGTGCCGAACGCGCGGGACGGGTGATGATCCAGACCCACCAGCCCGAACATCCCTTGCTCGTCACCCTGATCCGCGCCGGCTACGGGCGTTTCGCCGAACGGGCACTGGCCGAGCGCGAGGCCGCGGCGCTGCCGCCCGTGGTCCACTGGGCGCTGCTGCGCGCCGAGGCGCCGCGCCGGGAAGCCGCTCAGCGTTTCGCCGCCGCAGCCCACCACGCGGCGTGTGGCATGGCGGTGCCGGGGGTTACGGTGTCGGGACCGGTGCCCGCGCCGATGGAGCGCCGTGCCGGGCGCTACCGGGTGCAAGTGCTGGTCGAGGCGCGCACGCGCGGCACCCTTCACCGGATGCTCGATCGGTGGCTGGCACGACTCGAAGACCTCCGCGACGCGCGCCGGGTACGCTGGTCGATCGATGTCGATCCGATCGAGCTTTACTGAAGCACCGGGTGCGCGGGTACAATACCCGGCTTTCCGCCACCCGAACCGGATTGTCTTGAAGCTAGAATCCTCGGTTGACCGCTACATTCCGACAGTAACCGGCTGATATGAATGCCTTTAATGTCGATCGATGTCTTCACCCGCCCGGTGAATCACGCTACGGGGCGAATGGCACGTTTGCGGCGGCCCGGGGTGGCGTTACAACGCTTTGAATAGAACGACTATTACGCATCGTTGTGCCTTGCCCCGCACCACCGCAAACGCACACCTCACCCCGTCCAACCGAGGATTCTAGGTTGAAGACCAAACTACAGTCGTTGCTCGCCGCCGCCATCGCCGAGCTGCGCGACCCGGACGGCCTCGCGCTGAGCGGCGAGATCGCGATTCCCGTCGAGCGCGGGCGGCGCGCCGGACAGGGCGATTTCGCGAGTCCGGTGGCCTTGGTGCTGGCGCGCCCGGTGGGCGGCCAACCGCGCCGGATAGCGGAGCGCATCGTCGCCGCCTTGCCGGCTTCCGATTTGCTCGAGCGGGTCGAAATCGCGGGCCCCGGATTTATTAACTTCTACCTCAGCGAAGCGGCAAAACAGGGCGTGGTACTCGAGATTCTCGAGCACGGCTCGAGCTATGGCCGTTCGCGGATCGGCGCCGCCCGAAAGGTACAGGTCGAGTTCGTATCGGCCAATCCGACCGGACCTTTGCACGTCGGTCACGGGCGCGGCGCGGCCTACGGCGCGGCGGTCGCGGATCTGCTCGCCGTGGCAGGTTTCGACGTGCAACGCGAGTATTACGTCAACGACGCCGGGCGCCAGATGGACATCCTCGCGGTCAGCGTGTGGCTACGCTACCTGGAGTCGTGCGGCGAAACCGTCGACTTTCCGGCGAACGGCTATCGCGGGGATTACGTGCGCGTCCTTGCCGCCCGACTGCGCGGGACCCACGCCGACGCGCTGCGCGTGGCGGGCGCCGTGGCGCTCGCCGAACTGCCGCCCGACGAACCGCGGGGCGGTGACAAGGAGAAATACATCGACGCGCTCATCGCCCGCGCCCGCGAGTTGCTCGGGGCGGACGCCTACCGCGCGCTCCACGACCATGCGCGGCACAGCGAGGTCGAGGAAATCCGCGCCGATCTGGCCGAATTCGGGGTGACCTTCGACCGCTGGTATTCGGAGCGCGAAATGCGCGAGTCGGGGGCCATCGAACGCACCATCGAGCGGCTGCGCGCGGCGGGGCACGCCTATGAGAGCGAGGGCGCGGTGTGGTTTCGCGCCGCGGCCTTCGGCGACGAGAAGGACCGCGTGCTGATCCGTGAGAACGGCGAGCCCACCTACTTTGCACCGGATCTCGCGTATCACATGGAAAAGTTCAGCCGCGGCTTCGAGCGGGTGATCGATGTCTGGGGGGCCGATCACCACGGCTACGTGGCACGCATCAAGGGCGGCCTCGCCGCGCTCGGCCAGGATCCCGACCGCTTCGAGGCGCTGCTGGTGCAGTTCGCGAATCTCTACCGCCACGGCGATAAGGTCTCGATGTCGACCCGCAGCGGCGAGTTCGTCAGCCTGCGCGAACTGCGCGAGGAGGTCGGCAACGACGCCGCGCGTTTCTTCTACGTCCTGCGCCGCTGCGAACAACACCTGGATTTCGATCTCGATCTCGCCAAATCGCAAAGCAGCGACAATCCGGTTTATTACGTCCAGTACGCTCACGCGCGGATCACCAGCGTGATGCGCCAAGCCGGTGAACGAGGCATGGCCTATGACGGCGGCACCGTCGCGGCGAACACCCTCGCACGCCTTGGCGAACCGCACGAACAGGCGCTGCTGGCTACCCTGTCGCGCTACCCCGAGACGGTCGAGGCCGCGGCACTGGCGCTTGAACCGCACCAGATCGCCTTTTATTTGCGCGATCTGGCCAACCATTTCCACACCTATTACAACGCCCATATCTTTTTAGTCGAAGACGCCGAACTGCGTGGCGCGCGTCTCGCGCTGATCGCCGCGACCCGTCAGGTGCTGGTCAACGGTCTCACCCTGCTGGGCGTCTCGGCGCCGGAGGCGATGTGATGACGGCTCCGCAACCGCGCCGCGCCGCGCACTGACCGCCGATGGTTGCCAAGGACTACAAGAAAGCCGAGCCTGCGCGCAAACGCCCGCCCGCCCAGCGCCGTCCCCAGCGCCATCCGCCACGCCATCCGTGGCGGTGGTATGTCGCCGGCCTCGCGAGCGGCGTGCTGTTGACCTGGGCGGTCTACAATCCCGAAAAGTTTCCCGAGGGGTTGCGCCAGGCGTTCAGCAACGCCAGCCCCCGAAAGCTCGTCGGTCGCTCGACCGCGAGCACTGAAAAGAAGGCGCCCGACACCCGCTTCGAGTTCTATACGATGCTCCCGGAGATGGAGGTCGCGGTTCCCGAAGAGACCCTCAACCGTCCGGCGCCGAGGATCCTGCCGAGTGCCGGGGATAAGCCCGCGGCGACGCCGCCGGGGGCGACCGCCGACACCGCGACCGGCGCGGGGGATCACTATCTGCTCCAGGTCGGTTCGTTTCGCAATCGCGCGGATGCCGAACGCCTCAAGGCGAACCTCGCCCTGTTGGGGCTTCAGGCCAGCATCCAGACCGTCTCGATTGACGGCACCCAAACCTGGAACCGGGTTCGCGCCGGACCCTACACGGGTCTCGCCGCGCTCAAGCGGGCCCGCGCCCGCCTGCGCGAAAACCGCTACCGATCGATCGTCCTCAAGATCCGCGGCTGAAGAACGTGCGACCGGTAGCGATCTCGCGAGGAATCTTGCGCGAATGCCTCCGAATCGGTCCGGCAGCGGCAATCGTTTACAGGTGGGGAGGGCGAAATTGAGCGACGACATCCCGCGGCAAGTCCCGCCCACCGTCGATCCGCGCAAGGTCCACGCGGGGGTCGATCGCGTGCTGCTCAGCCATGGCGAGTATGTGCCGGTGGAATTGCTGATTGATCAAGGCCGGCTGGAATACGCCGAGTACGAAGCGTGGCGTTGCGGCGAGCGCCGCACGCTGGCGGAGGCATTGCTTGGTAGCCGCCGGCGGGTAACCGGCATACTCACCGCAGCCGCGCGCTGGGCCCGGCTGCTCGGCCTCGAGCCCACCGTCGGCCACTATCGGAGCTGGGGCACGGGCGGAGTGCATGACCTGCAACTCGCCGCCGAGCCGAAGCTCGCCGAGCTACTCGCCACCCACTATCAGCGGCGCGCGGACGAAGGCCAGCTCGATCTGTTCCTGGACGGCGCGCAGAGCGCCATGCGCCACGATCTGATCAGCGCACTCGCGGCGCGCGACGCACCGCGCGCTCGCGCCGCGCTGGCCGGTCTGAGCGAGAATTATCCCGACCACACGGCGATCGCCGACGCCGAACGTCTGGTGGACGCACTCGACTATCTGGATGCCGACCACCCTTCGGTAGCGCCCGACATGGAATTGCGGCGCCTCTGTGACCACCTTCGCCCCGCCGCCGAACGACTGCTCGGCAGCCGCGAACGGGATTTCATGGCGCCGTTCTGGCGACGCTTGGCGGAGCGGCTCCAGGGCGCGGACTTCGATCCCGCACACCCGCGCCGGCACGCGAGTTGGGTCTGGGAACAATGCCTGGAGTGGCGCCGCGTGCGCGCCGCGGTGCTTGCCAACCCCGATTTTGAAGGGCAACCGGTCTTGCTGGTTCGGCTCGCGGTCGCCGAGCTATCGTTGCGGGAACGCCGCCAAGCGATCATGCGTATCGCCTTGCTATGCTGGCGCTTCTCCGCGCAGGCCGACGCGGCCCTGCAAGACGAAGCCTTTCCGGATACCGGCGTGCGCTTGGCCTGGGGACGGTTCCAGGACCTCGATCTCGATCCGCCGGTGGACGCGGCGTGGTTCCCGGCCCTGCTGTTGCTCGCGGAGCCCGGACTCGCACGGGCCTGGGATCGGGCGCCACCCGATCGAGGCGCGCCGGCGAGTCGCGCCTTCCGCGCCTTGCAAGCCCTGCTTTCGATCCCGGTCGACGCGGGCGAACGAACCACCCTGATCCAGCGTCGCGCGCTGCGCGACAGTCACCCCGGTTTTCTGTCTCTTTATCTGGCGGGCCTGCCAGGTGGCCGGAGCGGCGCGGCGTGATCGGTGAATCGGTGACCGACCCTTTGTCCGTAGTGCGCCGCTTCTACGCCGAGATCTGGAATGCCGGTGAGCTCTCGGCGATCCCCGAGATCCGCGCAGCGGAGCTGACGTTTCACGGCTCGCCGGGCGTTACCGAACGCGGCCACGCAGGCTTTGCCGAGTACGTCCAACAGGTGCGCACGGCCCTCGGCGACTACAGCCCGATCAGCAGCAGTTGCACCACCATTCGAGCAACGGCAACCGACAGTTGCCGTTCGAGGCACAGCCCCAACCACATCGACAACCCGGCGAAGCGTCCGTCGCCGGCTTCGCCTTACGGTGACGGCCGAAGGTCGGCGAGGCCCTGCGCGCGACGTTGCGCCAACCACTCCCGCAGCAGCGCGGCATCCTCGCGCAGGCCGTCGCTGATGTCCTTCGCGCTGGCGCCGACGAAGGGCAGGCCGCTGTCGATGTAGACGGTTTGCGTAAGGCCGGTGCGCGCGGGTTGGCTGGCAATCGCCGCCAAGGTGTAGCACCCGGAGAACACCGCGAGACCGAAACCGGGGCGGGTGATCTGGTAGCGGACCACCGTTTCCGGTGTCTCATCGCTCACCTGAAACTCGATCGTGACGGTCGGGTGGACGCCGAACTTGCCATGCATTTCCCACCGCGCCAGGACGCGCTTCGGCTCCCGTTCAAGCACCTCCGCACGCTTGAACCATGCGCGGTGTCCCGCCGCACGGTTGAAGTCGAGGAGCATTGCGAGCACCTCGCTCGGCGCGCCGGGGAGCGTGACGCTGAGCTTGCCGCCGGCGGTACCGCTGCGCGCGAGCCGAGCAAAACACGGTGGCGTTTGCTCAACCGCGGCGCTCACCTCGCCGCGCGCCGCGGTCGAAGCCAGTGCCAGCAGGCCGATCGCGAGCCACGTGAACTTGCGCATCGTCATTTCTTCATCCTCTTCGGCGAAGCCGGTCTGAACGGAGCGCGGGCGCGGCACCGGCGCCGTTGATGCGCAGCAACAGCACCGCGATCGGCGCGCGTGCACCGTGCGCGACGGCGCGCACCGCGCGGCGCATCGACAGGCGTGGATCGCTGATTTGCCGCAGTCTACGCGTGGCGCCGGCGGCTTGGCGAACCGTGCGCGGGAAGCGCAGCAGGGGAAGCGCCATCAGTCGCTGCCGGGCGACGCTCCCGATCCAGATCGGCGTCCGCCCGGGCGCCAGCACCGTATTCGACGGCCACACCCGCAGCACCAGTTGCCCGCCAGCCGGATCGCCCTTGGGGTCGTGCAACACCAGGCGCAGCACTTCGCGGCGTCCATCGTTCAGGTGCGGCAATACCGGTAACTCCTCCAGTGGAACATCGGGCAGCAACCAGCGCAACGCGGTGGCGGGGCTCAGGGTTACCGGCACCACCCAGCCATGCGCCGTCAGGATACCGCGCAGGATCGCCGGATCACCGGCGATCTGCACGTTCAGCGCTTCCTCGCGCTCGCCGCCGAGGGTCGTGCGCCATGCCGGCAGCGTGCGCCAGTCCTCCCTCCACCAAGCGTTCGCCGCGAGCATCCGAACCGCCGGCCGCTGTCCGTAGCGGGCAAGATCGTACGCCGCGCGCCGGGTGATGTGCCACCCTCCGGCGAGGATAAATGCCGCGAGCGTCGCGAACGCCAACCCGCGGCTGTCGAGAGGCCGTGGCGCACGTCGCACATAGGCGATCCCGAGTAATCCCAGCGCCGCCAGACCGAGACCATATCCGCCCGCGACGTCGGAGAGCCAGTGCGCGCCGAGATACAGGCGTGAAGCGCCGATCCCGGCGACCAGCAGACCGACCAACGCGAGCGGCAACCAGCGCCGCCCGCCGCGCAAGCCATGGACGACCAGCACCGCGAGAAAGCCGTAGACCACGATGCTCAAGGTGGCGTGGCCGCTCGGAAACGCAAAACTCTCGGCGCCCTGATAGAGCGGCACCGGGCGGGGCCGCTGGACCACGAACTTGATCAGCGTGACCGCGACCGCGCCGAAAATCGTGCTCGCCAGCCAGTAAAGCGCCGCCACCCACTGGCGCCGCCAGGCGAGCCACGCCAGGCCCGCGGCGAGTACGGCCAGCAGTACCGTCGGGTCGCCGAGTTCCGTCCACGCCACCATCAGGCGATCACCCCAGGGGCTGCGCAAGGCCTGGAGCAACTGATAGACGGCCTGGTCCGCGCGCACCAGCGGATCCCCGCTCAGCAGATCTTCGAGCACCCCCAGAAACAACCATCCACCACCGAGCAGCAGCGCCGCCAATAGCCCGAGGCTGCGCGCACCGGAACCCGTCGAGTCCAGCAATTCGTCTACCACCCGGCCGCCCGCCGGATGGCGGCGTGCCCACTTGAGCACGGCGTTGGCCCAGGTCGCGCCGCGGGGCTGAACGAAGCGGTACGCACGCCGGCTGAGGGCGAAGCTCAACCACCCGATCAACAGCAACAAACCGAGGAAGACCCCCAGCCGGCCGGCGACCTGGCTGGCGAGCGCCAGCGAGGCGCCGAAGGCCATGCCGGGCAGCAGATAGGCGGGCGCCCAACCCAATGCCGACAGCACGTTGACCAGGAAAAACCGCCCGGGGCGCATCCCCAACATTCCCGCGACCACCGGTATCACGGGCCGAACCGGACCGACGAAGCGTCCCAGCAGAACGCTCGTGCCCCCGTGGCGGATAAAAAAGGTCTCCCCTCTCGCGAGTAGCGCCGGGTAGCGGCTGAAAGGCCAGAAGGCTCGCAGACGTTCGTGGTAGTGACGTCCCAGCCAGTAACTCAATCCATCGCCCAGAATCGCCCCGAACACCGCACACGCCAGCGTGGTCCAGACTGACAGGGCGCCGTTGGCGACCAGCGCGCCGACCGCGAACATGACTATCGTACCGGGGACGATGAGCCCGATCAGCGCGAGTGATTCGCTCAGCGCGATCAGGATCACCGCGAATCCGGCGAGTTGCGGATGCAGGTTGATCCACTGCACGGTCAATTGAATGAGTGCGTTCACGGGTGGCGGGGTTACATTTCGGTTCTTGTGCTCGGCGCCGCCGTACCCGGCGGCTACCGACTTGCTCGGGCGCGGGGGGAATAACACAGGGCCGGGTAGCACGCAAGCAACGCCCCGTCGTCGCCACCCGCCACGCCGCTCACCGCGCGCCTGATCCAGGTCATACTTTCAGCCGGGCGAGCGGTTAGAATTCCCCGCCACAGCGCCGTCGAAATCGTCGCCTACCGAGTGCTCGTCGAGACAGACGGGCACTAAATCCGGTGCCGGGATGCACCGGCATTTTCGACGACTGTCATTCGTTGAAAATGAGCACCGCCTGGACCCTGGATACACGAGGAGAACCGGTGAGCAAACTCCTGCTGCAAGCACTACGCTGCGAGGCGACTCCGCGACGCCCGCTCTGGATCATGCGCCAAGCCGGGCGCTTTCTCCCCGAGTATCGTGCCTTACGCGCCAAGGCGAGCTTCGAGGAGGTATGCGCGGATCCTGAAATCGCGGCCGAGGTCACGCTGATGCCGGTACGCCGTTTCAACCTCGACGCGGCCATCGTGTTCGCGGATCTGCTGTCGCCGGTGGCGGCACTGGGCGTGAATTTCCGCTTCGATCCGGGGCCGGTACTGGCGCGCCCGGTCGCCAGCCGGGCGGCGCTTGCGGCGCTCGCCGAGCCGGCGGCCGCCGAGGTCGCGCCGGAGGTCTACGCGGCCCTGCGTCTGGTCAAGCGCGAACTCGATCCAGGCACCGCGTTGCTCGGATTCGGCGGCGCACCGTTGTCGCTCGCGGCCTATTTGGTACAGGGCAGGGGGGCGACCGGCTTTCCCGCGCTGCGCGCCCTCTTGGCCGCGGACCCGGTACTGTTCGGCGACATCCTCGCGCGCATGGCGCGGCTGGTATCGGCGTATCTCATCGAGCAGCACCGCGCGGGCGCCGACGCGGTGCAGGTGTTCGATTCGTGGGCCGGGATTTTGTCGCGCGCCGACTGGATCCTGCACGTTCGCCCGCACCTGCTGGCGCTGCTTGAAACCCTCGTCGAGGCCGGTGTTCCGCGGATCCTGTTCGCCAATGCGGCGCCCTACCTCGCGCCGGACTACGCGGCCCTGCCGAGTGAGGGACTGGCGTTGTGCTGGCGTGCCGACCTGCCGGCCTTGCGCACCCGACTCGGTGATACCAAAGCCTTGCAGGGCAACCTCGATCCGGCGGTATTGCTGGCCGGACCGGAGGCGACCCGCCGTGGCGCGCGCACACTGCTGGAACGGATGCCGGCGCGCGGGCACATCGTCAACCTGGGGCACGGGATCACCCCGGATGCGCCCCTCGAAAGCGTGCAGGCGCTGATCGACGTGGTCCACGAGGAGGCCGCGCGCTGAGCGGCATGAAACGTCTCGCGGTCATCGGCGGCGGGATCTCGGGGCTGGCCGCCGCGACCACCGCCGCGCGGTGCGCGGGGCGGCTGCCCGGCGGACTCGAAGTCGTGGTGTTCGAGCGCGAGCCGCGGATCGGCGGTAAAGCATGGAGTCTCGATGACAATGGCTGGTTGGTCGAGGCCGGACCCACCGGCTTTCTCGACAACGAGCCCGCGCTCGACGGTCTGATCGAACACGCGGGACTGGTCAAGGTGCCGGCCAATGCCGCGGCCGCACGGCGTTTCGTGGTCCACCGCGAGCGGATGCGGGAACTCGATCCCAATCCGCTCAAGTTCGCGACCGCCGGGATACTCGGTCCGCTCGGTTTGCTACGGATCCTCGGCGAACCCTTTGTCGGGCGACGTGCGGCCGAGGCGGGAGACGACGAGAGCGTATGGGATTTCGCCGCGCGCCGGCTGGGTCGTCAGGCGGCCGATCGGCTGATCGCGCCGATGGTGCTCGGGGTCTACGCCGGCGACGCACGCGAGCTGTCGCTGGCGGCCGCGTTCCCGAAGCTCGCAGAACTCGAGCGGGAGTACGGCTCGCTGATTCGCGGGATGCTCGCACGGCGTCGCGCCGGGCGTCTGCAAGGCGGCGGGCCGACCGGCCCCGGCGGCGCGCTCACTTCGTTCGAGGGCGGCTTGCAGGCCTTGCCGCTGGCGCTCGTCCGGCGCGGGAACTTCGAGGTTCGCAGCGGTTGCCCGGTGCGCGCGCTCGAAGCCGCCGGCGACGGCCGCTGGAGGCTGCGCGTGGCCGGTGACAGCCTGACCGCGGACGCCGTGGTGCTGGCCGGCGAGCCGTGGGCGATGGCCGCGCTGCTCCCGCAAGCCGCGCAACCCATCGCGCGCGAGCTCGACGCGATCGACTGTCCGGCGGTGACCGTGGCGGCGCTCGGATTCGACGACGCCGCCGCGGCGCGCGTGCCGCGCGGCTTCGGGGTACTCATCCCGCGCGGTGCGGGCTACCGGATCCTCGGCTGTCTGTGGGACAGCTTCCTGTTTGCAGGGCGCAGCCCCGAAGGGGCCTTGCTGGTGCGCGCAATGCTCGGCGGCGCGACCGACCCGGGCGCGGCCGAACTCGACGACGACGCCTTGCTCGGCGTGGTGCGCGCCGATCTGGTCCGCCTGCTCGGGATCACCGCCGCGCCGATTCACACCCGGATTGTCAGATGGCAGCGGGCCATCCCCCAGTACGAGCTCAACCATTTGGCACGGGTCGCGCGCATCGAAAAGGCGCTGGCCGAATTGCCCGGCCTGCACATCGCCGGCAACGCCCTGCACGGCATCGCCTTCGGCAAGGCCGCCGCCGCGGGTGTCGCGGCGGGCGAGCGCACCGTGCAAGGGCTCCTCGTATAGTTCAACCTGGTGTATCCATCCCAACGTACTTGCTAAACTCGTTCATGACCTGTCCACCTCGATTATCCTGGAATCCTCAGTTGGACGGGGTGAAGTGTGCGTTTGCGGTGGTGCAGGGCACAACGCTGCGCAATAGTCATTCTATTCAAAGCGTTGTAACGCCGCCCTGCGCCGCCGCAAACGTGCAATTCACGCGACAGCGTGATTCACCGGGCGGATGAAGATATCGGTCGACATGAAAGGCATTCATATCAGCCGGTTACTGTCAGAATGTAGCGGTCAACTGAGGATGTCTAGGATTATGGCTCTGCGCCGGGGTTCCAACCTCTCAGCATAACCCACGTCTTCGAGGTTGGGCAGGTCAATTCATTATGTCTACGTTGAACCACGCGGTCGATGCGGCGCGTCACCGACAGTCCCCGCGACGCATTGCCGCCGGTCGCCGCCTCCGGTTGGCCGCACGCCACTGGGCGGCACCCGGTTTCACGTGTTTCGGACTGTTGCCGCGTCGTCGAGGGTCAACGCGTGCGCCGCGCAAGACGGGTTTCTATCGGGGACGGGTCCCGCGCCCGGTGCCCGATCTCCCGTGTTCCCGGCTGCCGCGGCCCGCTTTCAAGGGGCGTCAAAGCGTGCGCCCACGGCGCCGCATTGAGCTCGGCCCGATCGCGCGTAGCGATGTGCGCTTGGCGCACTCACGGTCAGGTCTCGAATCGCGAGTCGGGGCAAGCTGCTTGCCGGTAGTGCCCGCCCGACCACGGATGCCCGGCAGCGACAATCGTAGCCGATGACATACGGCGCAATGCCCTTCGGTTATTGCGCCCTACGGGCTCTGACCCCAATGGCGCTAGGCGGTCGCGCTGGCGGAAGTGTTGATCGATCATCAGCCCATCGCCGATCCCGAGCCCTGGCTCGATCTCGACCATGCCGGGCGCGGGGATCGTCCCCGACTCGCCGCCGGCGATCATGTGCTCGGGCATGAACGCCGCAGCGGCCGATGTCCCCACGACATGCGCGCCTTCGGCGTAGCGGCTCAGGATGCGCCGCGCGATTCGCGTACCGAGCAGGATCGTCGAGAGGCGAGTTTGATTGCCGCCGGTCATGAAAATCCCGGTGGCGCGATCGAGGTAGTCCAGGTAGTCACGCGAATCGCAGTCCGAGCGATAACGCAGCGCGATCACTCGTACCGAATCGGCGCCCAGGTCGCGAAACAGTCGTTCGTAGCCGCGCCCGGTATCGCGCCGCTCGGAGGCCGTCGGGATCACCGCGATGCCCGCCCGCGAGCCGCCACAGAGTTCGACGAAGCGGCGCAGCACCCGTTGCTCGCCGGTCTTGTCTTCGCCGCCACCGATCGGGATCAGAAAACCACACCGCGAACGGTCGATAGCATTCAGATGTCTCAAGTCTGCGTCTCCGGGCCTTGCACCGCTTTTTTTGAACCGGAAAAGTGGGGAATGATACCGGAGGGGTGAGACATGCTGCCGACCGACCGCAGTCAGCCGGCAGCGATAACCCGAATTACGCGGCGAAGGGCAGTTGCCCGGGGACACGAGTCCCCATCGTGGCCCCTTCGAGGCCGTGCGGCATCAGTTCGTACGCGGGAGTGCGTATCTCGATTGCCTCCATGCGATTGAATGCGCTTACCACTCCGTCTTCGTTGGGCGCCTCCCGGTTTTGCGCTGCTGGCGCCTGTCTTCGAGGGGGGACACGATGAGAACTCGTGTCCCCGCGTTTGCAGCGATGGGATGCTCCGAAGACTGATGGAGAAATCGATCTGCCTTCATTTCCGTCGCTTCCACGGCCGCGTAAACCGCTTACAATTACTGCCATGCGCGTAGCCAACGACACACCAGCCTTCATCGCTACGGGTGGGAATCACACCGCACCACAGGTTTATGTAGTCATCGAGATCCCGCGCGGGAGCTTTCTCAAGCATGGGACGAGCGGAGAGTTGGACTTCGTTTCGCCTTTTCCGTGCCCGTTCAACTACGGCTCGATTCACGGCTACGTCGGCGGCGATAATGATCTGCTCGACGCGCTGGTGCTGGGCCCGCGCCTGGCGCGTGGGACGCGGGTGGCGGTCCCGGCCCGCGGTGCGGTTGGACTTACCGATCGCGATGTCTACGACGATAAACTGGTGTGCAGCCGGCAGCCCTTGGACCCTTGGCAGCGGCGTGCGGTGCTGCTGTTTTTCCATTTCTACGCTTTCTCAAAGCGCTTTCTGAATCGCTATCGGGGGCGCCGCGGACGCACCGTCTGCGAGGGCTGGGGCGATGCGGCGGCGGCGATTAGCCGCGCCCGACCGAGCGCCGGTTGGCAAGGGCCTGCGGTACCGTTTTAGCTTCGGTCACACCGGTTCCTCTGGAGCGAGGGCAGGATCAACGGAACCGAGCAGTTCGTACGCGGGAGTACCTATCCCGATCATCCCCGTGCGAACGGATTCGCTTGTCACTCCGTCTTCGTTGGGCGCCTCCCGGTGCGGGGCTGCTGGCGCCTGTCTTCGAGGGGGACACGATGAGGAATCGTGTCCCCGCGTTTGCAGCGATGGGACGGCGCGACTGGTAGAAAAATATCGGTCCCCCGTTTCCCCTCAACTTTCGGCCTGCCGAAGGGCGATGCTCGAATGGACGCTGAGCGCGGCGATGATGATGAATCCGCCAAGGATTGACTGCACGCTCGGTTGCTCGCCGAGCAGCACCCAGACCAACCCCGTGCCGAGTACGGTTTCCAGTGGCATCAGCAGGCTGACCTCGGGCGCCGAGACATAGCGCGGGCCGACGATCAGCAGCGCGAACGCGACCGTCAGCAACAGGCCTAACATGATCAGTAATGCCATCGCCCGCGCGTCGACCGTGGCCGGTGCCGCCAGCGGTAGCGCCGCCAGGGCGGTCAACAGACCGCTCAGGGCCATCGCCGGGGTCATGTCGCGCGCTCGGGCGTGGCGGCTGATGACGAAGGTGGATGCGACGCAGATCGAGGTCGCGAGGGCGCACAGATCGCCGATCCACGAGCCGCCGCCGAAGCTACCGGAAACCGTCAGGCCCACCGCGCCGATCACCACGGCCATCGTGATCCAGGTGTGGCGAGATACCCGCTCGGCCAGAAAGACACGACTCAGCAACGCCGCGAATACCGGTGCGGCACTGACGATAACCAGGGTATTGGCGACGCTGGTGTAGTGCAGCGCATTGATGAAAGACAGGGTGCTGCCGGTAAAAATCAGCGCCAACATCAACCCCGAACGGCCAACCCGGCGAAATGCGCGGGCGGTCGCGCGGCGGTGAAAGATCAACGCCAAGATGCCGATTCCGACCGCGGTCAGCAGGCCCCGCCAGAACAGCAGGGTCCACGGCTCGACGTTGATCAGGCGAATGATCAAGGTATCGGGACTGAGCGCCATTACCCCGGCAGCGGTGATTAGCAACCCCTGTGCGTGGCGTGACAATCGGGCGCCGCCGGCCGTGGTTTTCAGTCGCACGCCCTCATGAACCGCGCGGGATAGCTCCCCGCGGAAGCTACTCCTTCCCTTTCAGCAATGCCTTGAGATTGGCAAAGGGCTGCGAGGTGGCCACCGCCTTATTCTCATCACCGGGGGTCACGCCCCCGCGCGCCGCGGCCGCCTCGATCTGGCGCTGGTGCTCGTTGTCGTGGCAGTACACGCATAGCAGTTCCCAGTTGCTGCCGTCGGGGGGATTATAGTCATGGTCATGATTGCGATGATGGACGGTGAGTTCATAAAGGTTCTCGCGGGTGAACTCGCGCCGGCAACGCCCGCAGATCCACGGATACATCTTGAGCGCCTTCTCGCGATAACCCTGCTCGCGCAGGTCGCGGTCGCGGCGCGCGTCGGCCACCACGCGGTCCAGTTTTGAAGCAGTGGGTACAGGCTTCTTCTTCGGCATCGTTCTCGACTACTCCCGAAATGATTCTTGGACAACACGAGGCTCTTGCAAAATTGCAAGAGCCGAGCGGTTCAGGGATGAACCGCCATTTTCGACGGCTGTAAGCCGTTGAAACTCAACACGAAGCGAAAAAATTTGATCGTCCGGACCGGCCGTGCCGCGATCCGCTAGACGGCGCTCGACGCCGCCCGCCCGGCACCCGGGCGGGTGAGTCTCAGTAACTCACCGATGTCGGCGCAATCCGCCACGCCCAGCACCGCGGCGGCTATCGTGTCGCGCCGTTCGGCCGCGACATAGGGGCCGGCGAGGGTATCGAATTTGGCGCGGATCTCGGCGTCGCTGAGAAAATTCGCGGGCTCACCCTTGGGCACCCGCACGAACTGCTCGAAACTGCCGCGGGCGGTGCGGATCCGCGCCCCGCCGCTCATGTAAGCCGGAAACTCGGCCTCGGCCTGTGCGTCAGCCAGCGCACGCACTCGCCGGCACAGGGCGCGGGTATCGGGATCCTCGAGGTGGCGCCGGTAGTGATCCCAGGCGACGGTTCCCTCGCGCAGCGCGATCGCCGCGAGGAACGGCATCGAGAATTGACAGTCGACATAGCTCCGCGGGCGGTGCTTGCTTTCTTCGGGCTCTCCGATCAGATGCCAGCCGGTCTCGGGGAGGCGAATCTCGACGGACTCGACCTCGCGATAGTCGATGTCGTTGGCCGCCTTGACGGCGATCAGCGCGTCGAGCGGGGCGTGGCTGTAGCGGCACGACGGGTAGGGCTTGAGCGCGATCGCCAGCGTTTCCCAGCGTTCGCCGAGCCCGGCCGTAGCGGCACTCGGGTCGGCGTCGGGCGCATAGGCGCGCAGGAAACCCGCGCGCCCCTCGATCGGCTCGCGCGTCCCCTGGTAGCCATCGGCGGCGAAGATCGCGGCGATCAACCCGTTCATCGCCGCGAGCCCGACGTGAAAGGGCTTGTTCCAGGCGCCGTCGGCGAGAAACTGCAACGAACCCGCCGCCTGGCTGCCGGCGAGTCCCAGCGCGCTGACGATGTGATCCGTGTCGAGTCCCAGGACCCGCGCCGCCGCCACCGCCGCGCCGAATACCCCACAGGTGGCGGTCGGATGGAAGCCGCGCGCATAGTGCGCACTGGGATCGATTGCGATGGCGAGCCGGATCTGGACCTCGTAGCCGGCAACGATCGCGGTCAACAGGGTGCGCCCGTCGGCGCCGCCGAGTTCGGCGGCGGCCAACGCCGCCGGCACGATCGGCGCGCTGGGGTGCAGCGAGCCGCGTGCGTGGGTGTCGTCGAAATCCAGACTATGACCGAGGTTGCCGTTGAAAAATGCCGCGGCGGGCGGCGCGTAATCGGCCGCGTCCCCGATCACCGTACACCCCCCGGTAGCCAATCCGAGGCGCGTGAGCGCGGCGCTCGCCGGGCCGCTCAGCGCGGCCTCGTTGCGTGCACGCAGCGCGATGCCAACCTGGTCGAGCAGCAATTGGCGCGCTCGGCGCGGCACCTCGGGCGGCAGCGAATCGTAGCGCAGCGCGGCGGCGAAATCGGCGATCGGACGGGTTACGGCGTGCATAGGGGGTACTCAACGGGATGGGTGAAGCATAACTCGAATCAACCGCATCCGCGGCGCTATGTAAAATGCTCGTTCATGGCGCGCAGGCGTGCGCTCAGTGTGTTGAGGAAGACCCGCTGGAAACTGAGTTGGCAGTTTGCCGAGGCGCGTTCGATCTGCGCCGCGCTGAGCTTCATCAAGTAACCGTCGCTGGCGGCCACCACCGTCGCCGATCGCGGTTCGCCGGTAATTACGCCCATCTCGCCAAAACACTCCCCTTGTCCCAGGTTGGCGATCGTACGGCCGTTCTTCTGCACCTGCGCCTCGCCCGACACCAGCACATAAAAAGACCCTTCGACCTTGCCTTCGGTAACCAGTGCGGCGCCGGGGGCGAACTCCTGCCACTGGCTGGCATGGATCGCTTCCCAAATCTCGGGTTCCGCGAAATCCTTGAAAAAACTCAGATCGCGCACCTGGTTGAACTTTTCATTGTCCGGCATTTCCTCGTCGCTGGTCATCAGGTCATCGAACACCAGGCTCAGATCGCCGGCCAGGTCGAGACCGGTTTTGTAGCGCGCGGCGGGGTCTTTCTTCAAGGCGCGAAACAGGATGCGCTCCAATATCGCGGGAATATCGGCACGCAGCTCGTGCGCCCGCACCGGGGTTTCTTCGGTGATGCGGTGGGTGATCGCAACCAGATTGTCAGCGTAGAAAGGGTGCCGCCCGGTGAGCAACTGATACATCACCACGCCGAGCGAGAAGAGGTCGGTCTGGCCGGTGATCGCATCCTGATTGATCTGCTCCGGCGACATGTAGAGAGGCGATCCGATCTGACCCTCGACCCGCGTCCCGCTGGCGTCCTCTCGGCTCAGCAGCGCGATCCCGAAGTCGACGATCTTCACGTCGCCCTCCTCGGTCAGCAGGATATTGCCGGGCTTGATGTCACGGTGGATGATCCCCTTGCGATGAGCGTGATCGAGCGCTTTCGCGCATTTGAAGATGATCCGCGACACGTCCTCGATCGGCAGCAGCCGGTCGGGTTTGCAGTGCGACTTGAGGGTGCGGCCGCCGGCGATGTATTCCATCGCGATGTAGCACAGATCGCCCTCGACGCCCGCGTCGTAGATGGCGACGGTATTCGGATGCTTGGCCAGCCCGGCGATCTTGGCCTCGTTGAAGAACATCTGCTTGAAGTGTTCACCGTCTTCTTCGCGGCGCAGCATCTCGGGGTGTGCAACCTTGAGCGCCACGTCGCGCTGGTAGAAGGCATCGCGCGCAAGATGAACGGTCGCCATGTTGCCGCGACCAATTTCACGGATGACGTCGTACTTGCCAATAGTTTGGCCAATGGTTTGAGATTCGGTAGCCACCCCGCCCATCCTCCGCGGAATTCATGCACGGGCGCCGATCAGCCACCGCGATCCCCGCGGCGCGCGCAACCCGAGTGAAACGAAACAGTGTACAGGGACGCCAGCGAGGAACCCAAGGGAATGGTTCCCGGTTCAGCCCTGAAGCATGAATCTTGAAGCTCAATGGTAGCAAGGGTTTGCGAGGTCTGTATAAAAATGGGCGTCGCAAATGCAGGGGTAGACAATCATGGCGCGGTTTGACAGGATAAAGGAG
>Ga0114931_10001429_pt1 | contig 30462 bp, 22 predicted proteins | sample 2SBtaG_FD_89579 | JGI IMG/M metagenome (GOLD analysis project Ga0114931, IMG submission 89579) | Deep subsurface microbial communities from Kolumbo volcano to uncover new lineages of life (NeLLi) - 2SBTROV14_V59a metaG | ecosystem: Environmental > Aquatic > Marine > Volcanic | place: Kolumbo... | reverse complement strand
CTGGGAACCCATCATGAAGATCGCATCGGCCATCGTTACCAACAAAGGGGGGCGCACAAGTCATGCAGCTATTGTTTCGCGTGAGCTTGGCATCCCTGCCATTGTCGGTACTGGCAATGCAACCAGTGTGCTTGTGACAGGCATGGACGTGACCGTTGATTGTGCAAGCAGTAAGGACGGCCTCGTCTATGGCGGAACCTATCAATTTGAGAAGATAGAGCATCGGCTTGATAACCTTCCGGAGCTTAGGACGAAAGTCATGGTGAATATTGGCAGTCCTGACGAAGCGTTCAAACACACCTATCTGCCGGTAAAGGGCGTTGGGTTGGGTCGCCTTGAGTTCATCATCATGAGCCACATCCGCGTACATCCCAATGCGCTTGTCGAGTACGACAAGCTCAAGTGGTATGCGGGAGAAGGACAGGAAGACAAGATGGAACTCATCCATCAAATAGATGAGCTGACGAAAGGTTACGAGGACAAGACGCGGTACTACGTCGACAAGCTTGTAGAAGGTATTTCAAAAATAGCCGCTGCGTTCTACCCTAACGATGTTATCGTACGTTTTTCAGATTTTAAGACCAACGAGTATCGAACACTCTTGGGCGGCTATCTGTATGAGCCTGAGGAGGAGAACCCCATGATCGGTTGGCGAGGTACGTCCCGCTATTATGACGAGAAGTTCAAGACCGCATTTGGTTTTGAGTGTGAGGCTATGCATAAAGTGCGCACCGAGATTGGCCTTGAGAATGTTATCCCTATGGTGCCGTTCTGCCGCACTACGGAAGAGGCAGACAAGGTGCTTGAGGTGATGAAGCAGTACGGGCTCTCAAGTGAAAACGGTGTGAAGACGTACGTCATGTGCGAGATACCTGCAAATGTGCTCATGGCAGAGGAGTTCCTCGATCGATTTGATGGTTTCTCCATAGGCAGTAACGACCTTACGCAGCTGACGCTTGGTATGGATCGTGATAATTCGGTCATAGCGCACATAGCGAACGAGAACAATGAGGCGGTTAAGCGCATGATCGAGCCTGCGGTTGCCACATGTAAGAAACGCGGGAAGTATATCGGCATATGTGGACAGGCACCGAGTGACTTCCCGGAGTTCGCACAGTTCCTCGTAGGGTTGGGTATCGATAGTCTGTCGTTCACGCCGGATACGGTCATCAAAACCCTCCCGAAGATAGCAGAAGCAGAAGCGGGCAAGGTTCCTGCGACAACATAAAAACACCAAAGTTGAAAGTGACAAAGAAAAATCATGTAACGGTACAGGTACTCGACTAGTTACAGTGTGCCTATCAAGGTATAAGAAAACCGCCGAAAGGCGGTTTTCCTGTTGACGGTCTGTCGATGCGCTGCAGCAGAGGTAATCGGTCCTAACAAGTGCCACATAAACCATGTGTATACTGTATTCAGGCGTACGCATCTCGTAGCAGGGCGGTGCTCTGAACAGATGCGGTGTAGCGTGGTGGTGCCAATTGTTTAGCGACCACCTAGCTTCATTAATGCCCGCCGGTGTCCTGACGTGCACTCGTAGATAACCGCCGGCAGGCACAATAGCGATGTCGTGACCACCTTTCTCGCCATAACGAATCTCCGCTCCCTCTGTATCCAGGAGAGCACGTATATCTAAAAAGTCAATACTGTACGCGTGCACCCGAACCGTGTCACACTGGTGCTATACCTTGTAGTATGGCTAAGATAATCCAAATACATGCCCGACAGATACTTGATTCGCGCGGAAATCCGACCGTGGAGGCAGATGTGTTCCTTGAAGATGGCGCTATGGGGCGTGCCGCGGTGCCAAGTGGTGCGTCGACTGGCACAAACGAGGCGCATGAGTTACGCGACGGGCTTGATGAATACGATGGTAAGGGCGTACTCCGCGCGGTCCGTAATGTCACGGGTGAGATAGCAGAAGCCGTCATTGGCGGTGATGCAGGCGAACAAGCAGCACTCGACGAGCGACTCATTGAACTTGATGGGACACCGACCAAGGAGCGATTAGGTGCCAACGCCATACTCTCAGTATCGCTTGCTGCAGCAAAGGCGGAAGCGCGTTCACGCGGACAGTTTCTCTTTGAATACATCGGTGGGCTCTCCCGGCTTGATCGAAGACCCACGTTACCCATGCCGATGTGCAATCTAATAAATGGCGGCAAACACGCAACACATTCTACTGACATACAGGAGTTTATGGTGGTGCCGGTCGGCGCTCAGACGTTTCCGGATGCTGTGCGAATGACCGCAGAGATATTTCATATGCTCAAAGCGGTTCTTGCGGAGGAGGGATACACTACCACCGTAGGTGATGAGGGAGGGTTTGCACCACATGTGGAACGTGGCAATCGCGAAGCGCTTGAGCTTCTCATGCGGGCAATAGGGCGGGCGGGCTACAGGCCAGGCGCAGACGTTGGTCTTGCGATAGATGCTGCGGCGAACGAGCTGTATACCGATAACGAGCGCTACATATTCACAAGCGAGAACCGATCGCTCGGCACGGGCGAAATGATAGATCTGTACACATCGCTCACAGACGAATTCCCACTCATCTCCATAGAGGATGGCCTTGTAGAGTCAGACTGGGCGGGGTGGCACATGCTCACGGAACGGTTGGGAGATACGATACAGCTGGTGGGTGACGACCTTTTGGTGACCAATGTTACATTTCTGCGCCGTGCCATAGAGGAACGTGCAGCAAACGCCATTCTCATCAAGGTAAATCAGATTGGTACGCTCACGGAGACGATCGATGCCGTGGATACAGCACATGAAGCTGGTTGGAACGCAATTGTGTCACACCGTTCGGGAGAGACCGAGGACACGACCATTGCACACCTTGCCGTAGGGCTCGCAACGGGTCAGATAAAAGCAGGAAGTATGAGCAGGACCGATCGTGTCGCGAAGTACAACGAACTTCTGCGTATCAATGAAACACTCAATGATAAGGCGGTGTTCACAAGCTGGGCCAGCTAGCAGGTACGACAGTTTTGGTAGCACACACCTGCAACACACGCATGCAAATCGTAGTCCGCTCGTCAACAGGTAATTCTGTGTATAACGAATAATGGCTTTATAAAGCCATTTTTATTTACTAAATATAGGTGCTTCTAAAAATTTGTATTGCTATGCATCATCCACTGCATTATGCACAGCACAGCAACTCCGTTTGGGAGTACAATGTAAGTATCATCTTCACGAGCGCGTGAAGTTTTTTAACCACCACTGTCCAGTTATCAAGTAATCTGCTATTGGTATGGCAACATCATCCCCTCGAAACAAGGCAAAGAAGGCGGCTAAGACGGCAGTCACCATCGATGCCATTTTTGAAAGTAACGATCTCGATGAGCGCTCGGGTGCACCCACATCCTCCAAGGGCTCATACTATACGAAGTTCGTACCCCAGATACAAAAGCGTGACGGCACTATTGTACCTTTTGATTTTCATAAGATAGTTCGTGCCTTATCCATGGCTATGGACCAGGTAGGCGAGGGTTCTCCCGAGGAGGCAGAAATGGTAGCGCACAAGGTGGTTGCCGACGTTGTGCGTATCGCTAAGAAGTACAAGAACTTTTTGCCGACCGTGGAAGGTATCCAGGACGAGGTTGAACGACAGCTCATTCTTTCTGAATATGTCAAGACCGCAAAACACTACATCCTCTACCGAGAGGAGCGCGCACGTGTCAGGAAGACTGCAGGTGCCGTGCCGGAACATGTGCGCAAACTTGCCGAGGAGAGTTCCAAGTACTTTGAGGGCAATCCACTTGGTGAGTTCGTATACCTGCGCACCTACGCAAGGTGGATACCGGAAGAAAATAGGCGCGAGACCTGGATAGAGACGGTCGATCGCTACGTGAACTTCATGCGTGAGAATCTCGGAGACAAGCTTACCGAAGAGGAGTACACAGAGGTGCGGGAGGCCGTGTTGAAGCAAGAGGCAATGCCTTCGATGCGCCTCCTACAGTTTGCCGGTGCACCGGCCCGCCGATGTAACGCGGTGGCGTATAATTGCTCGTTCATTGCACCAACGAAGATAGAGGATTTTGGCGAGGTCTTGTATCTCTCCGCGTCCGGTTGCGGTGTTGGCTTTGCAGCGGAGAGCAGGAACATCGAGCAGCTTCCGCAAATAAAAGAACAGACCGGCGTGGTCTTGAAGGCGCATACAGTAGAGGACAGTAAGGAAGGATGGGCTGATGCACTGGTACAGGGTATGAAAACCTGGTACGACGGTAAGCACGTGCAATTTGATTACAGCAAGGTGCGGCCGGCCGGTACGCGCTTGAAGACCATGGGCGGCAAGGCATCAGGCCCGGAGCCATTGCGTTCGCTTATTGACTTCACGCGTTCAAAGATACTTGCACGCCAGAATCGACGCCTTCGCAACATCGATGCACACGACATTCTTTGCAAGATAGGCGAGGCCATTGTGTCCGGCGGTGTGCGCAGGAGCGCCATGATATCGCTTTCCGATCTCGACGACGAGGAGATGCGCCATGCAAAGGATGGTGCATTCTACAACACCGAGCCACAACGCATGCTTGCTAACAATAGTGCGGTCTACGAAGTAAAGCCTTCAAGCGAGGAGTTTGTGGAAGAGTGGATGGCTCTCATGAAAGGGAAGACGGGCGAGCGCGGGATCTTTAACCGTGGTGGCCTTATGACCCAGATTCCAAAGCGTCGTATTGGACTTTGGGAAAAGCAGGACTTGGTCCAGAACGGCAAGATAGTTGGACCAGTTGGCACTAATCCATGTGGTGAGATAATTCTTCAATCAAAACAGTTTTGTAACCTCTCTGAGGTTATTGCGCGACGTACTGATACGCTAGCAACACTCAAGAAGAAGCTACGCATTGCGGCTATCCTCGGCACGTACCAGTCATCGCTCACGGACTTCAAGCACCTCTCCAAGGAGTGGACGCAGAACTGTGAGACAGAGCGGCTTCTCGGCGTGTCAGTCACCGGTCAATGGGACTCGCCGGAGGCCCGCAAACCGGAAGTGTTACGTGTGTTGCGTGACGAGGCCGTTGCAGTCAACAAAAAGTATGCCAAACGTTTCGGTATCCCCGCATCGACTGCCGTGACCGCCGTAAAGCCGTCCGGTACGGTCAGCCAGACCGTAAACTGTGCCTCAGGTATGCACCCGCGACATAGTGAGTATTACATCCGACGCATCCGTATTACAGCAACCGACTCGCTCTTCAAGATGCTCAAGGACCAGGGTATACCGCACCACCCGGAGGTTGGCCAGACCGAAGAGAACGCAAACACGTACGTACTTGACTTCCCGGTCAAGAGCCCGAAATCCTCAGTGTACAACAACGACCTCTCAGCCATTGAGCAGCTTGAGTATTGGAAGAACGTGAAGGAGAACTACACTGAACACAACCCGTCAGTTACCATATCCATTGGTGATGATGAGTGGGTTTGTGTTGCAAACTGGCTCTATGAACATTGGAACATGCTTGGTGGCCTTTCGTTCTTGCCGCGTCAGAATCACGCGTATCGTCTCGCACCGTACGAGGCCATCACCAAGGAGCAGTATGAGAAGCTTTCGAAGCGCTTTGAGAATATTGATTACTCGAAGCTTGTGACCTACGAGCTTCGTGATGAGACGGAGCAATCACGAGAACTTGCGTGTGCAGGGCATCAAACGTGCGAAATAAACTGAGTGTAGCCACTCCAAAGGGAGAACAAAAATACTAGTAGTAAATATGTAATTACTACTAGTATTTTTGAAATTTTTGACACTACATCAGAACCGTAGCACCTGCTGCAGAAACAGCCCCGCTTGTGCTTAAGAAAATGGATGAGATGCGAAAAACATGGAGGAGGTGAATGTATCATTTTCTGAAATGTTCAGCAGGAACAAGAATCTCATACTAATACACAGCAACAGGAAAAGGGTGATATCTCGTATGGACAGCATGAATCACCATATGTTCAACATACTAGTGACCATGTGGTCAATGGCATACGATCTGCGCCAGGGAGCTGGCAGCATGCGCCCTGGTTGAATGATGGACAAAATGACACCATGTAATTAGCATGAATCAAAAAGAATGGGATAGGACCTACGCAATGCGCAGAGTGATATGTTGCAGCACAGTCACATACCTTTTAAGAACAACTTTCTGTTTAAAATCGTATTTCTTCATTTTGCCTAGGTCTTATACTAGTGACAAGCCTTGCTTGAGCGAGGTTTTTTCTACGCAGTATTGGGTACATACAATTTCTTATAGTAAGCTAGTGTGATGACCCAAGATGAGGCTTTTCAAGTACTCACAATTGGAAAGAGCGTGTTTCTCACAGGTGCCGCCGGCAGCGGCAAGACGCACCTCCTGAACCGCTACATACACTGGCTCAAGCTGCGCGGCATTGATGTTGCGGTGACGGCGAGCACGGGTATTGCGACCACACACATAGGTGGCCAGACAATACATTCCTGGTCTGGTATTGGTATTAAAGACTCTCTGAGCTCGTACGACCTTGACCGTATTGAGCAGAGTGAGCGACTAGTGAAGCGTTTTCGTAACACGCGCGTGCTCATACTAGACGAGGTATCGATGCTATCGGGTCACACGCTCACCGTGGTCGACCAGGCACTCCGTGCCGGCCTCCAGAAGCATGATCCCTTTGGCGGACTGCAAGTGGTACTTTGTGGTGACTTTTTTCAACTACCACCGGTGGTGCGCGGTGGTGGTGATGTACAGATGGCATTTGAGAGTACGGCATGGCGCTCGCTCGAACCTAACACTTGTTACCTGACCGAACAATACCGACAAGACGAGGGTGGACTTCTGGATCTCCTCAATGCCATCAGGACAGGCGGTGTGTCAGCAGAGCACCGTGCACTCCTCACTGCGCAGCTGCACAAACAGGCGCCCGAGGACATTCCACACCTCTACACACACAATGTCGACGTTGATGCGCAAAACAGCGCACGTCTTGCCGCATTACCGGAAAAGGTGCATCGATTCACTATGAGCAGTAAGGGGAGCAAGAAAAATGTTGAAATGTTGAAGCGTGGACTCTTGGTACCCGAAGTACTTGAACTCAAGGTGGGCGCAGCCGTGATGTTTGTAAAAAACCACCCACACGGCACATACGTGAATGGTACCCTTGGTACGGTGACAGGTTTCTCGTCAAACGTGCCGCAGGTCAAAACACGCGATGGCGCGACCATTCATGCGGAGCCTGAGAGCTGGAAGATCGAGGATGGTGATAGGGTACGCGCCGAAGTGGTGCAGGTACCACTCAGACTCGCGTGGGCGGTGACCATCCATAAAAGCCAGGGGCTCACGCTCGATGCGGCGCGCATTGACCTTTCCAAAACGTTTGTACCGGGCCAGGGCTACGTGGCACTCTCTCGTGTGCGCAGTCTAGAGGGGCTCTACTTGGAAGGTTTACACAATGCTGCGTACGACCGACACGAACGTGTTGCGGCTGTTGACGGCACATTTCGTCAAGCATCCAGTACGGTAGAGCGCCGCCTTACAAAAACCGGCACTGAACGTCTTGAGGAGCTCAGTACTAACTTCATTGAAGAATCTGGCGGGCACCCCCCTATATCTGATCATGAGCTGCAGGCACAAAGCGCTGAGAAAAAGCAAAGTACGTATGAAAAGACGCTCGTGTTGGTTAAAGAGGAATGCTCACTCCAGCAAATAGCGGACAAGCGCTCACTTGTACCAAACACTATCCTCGCGCATGTAGAGCACCTGCTTGAAAACGGTACACTCACAAACGATGACCTCGCATGTCTCCTTCCACAGCAAAGCAAGCTCGTGCAGGCATTCGAAGACATTGCCGCAGCATTCCTGGAGGCAAAGAGCTGGAACCTTGCGCCTGCGCGACGTATCTTGAAAAACAAGTATAGCTACGACGAGGTGCGTCTTGCACGACTCTTTATCAGGCCCTGGCAGCAGCACTAGCCTGCAGCAGTACACACACTGCGTACCGAGCGGTGTGCATAGCAACGGGTACCTGTGTATCTTAAGATGCACACAATACGCTTTTTGCATGCACATACGGCTTTGTGCACACCTTGTTCTCACTTATACTTAGCATATGTATTTACGGTCACTTGAGCTCACCGGATTCAAATCGTTTGGCAAAAAAAGTACACTCGATTTCACGACCCCTATCACGGCTATCGTGGGGCCGAACGGTTCGGGTAAGAGTAATACCGCAGAGGCTTTCCGTTTTGTTTTGGGCGAGCAGTCTATGAAGAGCTTGCGCGGCAAGCGCGGCGAAGATCTTATTTGGGGTGGTTCGACCGAATTGCCGCGCGCTAACAGGGCCTCGATAAAGGCGACTTTTGACAATGCGTCAGTTGCAGGCAAGCGTCTTCTCGATGTGGACTTTGACGAAGTTGTTGTGGAACGTGTCGTATACCGTGACGGTACGAACGAGTACCTTATTAACGGCTCAAAGGTCCGTCTGAAGGATGTGAACGAGCTCCTTGCTGAGGCGAATATAGGTTCCTCCGGACACCACATCATTTCACAGGGTAAAGCAGACCGGGTTCTTGCAGCATCCTCACGCGAGCGCAAGCAAATGATAGAAGATGCATTGGGCTTGCGTGTCTACCAGTACAAGAAAGAAGAAAGTTTGAAAAAGCTAGAGAAGACTGAAGAGAACAAGGCGCAGGTAGAAGCACTTCGTCGGGAGAATGCACCGCACCTCAAGTTCCTGGAACGTCAGATGAAGAAGCTTGAGAAGGCTCGTGAACTGCGTCAGGAACTTACGGAAGCATACCAAAGCTACTTGAAGCGTGAGGAAAGCTATCTCTCGATCGAACATGAACAAGTGGCGGCACAACGCACAGAGCCTTTGCAGAAGCTTCATGACGCAGAGAATCGTGTCAAAGAGATACGGCAGACCCTCGAACAGTCAAAAGCAGGTGATAAGGAGAGTGAGGAGATACTGATGCTTGAGAGAAATCTCGCCGAGCTACGACAAGAGCTCGCAGGATACACAAGGACCGTGGGACGTATCGAGGGGCAAATAGCATTCGAGGAACGCCGTCTCAAAGAAGAGGAACGTCGTGCACAGCACGAAGAAGGGCAGCCCGTACCTTATAGAGAGGCGAAAAATTTCTGGAACGAGCTTACGCATATTCTCGACTGTGGACACGGTAACGGAGAAAATGTTGAAGTGCTGCGCGAGGCGCTACGCAACGCGCAGGAGCTTGTCCGCAAATTCGTTGAGCGTCATCTGGCAGCCCGTGAGGCATACGAGCCAGACACAAAGGAGCGAGACCGGCTTACAGCCGAAAAGACCGACGCAGAGTCGCAAGTGGAGCGCGTACAGAAACGGATAGCTGAGCTTGAGGGCCGCGTACGCGAGCTCACCGATGCTATTGAGAAGAACAAAGATGAGAGTCGTGACCTGGAGCGCGAGCTGTTCTCCCTCATGGCCTCACAAACCGAGTTACGGGCAACACTTGCAGCACTTGATACACGCGAACAAACCTTAGCGCAAGAGAGTGCAGCGTTCAAACGCGAAATAGCAGAGGGCATAGCACTCATTGGGCGTGCGATACTTGGCTACAAGGACTATGAGATATCCGAAGGTGAGGTACTCGACCTCGATACGGGAACAGGTGAGGATCGTTCTGTGCAGCTAGAACGACAACACGACTTGGAAAAAATGAAGATACGACTTGAAGAAATGGGTGGGGCATCAGCAGACGATATCACCAAGGAGTACGCAGAAGTGAAAGAACGGGATGATTTTCTAGAGCATGAGCTGCAGGACCTCTCCGGTTCAGCGGATGCACTTAGGAAGCTCATAGATACCCTTGACCAAGAGCTCTCCGATAAGTTCAAACAGGGGGTCAAAGAAATAGATACACAATTCCGTGAGTTCTTTACACTCATGTTTGGTGGTGGTACAGCCAAGCTCAAGATAGTTGCCGAAAAGAAGCGCGGCGCGCTTACCAGTATGCTGTTCGGCGAGGAGCCGGCAGAGGAAGGTGCTGACCAGGGAGGGAATGGTCGTGAGGAGGGGATAGAGGTCGAGGTGTCGTTGCCCAAGAAACGTATACAGAATCTCATGATGCTTTCCGGCGGGGAGCGTGCGCTCACCTCCATTGCGCTCATATTTGCCATGAGTCAGGTTAATCCGCCGCCGTTCCTTATCCTTGATGAGACGGATGCCGCGCTTGATGAGGCGAATAGTCGGCGCTATGGCGACATGATCACGAACCTTTCAAAGAGAAGTCAACTCATCCTCATAACCCATAACCGTGAGACCATGAGCCGTGCGGGAGTACTCTACGGCATCACGATGGGCGCTGATGGTGTCTCACACATTCTCTCGGTCAAATTCGATGAAGCGGTTGCCGTGGCCAAGTAAATGCATTCGCATATTTGCAGGTCACGACACTCGCGTTTATACTAGTTTCCATGAAGAAACTATATAGTATTGGCATCGCGGTCGCTGTTATCCTTATCGTTACCTTGAGCCTCTTAAAATTTGGCCAGGTTAGCAATACGGGCAGTGGATCAGAGACTGCTGCGCTCGATAGTGAGCAGCCAAGCGCATTACCAACAGAAGTATCACAACATAGCATGGCAACAGACACCGACAGTGCGGCAACCGTGCCGCAGGAGAACACCACGGTCGTTTTGAAGACCAACAAGGGCGATATTACCATTGAGCTCTACACGAAAGATATGCCGATAACAGCAGGTAATTTCCTCAAACTTGCGCGGGAGAACTTCTACGATGGCGTAAAATTCCACCGCGTTATCGACGGGTTCATGATCCAAGGTGGCGACCCATTGACCAAGGACGATAGTCAGGTGGCACATTGGGGTACTGGCGGACCCGGTTACGCGATACCGGACGAGTTTGGTCCACACTACAGCAACGTACGGGGGACTATTTCGATGGCAAACGCAGGGCCCAATACCGGTGGCAGCCAGTTCTTCATCAATACGGCGGACAACACATTCCTAGACGGCAAGCACCCGGTCTTCGGACGCGTAACGGCTGGCACGGATGTCGTTGACACCATCGCGAAGATGAAAACAGGAACACGGGATATTCCCGTGGAGCCAATTGTAATAGAGGATGTTGCGGTTGAGGGATAGGCGACGGGATATCAGTACGTAACATGGGAATCTTCTTTTCGGGTCATCGAAAAAAGGGTATTACAAAGTACGAGCTCGAGCACGAGCACATACTGAACCACTTTGATGCCGTGCTCCAGCACAACTCACGCAAAGAGCGCGACAGACGTCGTGCTGTACTTCATAACGCACTTGAGCTCGCGCTTGATCGTGACCCGAACATGTCACATTCACAGCGTGGTGGACTCATCCAAGCAGACGAGTTCCAAACTATCGTTGACGGACTCTTGAAGAGCGGCGAGCTTAGCTCCACGGAGGCAACGCACTTGAAGAAGATTGCCGAGCAGCCGCTATCCGACTAGCTAGCGTACGAGTTGCCAGTCGATGGTCTTGCGCTCCACATCAACGCTCGCAAGGCGTACGCGTACCTTGTCACCAAGTGACAAGGTTTTCTTGGTCTTCGTACCGATCAAGCGGAAGCCATGGTCAGCAAGCTCATAGAAGTCGTCGCGGAGTGTGTTGGTGCGGACAAGCCCCTCAGCCATGGTTGTCTTTTCCTCGACAAAGATACCCCAGTCGTTGACACCCGTTATCACGCCTTCATATAGCTCGCCAATGTGCGCGGCGAGATACTCGACCTGCTTAAGCTTAATGGAGTCACGTTCTGCTTCCATGGCGGCAACCTCACGCTCTGAGCTTTGTGCACACATGCGCGCGTACCATGGGTACTCACGCGCGCCTGCAGGCTTACCCGCAAGATGGCTTTTTACGATGCGATGCACCATAACATCTGGGTAGCGGCGTATTGGAGAGGTAAAGTGTGTATAGTAGGAAAAGCCAAGACCAAAGTGTCCGATATTTTTTGTGCTGTATATCGCCTTTGCCATGGACCGAATCATTGCGGTCTCTATCATCTCCTGCTCTGGTGAACCTGCGATCTCATCAAAGAGCTTGTTAATAGCTTTTGCAGATACAAGGCCGTTCTTGTGGGGAAGCTCATACCCAAGTGCTTTAAGGAAAAGGGCAAGGTCTTCGATACGGTCCGGCTTGGGCGTGTCGTGCACTCGCCAGACAAATACACATGCCCCCTGCTTTTTTTCGCAACGCTGTGCTATTGCTGTTGCGACCTCCCGATTCGCAAGGAGCATGAGGTCTTCTATCATGAGCATGGTGTCGAGGCGCTCTTTTCGAAACGCTCGCACCGGCCGCCCCTTTTCGTCTAGCTCGAATTTTATTTCGTCAGTTTCAAAGGCAATCGCCCCATGTTTGAAACGGTCTGTACGAAGTGCTCGAGCAACCGTATCTGCAAGCGAGAGCTCATGGTGCAGTGGACCGTTGCCGCTAGAGAGGACGTCTTGTGCTTCTTGGTATGAGAAACGTCTTGTACTGTTGATGACCACCTCGCCGAACCACCGATCGAACACCTCTCCTTCAGTCGAAACCTCAAATACTGCTGAAAACGCCAGTCGATCTTGGTTGGGTACCAGTGAGCAGAGGTCATTCGAGAGTGCTTCAGGCAACATGGGGATGGTGCGGTCCACAAGGTAGATAGAGGTAGCACGGTGCTGCGCCTCCTTATCCATAGCAGAATCGCGTTTTAGATATGCAGACACGTCCGCAATATGTACACCTAACTCAATGTGACCGTTTGGTAGTTCACGCACTGATATTGCATCATCGAAATCTTTGGCATCCGCTGGGTCTATGGTAAAGGTCGGTACAGCACGAAAGTCTCGGCGTTTCGCAATCTCCTGTCTGAAGAAAGCCTCCTTGTGTAGCTCAAGCTCGTTTGCCTCTTTAATGACCGCAGGAGGAAAGTGCCAGTCGAACCCCTGCTCGGCCACGATAGAACGCATCTCGGTCTCGTGTTTGCCAATAGGCCCCAGGACCTCGACAACTCGTGCAAGGGGATTCTTGGTAGGAGAGCTCCATCGCACTAGTTCGACAGATACCTTTTGTCCTTTTGGCACTTTCTCCGCATCACCTTGTTCGAGGATAAAATCAATGTAACATCGATAGTCGTCCGGCTTCACGAAGGTAAAGCCGTTCTCTTCTTCCAGTACCACAACAAAGCGGGTCTTTGCACGCTCCAGCACCTCTATCACCTCACCATGCAGGCGACCTTGTCGGCGCTTGGGGTGTGGGACGATCTTTACCGTGTCGCCGTGAAGTGCTGTGTTCAGATACTCTGGCGATATCTCGATGTCCTCTTCATACTCAGGTGTCTCAACGTAGCCAACCCCCCGACGTGTCAGACGGATTGTTCCAGTTAGCTCTGCCACCGCTTCAGCAGCTTTTCGTTTTACGTGTTTCTTGTGTGTGTGCTTGTTCATGTTCTGGAGTATACCAGGATTAGAGAATGGTGCTTACCTGTGCAGTGTGCGCAAAAAGCCGGCTTTTGCCGACCTCTTACGAAGACGTACGGTCTTTGGTGGTTAGTTCTATATTTTACCCACAAGGTCGAGGCCTGGTTTAAGTGTATCGTTGCCCGGTTCCCAAGATGCAGGGCAGACCTGTCCGCCGTGTTCTGCCACGAACTTCGCCGCCTGGAACTTACGAAAGAGCTCCTTGGCTGATCGACCCACACCATCTGCATGTACCTCCATGGCTTGCATGACACCATCAGGGTCGATAAGGAACGAACCTCGTAACGCAACGCCTTCATCTTCTATATAGACACCGAACGCTTTTGAAAGTGCGCCGGTTGGGTCAGCGAGCATCGGAAAACCGATCTTCTTAATAGCTTCAGATTCATCATGCCATGCTTTGTGTACCCAGTGGGTATCGGTCGAGACTGACATGACCTCTGCGCCCTCCTTTTTGAAATCTGGGTAGAGTGCCGCAAGCTCCTCGAGCTCAGTAGGACACACGAACGTAAAGTCAGCTGGATAGAAGAACAAGATGAGCCATTTTCCACGCTGTTTTTTCAAGTTCACGTCCTTGATATCATCTTCGTGGTAGGCCTTGAGGGTGAAGTCGGGTATGGCCTTACCGACCTTCACCGCACAGGTAAATTGTGTTTCTTCAGACATACTTGGTGATGGTTAGTATAGTAGGCTAGCAGTATATCATACTGGTTATTGCCGTGCGAAAACTAGCTTTCAGTAATGAGTGGCACGAACACAAAGCCGTTGAACTTCTCGATGCTCGGCTGATGTGCAATGCGAACGACGCGCCAAATAGCATCTCGTACAGGAAGGACAAGTACGCCGTGTTCACGAATCTGTGAGACAAGTTCGTTAGGGAACGTACGTGCGGCCGCTGAGACTAGTATACGGTCAAATGGTGCTTTTCTCGGTGAGCCCAGTACCGTACCGTCACGTTCGATAGATGCGTTGTCTATGGCGTGCGCCATGAGGTTCTCGTTGCCGAACGCTACAAGTTCCGGTATTCGTTCCAGGCCAAGCACGCTGCCTTCTGGTCCGACAATGTGTGAAAGGAGTGCGGTAGTCCAACCCGAACCTGAACCGATATCAAGTATATGGTCGCCTGGTTGAGGAGAGAGTAACTCCATCATGAACGCAACGGTCGTTGGTTGTGAAATGGTCTGCTCAAAGCCAATAGGAAGTGGTACATCAAGGTGAGCTTGCGCTTTCACGTCATCAGGCACGAAGTCAACACGGTCTACTGCTCGAAACGCGTTAATGATGCGTGGTGTGCGCAACGTACCTTCTTGTATCATGGCATCAACAAGGTCGTCCATATGTATATACCAAACACCCCTTCCTGTGTATGTGCAAGGAGGATCGGTGGGATAGGTGCCTTGTGTTTGTTACAATGTCACTATGATACGTCGTTCAGCATACGTTGGTTGGGTGGTTTTGGTAGCCACGGTGGTGTTATATGTAGCACCGCATCTTTCCTATGCAGCATTTCCGGAGATATATGCGAACGGTGTACTTGCATACACCAACGCCGAACGATACAAGGAGGGAGTACCGCTTCTCAACAGTAATGCCGTGCTGTCACAGATAGCGAAAGAACGTCTCCAGGACCTGTTTGCCCGTCAGTATTTCGCACACGTCTCGCCCACCGGTGAATCAGTATCTGATGTCGCAATGCGCGATGGGTACGCGTACCTAGCCATAGGAGAGAATTTGGCGTTGGGTGATTTTGGCTCAAGCGCTGGTGTTGTTGATGCATGGATGCATAGTGAGGGACATCGTGAGAACATTCTCTCGCCAACATACAGCGAGATAGGTATAGCGGCGGGGCGTGGCAGCTACCAGGGGCGTAACACATGGATTGTTGTGCAGGCCTTTGGTCTGCCGCGCTCAAGCTGTCCTGTTGCGGATGATGCGCTGCATGTCAAGATAACACAAGAAGGGCAGGTGCTTGACCTGTTGCGCAGTGTTGCACGGTATCGTGAAAAGTTGCTCGATGATCATAGCGGCAGCCGGGCAGAGTACGTTGCACACGTCGAAGCATACAACCTTGCCGCAAAACTCTACAATGACCGCATTGCTTCCTACAAGGCCCTCATTGCGTCCTATAATGCAGAGGTGAAAGATTTTAATGAGTGTATTATAGAGCACGTTTCGTCACACCACTAGATTGCGGATATCGTAGTCCCTCACCTCGGTTCTGATGCGCGGCTTGGATTCCGTGCGCGGTAGTTTAGACGCATCTGGCCGTCCCAGTCCATACCGTACGTTGCACTGTTAAGGATAGTGCCGCCGGTAATGGAAGTAGCATTATGTTTCGCTTGTGTGATGACTGCACCGCTGCGTGTCTCGAGTTGTATTACCGGTAGGTAGGTGTACCCTTCTTTGCTCTCATGAAGCGCGGAGATAGTCTCAAAACCGAGTATCATGACCGTTGTTTCTCCTTCATGCACAACAAACGAACTCGGCAACAGGAGGTTGCTTTCGCCAAGCACCACCTGTGCCGGGGGCGTGTCCCCTTGCCAGGGATTCTTAAGTTCAGGACTGGTGAGTAGGAAACGCAGTCCCGTGTATGAACCTGCCGGCACTGATGTGTTGAGGAGTATCGTATTACCCGTGTGGTCTTGGTCGAATGCCACGCGGCGTGTGCGTAAAGAGGCTGGTACTTGTGTGCCATCTTGCGTGAGTAGCATGAAATTGTCGAGCCCTAGGTTAAGCGAGAGGTCTGTCTTCTCATAAACAACGTTTCGTACCGCGACAACGAGCGTCCCTGAGGGTGTCCAAGGTGCGGATCCCGGGGCTATATAGTGGAATAGCGTCACCAAAGTTGCGATTGCAAGCAAAAGCCCGCCAACAAGCAGGTATGAACGACGTAGGTGCATGCTCGCACTATAGCACAGGGTCTCCATGTGCCGTGTCTACTATCCCCCCAAGCGGTTCTTTGCGCAGGTGCATTTGGGCTGTATACTTTTGTATATGGAAACAGACGCATTCCTTAAGATGGACATCTTTTTTGTGGTAACAACCCTCGTGGTACTTGTTGTGGGTACGTTCGTTGTGCTCATATTCTATTACCTTCTGCGTATTGTGCGTGACATCCACGAGATAACAAGTGTGGTCAGACGCGAGTCCAAGGAGCTTGCAGAACAGGTACATGAGGTCGGCACTGATATCAAAGAAGGGGTGCATGACGTGCGTGAGAACGTCGCGAGCGGTGTAAAGACCGCGAAACGGTATAGCAAGAGCATTACCGGCGCGGCTATCGTCCGTGGTATTGCGGAGCTTATCAAAGCGTTCACTGAGGAAAAGGAGGAAAGTACAGCTCGTCGCACAAAGCGTCGACGCAAAAAGACATCGTAGTGTATCGTATTATAAATATTACTAATCATCAGCAGTATGGCAACAAAGAAGTCAACGAAAAAAACAACAGAGAAGAAGTCGCACGGTGGCCTGGGTCTTACAGCAGCGCTCGTTGGTGCAGCAGCGGCAGGGTATTACCTCTATGGTCCCAAGGGTGGGCAGAACCGCACAAAGGTTAAGGCCTGGACTCTGAAAGCAAAGGCAGAGGTGCTTGAGCAGTTCGAGAGGGCGCGTGAAGTGTCGGATAAGTCGTACGTGGAAACCGTCGACAAGGTGACGGCGAAGTACGCAAAACTGAAGAGCGTGGGGGAGGATAAGGCGAACAAGCTTAACCGAGAACTTAAGCGGCATTGGAAGGCCATCAAGAAAGCGTCGGAGGAAAAGCCAAAGAAACGTTCGTAGGCGGGGTTCCCGTCAGTGCACGGTACATTCCGCGCACATACACAGCGCCTGGATTGTTGCAGGCGCTTGTGCATGCGACAATAGGAGTATGACTGAGCAAAAACTCGAAGCCAATTTCTTCATGACAGTCTTTGTCGGTGTATTAGTGCTCACCGGGTATATCTTTTACCAGTTTGTGGGCGCTATTACACTTGCTCTGGTACTCGCGATATTGCTGATGCCGCTCTATGACCGTATTCGTGCCAAGGTGAAGAGCACGCGAGTGTCAGCAGGTATCGTGGTCTTGATCACTGCACTCGCCATCCTTCTTCCGGCAAGCATCCTCGCATTCCTTCTACTTCAGGAGGTGCGAGGCATCACGCACTACTTTGCCTCAATTGACCCAACCGGCTTGCCTGGCATTGTTGGCGCGTATTGGCAAAAAATGGTGCAGAGCATACCCGCTCTTGCCACGCTTGACATAAATGCACTGGTGCGCAGCGGGCTTGAGAGTTTGGGCGCACAGGCAACCATATTCGTGACGGGCACACTGAGCACGGTGTTGAGCACGTTTGTTGCACTGTTTACCCTGTACTTTTTCCTGAAAGATGGCAAGAAGTTTTTGCGTGCCACCATCGCATTTTCACCGCTTAATGATATCCAAGATGAACAGATTGTACACAAACTGCGTATCGTCTCCAACGCGCTCATTCGCGGTACGCTTCTTGTGGCGCTCGTGCAGGGTATTCTTACCGGTTTTGGGCTGTGGGTCTTTGGTGTGAGCAACCCGGTACTGTTCGGAGCAATTGCTTCAATTAGTGCGCTTATTCCGGCAATAGGAACCGGCCTTGTGTCAGTGCCCGCACTCATTTATCTGTTGGTAACCGGTCAGTATGTCGCCGCGGCTGGTTTTGCCGCATGGGGTTTTGTGGTAGTCGGGCTTTCCGACAATCTGTTACGTCCATACCTCATCGGTCACCGTGGCCGTATCCATCCGCTGTTCGTGCTGCTAACTGTTCTCGGGGGGGTCATTGTGTTCGGTATAGTGGGTATCTTACTCGGCCCGCTCATTTTCGGTCTTTTGATTGCGCTCTCAGAGATATACAAAGTGAAGATACAACAGATGCACGATGCGGCAGGTGCCTAAGTCTTTGGCAGCTTCTGTGAATAAGGGAGGAATAAGGGGTCAAGGGCAGAATAAGGGGTCAGTCACCTTTAAGTACTCGAACTTACTTCGAGACAAAGACCGACTAACCGCACGCTACGCGCCCACAGAAGCTCCAACCTGCCATATACGCTCCAATTCTGTGGTAATTCTAATGCGCACCTCCGGTCGCTTCGTCCTCACTCCAGCACCTCCACGCGCGCCTTCGCCGCGCAGTCGGCGCCTCCGTTCGTCCTCCGCTCTCCCGCAAAACGTCCCCGTCCTTCGCTCGTTTTTTCTGCCCCCACCCGTCGCCGTCGTTTACGTCGTAGTGGAGAAGGACGGGGACGTTTTGCTCGTCCGCTCCATCTCTCCGACGTGAGCTCGGGGCGGTGCAACTAGTGCATCGAAGGTCGCTCATGCCTACGAGTCTTGCGGACCGGAGGCTTCCTCCTAGAGTTCGTGGTGGTGCAGAGTAATGCACTTCGTTTACTGGTTGTGGTCACTCGATCCGGCATTCGAGCACGTGGTAACTCTCCAGACTGAAGGAATGCACCATTGGCATCCGCCTCGCGCATTTCCGCTAGGGCTGCTCGCGCCTAGATGCTAGGTGTCCTGCTTTTCCTCGCACTCCTCGCTCTGCGGAGCGAGAGCTCGGGCAGGACGCAGTTTGGGGAGAGGAAGGAATCCTCTCCCCAGCGTCAGGCTCCTCCTCGCAGTGGTCGTGTGATATCTTCAGTGCCGTGCGACGCACTTTGTTCGACTGTTGCAGGTGGTTCGCTTGCACGTGCCTTCGGAGTCCGCCTTCGCACATTCCCTACAGGAACTGTACACCTTTTGGCTCTTTTGCTTCGCTTCGCTCACAAAAAAGCTCAAAAGGTCTTGCGGATGCTACGAGCACTCGCATCCTCACCCTCTCCTCGTTTTCATCTCAGATAAAGCAGTATCGCTTCCGCTACGACGTTTTGTAACTTCGTTCGGGTCGGCGCTTTTCTTACAGAAACTGTCCACTCATTGGATCTTTTGCTTCGTACCTCACAAAAGCCCTCAGTGAGTCTTGCGAAGCTCCAAGTATTCGCTTCTCACCCTTCAGTCCAGTCGCCCGTCGCAGAAATACCCGAGGCGGATGCCGGAAGGTGGTTATGCCACGGGACATTTACTTTCTGAATATTCACAGACCACACAGCAATTCTTGCTTTCTTTTGGTACAGAAATAACATCTTTGCAGTTGTCACATTCGTAGAATGGTAGACATTTACCGTTTGGTATATCTACTCCCTGCTTGTGGTCACATTTTGGACATGTAAGTGTTGCTTTGTTCATGATCATATTATACCACTGAAATAATGAGTGCTTGCCCCACACCACCCAGCGCGCACAACTTTCTAAATTTAAACGAGGTAAATTTAGCTCCCACCTCAGTATTTGGTAGAATAGATGAATGAAAATCAAAGATCTCCAAAAGCAAGACATGCCACGAGAGAAACTGGCAAAGTACGGACCAGATAAACTGTCTGACGCTGAACTACTCGCGATCATTCTTGGTTCTGGCACAAAGGGTATGAACGTACTATCGCTCTCACGAGCGATACTTAAACGCGTAGCAGGTCTTGGTGGTGCACAAGCAACTCAAGATAATCTTAAGAGCATTCGTGGTCTTGGGGAAGTAAAGAGCTTGCAAGTTGTTGCGCTACTTGCACTCAGCAAACGACTGCAGGCAAAGGACGGACAAGAAATTCTCTCGACTAAAGACGTCTGGAATATGTGCAATGATTTTTATGCTTCGACAAAAGAACATTTCGTTGTATTTTATCTCGACACCCAGTCTCGACTCATTGAGCGCAAACTGATATCTGTCGGCACTCTCGATGCGAATATCGTTCATCCTCGTGATGTGTTCGAGCCAGCACTTGCATTACATGCTGCGTCCATAATAGTTGCGCACAATCACCCTTCGAGTACCACAAAACCATCTGGTGCAGATATAAGGCTTACTAAAAAACTCATAGATGCGGCTAATCTACTTGGTATTCTTTTTGAAGATCATGTAATCGTATCAAAAACGGAGAGCACTAGTATGAAGAAGGAAGGTTTACTTTAGTATTGACATAGTTAAAGATAATTGCTAAACTTTGACTATATAATAATCAAAGTAAAGTAATGACCTTTAACGCTGGAAAAAAAGTACGTGCAAAGAACTCTCAAGGAGAGGCGTATTTTGCGTTCTTGCCAGAGTTGGTAAATAAGGAATTTGAGTGGTCTGACAAGCGCATTGACCTCCTTCTTGAGGAGGCACGTGGGTGGCTTGGCGAGCTTAATGCCTACTCAAAACTCGTGCCTGATGTTGATTACTTTATCCAAGCGCATGTCGACAATGAGGCAAATACTTCCTCAAAACTTGAAGGGACGCAGATTACCTTAGAGGAATTTTATATGCCGGAAGAGGAGTTAGTCCCAGAAAAGGTAAAAGATCAGCAGGAAGTGGAAAACTATACAAAGGCACTTAATCATGCAATCGAGACCATCAGTACACCTGGGCAGCCAGCTCTCTCTCAACGACTTATGCGAGATGTACACAAGCACCTCATGGCGGGTGTACGTGGATACGATAAGCATCCTGGAGACGTGCGCACGATTCAAAACAAGATTGGTGGTAGTGCCGGCACTTTGGCAGACGCAACATTTATTCCGCCGACCCCTGACAAGGTTCCTGAATTGCTCAATGATCTAGAAAGCTTTTGGCACAATGACGAGCTTGGTATCCCGAAACTCATCAAAATAGGACTGGCGCATTACCAGTTTGAAACCATCCACCCGTTTCTTGACGGTAATGGACGTATTGGGCGGTTGCTTATTGTGCTAGAACTTATGCATTCCGGTTTGCTTGATAAACCAACACTCTACCTTTCGGCGCACTTCGAAAAACATCGGGCGCAATACTATGACTCACTCATGGCGGTACGAGAGTCTAACAAGGTAGAGGACTGGATTCGTTTCTTTCTGAGTGGTGTTGCTGTTACTGCGAAGAAAGGTCGAGATACCCTTGAAAAAATTGTTGATATGCACAATCGCTATAACGAACGTATCGACAAAGCAATGGGTAAGCGACACAAAACTGGGAAGCTGCTTCTTAAGGAGTTGTTTAAAAAGCCGGTCGTCACTGCAAAGGACGTAGAGGGAATGGTGAGCGTTACGAAGCCCACCGCACAAGCACTTGTTACCGACCTGGCAACACTTGGAATTCTTAAGGAGAAAACTGGGATGTCAAAAAATCGTATTTATTCATTGCACGAGTATATCGCGCTATTTAACGACTAATCACAATGGAAAACTTTAGCCAAAAAGCATCAATGATCTGGAGTGTCGCCGATATCCTTCGGGGTGGCTGGAAGCAACACGAGTATCAAGACGTGATCTTGCCACTCGTAGTTTTGAAGCGCCTTGACTCCATCTTGGCGGACACAAAGTCTAAGGTGCTCGACACGCACAATCAATACCATGGACAGCTCAAAGACACTGATCAAATTCTCAAGCACGCTTCCGGTGTAGCGTTTTTCAATACGTCTCCATACGATTTCCAAAAACTCCTTGAAGACCCACACAACATTGCCAAGAACTTCAAGCATTACCTCAATGGCTATAGCGAAAACATCCAAGATATCATCGAGAAGTTTGACTTCGGCAAGCAGCTCGACCGACTCGAAGGTGGTGGACTTCTTTTTCTTGTGCTTCAGGAGATCAATAAAGTAAACTTGCACCCGAGCGAAGTCGACAATCACACGATGGGTGTCATTTTTGAGCATTTGCTCCAGAAGTTTTCTGAAATGTCGAACGAAACCGCGGGAGAGCATTTTACCCCGCGTGACGTGATCGAGCTTATGGTAGAAGTACTGCTAAATCCCGATGCAGAACTCCTAAAAAAACCACATCGTATTTTCAAGATCTACGATCCAGCATGTGGTACAGGTGGTATGCTTACTGTTGCCAAAGACCATATTCACCAAGGCATCAACAAAAAAGCAGATGTGTATCTGTACGGCCAGGAGCTGAACTCAGTTACGTACGCAATGGCAAAGTCAGACATGCTTATCAAGGGAGAAAACCCCGACTACATTCGTGGTGGAGAGAAGAATCATGCAAAAGCAAGTACGCTTTCGAACGATCAATTTTTCGGCGAGTCGTATGACTACGGACTTTCAAATCCACCCTACGGAGTTGACTGGAAGAAAGATAAAGAAGAAGTAGAGCGCGAAGCGCGTCGCGGCTTCGCGGGCCGGTTTGGTGCGGGTACGCCACGTATTTCCGATGGCCAGCTACTATTCCTCCAACACTTGGTATCTAAAATGAAGCCGGTCAAAGATGGTGGTTCGCGCATTGGCATTGTTCATAATGGCTCACCGCTCTTTACGGGTGATGCGGGTAGTGGCGAGAGCGAGATTCGCCGATGGGTACTTGAAAAAGATCTTCTCGAGACAATCGTTGCGCTCCCTGATCAGCTTTTCTACAACACTGGTATCAATACGTACCTCTGGTTCTTGACCAACCGCAAGAGCGACGAACGCAAAGGCAAGGTGCAGCTCATCGATGCGCGCACATTCTTAAAGAAGCGTCGTAAAAGCTTAGGAAACAAGCGCAATGAAATAGACCCAGAGTCACGCAAGCGCATTAACGACATCTATATGGCGTTTGAAGAAGGTGAGTACTGCAAAATATTCGACACCACCAATTTTGGCTATCGCCAGATAACCATTGAGCGACCATTACGCCTTAATTTTCAAGTGAGCGATGAACGACTCGAAAAGCTCAAGACAGAGAAGGTATTTGAGAAGCTCAAACCCGCTGTTCAAACCGCGCTTCTTGAGCATCTCAAAACATTTCCACACAAAGAGCTCTACACTAATCGCGAACGGTTCTTGGAAGTGTTTGAGCCATACATCAAAGAGCAGAGGCTCGGCGCATCGCTGAAGAAAGCGGTGCTCAATGCACTTAGCGAGCGAAGTGAATCGGCAGATTTCTGCACAGATGCCAAGGGAAACACCGAGCCGGACAGCGACCTGCGCGACCACGAAAACGTGCCGCTTAGCGAGAACATCCAGACGTACTTTGATCGTGAGGTAAAGCCGTACGTGCCCGACGCATGGATCAATGAATCAATCCGCGACCACAAAGACAATGAAATCGGCAAGGTAGGCTATGAGATACCCTTCACGCGCTACTTCTATAAGTACGAAGCGCCGCGTGAGCTGGAGGCAATAGAACAGGATATTGAAGGGGTATAAAATGAGCTTCTGGAGTTGCTAAAGAAATTGTAATATGGATTTGGAAACATTTAAAAAACAGTATATTCGAGAAGAGCTTGGTATAAGTGAAGAATACGGCACGATCTTTTCGTTCATTGATTTTGGTAATGTAAACAACTGGTTTCGTGATGACCGTCACAACAGCGACGATACGTTACTTGGCAAGAATGAACGTTTAGCTATTGATCTTGAAAAATTGAAAACATTTCTCAGTGTATTTTCTTCTGACATTCGGTTTTACTATGGTCACGAGCCAACCAATCAAGGTTCGATGAGTTTTCTGTATAAAACAAAGGCTGTGTACGGGAAAGCGCGCACGTTCACAAAACCGATACAGTGGGTTCGACATCATGTTACCGACGAGGAAGCACAAACTAATTCGCGAAGCTTGTTTGCAGATAACGATGGTCTGTATGTGCGTCTGCCAAAATGCAACTTTGATGTTGAATTGTCGGTTGATGCGGTAAAACTCATTGAAAAGTATGACACTTTTTGCTTGCTTTCGAGTGATGCCGATTTTGCATACCTAAACACACATATTCGAAGCAAGGGCAAAAAAGTCATTCTGGTCAAAGGTGGTCACGTTACACATCAACTCAAGCAGTCGGCGGATTTGCGCATAAACGCTCAAGTTATCAAGAAACACATTACCAGAGTAATGCAAAAACCTGGCGGTTAGCCAGGTTTTGCGGAATGTAAACCCGAATACCTCGGGCAGGTACCTACAGTATATTAAAAACAGCCCAAAAGTCAATTACATTGTGGATAATTAAAATAAGAACAATATGAAAATAAATATTACAAAAAAGCAATATCGAGATTTACTCCTGGCGGTGCTTATTGGCACATATATACGTGGTGGCGTAGATGACCAAGAAGGGAAGGATTTCACGAAATCGGAAGAAATAGAAAAATACTTGCTGACCTTAGCAAAGGATTTTGACGCGGAGGATATGGTAGAGGAGTTTCATGGGTCACTTCTACCAAGCGACACGTTGCAGGAGGAATATCATGAACACTATATCGAGGAGTATGAAGAAGAGCACTTTTGGCATGAGCTAACCACGCGACTTGGACAGCGCGACTTTGAAGCGAACGCAACGGATGAAGAAAAGAAGAAGGTAGAAGAAAATAATGGATGGCTTGGGGACGTGATCGAGCCGTACTACAAAAAGTATGAAGATGAGTTTGAAAAGCACGGCATAGAACGATTGTTTTTGATGGATATGAAAATAAAAGATGAGAAAAAGAAAAAGTAATATGCCCACCTTAAAACTGACAAAAAAATACCAACGCTACCCCAAGTACAAAGACTCGGGTGTGGAGTGGATTGGGGAGGTTCCGGAGGGGTGGAATTTAGAAAGGTTAAAATACGCAACCTCACTTATCACGCGCAAAATTTCAAAAGAAAATTTGCATGGCACTTATGTTGCTCTGGAAAATGTTGAGAGTAAAACAGGGAGGCATATACCAAGTGAAGAAAAAGTAGAGCCAGAAAGTATGGTCAATACGTTTGAAGACACAGATGTACTTTTTGGAAAATTAAGACCATATCTTGCAAAAGTGTTTGCATCAGATTTTTCTGGAACATCAACTGGTGAGTTTTTGGTGTTAAGACCCAAAAACAAAATCATAAAAAAATATTTGTTTTATAGAATTTTGAGTCAGGAATTTATCAATACCGTTAATGATTCAACGTTTGGTGCGCAGATGCCAAGAGCAAGTTGGAGCTTTATTGGTAATTTATCAATCATACTACCCACATTAGGTGAACAACAAAAAATCGCCACCTACCTCGACGAAAAGACGGCGCTCATCGACGCGATCATCGAGAAGAAGAAGCAGCAGATCAAGCTCCTGCGCGAAAAGCGCGCCGCCATCATCAACCGCGCGGTGACCAAGGGCTTAAACCCAAATGCAAAACTAGTAGATTCTGGGATCGAATGGATTGGTAAGATTCCCGAAGGGTGGGAAGTGAAGAAGTTGAAACACGTTGGTCGTTTCAAAAGTGGAGATTCAATTACAACCGAGGAGATTAGAGATGAGGGACAGTATCCAGTGTATGGTGGGAATGGTCTGCGAGGATACTATTCAGAATATACACACGAGGGTGATCACGTATTGATTGGGAGACAAGGCGCATTGTGTGGAAATATCAATTACGCAAAGGGGAAGTTTTGGGCTTCTGAACATGCGGTTGTGGTTACTTTATTTGGTCATAAATCATACTGGCTTGGAAATTTACTATCGTCGATGAATATAGGTCAGTATTCAGTATCTGCTGCACAACCGGGCTTGGCTGTAGAAAAAGTTAAGAATCTCCTTGTCCCTGTTCCTCCTGAACAAAAACAAGAAGATATGGTCAGATTTCTAGAAGAGAAGTTGTTTGATTTAGATAGTCAGGAGCAAAAAATTAAACAATCAATTACTCTATTACAAGAATTCAAATCCGCCCTCATCTCGCACGTGGTGACGGGGAAGGTGAAGGTATGAGTATGTTAGACATTACACAACTAAATAACCTGCGAGCGTTGTCACACGAAACGGAGTTTGTGGAGTTCAAAGTCAACAACCTTGATCCTAATAAAGTAGGAGAAATTCTCTCAGCTCTATCAAATAGTGCAAACATATGCAACGAACCGTCGGGTTATCTAATCTTCGGAGTAAAGGACGATACGCATAATGTGGTGGGAACGACTATAAATCCAAAAACTAAGAAGATCGGCGGCGAAGATTTTGAGCATTGGATCAACAAGATGTTGTGCCCCTCAGTTAACCTGCGTATATATTCTTTGGATGTTGATGGTAAAACTGTTTGGGTGTTTGAAGTTCCTGCTTGTTATGATAGACCGCTTCGGTTCAAAAATAATGCATATATTCGAGTCGGTAGCTATACTAAGAAATTATCTGAGTATCCAGACAAGGAGAGGTTAATCTGGAATAACTCAAAGAATCGTTGTTTTGAGAAAAACGTTGCAAAAGATGATCTCAGTGCCCCTGATGCTATCGCACTACTAGACTATACGAGGTATTTCGAATTAACTAAACAACCTCTTCCTGCAAATATAGATGGAATCATTGATCGTTTGTTACAGGAAAACTCTCTACAACGTAGCGGGAGCAAGTATGCGATCACAAACCTAGGCGCGGTGCTGTTTGCAAAAGATCTCACACAATTTGAGCATTTACGTCGTAAGGCCGTGCGAGTTGTGCAGTATGAAGGTAAGCATCGAGCGGTCGAGAGCAGTCGAGAGAAAGAGGGGAAGCTTGGCTATGCAATCGGCTACAAAGGGCTTGTTAGTTTTGTAAACGACAGATTACCTGCGAATGAGGAAATTAAACAGGCGTTTCGAGTAGAAAAACGCATGTATCCAGAAATTGCTATCCGAGAGCTTATTGCGAACGCTCTCATCCATCAGGACTTTTCAGAACAAGGAACCGGACCATTGATTGAGATATTTTCTGATAGAATTGAGATTAGTAATCCTGGTACACCATTGATCAATGTAGATCGCTTTATAGACCATAAACCAAAGTCACGAAACGAAGCACTTGCGGCTTTTATGAGACGTATAGGTGTATGCGAAGAGCGCGGAAGCGGCATTGATAAGGTTGTGTTTGAGGTTGAGGTTTATCAATTGCCAGCACCGAGGTTCGAAGCACACAAACAGTACACACAAGTGACACTGTTTGCGTATCAAAAGCTTAGTAATATGAGTCGTGAAGATAAATTGCGCGCATGCTACCAGCATTGCTGTCTACGTCATGTATCGAATGAGGTCATGACTAATTCCTCACTAAGAAAACGGTTTAAACTACCTGATTCTAAAACTGCAACAGTTACGGTTTCTAATATCATTTCAGACGCAGTGAAAGCCGGTTTGGTTAAACCACTCGATCCTGATTCTCAAGCAAGAAAGCTTGCGAAATACGTACCGTATTGGGCATAAGTGTATTTAAGTTTAGATTGCGTGAAATGTAGAAAATACCTATTTTAAGCCATACTTTATTTAATTTGAAAATCAATGACTAAAACAAACACAAAAGAAATAGGATTTGAGGAGTTCATAGAAAATGAGCTCGTGGAGCGACATGGGTATCGTATTCGCTCGCCACGTGACAACTACGATAAGAAACTCGCCATGGACACAGAGCTGGTGCTTGAGTTTGTTCGTGGTACTCAGCCGGATGAGTGGAAACAGCTTGAAGCACAGTATGGTGCGGATGTGGAGGGGCGGTTTTTGGCGCGCGTTGATGAAGAGATTGCAAGTCAAGGACTCTTGCGTGTGCTTCGTGATGGTGTGAAGGACCGCGGGGTGACTATTAAGCTCGCACACTTTGAACCACAGACAGGAATGAACCCGGAAGCGCAGAATGATTTTGATGCGAATATCTTAAGCATCGTGCGCCAACTCAAGTACAGCGAGCAGAATGAAAACTCAATCGACATGGTGTTGTTTTTGAACGGCTTACCACTCTTTACTGCTGAATTGAAAAATCAGTTTACGGGACAAAATGTTTTGAACGCGGTGCGACAGTACCAAACCGATCGCGACCCGAAAGAAAAGCTCTTGTCATTCAAGCGATGTCTCACGCACTTTGCGGTGGATACAGAGCAAGTACTTATGGGTACAAAGCTTGCTGGACTCAAAACGTATTTCTTGCCTTTTAACAAGGGTTATAAAGAAAGTGCTGGCAATCCTCCTGTGGAGGGTACATACAAATCGCATTATCTCTGGGAGGATATGTGGAGCAAGTCGAGTGTGCTCGACCTGGTATCACGCTTTATCCAGGATGTCTGGGAAGAAAAAGAATTGCCAAATGGTAAGAAAGTAAAAGAAAACAAACTTATATTCCCGCGCTACCACCAGCTCGACACGGTGCGTCGCTTGATTGAAGATGCACGAGGGCACGGCTCAGGGCGCAATTAACTCATTCAGCACAGTGCCGGCTCAGGCAAGAGCAATACCATCGCATGGGCGGCGCATCGTCTTTCTGAACTACATGATGAGCACGATCAAAAGGTATTTGATGGCGTGGTGGTGATTACTGACCGCCGTGTGCTTGATCGACAACTTTCAGAAACCGTAGAGAGTTTCTCGCAGGTACGAGGCGTGGTAAAGCATGTTGAAAGTTCTGCAGAGCTTCGTGATGCACTTGAAAAAGGAACGCGCATCATCACAAGCACATTGCAGAAGTTTCCGGTGATCGTTGAGTCAATCGATACTATTGAGGGCACTAACTTTGCCGTGATTGTGGACGAGGCGCATTCCTCGCAGTCGGGTGAGTCTGCGGCGGACTTACGCGAGGTGCTGACGCTTGAAGACGCTGAGCAAGAGCAGGAAAGGCGAGAGAAGGTTTTCAAAACTGTCGAAGACAAGCTTGTGGAACGCATGAAGGCACGGAAGGTAAAGACACCAAACGTGAGTTTCTTTGCCTTCACTGCTACTCCGAAACAAAAGACCTTGGAACTCTTTGGTGTGGAGAATCCTGTCGATGGTAAATTCTATCCGTTTTCGCTCTACTCAATGAAGCAAGCTATTGAGGAGCGGTTTATTCTTGATGTACTAAAAAATTATACGACATACGAAACATATTTTGGATTGTTGAAGAAAATCGAGGACGATCCTGAATTTGATAAAAAGAAAGCTCAACGTCTTCTGGTGGGGTATGTAGAACGACATGAACACGCGATAGCCAAGAAAACTGAAATTATGATCCGGCATTTTGAAGAGAAAATTGCAGGCAAAGACGGTGGAAATGCAAAAGCAATGGTGGTCACTAAGTCGCGTCTGCACGCGGTGAGGTACAAGCTCGCATTTGATGCTTTCTTGAAGGAGCAGGGCTATGAGCACAAAGCAATGGTGGCGTTTTCGGGTACAGTGAAAGATGAAGGTCGTGAGTATACTGAAGGTCAGATGAATGGGGTGTCGGAGAAGCAAACGGCAGAGGAATTTAAGAAAGATGAGTACAAGTTTTTGATCGTGGCGGAGAAATTTCAGACCGGATTTGATCAACCGCTTTTGATGGCGATGTATGTAGACAAGAAGCTTTCCGGCGTAAGTGCAGTTCAAACCTTGTCTCGACTCAACCGTATTCACCCGCCACGCAAGGAGGAAGTATTCGTGCTCGATTTTGTGAATACAACAGATGATATCGAGAAGTCATTCCAACCGTACTACACCACAACAGTGCTTTCGGAGGCGACCGATCCTAACATCTTGCATAACTTAGAGCGAGATGTGCTTGGGTACAAACTGTTTGAGATGCGCGAAGTGGAAGGGTTTGTCGAGATGTATATGACTGGAGCGACCCCTGCACAGTTAAATGCCACAATGGATGAAGTGGTGGAACGTGCAAAAGCAATGCTCCCCGAAGAGCGGATGGATTTCAAATCCAAGGCCGGAGATTACAATCGTAAGTACGCGTTTATTTCACAGATCGTAACATTTGAAGATGCCGGCCTTGAAAAGCTCTATGTGTTTTTGAAGTTCTTACTAAAAAAGCTACCGAAGGAAAAAGAGGCGTTGCCGAAGGAAGTGCTCGAAGCAGTCGACATGGAGCTGTATCGCGTTGATGACAAAGGAACTCAGCATATAAAGCTTGCTCATGAGCCGGGTGAAATTGAACCAATGGGTGGTGATGGTTCAAAATGGGAGGTTCATGAAGAGAAAGATCCACTCTCCAAGATTGTGAAGGAAATTAACGAGCGCTATGGTACCAATTTTAACACCACTGATCGGGTGATATTGAACGATCTTAGTGAACGTCTTGTGAGTAATTTGGATTTGTCAGGAACTATTCGCGCGAAT
>Ga0114931_10001428_pt1 | contig 30494 bp, 22 predicted proteins | sample 2SBtaG_FD_89579 | JGI IMG/M metagenome (GOLD analysis project Ga0114931, IMG submission 89579) | Deep subsurface microbial communities from Kolumbo volcano to uncover new lineages of life (NeLLi) - 2SBTROV14_V59a metaG | ecosystem: Environmental > Aquatic > Marine > Volcanic | place: Kolumbo... | reverse complement strand
ATCATTCCCCTGCGAGCGACCGGATCGTCATGGGCGGCATCGGCATCGGCAACATGGGACGGGGCGATCAAAGCGCATTTCTCGGCCGCAAGGATGTCCAGTATGTCGCCATTAGTGATGTCCGCAAAAGCGTTCGCGGCAAGTCCAAAAACAAAGTGGATGGCCATTACGGCAACTCCGACTGCAAAGCCTACAATGACTTCCGCGATTTGTTGGCCCGCGGCGACATCGACGCGGTTCATATCGCCACGCCGGACCATTGGCACGCGATCATCGCGATCGAGGCCTGCCGCAGCGGCAAAGACGTGTACTGCCAAAAACCGGAAACACGAACGCTTCGTGAAGGCCCGTTGATGGTCGAGGCGGCCCGGCGCTATTCCCGTGTCGTGTCCGGCGGCAGCCAGCGCGTCTTGGAAGACTATCGCGACACTGTCAATAAATGCTGGGGCGGCGAGCTCGGCAAAATCAAGGCGATCAACGTCAACGTTGGTCCCCTCTCCAAGCCGTGCGATCTGCCGCCCGAGCCGCTCTCGCCGGATATCGACTGGGATCTCTGGCTCGGCCCCGCGCCGTGGGCCCCCTACAACAGTAAACGCTGTTCGGGCAACTTCTCGACCAGTGGCGGCAGTTGGCGCTCGTACATCGACTATTCCGGCGGTGGCATGACCGACTGGGGCGCGCACCACTTTGGCGGCGCCACCTTCGCGATCGATGTCCGCGACTTGCAACCCGAGGAAGTCGTTTACCACAACGAGCACGGCAAACAATACCTGACTTACCGCTATCCCAACGGTTTGTTGCTGTACCACAATCGTCCCGGTTGGGGCAACCTGCAAGTCGAAGGCACTCCCGGTGAAAAGGGCAAAGCCAAGCCGGTACCGGTTTACCAGGGCAGCGGCGGCATTTACGGAGACTTTATTGACTGTGTTAAAACCAGGGCAAGGCCGTTTCGTGACATCCAGTATGCCATCAACACCGTCACCGTGTGCCACCTGGGCATCATCGCCTATACGTTGCAACGATCGCTGAGGTGGGATGCCAGGAAACAAATGTTTCCTGGCGACCAGGAGGCGAATCGCTACCTCGATCGGGCCCGCCGCCAGCCCTGGCAATTGTAGATTTCGGGAATGGTTTCATGCTGACAGAACAAACACTTTGACACCCGCATAAGGGAACTCGATATGTTGGATCAAGCCTTTGCCGCCTTGAATGTGTACGACTGGGGTAAAAACCGTCCAGTACTCAACCCCATCGATCAGGCCGTCGTCGATACGCATGGTGACGATGCGGCCCGAAAAAAACTGGAAGCCCGGTTGACGGCCGTACTCAGCGCCGACGTCACCCGAGCCGCCAAGGACTTCGTATGCCGAAAATTGAGGGTCGTGGGCACGGCCGAATCGGTGCCAATGCTGGCGGCGTTGCTGCCACAAAAAGATTTTTCACACATGGCCCGCTATGCGCTGGAGCGCATGCCGGCAGCGGAGGCGGCCCAGGCGTTGCGCGACGCACTGCCGAAACTCCACGGCGAGCTGAAAATCGGTGTGATCGGTTCGCTCGGCGTGCGGCAAGATGAAGCCAGTATCCCGGCTCTCGGTGCGCTGGTCGGCGGCGACGACGCGCGGGTCGCCCGTTCAGCCGCTTCTGCGCTGGGCGACATCTGTACGCCGGCAGCGGCCCGGGCGCTTGCCGCGGCCAAACCCGACCCCATGCCGGTGCGGGCCGCGGTTGCCGACGCTTCGCTGTCGTGCGCCGAGGCACTGCTGGCCGATGGCAAGAAAGGGGCGGCCCGGAACATCTACAAATTGCTGTCCGGCGCAGAGTGGCCGAAACAGATCCGCCTTGCGGCCATGCGCGGCCTGCTTGCGTGTGCCGGAAATTAGCACCGCTAGCGCCTGGCATGGCAACCATTTTCCACTCCAGGAGTCGGCCCCATGAAAAGGCCCCACGGGATACTGCTCGGAACGGGTTTCCTGCTGGCACTCTTAGCAGCCGCGACTGGCGCCCAAGATCAGGCAGGCAGCGAACTGGTCCAGATGGTTGTTCGGTTGCTAGGCGACCAGGACAAGGATGTACGTTCGCTGGGTCTCGAACAGGTACGCGGCGGAGTCAAGGGGGCAGTGGCGACCCGGAAGTTCGCGGCCCAGTTGGCCCAATTAGCGCCCGCGGCGCAGGTCGGCCTGCTGAAAGCGCTCGCGGATCGGGGAGACTCCGCCGCCCGGCCCGAGTTGCTCAAAACAATTGCTTCCAGCCACAACCCGGCGGTCCGTGACGCAGCGATCCGGGCGTTGGGCTCTCTGGGCAAGGCGGAAGATCTGTCCATGCTGATGAAGTTGCTGGCCAGCGGCCCGAAGACGCAGCACGCGGCGGCCCGGGCCAGTCTGACACGTTTATCTGGAGATACTGTTTCCGCCGCCCTGGCCGCGGCCCTGAAAACAGAGCCGCCTGATGTCGACGTGATCTTGATTCAAATCCTCGCCGAGCGCCAAGCGCGCGACACCATTCCCACGCTCCTATCGGCGGCCATGAATGCCGAGCCGACCGTCCGCACGGCAGCGATGGCCGCCCTGGGCCAATTGGCAGGCACACCGCACCTCGCGGGGATGCTTCGAGGCGTGCTCAAGGCCGAGCCGGGCCGTGAACGGGCAGCGGCCGAAAAGCAGGTAATGTTGGTCTGCCAGCGGATTGGTGGTACCGAACAGCGCTGCCAACCCCTGTTGGCGGCCATGGCGACATTCCCCGAGGCCGATCAATTGGCCCTGCTACCGACCCTGGGACGCGTGGGAGGTAGCGCGGCGCTGCATCGCATCGAAATGGCAATCGCCGACTCCAATCCCAAGATTCATGAAATCGGCATCCAGGCTCTCTGCAACTGGCCCAACGCAAAAATTGCCCCACGACTGATCGAACTGGTCGATTCGGACACACAGCCGCAGCATCGCCTGGCGGCGTTGAGGGCTTTGATTCGCGTCGCCCCATTGCCCGGCAACCGGCCTGCCGCGGAAAAGCTGGAGCTGCTTCAGAAAGCGATGGCCATGGCCACCCGGGACCGCGAGCGCCGGCTGGTCTTGCAACGGGCAGCGGCCATTCGCACCATCGAGACCCTGCGCTTCGTCCTGCCCTATGTCGACAACCCGCGCTTCGCCCAACAGGCGTGCAAAAGCATCGTCGAGCTGGCCCATCATCGCGGCCTGCGCGAGCCACATAAAGCCGAATTCCACCTGGCACTTGACAAGGTCATCCAAACAAGCCAAGACACCACAGTCCTCGATCGGGCCCAACGCTACAAGCGGGACCAAACCTGGGTGCGGCCAAAGCGCTCGACGGGCGAGACGCAATAGGATCGATTTTCAATTGACCCGACCAATTGTATGATATACGAACCTATGACCTGGCTGCATAAAATGGACAAAACAATCGTTCTATTGCTGGCCGCCGCAGCATGTTGCTTCGCTCCTCGGGCCGACGCCTACGAAGATCGGCCTCGGCCCAACATTCTTTGGCTCTCCGCCGAGGACATCAGCCCCCATTTGGGTTGTTACGGCTACCAACATGCCATCACCCCCAACCTTGACCAACTGGCCGCCGAGGAGATTCTGTTTACCCACGCTTTCACGACGGCCGGCGTGTGTGCGCCATGCCGAAGTGGCATTATCACCGGTATGTATCAAACATCCATCGGCACCCACAACATGCGCTGCCAGGCCCGGTTGCCGGACTTCATCCGCCCGTTTCCGGTTTATCTGCGCGAAGCCGGCTATTACACGGCTAACAATTACAAGGAAGATTACCAGTTTGTCACCCCACCCGAGACTTGGGATGATTCATCTCCGCGGGCCCACTGGAGGAATCGCAAATCAACCAACCAGCCCTTCTTTGCCGTGTTCAACTTTAACGGTTGCCATGAAAGTGGTATTGCCCGCACTGAAAAATACCGCTTCGTCACCGCCCATCTGTTACCAAGCCAACGTCAACAAGCGTCGGCCCTGACCACGCTGCCGCCCTACTATCCGGACACCCCCAAAACTCGCGAGGACTGGAAACGCTATTACGAATTAATCACAGCGATGGACGTATGGGCGGGAAAGCTGATTGACCAGCTCAAGGAAGATGGCCTCTACGAAAATACGATCATCATGTTTTGGTCGGATCACGGTGTCGGGCTGCCCAGGGCCAAACGTTGGTTGTACGATTCAGGCACTCATATTCCCCTGATCGTACGGATCCCCGCTAAGTTCCGTACCCCGGGCCAAGGTGGCGTGGGATCCACGGAAGACCGTTTGGTCAGCTCGATCGATTTTGGTCCCACGGTATTGAATTTGGCCGGTATTCGGCTCCCCACACCCCTACAAGGCCAACCCTTCCTGGGCGCGAACCGGGCCGCTCCCCGGGAATATGTCTACGGGGCCCGAGACCGCATGGATGAGCGATACGACATCATTCGCATGGTCCGGGACAAGAGATTCAAGTATCTCCGCAACTATGAGCCATGGAAACCCTACTACCAGTACATGAATACACCCGAGAAGGGTGCTACCATGATTGTCTTGCGCCGTCTCCACGACGCTGGCCGGCTGGCCCCGGTCGCCGACCGATACTTCAACGCACCCAAACCGATCGAAGAGCTTTACGATACAAAAGTCGATCCGTTTGAACTGACCAACCTGGCCGGAGAGCGTCGGTATGCCGATATTCTCCAGAAGATGCGGCAAGCACACCAGGCATGGACCCGGAGGACCAGAGACCTGGGCCTGATGGCCGAGCCGATTCTCGCCGAGCGAGAACTTGCCATAGGGCATCGTTACGGAATCCTCCGGCAAAAAGATGGGGACGACCTTTGCCTCCGTTTAACCACTGCAGCAGTCAGCGCAGCAGCAGGTAAATCGGCCCTACCGAGGATCCGCGCCGCCATCCATGACCAGGACGCCGCAGTACGTTATTGGGGCGCCATCGGATTTGGAAATTTGGGCCATCTGGAGCCTGACATCTGTCGGCAGCTACTTGTCCGGCTCGCTGACAAGTCAGGCGCCGTCCGTATTGCAGCAGCTCGTGCCCTGTGCCGCTCAGGCCGGCCCGAACCGAGCCTGCCCCATTTGGCCAACGCACTGATTCACGGAAGCCAATGGGAACGCCTGCTGGCGGCCGAGGTCCTTGACGAAATAGGCCAACAGGCGGCCCCTTTGCGCCAAGCAATGCATGGAGCCCTACGCCCACAAAAGCAACTATATGCCGGCGGCAAATACACTGTCCGCCTTATCAACCACGCATTGAACCAATTGGAAGGCACCCACCGAGTGGTCAAATAGCTGGCTTAGCAGCACCAGCTTGTCCCGCAGGAAACACGCAACCCATTGCTGTAAAAGAACTTACGAATATCGTCCGCATGCCACGAACGGTCCTTCGCCAACTGGGAGCAGAAAAAGCGTGAAAAGCGGGGCAGCCAAGGCGGAATGTTCGTTAATAGGTCGTTGATGCTGCTTATTTGGTTAGAGCGTTATTAACTTGTCAACTCGAGTTTGAGCTGTACTGAGACAGTTGTCGTGAGGGTCCATTGGAAGATCAAGCAGACCCAATGGATGAGTTTGCGCCGACCGCCCATGACGGCAAGCGGTTTGTAGAACTGCTTGGATCCCACGAACGGCAAATTTTCCGCTATATCTATTCCTTGACGGCGAACTGGGACGACGCGGAAGAGGTCATGCAGCGGGTGCGTATTCGGCTGTGGGAGCAATTTTGCCACTACGACGAAGGCAAGTCCTTTGCCGGTTGGGCGCGGGCAATCGCGTATTACCTGGTGCTGGCGTATCGGAAGGAAAAAAATCGGCGAATTTTCAGCGAATCGGCCTTACTGCAATTGAGTCAGACCTATGAAAGCTCCCTGGCAGACATTGATCAGCGACACGAAGCGATGCTCGAATGCCTCGCCAAATTACCACCCGAAAACAGGCAACTGGCGCTCGAATATTACTCCGATCTGGGGGGGGTGGACAAGATTGCAAAAAAGGCTGGCATTACAATTGCTGCCTTACGTCAGCAGCTCTATCGAATTCGTAAAAAACTTAATCATTGTATTCAACTGGCGATTGGTTCCATGCCATGAGTACCGCTGGTCAGGCTATGGACAAAAACAAACTGACTGCTGAAATCCTGCGGCTGACGCTGTTATGCCAGGAGGGAACAGCCACCGAGGATGAGTGTGCACGCCTGGATGTACTGCTTGCAGACGATGCGCACGCGCGGCGCACTTACCTGTTCGCGGCCGGTGACACCGTCACTCTCGTAAACTCATCGATCGCCGCCGAATACTGCGATTCGAACCGGCCAACATCTTCCGAACGTTGCCTCTCCAGGCAATCCACCGCAACTGGTCCGCCGGAGGCGGTGGAAAATGGACTCTTGGTGAATAAGGCGGCCGTTCCAACCACTTCCCGATCCTCGATTGGGCGCGCCCCTTGGCCAACAAAGCAGCCCGGAAAACTCGTCGGCCGCTGGACTCTCATGGCGCTCGCGGGGAGCTTGCTGGTTGGTCTTGGCTGGAGTCTCACCTCCTGGTTTCCTCATTCCGCCGAAACGCCACTGCCAGCCGGTTCGCAACCAACCATGCCCGGGCAAAGTTTTGCCGGCCGGATCATCAACCTGGCAAACGTCGCCTGGTCCAGTGGGGCGGACCAGTTCCAGGAGTGGTCGCGCATCCAGCTGGGAGATCGCCTTCGTTTCGATTCCGGCGCGCTCGAACTGATGCTTGACAATGGCGCTCAAGTCGTCATCGAAGGCCCGGCTGATTTTGAACTGGCCTCACGCCTCAAAGCAATCGCCCGTCTGGGAAAACTCGTGGTGCGGTGCGGCCCAGATGCACACGGTTTCCAGGTAGAGACGTCCGTCGCCAAGGTGATGGATCTCGGCACCATTTTTGGCATGTCGGTCGTCGATCAGAACAGGACCGATGTGGTGGTCTACGAAGGAAAGGTCGATCTCTCGATTCCGGCCAAGACAACTGGAAGAAAACGCCACTTGAGCGCCGGGGAAGCGTTGCAGATTCGTCACAATGGAAAGGTGGACCGAATCGCCAGCGTCCAAAGCAACACCTTTCTCACACCTCGCGACCTGATCAGCCATGGAGACGGCAAATCCCGCCTGATCGCCTCGGTCAGCGACAGCCTGCAGGCTGATGAAACGACCAAATATTATCGTATTATCGGTGGTGGCTTTTTCGAAGACTGCCGCGCCTACGTTGACCGGTTGCACCAATGGAATGGTTTAGATTCTCAAGGGCTGCCCCGTTTTCTGCTGGGCGGCGACTACGTGATGACCTTCAATGACGACAAACTGCGAAAGGTAAAAATCGCGCTCGAACTTTCCCAACCTGCCAGTGTTTACGTGCTGCTGGATGACCGCATCTCGCCGCCGGACTGGCTGACGCACGACTTTGCGGACACGGGCTGGGATGTTGGACTCGATGCCCACATCGTCACTCAAGATCGATCGAGATTCCATCAACAGCAGTGCATCGCGGCGATCGGCCCCGGGCGAAGTATTGATCGAATCTTCTCCGTATGGCAGCGGGACGTGCCCGCGGCCTCGGTTGTCGAGTTGGGATCGCTGCGGCAGCAGGATTTGGGCGATGTGGACCCCTATTCGGTAAAACAAAACATGTATGGGGTGGTGGTTCAGCCGCTTCGGAACAGCCAACCTGAAAACAATTCGCCGCCCGCCAAGGGCGCGGATCGATAACAGACATCCAACCGTTATGGATCGTTATTCCCACTATTCGTTGACCCAATTTCTGGATTCCACCTTATATCCATTCCCCACTCGAAGGCCCCACTCGAAGGAGAGATAGCATGCAGCACGATTCTCAACCCAGCAAGCCTTCCGCGTTTACCCTCGTTGAACTGCTCGTGGTCATCGCCATCATTGGCATATTGGTAGCCTTGTTGTTGCCAGCAATCCAGGCGGCCCGCGAGGCGGCCCGACGCTCCAGTGTCAGAACAATCTCAAGCAACTGGGGTTGGCCTGCCTTAATTTTGAGTCGTCCTTTGGGCATTTACCGGCTGGTGATGAGATCATACCCGAGATCCATTGTGGGGCCAGTCAAGACTGCCGCGGAAATCCCATGTTCATTCGCATCCTTCCCTACTTGGAACAAGGCGCTTGGGAAAGCCAATACCATTACGGACTACCTCCCAATGAACCGAATCCTTTTTATCGCGGCTGGACCAAGTTCATATATGATCACGGGGGCTCGTTCACCGATCCCACCGCAGGAGATGAATTGATGCAGTCATCCCTGGAAATCTTCCGCTGCCCGAGCAACAGCCGCTGGGCTGAATATCCGATGCGTCGAGACTATGCGGGCTGCGTTGGTGGCAGGAACCAAGCCTACATTACCCTTCCCAGCGGCATCCGGGTACCGGCGGTGAACAATTTCCAGGATCCGGTCTACAACGATGGCGTCTACGTCATCAACTCCCCACGCAAACTTAGCATGATTGAGGACGGCACCTCCAATACCATTGCCATCGGCGAGTTCAATCATCCCCACGTCAATGGAGCCGGCCCAGGCCATGACAATCCTGAAATTGGCGGGTACATCCCCTGGTACGTGGGCAGTAAGTGCCAGGCACCCTGCAACACGATCGCCAATTGGAAATACGACCGGGGCTTGCAGAGCACCGTTTTTCCGATCAACGCCAAAGACATCCCATTGTCCCAGAACCGGCGCCAATCGATCCCTTATGGGAGTGACCACCCGGGTGGAGCCCAGTTTGTCTTTGTGGATGGCCATGTGCAATTCATAAACGACTCCATTGACATTGATACCTACCAATGGCTGTCGACTATTTCGGCGTTGGAAAATGAAACTATCGATACCAGTTCATTTTGAATCGGCTGTTGTTGAATGGCGCCCATGACTGACCAACCCTTGCTCCGGCCAGCGGCATTATCGTTGACCATATTGATATCCTTCGTGGGAGGGTGTGGGGGACCTAAATACCCCCAGACCGCTAAGGTTACAGGGCATGTCACCCTGGATGGAAACCCGCTCAAGACCGGGCAAATAAGATTTTATTCCAATAAGGGCCGCCTGGCATACGGCAATATCATTGCTGGCTGCTATTCGCTGAGGACTTTCCACGAGGGCGATGGGGCCGTGCCTGGCAACCATACGGTGACAATCACCGCCGTGGAAACCGTGCGGAAGGAACCGCGCAACTTCAAACCACCCCCCAACATGACACCAGAACAAATTAAAGACATGCGAGAAGAGGAAACGGTCGTGATTACAAAATTGCTGGTGCCACGGCGCTACTCGGACCGTAAAAAGAGGCTGCTCACAGCAGAAGTCAAAGAAGGTGTCAACGAATTCGATTTCGCCTTGCAATCAAATCCCAAATAATAAAATCGGCCATTCTTGGAACTACCGAATTTCTTATCTTTTTGTCAACTACCAACCCTATCTATTCTTTATCTATTCTTTGCTCTTTGCAACTTCGGAGATTACCCAATGACTGCATGCTTTTCACTAGCCAATTGTCCCATGTTCTGCCCAAAGACGGAACGATGTGTTTCCTCCTCAGTTTTGCCCCCCATCGTGGTTCTTGCCCTGAATCTGTTCCTCCTGGCAGTCCCCAGCCAGGCGGCGGAGATTGAGAAAATCTCATTTGAGAGCAGTAACGTTGGCAATTTTGGAACTCCCGCCGCGACGGGCTGGCAATTCGACAGCCTCAATGTCATCACCAGCATTGGCAGCGTGAACTCTAATCGGCCCAATTTTATCAACGGCAGCAACCAGGAAGCCTTGAAAATTAATCCTTACACGGCCCCGGGTGGACTCCTATGGACGGGCAATCGGACCAATCAGGGCGCGTTTTGGAACCGATCAATGGATACCAGCGCAGGGCCGGTGGAAACGATAGACGCCGGAGAAGTTTTTTATGTCGAGATGGAGCATTTCTCCGATTTGAATCGGAATGGAGCGAAATTCAAAACGCAAGTGTTTCTTGGCCCGTTAGGCGATGGAGACCCAACCGTCGGAGGCATTCTGAACGACGCCTTCGATAGCACGGTCGGTTCTATGGATGCAACCTGGACTTGGGGAGAACCTCATGCCGGACATGGCTCGGTAGCCAGCGGGATTTTTGTAAGCAATACTGGGGCTGAATTTTCCAATACCCGCTACGGCGCCCCGCCCTCTCCCGCCGAGATGGGTGTGAACTACACCAGCAGATTGGTCCTCCGCCAGGGGGTGGATGCCAGCACACCTTTCGCAGGCACCGAGATGGAGATCAGCGAGGCCCTGGGGAACTTCAACGGCGGCGACGCCACCAATGCCACCGACCCCGATTGGGGCGGCAACCCCACGGAGATCACCGGCATTACGGTGGACAAGGCGACCATTAGCGTCTCGCGGCAAAGTACGGTCCAGGGCACCGCGATTGCCGACAACGAAGGCCTCGAAGCAGTGACCCCCTGGCTCGACATCAACCAGATCGATCCCAATCAGGCCGATTCCATTTACAATGCCGAAATCGGCATCAAGTACCTCCGATTTGGCACAGCTGAGAAAACGGATGTCAATCTTGACGGGACCACCGACGCCGCCGACTTGGCGATTGTGCAGGCCAACCAGAATAAGTTTGGTACCCTGGAAGCCGACTTGGACACTGACAACGATGTCGATGGGGCTGACTTTTTGCTTTGGCAGCAAGGCGGTTCCTCCGACCCGCTGAGTGCCGAAGATCTGGCCAAATGGCAGGCCGAATTCGGTTCGAGTACTTTCGGCAGAGCTACGTTTTTCGATGGCGACATCGACAACGACCTGGATGTCGACGCGAACGATCTGGCTTTCTTCGCGCCGCTCTCGCTGACCACCTTGGCGACGGTCCCGGAGCCATCGACGTTCCTGCTCTTGGTGCTGGGTGCTCTAGTGCTGTATTCATTAATAGAAAACAAGTTTCGGTGCCCGAGTTCATGAACGATGCAGGCCAGACTTTGAGGTGGGCACCAATTAAATCTGTTAAACAACCCTTGCCGGATTCGGCCCCGGCATGGCCTACCCACCGGGGAGGCCGATCACGAACAATTGCCTGGTTTTTTCCGCATCGGCGGCGATTGCTGGGACCAGGATTTTGTTGCCGCTCCGATTCCAGCAGGGTGCCGGATCGAGGCGCAGCAGGCCGGATGTCCACACTCCCCGGGAGAAGGCGCCGGTGCGAATAAGTCGATTGTCGTTGCGTAACAAAATCGCATAATAATCGAGCGCAGGCTTCTTGAAGCCATAGCCATTGACAAATCGGGCCCCATCCGGTGAAAGGGCGATATCGCCGCCCGGTTGAGGGAAAAATTCGGACGCACCCAAGGGCCCCAAGACTTTTTTTTGATCGGTGTCGTAGCGTACTTGCCGGCCGTCCACCTGGCCGATCATCGTGTGGCCCGACTCCCACTCCGGATGACCGCCAATCGACCGTTGCCTGACCAATTTGCCCGTTAAGTCGACCGTCCATGGGATGTCAACCTTCGGTCGTTTGCTCCTGAAATTTCCACGAACAAAGAAATAAATCCGGTCGTCGTCCCGATTCCATAACGTGTGATTGATGAACAAGGCCGTCTGGTCGATATTAGAGACCGAGCCGCGAAGCTTGTCGCGCAGCTGGGCGTAGGAGACCAGCAATCGTTTTTCTCCAGTCCTCGTGTTTATTTTAAAAATGCCATCATCTTCCGGCGCCAGGGTTCCTTCGGTCCAGTCCCTGGCACCGGGGTAGCCGGTTACCGGACGCAGCCGGGCCAGGCGGCCGTAGTTGATACCCAGAAAGTAGCCACCATGCTGAGCGACCCCGCTGTTCCCGATCGGAGTATCGGCAAACCGGTATTAACGAATTCGTTTTCCGCTCGGACCCCGGGAAATATCGAACAGCACGGTATAAACCTCACCCGTAGCAAGGTCCCGATCGTTGAAGAAGAACTGTGTTTCGGCCGCCAGAGGATTCCAATAGAGCATTGTGCCCTGCTGGGGATTCCATGCGTGGGTCCGATCCACCACGCGGGCGGCATATTTACGCCGAGTATCAAGCAGAACAATCTCGGCCGCTTCGTCCGGTTTCGGCATGTGGTCCTGGAAATCCACTTGCAGCGCCACAAGATATCGTCCACTAGCATTCCAGGGGATCGTCCGTACATGGCCAATGTAGCCAAAAAAGTGATGCCGTGGCCCAAAGGTGATTTGACGAACCGTATAGGAAGGGCTCTGGGCGAGGACCGCAGGCGCCATTCCCACAAACAAGGTCAACCAATAGAGTATGGATTTTGGTAACATGGAAATCTCGATGGATTGCACTAGGATGCCCACTCGGCCCAGGTCATGGCTGTCACCCCATTACCACAAGCGGGCTAGAAACTACCCCACAAAAACAACGACCCAAAAAGAACCGTGTCGTGTCCGTGTCAATCGCAATCATGTCCACCCTGACGAGGCTTAAACAGTATGATGCGCATCACAAATTGCGGCGCTGCCGGCCGCTGGCGGCTAGCCGCTGTCTTGCTGGCCTGTTCATTACTCCAGGCCGGCCCCAGTTCCGCTCCCGCCGCAGAACGTCCGAATATCGTCTTGATCATGTGCGACGACATGGGCTGGTCGGATATCGGCTGCTATGGGGGTGAAGTCGACACACCGAATCTCAATCGGCTCGCTGAACAAGGCTTGCGATTCACCCAATTCTATAATAATGCGAAGTGTACGACCACGCGCGTTTCCATTCTCACGGGGCTCTACCCGCGGCCGCGAGGAGGACTTTTGCATACGAACATGGTGACATTGGGCGAAGTGATGCGGGCCGCCGGTTATCATACGGCCTTGTGTGGCAAGTGGCATTTGGGCCGCGGCCCGACAACCCATCCGAGTCAGCGCGGATTCGATGAATTCTACGGATTATTGGACGGCTGCTGCAATTATTTTGACCCGACGATTCCCGATCCGCCTTACAAAGGCGGCCGAAGCCGATACTTTGGCCATAACCTGCAGCGGATTACTCAGTTTCCGGCTGATTTCTATACAACCGACGCATTCACCAACCAGGCGCTTAAAACCATTCGTCGTTTCCATCGGGCAGGTGGGCCATTTTTCTTGCACCTCTGCTATACGTCTCCTCATTATCCACTCCAAGCAAAACCCCAGGATATTGCCAAATATCGCGGCAAATTTCTCAATGGCTGGGAAGCGATGCGCCGAAACCGATTCCAGCGTCAGCAGAAACTGGGCCTGACGGACGCCAATTGGCAACTTTCCAAGGTTGATTCGCGTGCCTACGACTGGAAAACTGCCGATCACGAGTTTGAAGATCTGCGCATGGCCGTCTACGCCGCCATGATCGATCGGATGGACCAGAATATCGGCCGGCTGATCGCAGCGCTGGAAACATTGGGCATATTGGACAACACGGTAGTGATGTTCCTGTCGGACAATGGGGGCTGCGCGGAAGAACCTGGCGGGAGGAATCCAGCAAAACGGCACCCAGGTCCAAAAGACGACTACGTCGCGGTTGGGCCAGCCTGGGGTTGGGCTCAAAACGCGCCCTTTCGCCGCTATAAAAGTTGGACCCAAGAAGGGGGAATCTGCACACCTTTGATCGTCCGCTGGCCGGGGCATGTGAAGCCGGGAACGATCACGGGCCAACCGGGACATATTATTGACGTTCTGCCTACTTGTCTTGAATTGGCCGGGGGAAAATACCCGGTCGTGTTCCAGGACCAGAAGATCCTGCCGGTCGAAGGAGCGAGTTTAATGCCCATATTTCGCGGCAACCACCGCGCACCCCATCGGCAGCTATGCTGGGAGTGGAACCACAGCGCGGCGATCCGTCAGGGCCCATGGAAAGCGGTCTGGGATAAACTTGTCAAGCGGTGGGAGCTATACAACTTGGAAACCGATCGCACCGAAACCGTCAATCTGGCGGCGGACCAGCCAGCCCGGGTTTTGCAACTTGCCACCGATTACGACCAATGGGCAATACGGACGGGCAACGAACGTGTACAATTTGAGACCAACACGAATAACTGAACTCAATACTTCCAAAATGTCGTGCAGCCGCTCGAAGTCCGGCACCTTGAATTATGAGACAAAGCCTAGCCCCCATATTTCATCAACTCGGGCAACGAAACTTGTTTTTGGTCGGCGAGCGGCGCTAAGTGCTTGCCTGGCAGGTCCTTTTTCCTAGTGAAAGGGCAAGCCATTGGACCGGATACGTATTGTTAATACTTTGAGGATTTAAAATGGTACCACACCGAACCATCTTTTTTTTGATACTGCTCAGCGGGTGTCCGCGAACTGCCCATGGGGCGGATTCCCGGCCGAATATTTTAATCGCGATCAGCGACGACCAATCCTGGCCGCACGCATCGGCCTATGGCTCGAAAATGGTCAAAACACCGGCCTTCGACCGTATCGCCCGGGAAGGAATACTATTCACTCAAGCTTTTTGTCCGTCACCCGGTTGCAGCCCTTCCCGGGCTGCCCTGCTCACCGGACGAAACACGTGGCAATTGGAACACGCGGGAACCCATGGCAGCTGGTTTGACCCGAAATACGCAACCTATCCGGAACGGTTGGCCGCCTCTGGCTATTGGACAGGCTACACCGGCAAAGGCTGGGGTCCGGGGGATTTCACTCATCTTGGCCGCAAAAAAAATCCGGCCGGCAACCACTTCAAGGCTCAATCGCTCCCCGCAGGTGGGTCCTACTACGCGGCCGCTTTTGAGACGTTTCTTTCTCAGCGATCCACAGGGCAACCGTTTTGCTTCTGGTTCGGAAGTTCCGATGCGCATCGTGGCTACAAACTGGGATCTGGCCTTGAGCATGGCAAGAGATTGGAAAATGCCGAAGTTCCCCCATTTCTTCCTGATGTCGCGGAAATTCGCGCCGACCTGCTCGACTATGCCTTTGAAGTCGAACGATTTGACCGCGACTTCGGCAAAATGGTCGCCTTATTGGAACGGGCGGGTGAGTTGGACAATACGCTGGTAATCGTTACCTCGGACAACGGCATGCCATTTCCCCGGGCCAAGGCCAATTGCTATGAATATGGCATCCACATGCCCCTGGCGATCCGCTGGGGCAAACATGGAGCGGCCGGCCGCGTGGTGGATGACCTGGTGGGATTTACGGATCTTACCGCCACCATTTACGAAGTGGCCGGCGTACAGCCACCAAAACTATATCCGGTGATGGGCAACAGCCTGGTTAAAATACTCAATTCGCCCCGTTCGGGTATTGTCGAGCCAGGGCGAACAGCCGTATTCGCCGCGCGCGAACGTCACTCTTCATCCCGATTCAACTCGCTCGGTTATCCGCAACGGGCAATCCGCACACGTCAATACTTGTACATCCTCAATTTCAAGCCAGAACGCTGGCCGGCGGGTGGGCCGAGAAAATTTGCCAAGGTGGTTTACTCTTCGAACAACGAAATCCTCGAAGGCGAACTCGCAGCCTCCACCGAAGGCTATTACGACATTGACGCCTCCCCCACACTCACCTACCTGAGGAAACATCATGACGATCCCACGGTAAAGCGCTATCTTGATTTGGCGGTCCGCAAGAGACCGGCTGAAGAGCTGTACGACGTGATCCAAGATCCGGGCTGCCTGGTCAATTTGGCCGGTCGGCCGCGGTTTGCCACGATCCAAGCGGACCTGAACAAGCGTTTGATATATACCCTCAGGAATACGGGCGACCCGCGGATTGTTGGCGATGGTGATGTTTGGGAAACCTACCCTCGGATGGGAAAGCTGCGCTGGTTCCCGAAGCCCGACTGGGCCAGGCAGCATCCAGATACGGTCCCAACACAGGCCTGGTTGGATGCCCGGCGGCCAAGATCTTAACCCGCTCGCAACTGGTTCAGTTGCTTTCTTCGCAACTTCGTTGCCTCGTCGGGCCCATCGCCGAAGGTGGAATTGTCGGGCTTCCAGAGCGGCATCGAATCGAGCACCTGTTGGAGCCTGCGCCTGGCGGTTCGTGCCGCCGGATCGAGACGGGCGGGATCCAGAGGATGCTCCTCTTCCCAATCATGCGGGACATCCAGCAGCCGACCATCCAGGTACAGCTTGAAGCGGCCATCGAACGCAAATCGAACCCGGCGGAACTTAGGGACTTTCTTTTCGGGATCCTTGTCATAGTGCACGAAGACCGAAGTGCGGGGTTTCCCCTGCTTGCCCCGAAGCTGAGGCAGAAAACTACGACCGTCCAAGGGTCGGTCCGCCGGCAATTCGGCATGGCCTACCGCCGCAATCGTTGGTAAAAAGTCGCTGAAATCGATCAGATCGCAGCAAACCGAACCGGGCCGGATCGTCCCCTTCCAGTAGGCAATCAGCGGCACATGACAGCCCGCATCTACTGGAAACCCTTTGCCTCCCAGGACGATACGGTCCTCAAATCGCGACACCAGGCTACGATGCGTTCCGTTGTCCCCGGTAAAAAGTACCAGTGTATTTTCCGCAATACCCAATTCGTCGAGTTTGCGGACAATGCGGTCCACACAAAACCCCGCATAGGAAATCATGTCGCCAAAATAACGCGGGTCGCTCTTGAACTTATCAGCCCGTGGGAGGTCCTTGCTGTGTGGCGTAGGCAAAAAAGGATTATGGGTCAGCGCCATTGGATAGTAGGCAAAGAACGGTTCGTCCCGGTGTTGCTCGATAAAATCCAGAATGAACTGCGTAAAGATATCCGGGCCATAGTCCTGGCTCGTGGTGGGGCGATAGGCACCATTTTGGACAATGGCAGGATGCCAATAGCGCGAGGTCTTGCCGGGATGTTCCCAGCCCCCCGTATGCTTGACACCTGCCGGCAGGTTGTGTTTGTAAGCCCACATACAGCTTTGGTCAAATCCACACCGCTTTGGCGTGGTTCCCCGGCCATACGTACGGCTACCAGGCCCACCACCGGTGAGTTGCCACTTGCCCGCAATGCACGTTTTGTAACGCGCTTGCCGCATCACATTGCCGAAAGTGATTTCTTCCGGAATGAGCACACCAAAGGAGCGGTAATTGCGGGCATTGGAGCGGCCCGTCATGATCTTGTTTCTGGATGGCGTACAAATCGGCTGGGAGTAACAATGCGTAAAACGCATTCCCCGAGCGGCCAGTTGGTCCAGTAGTTGAGAGTTGTAGGAGGTACCGCCGCTGGAGCGCAGGCATTCATATCCCATATCGTCGGCCATAACAAGAATCACGTTGGGCCGCCTGGCCAACGTTGGACTGTTGGCTAGCGCCAAGAACGCCAGCCCAAGCGACAGCCTTTTGACCGTGAAATAAAATAACATTCGTTTCCCTCCCACCAGGGGTGGACTTGACCACCGAATCCGTCGTGGATCTCGAATTATCATTCGGCGCAACAAAAACCCCCCAGCTGCGAACCGCATCTGGGAGGAAAACCAATCACTCATTCAAGCCCCATCTATTGGCCATGATCAGACATTGCGGCGACACCCGCCTAGCAATAACGCGGCCAGCAACCCGAGCGCGAGGCTACCTGGCTCCGGCACAACCGGCAGAGACTGGATCACCGCAGCGCTGAATCGGATGTCAATGTCGGTCAGATTATCATTCGCATTCAAATCGCCAATTTCATAGACCAACTCTTGGCTGCCCGCCGAATCGTTCAAAACGTCAAATTGCAGGTCGTATTCATCATTTCCCCCATTAATGGCTGGAACATCGATTTGCCCCACACCTGGAAAATTGATCGACATGGGTGTGTTCAAAGTTTTGTTTTCCTGAAACAGCGACACCCTGTATTCTCCTACTGGAATTGTCATCCGCAGGCTGAATTTTTGCCCATCCACGACACCCCCAGCTTCGGTTGGATCGATCCTCAGCCCCACTTTGCCGGAATCCTGGATCCTAATGCTCCCTTGCCCGGACTGGGCCACTTCCGCTCCCGTATCGAGATTCCAGCGGGCGCCGAGAGAATCCAGATTTGCAGGCGTGATGGTTCCATTTGGGGGCACCTGGCCATCCACCGATGAAGTTGAAAACTTCGATCCCCACTGAATTTGGCGGCCATCGTGATAAGAAAAAGCATTCCCATCGCCAAAATCAAAATCATCTCCCAGTCCTGAGGGATCCCAGTAGGCCCACTCGTAGTTGCTGGGAATTGAATTCAAGGCCAGTCTGCGCTGTTGGTTGAGATCGACACCAAGTCCAATCGAACCGTCGCCGCCCAGGAAGTCGACAATATAGTTGCCGGAAGAATCAAATTTTTGTTGCGTAATCATAACGTTGTTGATGTTCGATGCATACGCAGACAGTGGAACTAGAACGGCCAGGCCTAAAGCACCGAAAGCCCATTTCGAAACATGAGTGTGAATCATTAGCTTGCTCTCCCAAAAAATGGCCCGAAACGAAAAAAAATGAAACGAAAAAACCCGAAAAGAAAAAGAACAGAATAAAAAGAACAGAATAAAAAGAACAAAAAACACCGTCGGCTCCGCAACCCTCAAGCTATGAGACAACGCCGCCTATTATATAAGCCCTACGAATCGAGAAGATAACATAATTCTACCCATTCCAAGAATATTTCTCGCTTATATTTTTTGAAATTACTTCTTTTGCCACCATCACGGCAACCGGCCGTTCTCCCTCAAATCATTACAGGTTCAGAAGATGCGTCGATCCGGGAGGCCGTTCCGGAGAGTCCTACTGCCAACGGTAGTTTGTTGAGCAGCCGTCATTTCGCCAGTTGTGGGTTATTCTGTCTAGCCTTGATGGGCTGTTGGCGGGCCAACTCTTGAGGAGTTCCTGCTGGGCGATGGAAACGGCAACCTCCTATCGGGATCTTGACCAGACGGAGTGCTTGACGTCACAGCCTAGTCTATCTATACCCAACAAGCGCCTCGCCCAATAGGCCGAGGTTTCCTGCCCTCTTGTAATTATCTACGCTATTAGCAAGGCTCATCCTGACCGTTGGAATACTTTAGCATGAAGAGAGCCGAATTTGGGCAGTGCGATTCTTATCGGCTTATCTGGTCGCTCCAAGACTCGATTTCACGCCGGTGGCTCCCAATACGAAGCGCATACGATTCTCCGAAAAATCCAAAAGGAATGATATGACATCCATTTTCATCCCCATGCAGGAAGAGTGTTCAACACGAACCGCCATTCTTGGGATGGTACCCCTGCTATGGGTCGCTTGTGGAGCGGTCCATGGGTGCGCCGCGGGCCACGCCAAGAGCCCGGCCGGACCGAATTTCGTATTTATTCTCAGCGACGATCAGGGTTGGAATGGCACATCTGCTTCGATGGATCCGGCATGCCCTGATGCTAAAAGTGACTATTACCTCACTCCCAATATCGAACGGTTAGCCCGAGAAGGCATGCGTTTCAGTCAAGCGTACGCCCCGGCGGCCATTTGCAGTCCTACCCGGCGCAGTTTGCAGTTCGGACAATCGCCCGTGCGGATCGGTGACCAACGTTTTGCCCGCAGCTACCCTGTCGGCACGGAACGCTTGACCATTCCACGTTTGCTCAAATCGGCGAACCCCAGATACATGGCGGCCCACTTCGGCAAGTGGGATCTGCGTACCAACCTCCTGCCCAAACACCTTGGCTACGACCAGAGCGATGGCAATACGCGCAACCAAACCGGCAATGAAGTCTCAGGTTTCTCCAAGCAAGAGAAGTGGATCCGCCACATGACGACGGACGATCCTAAGAAAATCTTCAGCCTCACCAGACGGGCCATCCATTTCATGGAACGGCGGGTGCAGGAGCAGCGGCCCTTTTACCTGCAAATTTCTCATTACGCAATCCACGCGGACCAACAGACGCGGGCCCAATCGCTAGCCAAATACCAAGCACGGAAGCGAGGCGAGGTCCATCATATTCCCGCCTATGGGGGCATGACCGAGGATCTGGATACCGGAGTGGGCCTGGTGCTCGACGCGATCGACAAGCTCAACATCGCCAGCCGGACTTACGTGATCTATACGTCGGACAACGGGGGCGTACCTTGGATTCCACCCAACAAGGCAAAACACCTGGCCAATCCCCTTACGATTGGAGATAAAAGTCGCAACTTCCCCCTGCGGAGCGGCAAATGGACCCTTTACGAAGGCGGGCTGCGAGTGCCGCTGATTGTCCGCGGACCGGGAGTACAGGCCGGATCTTTTTGTGCCGTTCCTGTCGTCGGCTGGGACTTGCTACCGACCATTGCCGATCTGGCAGGCTATCAGAAACCACTGCCTGCCGATCTCGATGGAGGAAGTATCAAAACATTGCTGACTCATGCGGGAAAAGGCGCCGTGCTGCGGGCAAATCCCGATCTGGTTTTCCATCGATACTCGCACCGGTACCCACACACGGCCATTCGCAGGGGAGATTTCAAATTAGTGAAATTCTGGCGGCGCAGCGGCAGGCAGGACGAGGTGCAGCTGTTTAATTTACACGACGACCTGGGTGAAACAAAAAATTTGGCCAAGGAATTGCCGGCGAAAACAGCAGAACTCCATCAACACATGATGGACTATCTGGCTGCCATCGACGCGGAAATCCTGAGCCAATGAACCGCTTCAGTCAACGGATCGTCTCGGTGGTTTCACCTCCGGCGCGGGTCACCAGGCGCCGCAGCACCGTCGGCTCAAGCGACTCGACAACGAAGGCTACGTGGCCGTCGCAGAATAGCGCATTGACCCCGCCCGGATGGAAGCCAAAGATCTCGTCGTTGGGGCCGCAGTTGTTGGTGGTCCAACGACAATCCTGCGGGCCACCAAAAGGCTGGGAATGATTATTGATGGGCCGGGATACCCCAAAGGCATTATCCGGTTCGGCCCAGCGCCAAAACTTGCGAGCCTCCCCATCGCCGTAATGGTAGGCCGTGGTCATGGCGACGCCTTGGATTTCCTCCTGGCGGCCCGCATCCTCGGTAAGGGCGAAAGTCGCGCTGAGACCGTCGGCGATTTCCGCCGCCCGGGTGCCTCCGGTCACCAACGCGCCATCCGTTCGCTGGCTACTGTCCTTGATGCCGGTCTGCGGATGCAAGTCGGTGTAATACGTCGGACCGTAATCGGTCATCCCATACGAACCGCTGTCCAATGGCGCCAGGCGGAATGGTGTGCTGGGGCAAAGAAACAGGCTGATCGCTTGCTGGGCCGCCAGGCGATTGCTGGCCGTATCGCGATACCCCTTGGAAAAGTCGATCCGGGCGGCCGTGTTGGCCTGTTCCACGTACGGCAAGATATAGCTGAAAAATGAGTGGGTATCGAACGTGGTGTGGGCCTTGACGCTAGGGAATGCCAGCGGATAAAAGGTTCCTTGTCCGCCCGAAGGGAATCGGCGCCGAGCGGACTGGTAGTTGTGCATGGCCACTCCCATCTGGCGGAGGTTGTTGACGCATTGCGAGCGGCGGGCCGCCTCGCGGGCCGCCTGGATGGCTGGCAGGAGCAGGGCAACCAGGATGCCGATAATGGCAATGACCACCAGTAGTTCCACCAAGGTGAATCCGTGCCGGTCTTGAACACGGACCTCGCTTCTGAAATCGGGTTGCCATGCATGGGGATGATGGATTTCCGATCCGCATGATCGTGTCATTATCTTGCACCTCCCTGGATGAAATGTAGTCCGGTGCCTGACAACCTCCGCACGCACCCAAGCAAATTGGGCCGGATTGCGGCAACAGGCAACCATAGAATCCGCCAGGGTAACACCCGGTCTGGCAATACTCGGTAAGCTCCTTCACATATATAAATTCATTCGTTCCAAATTCTTTAACTGCCAGCACGTTACCTCGGTCGGCTTCATCGGCCATTCTTGGAACTACCATGTTTTCATGAACCCAGTTTCGCGATTTGGACGTGAAGTCGCTAGCATTGTCAGCTCTCATAGCAACATGCGCGAAACTGTCAAACTGAACACGGCTCTAGCATGCCAGCCGGTAGGATTCGAGTGCTGCGTTACGACCCCTTCACGGCGCGGCGGAGATCTTGACCAATTGCACCGCATCGGCAATCACGTAGCCGTCGGTGCCCTCGTTGGAGATCACCAGATTGAACTGCTCGCCAGCCTTCAGGGAGATGCGGGTGAGTGTCCGATAGGCTTTCCCGGCCAGAGGCTTTTTTTGATTCACAACCAGTTTCGTCGCGCCCTGCGAAGTGTTGATGGTCACAGGCACTGCGGTCGCCCGGTTGGAAGCGGGGATAAAATAGAGGCGGATTTCATAAGTGCCCGTCTGCCCGACCGTGGTGGTGTAGCGGACCCGCGCTGCGCCTTTGTCATGGTTCCCGTCATGCAGGTAGGCCTGGCCGACATAGCCGCCGAAGGAACGGCTGGATTTCCAGTTGCCAATGCGCTGCCCATCGAGATCATCCAGGACAATCCCCGGCAGTGAATGGGGATCCAAGGGCGGTTTGGGCCGGGGACCTTTCCAGGCGAGAATCTGGCCATCCGCCAGCAACCGTTTTCGCAAGCGGGCATAATCAATATCCTGAATGGGAACCGCCTGGGCCAGCGCCTGGGCGGCGGCCGTTGCCGCGGACTGTCCAAGAATCATGAAGACCGGTTCCATCCGTATCGATCCGTAGGCGATATGCGAAGCCGACAGGCACACGGGCACCAGCAGATTGGTGCATTCCGCCTTTTTGGGCCGGATGGCGCGATAGGAAATCGGATAGGGAACGAATCCGCCTACCTGAACATCGCCCTCGTTCAAGACCCGGCCGTTCCGGACATACCGCTGCACGTTGTGGGAATCCATCCCGTAGGCGGCCATGCCGATCGCATCCTCCACGACCTGTTTGCCTTGGCAATGATGCTGCGTCATGACGACATCGGAGATCATGCGCCGCGCTTCACGAACATAGAGTTGATGGGGCCAGCCGTCATGATCCACGAATTCGTCCCTGGCTGGTTTGAATTTTTGAAAATGCCGGCGGACCTCCGCGGGAACCCGTGGATGGTAGGCCAGCGTCCACATCAGGCCTTGCTGGTAGGTCAGGTGCTCCTGGACAATCGCTGCGCGCGTAGCGTAGTCTGCTTCGGGATAGTCGTAGTTCATGCCGATGTTGTCGGTGGAGATGGCAAAATTGTTGTTCGTATCCGTCTTGTGGTTGGGCAGGCCGATGGGGTTCCAGGGGATCCGGTGGTCGCCCGCTTCCAGGTTGCGCAGCAGCAATTCGTATCGCTGGGGGTCGTACTGTTTCGGCTTCTGCCAGTCGCGCTGGTTTTCGGGTACATCGGTGGTACACATCCGGTAACAATAAGCCTGGATTTTCGCATCGCCAGCGCCTTCCGCGCCCGGCCCCCGCGCACCGATTCCAGGTAGCAGACCACTAGCCGGATCCCCCTTTTTGATATAAGGATCGACGCGGCGGATAAACTGATGGGCGACCGCCTGCCTGGTTTGCACCCCATTGAGCGATTCGCCATAGGTGGCATTGGCTTCGCGTCCCACGTGATAGGAAACGCCCGCGCCGGCCATCAAATCGCCTTCGTAGGTAGCGTCGATGAACATTTTTCCCTGCACCATGAGGCCGCTTTCCAGCCGCAGTGAAATAATTTGCGGGCCCCGTTTTCTGACCCCCGCGTTCAGGTCGAGCCGCTCACCGAATATCATGGGTACCTTTTCGCTGTCCAGCATCTGGCGAAACGTGCGTTCCGCCACGTGCGGCTCGAAAACCCATATTTCCGGCTGGTCGGTATCCACCATCCGGTTGCGATAACGGGCCTGAAGATCCTGCAGCGTTCCATGGCTCCAGGCCGATGGGCGGGAATAATACCTACCCAGGTTGCGATAGAAGGCCCGTGACAATCCTCCGATCACCCGTTTGTTGCCGATATCCGTGGCCCCTAATCCCCCAGAAGTAAGTCCTCCAAAGTGCTGCCCCGGCTCAATCAGTACGACCGATCGCCCCATGCGCTGCGCCTGAATGGCCGCTGTCACACCGGCTGAAGTTCCCCCGTAAACTACGATGTCCGCTTCCTGCAGCTCAGGGCCCTGCGGTTCAAGTGGGACCGTCTCGGCCAACAGGGTGGCGGCACCCAGGAAGACCGATCCCAACAAGCTAATTGTGAAGAGAATAAAAGAAATCATGATCAACAAGGTCCTTCCCAGTGGCATGGGGCAATATTCCAATGGACAGTCAACGGTTGTGAATGGTTAGCCCTCCTCCAACACTGCGGAAAGTTCCACCCACTGCTCTTCCCGCTGGCCCACTTCGGTGCTGAGTTCGGCGATTTCAGCCTGCAACCGGGTTGCCTCACCTGCCGTGGTTACCGACAGCAACTGGTCACTCAAGGCACGCTTCTGTTCGTCCAAACTGGCAATCTTGCGTTCGATCGCGCGGAGTTTTTTTTGCAAATCGCGCTGCTCTCGTCCTCCCATACGGGGCGGAGTCGCCGGCGTGGACTTGTCGTGGGCCGCATAGGTCGCATGTTCCGCCCGCAGTCCCTGCCGCAATTCTTTTTGTACCCGGTAAACATAGTCGTCGTAACTGGCCGGGTAACTGGCGACCCGGCCCCCCGAAACCTCGATCACGGCCGTGGCGACCCGGTGCATGAAGTGCCGGTCGTGGCTGGTAAATAGGACGGTACCCCGATAGCGCTCCAGGGCTGCCGCCAATGCTTCCACCGTTTCCACATCGAGGTGATTGCCCGGCTCATCCAGAACCAGCACGTTGTGCTGCTCGAGCAGCAATCCGGCCAGCACCAATCGGGCCCGTTCGCCTCCACTCAGGACGCGAATCCGTTTTTCGATCAGCGTGCCGCTAAACAGGAAGCTGCCGGCCACCGTTTTAATTTGTTGGATGGTGCTGCCAGACGCCGCCTGATACTGCAGATACTCCTCGACCGTCTGCGTTTCAGGCAACGAGCCATAGACATGCTGGGCGTAGACGCCAACCTGGCAACCGTACCCCCAACTGAGCTTGCCCGCCAGGGAGGGGAGCGAACCGCAAAGGGTTCGTAAAAAGGTTGTTTTCCCCTGCCCATTGTCCCCGACAATACCAACTCGGGTGCCATGTTCGACTTCCAGCTGAATCCCGTCGGCCACTTGCAGGTCGGGATAGCCGATGGCCAGGCCTTCGGTCCGCAGTGCGGTACCTTGGCGGGGCGAGACGTCGGGAAAGCGAAAATGGACGCTTGTCTCTTCCCCGGCCACTTCGATCAACTGCAACCGTTCCAGCTGCTTCGCCTTGCTGCGGGCCTGACTGGCCGTGTTGGCGTTGGCCCGATTTTTATTAATGAACGACTCGAGTTGCTTACGCTTGGTTGCCGTGGCGCTGTTCACACGCCGGTCATGCTCGCGCCGTTCGGCCAGATTCTCCAGGTAAGTGTCCACGTCGCCCGGGAACAGGGTCATCTGACCACGACTCAACTCCAGCGTGTGGGTACAGGTTCGATTCAGGAACGCTCGATCGTGTGAAACAATCAGGCAACCGCCGCGGAATCCCTTTAAAAAATCTTCCAGCAACAATTGGGTGCGCAAGTCCAGGAAGTTGGTCGGCTCGTCGAGGATCAGCAAGTTGGGGTCGTGCAACAACAGGGCGGCCAGTTTCACCCGGGTCTGCCAGCCGCCGGACAAATCGCTCACCGGCACATGCAGCATCGCATCGGGCAACTGGAACTGCCAGGCAATTTCGCCACAGCGCCAATCGGGCTGGCCACTATCGCGCTGGAGGAAATCCATCACTGTTTCCCCCGGTTGAAACGGATCGTGCTGCCGCAGGTAGCCCAATCTCAGCTTGCGGCCGCGGATCACTTCGCCCGCATCCAGCTCCTCATCTCCCAACAGCAGCCGGCAGAGGGTACTTTTGCCAGCCCCATTGCGGCCAATCAGCCCAATCTTTTGATCGTCGGCCAGGGCGCAGCTCGCCCCGTCGAGCAATCCCTGCTCGCCATAGCGTTTATGAGCATTTTGCAGTTGCAGAACAACAGGCATCGGGGGAAGGGGTGGGGATGTGGAATGCGGAAGGGGAAAGGGGAAAGGGGGAAGGCAAGCCGTATAAATCCAAAACTTTAAACTGGCTTCGCCTGCACTTTTTCTTACTCTCAACTCTTTTCCAGACTCTCAACCCTTCCCCGCCAGCCGGCCAGGGCTAAAACTGTGCAGCATACCACACATCCGCCGGCAAACCAGTCGCCTGCCCACAGGTAAAGGCTCCCATGATTGCCGATCTCCACATCGGCCAGCAGCACTTCTTCCTGCAGCCGGCCACTCACCTGGCATACATTCCCCCGTGCATCGATGGACGCGGACAGCCCGCCGTTGGCGGCGATGACCAGCGGGAGTCGCATTTCCACCGCCCGCAGGACACCGCAAGCCAAATGCATGTCGAGCTCGCTGGAACCCCAAAACCAGGCGTCGTTGGTCAGATTGACCAGTACGTCCGGTTTTTTTCCCTGCCGGGCCAACTGAACCACCTGATTGCGTAGGACATGGGGTAAAACCGTTTCGTAACAAATACTGGGTGCGTACACGACCCCGTCCAGTTCCAGGCCGGCTGGATGCCTGCCCGGCCGAATGCCACCAGTGAGCGGCGTCCACCGATAAAGAATCGGAAACCAATCCGCCATGGGTATGTACTCGCCAAACATCACCCGGTGCATTTTGTCGTACGTGCCGACAATGTTTCCTTGACGATCGACCAGCACCGCCGAGTTGAACGACTCATATTCGATGGCCGGCTCACCCGCCTCTCCCGGCGCCTTTTCAACCCGTCCTCCACCCGCCATCGCAACATGCCGGTCGATGCCGACCAACACGGCCGTGCCGAGTTGCCGGACCAGGGCAGCCAATTCCCGCGGCCCGGCGGATAGCACGCCCGTACCGATCAATCTTGCGAGTGGCGAGCCCGGGGGCGGCTTGAAGTCCGTGGCGACCGAAAGGAGGGGCTGCCGAAACATCGTCTCAGGCCACACAATCAGGTCAATCGGACGACTCGAATGGTGCTGGGCAATGGTTGCGGCCGTTGAAGACGCCGCAACGTTTTGTCCCACCGCAGCCCGAGCCACCCCAGCCCGGGCCACTGCCTCATGCGACAGCTGCACGTATTGTTCCATGATATGCCGCTGGCGGGCGGCGTCGCTTTTCCAGTCGGCTGGCGAATATCCCTGAATCAAGGCAATCCGCGGCCCAGCCGGGCGGGCAGCAGCGGATTCGGTTGCCATGCTCCATCGCTCCAGTCGCAAGTGACCGTAACCCAGTGCCAAAGCCAGGGCGAATCCTGCTGGCAACAAGGCCAGCAGGCTTTGCTTGCGCCAGCCGGCTCGCAGGGCGCCAGGCTGTTCCGCCGCGGGCCAGGCTTGAGTCAGGCAGGCAGCAACCAAGACGATCAGGAATGTCACCCCGTATTCCCCAGTCAGATCGGACAGCTGGATAATTGGCAGCCAGGCAATCTGGGTTTGGGCCAGACTTCCCATATAGAACCCACTCAACAGATGGGCCCGCAGCCACTCCGTCCCCGTCCAGACGACCGGCGCGACCAGCCACAACGGCCAGCGAAAGCGGTGCACACCGACCCGAGCCAGGGCCATAAACAGCGGCAAATAAGCCCCCAATACGGCTGCCAGCACGGGCCAGGCCAGATAATTGGCCGGATGGGGTAAGCGGATCCAGTGGATCGCCAACAGCCAGAACAGCCAACCCGCCAGGCCAACCCAAACGTACGGCCGCCGACCGAGTAGCTGGTTTTTCCGGACCAGCAGCAACCAGGGGATCGGGGCGATCCAAGCCAGGGGCCACCATGCCAGCGGTGGCTGTGGCAACCACATCAACCCACTGCCCGACACGGCCAGCGTCAGCGTGCTTCCGTGGAACCGGCCCAATGCCCTCAATCTGCCTGCTGGCCGCTTCTGAAAGGTTCTATTGTCAGTCATCATGCCGCCAAGCTACGAACTGCCCTCTTTTTTGGCCAGACCAGAAGGCGGGCACTTTGCGATTCGTGTCCCCCCAATCGTTCGCTATACTCGATGGAGTCTCGACTTCGTCCAAACGACTCCGGAACCAATCGAAGGGGCCATGCAGGGCAAACGGGGAACTGGCCTTCAAACCATGAACATTCCATTCCAACGGATCGTGCGGCGCACGGGGCTGGCCTTACTGACCGCAGCCAGTGGCAGCCTGATGGGATGCTGGCAGGAAATCCATTACCAACCGGACCAAACCGAGCAGGTGACCCAACAGGCGGATCCCGCTTTGGCCAGCCGGCTGTCTGAAGACTTGCCTGTTTCCCCTCAACCGGAAGAAACTTCCACCCAGCCATCCGCGGAATCAGGCCCCACGGCGAAAAGCGAGGCAAGCGAAGTACCGCCAGCTGTCTCCAGACAGTCGCCCAGAGAATCGCATACGGCTAAAGCCGCCTGGCAACTGGGAAGCCGGTGGAGCCTGGGAGCTGCCATCTACGCCAAAGGTTTGCCGGCCGAGCGTTATCAGCCGATCCTTGAACAGGCAGCTTCCGCAGCCCGAAGGTTGCACGTCGAATGGACACCCTTACCCGATGCGACACCCCAACAGGACCCCGTAGTCGCGGTTGTGGCCTTTCTTCTGGATGACCAGGGCCCCAAGCTGGCCGGAGTGTTGGAAAAACAATACGATGCGAGCCATGCGGCCTTGCTGGAACTTGCCATCCGCTCGAATCTGTTGCTGCTGGTCTATTCACCCCGCAACCTGTCTCACACGCATAGGCCGCCAGCGACGAAGGGACCCGCCAAGGAGGCACTGGGCAGGGGCCTGCTGGACCAGGAGCAATTTCAAGCATGGGTCGACCGGCTGGCCGAATTGGCGGGCCACTCCGATTTACCGGCAGCAACATGGGGTCCGCTGCTCGACGCCCTACGCAACCAGGCGCCCTACGCCGAAGTAAAACGGGCCGTGTTTAAGCTGCACCAACAGGCCGCGGCCGAGCTAACCGTGGCCGACTGAGCCTCCTGTGCGGATTTTGGCGATTGTGCCGGCAGGCAAGTCGTTCCGTCCCGGTCTCACTGCCCGGCTAGCCAACCTCATGGGTAGCGACGACCTACGTTTAAAATATCCCAGCTGTTGCCGACCTGCCCACCCTCCCTGCTTCCCCCCAGGCTCGGCAACCTCCAGGCAAGCGGAAATCGATCCTTTGATGAGGTGCACCTTTCATGTCTCAACCAGAACGCAACAAAACCTATGTCGACCCCCAGGTACAAGGGGCTCTGGCGCGACGGCTGGTCGTGCACTGGCTCTTGTTTATCCTTGCGACCTTCGTCGTGGCATTTTGCATGGAGGTTCTGGGCAATCCGATGCTCAGCGTCCGTGAACACGCATCTCGGGTGTGGCAAGTCCATGGGCTGTTTCTGCTGATCCTGATCGCCTTGCTGCCGGTGTTCATACGCGACTCCATCAAACTGAGCCACCGCTTTGCGGGGCCCATCTACCGGCTGCGGGCCACCATTCGCAGCATCGCCGAGGGCAACCCGGCACCACGGCTAAAATTTCGCAAATCCGACTACTGGCTTGATCTGGCCGAGGACTTCAACAAAATGGTCGAGCGACTCAGCAAAGGGGCCGACACCCTGGAAGAACCCCGGCCGGAAACGGCCCGCCAAGAGAACCTGGTGGATCCAGCCGCAGTAATTTAAATGCCATTCTCTGCGGTTCTCAGCGTCCTCTGCGCCTCTGCGTTAAAATTCATGAACTTGCGATATCATTTGCTAGCCACAATGGAGTAACGTTCGGAAAACAACTTGCGGCAATTGAAATTCACGGAAATTGTTTTCTTGAAGTGCGGAAGAGGGGGTAAAGGGGGCCGCATACAGCCAGGGCTACCAGGGCCAATCGCAGGCCATTCGGCTCGGGCACGCCAACCAGTGGGGCTCCGCCCAGCGCCAAATTCCGCTGCCAGGCGAGAAAATCGCTGCCCGTGTAAGTCCCCTGCTCAAAGCCGGCTTGCCATGAAAGCAAATCGGCTCGGTCGACGGCCCCGTCGCCGTTGAAATCGCCAGTTTGCGTGGCCGAAACGTTTCTCTGCCAACGTAAAAAATCAGCCCCGTCCGCAACACCATTGAGATTGTCATCGCCGTCGACCAGACGGGCGCCCAGCGTGATCCCAAAACCGGCTTCCCAGGCCCGGAGGTCGTCTCCATCGGTGTCGAGATCGCCGTCAAAATCGCCGTCACGGCCACCCGATTGGACCAGGTCGTGGGTGGGATCCAGTTCCAGCAGCAGCGAACCACGATCCCCTTCAACTTGAAATTGGCTGAAATCGAACAGAACCTGCTTGATGGGCCCCGTATTTGGGGAAGTGCCGAACAGATCGACCCAGCCACTGGTCAGGACATCGGCTCCCAGCACTCCATCAATGTCCGGATCGATATCGAGAACCAGCACCTGCACCGAGTCCCAAACCAGGTCGGTGCCCTCGTTGGTCGGTACGCGAAACGTATCGATATTGAATACGGGCGCTTCTACCGTGCCGCCAATTCCCCCGATCGGCAAAGTGCCGAACGACTGGTCGTCGGCGGCGTCAAACTGGCCGTCGCCATTGGAATCAAGT
>Ga0114931_10001427_pt1 | contig 30495 bp, 30 predicted proteins | sample 2SBtaG_FD_89579 | JGI IMG/M metagenome (GOLD analysis project Ga0114931, IMG submission 89579) | Deep subsurface microbial communities from Kolumbo volcano to uncover new lineages of life (NeLLi) - 2SBTROV14_V59a metaG | ecosystem: Environmental > Aquatic > Marine > Volcanic | place: Kolumbo... | reverse complement strand
GATTACAACGAGTTCAGGCCACATTCAGCGCTTGATAACATGACGCCTGAGGAGTATATGAAAAAGCACTTAAAAAAACCAGAAATCTCTAATTTACCCGGTACAGCTTTTGGGTGAGGGTCATATTTGCCCAAAGGCAGGATGGTCTTGGAGTTAGGAATGGGTCCCGGAGTAGATTTACTCCTGTTAAGTCAAAATTACAATGTAACCGTCTCCGATAGACCGTAAGTGTTTATAGAGCGGTTTAGAAAACAGCATCCCCGGCTGATTTAGTTAGGATAGATGCCATGGAGATGGATATCGACAGAACGTTTGATTGCATCTACTCAAATAAGGAGCGGCATCACCTTACCCCCCAAGAGCTTAAAACATCACTAGTAACGGCATAGCCTTACACTCTTTTTGGTGCGGTGCTAAAGAAGAAACTCACCATGGACTCAGGTTTGTTTATTATACTGAGGCGTCACTCAGAGAATTAATCGGGTCAGAATATGAGATTCTGGATATTCAACCTTATCCTGAGATGAATGCGGACGACTCTCTCCGCCTTCTGCTCAGAAAGAAAACCTAAATTGTCCGATAGTATGATATTTCCCTAAAGTATGTACCGGCTCAGGTCGCGGTCCTTGACGATCTCAGCGATCTTGTCCTTTACGTAGTTAGCGTCGATTACTATCTTTTCCTCATTCATATCTGGGGCGTTAAAGGATATCTCGTCGAGCATCTTCTCAAGCACTGTGTGCAGTCTCCTGGCGCCGATGTTCTCTGTAGATTCGTTTACGTTCTGCGCGGTCTCGGCTATTTCCTGTATTGCGTCCTCTGCGAATATGAGCTCTATGTTCTCCGTGTTCATGAGCTCGATATACTGTTTAATTAGAGCGTTCTTAGGCTGGGTCAGTATGCTGACGAAATCTTCCGTTGTAAGGGGCTCTAGCTCTACCCTTATCGGGAAGCGGCCCTGAAGCTCCGGTATGAGGTCAGAGGGCTTTGAGACGTGGAACGCGCCCGCGCCTATAAAGAGGATATGGTCCGTACGCACCATCCCGTGCTTTGTGTTCACGCTGCAGCCTTCGATAATCGGCAGGAGGTCCCGCTGCACCCCCTCTCTCGATACGTCGGGCCCTGCGGTGCTTTCCCGTCCCGCGACCTTATCTATCTCGTCAATAAAAATTATCCCCGACTGCTCCACCCTGTTGATCGCGAGCTTTACGACGTTATCCATGTCGATAAGCTTGTGGGCTTCTTCTTGAATCAGAATCTCCATCGCTTCAGGCACCTTGACCTTCCGCTTCTTGGTTTTCTTAGGGAACAGGTTCCCGAGCATGTCAGAGATATTGACGTCCATCTCCTCGAGCCCGCCGGGCGAGAAAACCTGAATGGGGAAATTCTTCGATGATACCTCTACGTCGACGAACCGCTCGTCTAGCTTCCCGTCTCTAAGGAGCTTTCTGAGCTTCTCCCTCGTATCACTCTGCTCAGTTTCGGTCTGAGCCTCTCCCTCCGTTCCCGTGGGAGGGTGAGCGGGCAAGGGCTTCGGTAGAAGCAAGTCAAGCATGCGCTCTTCGGCAAGCTCCTCCGCTTTCGTTCTAACCGTGACTTTCTCCTCGTCCGTTACCATCTTGATGGCTATATCGGTCAGGTCGCGTATCATGGATTCCACGTCCCTCCCGACGTACCCTACCTCGGTGAATTTCGACGCCTCGACTTTCAGGAAAGGCGCCTGCGCCAGTTTCGCGAGCCTCCTTGCTATTTCCGTCTTTCCAACCCCTGTCGGCCCTATCATCAATATGTTCTTAGGAGCAATCTCGTCCCTGAGCTCGGGGTTTACGCGCTGTCGTCTCCAGCGGTTCCTGAGCGCGATTGAAACTGCCCTCTTTGCGCTGTTCTGTCCGATTATATATCTGTCCAGCTCTGAGACTATCTCTCTGGGCGTAAAAAATGTTTCGTTACTCATCTAGTACCTCAACTGTAATATTATTGTTTGTATATATGCATATTTCAGAAGCTATCAGTAGCGATTCCTTGGCAATTTCCTGAGCGCTTAGCTCTGAGTATTTAGAGAGCGCTTTGGCTGCAGCCTGGGCGTAAGCGCCCCCTGAGCCTATGGCTATAACATTGTCATCGGGCTCGAGCACGTCACCGCTCCCTGAAATAAGAAACATGCTCTCGTTATCAGCTACCGCTAGTAGAGCTTCGAGCCTCCTGAGCACCCTGTCCGTTCTCCAGTCTTTGGCGAGCTCCACTGCCGCCCGCCTCAGGTTACCCCTGTACTCTTCAAGTTTAGCTTCGAATTTATCAAATAAGGTCATAGCGTCCGCAGTGGCGCCTGAGAATCCGACCAGTACTTTATCGCTGAATATCTTCCTTACCTTTGTAGCGGAATGCTTAATTGCAGTGTGGCCCAAAGTCACCTGGCCGTCTCCGGCCATCGCAACTCTGCCTTCTTTCTTAACGCATACTATTGTGGTTCCATGAAAGTTTTCCATATTTATGCTCTCGGGTGTGTTTTATCGTAAATCTCCATCAGTTTCTCAATCGACGTATGTGTATACCTCTGTGTGGTTGAGAGGCTCTTGTGTCCCAGCATCTCCTGAATCGCCCTTAAATCGGCGCCCCCTCCCAGGAGGTGTGTAGCAAATGTATGTCTTAAAACGTGAGGGCTTATGTTCTTGGGGATTCCCGCAATCACCGCATACTTTTTTATTATCCTGTCTACACTCCTCGTGGTCAGCCTGCCGCCCCTTGAGTTTACAAAAAGAGAGTCTCCCCGGGGTTTAAGCGCGAGCCTTCCCGGAAGGTACTTCTCAAGCGCTTGTGCTGCTATTGAGCCCATCGGCGCAATTCTTTCCTTACTTCCTTTACCTAGCACTTTTACGATCATAGCTTTTAGGTCTAGGTCCGGCATATTAATTCCCGTTAGCTCGCTCACCCTGAGACCGCTTGAATACAGTAGCTCTAGTATAGCGCTGTCCCGGGCCTGAAGCGGGGTGTCCGTACCCGGGATCTCTAGCAGTTTTACCACCTCGTCCACCGTCAGAAATACCGGTAGCCTCTTTTCCCCCTGAGGAGTGGGGACATGCTTTGCCATATTTTTTTTAAGAACCCCGTTTCTCATCAGGTACTCAAAGAACGTTCTCACAGAAGCAATTTTTCTAGAGATTGACACCTTGGAATTTCTCGTATAGAGCCAGCTTATATATGCCCTCACGGGAGTTTCGTCAAGCTCCGATATATCTTTTTGCCCTTCAGGCAATAGGTTCTTATCCCTAATAACCTTGCAGAATTCCTTTATATCCGCGGTATAGGCTTTCACTGTATGCCCTGAATAGTTTCTTTCCGAGCTGAGGTAGTTTCTGAAACCATCGATATACTCATCCATAGTTAAGTTCTAATAATATAAACACCGACGCTTATGTTTCAATGATGCATTGTCTCTGGGTTAATTATTACCGGAACTATATTTCTCCGGAGTTTCGAAGGCATACCAAATATGCGTTCCGGGAACGGGTAAAAATGGTTGTTTGAATATTTATGACGTCATACGGCAAGTAGGTAGGCCCTAACGGTTTGAGTACTCATCATTGAAAAGGCCTGAAACCTGTATCCTCTTCGCTCCGATATACCTGTTTCTGTAATAGCGTTTGTTCAGGTTGTCGATAGATACCTTTTTACGTGCCGAGGAAGCGTGTATAAACTGGTTGTCCCCCATGTATATGCCTACGTGCGAAGGGAACTTCGCGTAAGTTTGAAAAAACACAAGGTCCCCGGTGTCGAGCTGGCTTTTAGGAACCTTATATCCCGCTCTGTAATATATGTCTCTTGCGGTTCTCGGAAGCTCGACGTTGAAGCTGCTGAACACCTTCTTTACATACCCCGAGCAGTCTATGCCCGTCTTATAGGAATACCCCCCGAATTTGTAAGGAGCACCAAGGTATTTTTTTGCGACTTTGATTATATTTTGCTTTGGAGATATATCACTTCCCGGGTTATAACCGTTTTGGCTGTGTCCGTTATCGGCGTACCCGTTACTATAGCTGTGCATATACTTAGCGGCGCCGGGGATCTTAAGTGACTGCCCCACTCTGATGTTGTTACTTTTAAGCTTGTTCGCCTGCTTAATCTCTTTAACCGTAACGCCGTAACGCTTCGCTATGGCTCCGAGAGTGTCGCCTCTTTTAACCCTGTAGTCTTTTCTCAGATGGTCAGTGGCTTGGGTAGCGGTTCGTGTTTTTAACTGACCGTCCTTTCCCGGGACCTTGAGTTTCATGCCGACCCATAGCTCGTTATTGGTTAATCCGTTGGCCGCTTTCAGCTCGCTTACGCTCACTCCGTACTTGCTCGCAATACCCCCAAGGGTGTCCCCGGTCACTACAGTATAATTCGGGGCTCCCGCGGCTCGCTTAGGCGTGGCCACATAATCGTAAGGCACGGGTATAAGAAGCACATTCCCCTTGTTTATCTTGTCATTTCTAAGGGCGCTTGCCTTCTTAAGGTCTTGAACACTTACCTTGAAATGATTAGCGATCCCGCTCAGGGTGTCGCCGGCTTTTACTACATACCTCTTCTTCACGTAAGCCGCTTGTTTTTTCTCAGGCCCTTTCTTTGTTACTAACCTATTTTTAGTTTCGGTATTCTTAGCTAGGGCTACTTCTTCTCTTTCAGACTGCCCCGGTACCTTCAGCACCTGACCGATTCTAAGATTATTGCTCCTGAGGACGTTTTCACTTTTTAACTCTTTCTGGGATATGCCGAATTTAAGCGCTATCTGGCTTACCGTGTCACCTTTCCTGACAGTATATTTGCCGGTTCGTTTTTGCTTGTTCAGAGTCTTTGCATCATTTTTTTTCGCCTCATTTTGCGGACCGGCTTTAGCCGTGGCAGCCGTTTTTTCAGATCCAAGAGAGAGCTTCTGCCCGATGCTTAGATTATTCCCTTTGAGGTTGTTTTTCTTTTTTATGTCGCTTATGGATATCTTGTACCTCTTTGAAATTACATAGAGGCTGTCCCCCTTTTTCACTATGTACTCTTGTGGTGCTTCAGGGTGGGCTTGTGGAGTCTTAACAGATTGCTCGGATGATTTTGCTGTGGTCTCTTTGGTTACCGCATCAAATTTTGCGCGTATTTCAGAGCCCGGCACCTTGAGCCTCTGTCCTATCCGGAGGCTTTGGCTGTTCAGGTTATTCATACTTATTAAATCTTTAGTGCTCACGCCGAGCTTCTCTGCAATTTCGCCCGGAGTATCACCTTTCTTTATAATGTATACGCCTTGCTTTAGGTTTTTGGTGGTTGATGCGGTTTTTTGGGCCTTTTTCCCGGGTGTTGCATTTAGTGAGCCGTTCTTTTGCGTCTCTTTAGTTATTTGTTCCGGAGCTTCTGCACCCGGTACTTTGAGTACCTGTCCGATTTGGAGGCTTTTGCTGTCTAAGTTGTTAAGCTCGATAAGCTCTTTCGTCCCGACTCCGAGCCCCTCCGCAATCTTGCCTGGAAAGTCTCCCTTCCTGACTACATAGGTTGCGGGCAGTGGTTTTGTTTCACTGATTATTTCTGATTCGGTGATTTCTCCGGATCGATAACCAGAGGGTATTTTTAGTTTCTGGCCGATGCTTAAATTATCGCTCTTAAGAGAGTTAAACTCTTTAATCGATTTAGATGTAATGCCGTAGCGACCGGCTATGTGCCCGAGCGTATCACCGCCTTTGACTATATATTCCGTAGAGGGATCGTCTTTTGGTCTTACCGTAATTTCGCCGTTTATTTCAGGCCTAATCTTCTCAGAGTTCGCAGTGCTGTTTTGTATCTGTTCTTTCTCATTCGTATGTGTTGAAGAATCCTGCGATTCCCGGGAGGGTGGTATCCCGAGTAGTTGCCCAATCTGTAAGCTAGTGCTTTTTAGGCCGTTTTCGTTTTTTAAATCCTTTGTAGAAACTCCATGTCGAGCGGCGATCTCGCCAAGAGTATCTCCCGATTTTACGGTATAAACATTATTATTTCTTTTTTTAGCTTGAGTGGTTTTATTCTTGGAATTTGGAATTAATAACTTGTCGCCAACATTCAATCTATTATTTCTTAGGTCATTTTCGTCTTTTAATTCATCAACCGATACGTCGAACTTCCTTGATAGATCATACAGATTATCCCCCTTCTTTACTACATATTCTTGGAATGAATATGATATCAGAGGAAGAAAGAGCGTAATATAGAAAAGCAGTAAAAACCTATATACCATACCCAATACCTCCTACATGCAATTTAAGGACCCAGTGAATGCTCTTTTCTTCTTCCGCTCCTTTGCACCCCAAGATACTCAATATTCACGTCAGTCCGAACCGGTACTTAGTTAACTCAACTCCCGCAATAAATCTCTAGCTCCAAGACCAAACTCGTCTTCCCAGACACAGACCTGCCCATAGATATATGAACCAGTATAAATTTTCAAAGAGCTGATACAGATTCAATCAGACCAAATTTCCAGTGATTATACACCATAAGATATAATTTTGTAAGGGTATTCAAGCATATTCCTTAATCTCGGGAAGAAAACCCGGAAATAAAAACCAAATTTTATGTTTTTCAGGCAAGAGTGCGTGTCGCTATTGTTTGAGCAGTGGGGTATTATTCACAAGCCATTCATCTAAAGGCAAACCTAAAAAATGAAGAATATTCACTCTGCCGCGCTCGTCTTTTTCTCTTATTAATATTTCATGTAAGAGTGTCTGGGCAATATGCTCGATATCAATCCTGTTCATACCGCGTATGTCTATTAACTCTGAGAACCTGAGCGTTATAATACCCCTGTTGGGGTTCTTAAAGTAGGAATCTTCTGAGTGTTCTATATTAAAAGTAATATCGGATAAAGAAGACGATTCGGTTTGGCCGTCTTCTATTCCTACAATCCTGATGTAATCGAGCACAGGGATTTTATTCACCTTACATACAATCTTATGAAAATTTGGTTAGTCGATCCTGTTCGTACATATATAAAAGAACTCATCCCCAAGCTCCCAGTTCATAGTCATTATCTGAAGCTCCCCCCTGTCGCGCAGCTCTTTAAGGGCTTCGACCACCTTTATCTTGGTCTCTGTGTATTCGCGCTCAGGGTTAGCTTCTAAGAGTCTATTGGTTATTGTGTCGGTGTTGCTATTACCCTGATCCCACCCTTTACAAAGGATCATAAGTATTTCGGAATGCAGGTCGCTCATATTTGTCTCCGTCCGCTGTGCTTTCTATCTTGCCACGAAATCTTAAACGAAATATAGTGTATTATAAAATAAAGTTCAATAAGTGCTGAATATGGAGCGTACAGGCTCAGTTTTATTATTCATGATACGACCTTATGAAAGTTCTCCTTTATACTCATGAGTTTCCTCCGTTCCTGGGGGGTCTGGCGACAACCAGCTACAAGCTTGCCAAAGGGTTTTCGGAATCAGGGCTCGATGCCCGGGTGCTTGCCCCGGGTTATGGAGCGGGCGATAAGGATATAGACTCTTCTCTATCAAGCTCAGTGTACAGAATTCCTTCGCTCGGGAGTAGGTGGATAAAATTTGTCCCGTTCCTTGGGACGGTACTGGGGTTGTTCTACTTAACGGTGACAGTTATTAGAGAAAAACCAGACGCTGTTCTATTTATAACGGAGGAGGCGGAGACGGTAGGTGGTCTTATGCCATGGTTTCCCTTCAAGCCCGTCGTGCGCGTTGCGGGCTCCGGGATCACTACAGCGTTCTATGGATCTAAGATCGGTAAAAAGATTATGCGCTATCCGATGAAGAGACTCTACCTGCGCTCTAAGCTCATTATCGCCGTAAGTCAGAACACCAAAGAGCTTATAGAAAGTATAGGGATTAGCTCTCAGAAGATAAGAGTGATATATAACGGTGTTGAGGAAAGTATGTTGTCAAAAGCTCCCGACAAAGACCGGATATTCCGCTTAAGAGAGCGCTTAGGGATAGCGGGTTCTGACAAAGTGCTGATCACTGTGGCCAGGGTCTTGCCCAGAAAGGGCCAGGATACGGTAATAAAAGCTCTCCCCCGGATCGTACGGGAATTTCCGGATCTAAAATATCTGATTGTAGGTGAGGGCAGATATCTGGATAAATTCAAGGAGCTCGCCCATGAGAACGGTGTGGGAGGGCACGTTGTATTCACCGGCGGAGTGGAGCACGGGGACATCCTGGACTATTATGATCTTGCCGATGCGTTCATTATGCCCAACAGGTATTGGAACAATAAGATAGAGGGCCTTCCCAACGCCCTGATCGAAGCGAGCGCGAGGTCAAAACCCCTTATCGCCGGAGACCACGGAGGTTCCAGAGAAGCTGTGGATCAAGATGTCACGGGGCTTCTTGTTGATCCGGAAAACGTGGATGACACGGCACGGGCCGTACTGGCCATACTCGGGGATGAAAAGAAAGCCGCATCCATGGGGGAAAAGGGCCGGGAGAAAGTGCTCCGATCCCATACCCAGGGGGCTATGATAGAAAACTACACACAAGCTCTTTACGACGCAATGACAAGAGACGAGAGTACTTAGTCCAAGAGGCGCGCTCTATGAGTGATAAGAAAAGCTCACACAAAAAACTTTTTTTAAACGCCTCATGGCTTTTCGGAGGTAAAACGGCCTCGGGGATATTTAACGCGCTTCTGGTTATAGTACTTGCCAGGGTACTCGGGGTTACGGACTACGGTCTCCTCGTCCTCGTTATCTCTTACATAGATATACTCAACCAGTTCTTTGATCTCCGTGTATGGGAAACCGCCACCAAGTACATCGGCACGTACTGGGAAAACGGCGAGCTCGATAAGACCCGCTCCATGATCAAGCTATCCTATCTTCTCGACGTCTCAAGCGGCGTCCTGGCGTTCATAATTGCCATAGTGACCGCAAAGCTTATAAGCGTTTATATCCTGAAGTCCCCCGAAGCCTACGTATATATTTGGATCTATTCCCTCAGTCTCTTTATAAGTACCGCGAACTCGACATCTAACGCTATCCTGAGAGTATTTGACAAATTCAAGACAATTGCCTTCATAACATCTATCCAGAACCTCATCAAGCTCATACTCGTCGCGGCGGTTCTTTTCAGAGGGTACGGTATTAAAGCAGTGTTAATCGTATTTGTCGTTATAAGCTTTATAGGGTTTTTTATAAGAATCTGGGCAGTTATGAAGATACTGAATGAAAAAGGTCTAGGGGGTTTCTGGAATTCCAGTATAAGGCTAATAAGTGACCAGTGGAGGGGTATTGCATGGTTCCTGGGCAATACGAGCTTTATGGCTACCATTAGAATAGGAAACGACAGGCTCATTGGATCTATGGTGCTCGGATATTTCGCGGGTAAAGAAGCGGTCGGGTTTTATGACGTGGCTAGCTCGGTCGCGAAATTTATTAAACGCATCGTAGACCCACTGAACGAGACTATTTACCCCGAGCTCGTAAAGATATCTTCAAATAACAGCGTAAGTGAGATACGTAGCATCGTCAGTTATTCGACCAGGAACTTGATGAAGATTATTATCCCGGTGTCTGTGCTCGCCATAATATTCGCGGACGTGGTTGTGGGGCTTCTTTTCGGCGAGCAGTACCTGCCCGCTTCGAACGCGCTTCGTATCATAGCCGCGGCGGCCGTACTGGCAAGGGTAACGTTCTGGATTAATTCCGTACTCCTTGCTCTCGGCAGACCGGGGCTCAGAACGGCGCTCGGTCTGGCAACGACATTCATTTATCTTCTGCTTCTTTTCCTACTCGTACCTTCTTACTCCTACATCGGAGCGGCAATTGCGCTTCTGGGGTTCTCAGTCTTCAAATCCCTCCTTGCCTATTACTTGTATCAGGAATCTCTTAAGACAATGGAGCGCCAGAGAGCTTGATATAGATTAGTAGTTAGCTGCCATACGAGCCTACGAGCCGGGATCCCATCCTTTGCCTTTTTTACCTCCCCCTTAGAAAAGGGGTGTTTGTCTTATTTCACTCTTTTCTACGAAGAACGCATTAGGACGTTAGGACAGCTCTCCCGGGTGCAGGGCCCGGGGCATCTTCGACTATCGGCCATTCCAACTAAAACCGCGCTTAAAAGCGGGGGAGCAGTACATTTTTGAATTACATATACGATTATCCTATACCGTATCTTCTTTACTCGGAGAGTAAACTCCTTCTTGAAATCACAAATGAAACATATAAGTTTTTATTATTCATCAAGTAGGGAAATATGCTTATATCGGAGTCAAAGAAGTTTCTTTTTGTTCACATACAAAAAACTGCGGGCAGAAGTTTCGAAGCGGTTTTGAAAGACAATATACCCGACCTCAAAAGCCTGCCCGGAACGCATGACCACGCGGCCTGGGTAAAAGAGGAGTTAGGCGACAAGTGGGATACGTACTATAAAGTGGCGTTTGTCAGAAACCCCTGGGACAGGCTTGTCTCCTGGTATACGATGATTATAGAAAAAGGAAATACTACCTGGTACAAGCGTATGACGGGTCTCGGGAAATACAACAAGATAAGGCAATACGTGCTCGACAATACGAACTCCTTTGAAGAGTTTATCTATAAATGTGTGGACACTATCGACGACACGGACGGTAAAAAGAGCTTTTGGTATAACCAGCTCGACTACGTAAGCGACCATAATGGCAAAGTTATGGTTGATTATATAGGCCGCTTTGAAAATTTAGTCGAAGACGCCGGCACTGTTTTTAGAAATCTCGGTATCGAGGGCTCTTCACTCCCCCATAAAAACAGCTCGAGCCACAGAAATTACCGCTCATATTACAACGACCACACAAAAGATCTTGTCGCCCAGCGTTACGCAAGAGATATTGAGTATTTCGGCTATGAGTTCTAAGGGGCTTGCATTATCTCAGTTAAACTAATCTACACTAATACACCATGAACCCTATATCAGCCCTCACAGTCGCGTATAGAGCTATCGCGTCCAATAAAATCAGGTCGGTACTGACAACGCTTGGAATAATAATAGGCGTTGCCACGGTTATTGCGCTCGTTGCGCTCACATCGGGCGCAAAGCAAATGATAGAAGAGCAGCTCACAGGGCTTGGCAGTAAGTCCCTCAGCATCAAGAGTGGTAAAAGGGGCATCGGGGCTCAGGACAACGCGCCTGTACTAACAGTGGGGGATGCGGAAGCAATAGGAGGGCTTGACGTTATAGAGCGTATAACGCCTCTATTAAACACCAGCAAGCTTGCGGTTGTGGATAATAAGAACTGGTATACGGTCGTTCTCGGCACTTCTCCTGACTACATATACATAAACGACTGGTTCCCCGAGCACGGCAGCTTTTTTAATGATCTGGACGTCTCGAATGTGGAAAGGGTATGTGTGCTCGGTAAAACGGTTGCCAAGAACCTGTTCGGTTACCAGGACCCGATTGGGCGGAATGTGAGGATCGGGAACAGCTCTTTTGAAGTTATAGGTATAATGAGCCCCCTCGGTCAGACTTCGAGCGGAAAAGACCAGGACGATATAATCCTGATCCCCTTTAAAACTTTTCAGAAGAGCATAGAGGGAGTCGCAAATATAAAAACTATTGCAGCTTCGGTGGAAGACCAGAGGTATCTCCCACTCGCAGAGGCTCAGATACTCGAGCTTCTCCTCGAGCGCCACAAAGTGGGCCCGGACGAAGACAACCCTTTTTATGTAAGAACCCAGACTACGGTCATTGAGAGGATCGTCACTATCTCACGTATTATGACAATACTTCTTGGCAGTATAGCTTCCATCTCCCTCGTAGTAGGCGGGATAGGGATCATGAATATAATGCTCGTATCGGTAGGGGAGCGTACGAGAGAGATCGGCATAAGGATCGCAGTCGGCGCCAAGGAGAAAGACATTCTGGTGCAGTTCCTAATAGAGGCTATTCTAATATCGCTGGTGGGCGGGTTTATAGGAATTTTCTTAGGAATAGGGGGCTCTCAGATAGCCTCATACTTTACCGGCTGGCCGAGTGTTATCTCCATAAATATGGTATTTATATCCTTTGGATTCGCCGCGTTGATAGGGGTATTCTTCGGTATATACCCGGCGAGAAAAGCCTCCAAGCTCGACCCGATAGAAGCGCTAAGATACGAATAGAGGAGTGAATTTCCGGCGTAGGCGTATATGAATAAGTTTCTCACGAATACCCTATTAATTATTATCTCTATATTTATTGCGCTTCTGATAGCTGAAGGGGCCGCCAGGCTCGTTTATGACCCTATCGATTTCCTAAAACCGGTGACACTAAGAGACCAAGTGCTTAGGTATAGGATCGAGCCGGGCTCGGGCGCCCATGACAGCTGGGGTTTCAGGAATAAGAGTGTGCCTGAAAGAGCGGATATTGTCGCAATAGGTGATTCACAAACCTATGGAATAAGCGCTCCGGCGCGTGACTCCTGGCCCTCTCAGCTACAGGATATAAGCGGCAGATCCGTCTATAACCTGTCGCTTCCGGGTTACAGTCCTGCCGAGTACCTCTTGTTAATGAAAGATAAAGCACTTAAATTAAACCCCGATCTGGTGATAGCGGGCTTTTACCTGGGGAATGATCTAAAGGGCTCATTCAAAGCCGTATACTCGGTCCCGGTGTGGGAAGGTATGAGGAATCGGGATATCAACTATACTCCCCCTGACGACGCGCCAATAGTTAGGAAAGGCGATTCCTTTAGTTTCGGGAATTGGCTTTCTGCAAACAGCGTGCTCTACAGGCTCCTTAGCTCCTCATTTATCGGAGACAGCATGAGACTGCGAAGAAGAATGTCGAAGGGCGAAGAGGTAGTAATGCTAAGTGACAAAGAGCATGGAATACATACCGGTTTCACTCCTGACAGGAGACTCGAGGGTTTAGACGTTAACGATCCTCAGGTTACAGAAGGGCTCAGACTTTCTCTTGAGTTCTTTAATCGAATGAATGTTCTAGCAAGTGAGAACGGGGTAGCATTTTTAGTCGTCATAATTCCAACGAAGGAGAGTGTGTACGCAGGTTTGATCGAGGGGAACGAAGCGCTCCCGGCAAGCGAAAAAATAGACCGTCTTATATCGAGCGAGCGTAAGGTTAACGAGATTGTAAAGCAATACTTCAGTGAGCGTGGAATAGAATACATCGATGTGCTTCCCGCGCTTCGGGAGGGCGCTTATAAAGAGCAGATCTATCCGGCTAATTTCGGCGGACACACGAATAAAAACGGCTACCGCATAATAGCCGAGACTATTAACGCGGGGCTAAAACAACCCACAGGGGATTAAACGGCATAAATTATTACCCCCCCCCCAGAATTAAGCTTATTTACATAAGCGCTTTCCAATTTTATAATTCTCACTCCTTATGACAAGAATAAAGATATGCGGAATTACGAACGTTCAGGACGCCCTACTTGCTTCTGATCTGGGCTCGGACGCCCTGGGGTTCATATTCTACCCAGGGAGCAAGAGATACATCGAGCCCGGGATAGCGAGTGAAATTATATCCTCACTCCCGCCTTTCATTACAACTGTAGGCGTGTTCGTAAACCAGAGCCTGGAAGAGATTCGGACTGTAAGGGATAGGACGGGTATCGACTTAGTCCAGCTCCATGGGGACGAGACGCCCGATTTCTGTTCCGGGTTACCTTTCAAGGCAGTAAAAGCACTCAGAGTTAAAGAGCGCTCAGACATAGCCCTGGTTGAACTTTATCCCATGCAAGCTATCCTCTTTGATAAGTATTCCGACGACGCATACGGGGGCACGGGAGAGATCTTCCCCTGGGACTGGCTAAAGGATTTGAAGACAAGTAAAAGCATTATTCTTTCCGGTGGTCTAACTCCTGGTAACGTAAAGGGCGTGATAAATCGGGTGAAACCCTATGCAGTCGATATTAGCTCCGGGGTGGAAGATTCTCCGGGTAAAAAGAATGCTGAAAAAATGAGAAAATTCATAGAGGCGGTGAGACCTGGGAACTAAAACCAAATATCCTGACGAGCTCGGTCATTACGGAATGTTCGGGGGCCGGTACGTCTCTGAAACTCTCATGCCCGCGATACTTCAGTTAAACGAGGCGTATGCGGAAATAAAAGACGACCCCAAATTTCAAGAAGAGGTCGAATACTATCTAGGGCAATACGTGGGAAGGCCCACACCTCTTTACTTTGCACAGAGAATGACCGAAGATCTGGGCGGCGCAAAGATTTACCTCAAGCGGGAAGACCTCGCACACACAGGTGCGCACAAAATAAATAACACTATCGGCCAGGCGCTCCTGGCCGCCCGTATGGGTAAAAAGAGGATTATTGCGGAAACCGGAGCGGGGCAGCACGGAGTTGCGACTGCCACAGTTGCAGCGCTCCTCGGCATGGAGTGCGAGATATTCATGGGTCAGGAAGACACCGTGCGCCAAGCACTCAACGTACTCCGTATGAAGCTCTTGGGTGCAAAGGTAAGAGAAGTCACACAGGGCACAAAGACTTTAAAAGATGCGATGAACGAGGCTATGAGGGACTGGATTACTAATGTCAGGGATACATTTTATATAATCGGAAGCGTAGCGGGCCCGCACCCTTATCCGATGATGGTCAGAGATTTTCAGTCCGTAATCGGCAAAGAGGCCAGACAGCAGATACTGGAGCAAGAAGGCCGCCTGCCGGACCTGCTCGTTGCCTGCGTGGGCGGAGGTTCAAACGCCATGGGGCTTTTCTATCCGTTTCTCGGGGACGAGTGCGTAAAAATGGCGGGCGTGGAAGCAGCGGGTGAGGGTATAGAGACCGGCCATCACTCAGCCAGCATAACTGAGGGCAGGGTAGGTGTTTTACACGGGACCAAGACTTATCTCCTCCAAGACGATAACGGTCAGGTCAAGGGCGCGCACTCTATAGCCCCTGGGCTCGATTATCCCGGAGTCGGACCCGAGCACTCGCACTTAAATGATTCGGGAAGGGTTTTGTACATGAATGTTACAGACGGTGAGGCACTTCAGGGGTTCTCTTACCTCTCGAAAGTCGAGGGGATAATCCCGGCTCTGGAATCTGCGCACGCAGTCGCATATGCCATGAAGGCCGCCCCTCAGATGCCCGGAGATTCGGTACTTATAATCTGCCTCTCCGGAAGAGGGGATAAAGACTTAAATTCTGTAGCACATATGCTGGAGCCGGATCAAGAGCAGCAATAAGACTCTATAGTAGGAGTGGTTGGGGAATCCATATTGAGTTATAGCTTGTCGAACACGCATGCGAATTACCGGGCTTTGAGTGTCTTGACATTGGTTTTGGAGGTGTTAGAGTTTGGTCGAAATACAGAGGATTTCAAGGGGATGTACATAATAATCATAACAGCTGAATTTTCCGCAATCACCACTGGCTACGTATAGTTCTCAGGTTTGGTGCTGATGAAACTTTTCCTAAATCACTTGGTCTAAATCACCCATTTAAAATCATGAACAGAATAGAGAAAAAGTTCGGCGAGCTTACTGGTAAAGGGAGGACCGCATTAGTAACCTATATTACTGCGGGCGATCCCTCAATCGATATGACTTCTGATATAGTGCTAAAGCTCGAGGAGAGCGGGGCTGATATGATTGAGCTTGGAATACCGTTCTCTGACCCGATGGCGGACGGTCCGGTAATTCAGCTTGCTTCGGAAAGGGCTCTAAGAAGCGGCACTACACTCCGCGGCGTGCTGGACGCGGTCAGATCCATAAGGGAGCATTCCGATATACCGATTATACTCTTCGGATACTATAACCCGTTTTTATCCTACGGCCTGGAAAAGTTTTCTTCCGATGCCGCTCAAGCCGGCGTAGACGGCGTGCTGGTTGTGGACCTACCGCCCGAGGAAGCCCCGGAATTTAAAGTTCATACAGACAACGCGGGTCTTAATCTTATATTCCTCTTGGCTCCCACGAGCACTCATGAGCGTATAAACCTTGTGTCCGAGCACGCAAGCGGTTTTGTTTACCTCGTTTCGGTTACCGGAGTCACGGGCGTAAGAACGCATGTGGACGATTCGCTCGATTCGCTCTGCAGCGAGATAAAAAAGACTGCCCGTCTCCCCGTAGGGGTGGGTTTTGGCGTATCCTCACCGGAGCAAGTGGAGAACCTATCGGTTTTCGCCGACGCGGTTATAGTGGGGAGCGCGATTGTGCGGATAATTGAAAAGCACGGCCAGGACAAAGAATTGTTATTAGAGCGGTTATCTGAATTTGTAGGATCTTTAAGCGCGCTGTGCGGAGGCACACCCAGGGCGGCGCTGTCAGAGGCGTAGATAAATGCACAAAGAGCTAAGAAGATATCTGTTTATAGGAGAGTTCGATTCTCTGCTGCTGGGTCTTTTTTCAAAAAGGGGTGAGGTCATATGGGTTAGCTCCCTTGAAGAAGCCCTCAACCAGACCGGAAATTTCACACTAATAATGATCGAGCACAACTCTTTTTCAACGGAAATCTCAGATGAGCTCGGGATTCATTACCCTCTGACCCCCTTATTGTCAGTAATGGCGCAGAGCATGAAGAGCCGCCAGGGTCTGTCAGGTACGTCTCCTTTGATAAAATACTCTCAGAAGAAATCTCGCGAGAGGAAAGACTGGCAAGGACAGAGCTCCGTGTGGAAGCGTTAAGAGCAGTGCATGCGAATGCCAAGAAAATGCTCATTCTGCTTCATGACTACCCCGATCCCGACTCCATCGCGAGCGCTCTTGCGCTCAGAACCCTGCTTAAGAGAAACAAGCAGACGGCGATAATAGGCCATTTGGGAGAAAAAATTTCACGGCCGGAAAACGTTGCGATGATTGAGCTCCTGGATATCGACCTACAGGCGCTCACATACTCCAAGCTAAAAGCGTATGATTCAATTGCGCTTGTCGATGTACAGCCTACGTTCTTCGGCGATAAGCTGCCCCATGTGGACACGGTAATAGATCACCATCCGATGGTTGGCTCATACGATACGAAATTCAAAGAGGTCAGTGCTGAGGAAGGCGCCACGTCCACCATCCTGACTAAGTACCTGAGGTCCTCTCAGATGGTAATCTCTGAAAGGCTGGCAACCGCGCTTCTATACGGTATCAAGACAGATACAATTACTCTTAACAGAGACGCTAATCCTGATGATGTCGCCGCTTTTACTTTCCTGTACCACGATGCTAACCTGCCGCTTCTCAGGCGTATTGAGCGGGCAGAGGTGCCTCCGGAGGAAATTAAGTCATTCGGACAGGCGCTCGCAGACCACTGGATTAACGAGTGTATCTTCTTTGTCAACATGGGAAGGGTGGACAGGGAATACTTGATACCCAAGATGGCGGATTTCGGCATACAGGTTAAGGGTGTTGAGTGGTCTGTCGCTTTCGGTATTTTGTCCAATTCCCATCTTGTTATATCTGTAAGGAACGTTGGCTATGTCAAGAGCGCGGGGCGACTGGTAAGGGATTTATTCCGGGAAATTGGCAGCGCCGGCGGACACCGCTCGGCTGCAAAGGCGGTCATTTCTCTCAGCAAAGTAAGAAAAACAATTGGAAAAGGGTCTCAGGATAAAATTAAAAAGTGGGTCACAGAAGTCTTTACAAAAGCTGTTACCGAGAAACCTGAAGAAGACAACGATTAAGCTTAAGCAATTAGGAAGAGCTCCATTTGTTCCCACAGTAATTTATCTCTTTATAAACCACCTTAAGTTGTGTAAACCAGACTGAGATAATATAATCAAGACATTATGAGAATTATTTTCATGGGTACGCCCGAGTTTGCCGTTCCTTCGTTTAAAGCTCTTATCGAATCCGAAGAAGAAGTCGTGGCGCTCGTATCTCAGCCCGACAGGCCCAGGGGCAGGGGGCGTAAGCTTACGACGACTCCGACAAAACTTGCTGCGGAAGACCACCATATCCCTGTGCTCCAACCCGATAAGATCAGAAACGATATTTTTCTGAAGGAAATCAGCGACTTAGAGCCTGACCTCATGGTTGTCGCCGCATACGGCAAGATACTGCCCCAAACGCTACTGGAGCTGCCGCCGCACGGCTGTATTAACGTACACGCCTCACTACTCCCCTGGTACAGGGGGGCAGCGCCCATAAACTGGGCTATTGTCAGGGGTGAGAAAGTGACTGGAGTTACGATTATGCAGATGGATGAGGGTATGGATAGGGGCGACGTGCTTCTTAAAAAAGAGACGCCGATTTCTGAAGACGACACAGGGGAGACCCTAGCCAAAAGGCTGTCGGTTATGGGCGCTGAGCTTTTAATTGAAACTATAAAACGCTTAAAAGAAGGTTCCCTTGTGGCTCGGAAACAAGATGAATCCAACGCAAGCTACGCTCCCATGCTAAAGAAAGAGGACGGACTCATCGACTGGAATAGACCTTCGTTTGAGATAAGGAACCTGATCCGGGGCATGCTCCCCTGGCCCGGGGCTTTTACGCATCTGGGGGACAAAATGCTAAAGATTTATTCCGCAAAGAGCGCTCAGTCCAGGGGGAAGCCGGGAGAAGTGTTAAGTTCTGAAAAAGGTGCCCTCGAAGTCGCCTGCGGACAGGGCTCGCTCGTAATTTCAGAGCTTCAAACTGAAGGTGGTAAAAGGTTAGATACAAAGTCGTTTCTGTCAGGCAGAAAGATAGAGCCGGGTACAGTGCTCGTCTAGACCCCGCATTCTGTTATTAATTGACTCTCCCGCACGTCTCCCCGATTTCCGCAAGATGGGTTTTTACCTGCTCAAGTGTTGTCACCTGAATCTCCTCACTCCCGCACGCTCTTAGAAGCAAGCTCCTGCCCTCTTCCATATCCCCGGTTTTTATATACAGCGCTCCGAGTGTGTCCAGAGCGTACGGCGGTATTGTCCGGGCGCCTTTCGTTGCGCCGAGCATATACAGGAGCGCATCCTCATAATCCTCTCTGGTCTCTAAACTAAGTGATGCCAGGTTGTTTGCGGCCTCTAGGTTCCTCTCGTCTTTTGAAAGTGCTTTCTTGTAATATTTCTCGGCGTTAGTGTATTCTCCGAGCTTATAGTACACATTTGCGGTATTCACAAGGGGAGTCGCGAGGCTCGGGTCGCTCTCAATTGCCCTTGAATACTCTCTCAGCGCAAGCTTGTGCTTGCCCTCCCTCTCGTATATCACCCCGAGGTTATTGTGCTCCTCGGCATTAAGCGGGTCTTCCATTGAGAGAGATCCCCTAATGGCAGCGCATCCCGGGAACGCCAAAGCCGTAATTATTAAAAGAGAGAGGGTTAAGCCCTTTGACGTACTCATTTTTTGATTACCAGCATGAGACGGTTCATTCTCTCCCACTCCGAATCGAGCTTTGAAGACTCGATTTCCCGGCCCCCTTCAAAGCCCGTGTGCAGGACAAACGTATCCCTTGAGCTCGAGTATCCGTATACCACATAGTAGTGCGGCACGTTTACCCGCCACTTCCCCCTGTCAACAAGGAGTATGACGGGCGTACCTTGATTTATCAGAGTCTTCAGCCTCTCGATGCTTCCGTTTTCCGTTCTTGACCGAAACCCCTCATCCCGCGCGAAATTCTCCATATCCGAGATAAGCGCCCCTTTCAGCGCCGGCGTATACACTTCCCCTGCCACCCGGTCCTGGCCGAGCGCGCTTCCGTAATGGGCCATCACCGATGCCATCGCTGCCGGGCCGCAAAAATCGTCTTTTTGTTTAATGAACGGCACGTTCTCAATTATGGTTACTGCATCTCTGGGCGCATTACTATCAACTACACTTTCTTTTTGCGCACAGCCCGCACCGCAAAACAGACAGAGGGCCGAAACGAACAATATTTGGGAGTTTCTTAACATTTATACGGTAGAATACTGTATGCCCTGGCCCTAGACTCTTTTCCAGAGATACACAATTAGAAGTACGAGGGCGACTATAACTAATATCGCGATCACTATTCCGACTCCACTGTCCCCTCCTGCGGGTATTCGATTGGCAAGGGAAGCTATCTGATGCACCTGGTCGTCGGTCATGGTATCGAGCTTCTTTGAAACTTCCTCTGCGGTCAACCCATGATTTTTGAGCCTTTCTGCAACTATTTTGTTCTCGAGCGCGCGTCTCACTTTTATTTCGTTTATTTCCCTGAGAGTAGACGCGTTTTCCTCAGCGTTTATCATTTGTGAATCGACCATAGCGGCCTTGGCGGTGCTGTGAATGAGTGTTACGGGCACAAAGGTGAGTAGGATCAGGAAAATAATCAAAAGATTAAATTTCCTTACAGTTAAATGCTCCATATCCGTCCTCCTCTCTAAGGTCTTTATTTAGTCCTAGGATATATTAAAACCGATAATTCGGCTTAAACAAAGCTGTTTTTCCACTCGATCAAACTTTTATGCCGAGCTCCGGAAGAATGCTCCCGCATAGGGCTTTTGCCAAAAATAGACCCTATGGTAGTATATCAAAACTTATGTTGCAGGTGCTAACAGGCTCGCAAAAGGGCAGGAAGCTCAAGGTCCCGAAAGGACGCAAGGTCAGGCCCCCGACAAGCCGGGTAAAGAAATCGATTTTTGACAGACTGGGTGATATTAGCGGCCTCAGAGTGCTCGATATCTTTGCAGGCTCCGGAAGTCTCGGGATAGAATCGCTCAGCAGAGGAACCGGGCATGTGACTTTTATTGAAAAAGACCCCTCCGCTTTCAAGATGCTGACTGAAAACCTTACGGTGTGCGGGTTCCTCGCCAGCGCCTCTACCATATGCGCGGACTACGAAGACGCCCTAAAGAGACTCAAAAGGCGCAGTGACGGATACGACCTCATTTTTGTCGATCCCCCTTATGAGCTTTATAAGACCAAAGAAGTTAGTGACTTCGTTTTGAGCGCAGGAGAGCTCCTCCCCGAATTCGGCGTTCTTGTAATAGAGCATGACCATAAGATTGAAGACGCCCCGGCGGGTTTCAGCAGATTTACGAAGCCCTTCGGCGGAACCCATGTAAGTTATTTTACAAAAGAGGTGCCCAGTGAGTAAAGTCGCCGTATACCCCGGATCCTTCGATCCTTTTACCAGGGGCCACATGAATATAATAGACCGGGGCATAAAGGTATTCGATAAAGTTATTGTTGCGGTTGCTCATAATAGATCCAAAAACACTATTTTTACGCTCGAAGAGAGGGTGGAGATTCTAAAAACATTGTTCGAGGGGCGGAGTGACGTCGAGGTTGACTGCTTTGAGGGTCTCCTCGTTGATTACGTTGTCAAACGCCGTACCAATGTCGTGCTCCGCGGCATGAGAACAGTGTCCGATTTCGAATACGAGCTGCAAATGGCGCTAGCCAATAAAACGCTTAACGACGGGGTTGAAACAGTCTTTATGGTTACGGACAGCGAATTCTCTCACATCAGCTCATCAGTGATTAAAGAGATCGTTTCGCTAAACGGATCGGCGTCTCACATGGTCCCGGACATTGTTGAGAATAAACTCAGAGATAAACTGTTAAATACCTAGGAGGGGGCTCCAACACATGAAATTGTCAAGACGCGCCAAGCGGCTTAAACCTTCCACTACACTCACGATTACCGCTAAAGCCAAGGAGCTGAAATCGCAGGGTGTTGACGTTATAGGGTTCGGAGCGGGGGAGCCCGATTTCGACAGCCCTGATCACGTCAAGGAAGAAGCTATTAGAGCCATACAGAAGGGGTTTACGAAATACACCCCGGTAGGCGGCATAGACGAGCTCAAGGACTCCATTATCGGAAGACTAAGAGAAGACCACGGTCTTGAATACGAAAGATCCGAGATAATAGTTTCCAGCGGCGCCAAGCACTCTCTATATAACCTTACTCAGGTGCTTATCGACTCAGGGGACGAGGTTATAGTGCCTGCCCCCTACTGGGTATCTTATCCCGAGCAGGTCACCCTTGCCGAAGGTACCCCCGTTATACTCGAGACCAGTGAGGAAAACGGCTTTAAGATCGACCCGGAGGAGCTTAAAAAACATATAAGCTCGAGCACGAAAGCGCTCATTCTGAACTATCCCTCAAATCCCACGGGGGCAACGTACAATGAAGACGAGCTCCGAGCAATAGTCGAAGTCGCAATGGACGCGGGCATCATAATCATATCAGACGAGATTTACGAGAAGATCCTATATAACAGACTCAAGCATACTCCTGTAGCTGCGCTCGGAGAAGACATAAAGAAGGCGACGATACTCGTAAACGGAGTCTCAAAAACATACTCGATGACAGGCTGGAGGATCGGCTACGCGGCAGGAGACAAAGAAGTGATAAGCGCAATGTCCAAGCTCCAGGGGCAGTCCACCTCGAACCCCGCTTCAATATCCCAGTGGGCGGCCATAGCAGCCCTCAGCGGCCCGCATGATGAAATCCTCAGGCGCACCGGGGAGTTTGAGGAGAGGAAAAACTACATAGTTGAGAGACTAAACGGAATCCCCGGGATAAACTGTTTCAGCCCCCAGGGCGCTTTTTACGTATTCCCCAACGTGTCGGGCTTCTACGGTAAGGAATATGACGGAAAGGTGGTTAAGGACTCTCTTGATTTTACACAATACATTCTTGTTAAAGCCAAAGTGGCTGTAGTGCCGGGAGTGGCTTTTGGTTCTGACGACCACGTTCGTATCTCCTATGCGACCTCAATGGAGGATATAGTAAAGGGTATGGACAGGATGGAAGAGGCTTTAGGTCGTCTCTAGTGGCTGCGCTGGTTCAAATAAGCCACATGCCGATAACATTTGTAGAATATTATTTTTCCATAATCTCAATTGAATTTTGGTTATAAGGTCATACATTGAAATACAGCTTCCAACAATTCGCTGAATCTGAAATAGAAACAATTATCAGGTTTTCAATACCCCTGGTTTTAATCCTACAGCTATATCTTTGTGGATTTGCATTCTCTTACGAGTCGGAGGGTAATCTTGCATTCAGGGGCTCCTCTGTCGGCACTTCTGACGTATCTTCGTTTTATATTGAATATATAGAAGCTAAAAGTATCAACTTAAGTTCTTTGTTTTTAGATTTTTACAATTATGTTGATTTAAGATTAATTCCGGTCGATACCGATCCTCCGGGCAATTATTTTTACACACTAAATCATTCGAGATCCCCACCCCTTAGTTAAACCAATCCATTATTACCTCATTAACTTCATTTTCCTAAAGATCGAGTAGTTATCGGCTTGTAGTTGTGGGCTGGTGTGGGTTTTTTTTAATTGCAAAATTATACGGAGTTCAAGAGCTTGGAAAAAACGCAAACGATAAATTTTTTCATTTTAATTCTATTAGTTAGCTTTGTGTTATCCTCCGGCTTTTCAAAATCACCCACAGTACTCCGTACTGTTTCACTATTTATCATTTGAGATTATACTGAGCACAAGCGTATGAACATAAAGCTTTCTTTACATCTAATCGGCACTTTCTTAAAATTCTTCGGTTTGTTGCTCCTTATACCGGCCATCTGTTCATTGATATACAGGGACGGGGACCTGCATATTTTTTTACTAGCGGCATTCCTTGCCGGTATTTCAGGTTTCTTATTAGAAACAGCGTTTAAAGGATCAAAAGCTATAGAAGTAATTGACAGGAAAGAAGCTTTTTTTATTGCTTTTTTATGCTGGGTAGTGGCGGGTGTTTTCGGTGCTGTCCCGTATCTATTCGTACCGGCCCTCTCTAACCCCATCGACGCGATATTCGAATCGATTTCGGGGTTCACAACGACCGGCGCGACGGTAATCAGCGACATAGAGAGCCTGCCTCATGGAATTTTGTTCTACAGGAGTTTTACTCAGTGGCTGGGCGGTATGGGGATTGTTATCCTCGGCATAGCCATTCTTCCCAAGCTCTCAGTCGGAGGAGTGCAGCTTATGGGCTCTGAGGCGCCCGGCCCGGTAACTGAAAAACTGACGCCTAAAATTGCTGAAACGGCTAAAAAGCTATGGTTTGTTTACATGGTTTTATCAGTATCGTTAATTGTGCTGCTTTCTCTTTCCGGCATGCCTGTATTCGATTCGATAGCTACCTCTTTCAGCACTTTATCCACAGGCGGTTTTTCGGTTAATAACTCCAGTATAGAAGGCTACAACAGCTCTTTAATCGAGGCTTTTGTAACATTCTTTATGTTCCTCGGCGGAATTAACTTTCTTCTCCATTATTACTTCTTATCCGGTAAGTTCTCTAAGTTCTTCAAAAGCTCAGAGCTTAAGTATTACACTATTATAGTCATTGTTTCTATCTTTTTGGTTAGTCTCGATTTGTGGCATACGCATTACAAGGGGTTCTTTGAGGCTCTCAGGTACGCGTCCTTTCAAGTGGTTTCCATCATTTCGACTACCGGATTCAGTTCGGTAAATTTCGACCTCTGGACTCAATTCTCTATTTTTGTACTATTCACGCTCATGTTCATCGGCGCTTGCTCCGGTTCGACGTCGGGGGCAATAAAGGTTATCAGAATACTCATTATGATAAAAAAGATTTTCCCAAGAGAGATCAGCCATCTCATTAAACCGCGTGTGGTGCAGGTGCTTAAAGTCGATAAAAAAGCAGTAAGCGATGAAGTCATATCCGGAGTTACCAGCTTTATACTGCTTTATATTCTGATCTTCATAGTATCTGTGCTGGCGATATTATTAGTTGAGGATATTTCAATCGTCGGGGTTTTATCTGCGTGTGCTGCTTCCCTGGGCAATGTGGGCCCCGGATTTCAGGAATTCGGAGCCACTCAAAACTACGATTTCCTAACCGGTTTTTCAAAACTCTGGCTCTCACTTCTAATGCTTATCGGGAGACTCGAGATATTTACGGTGCTCGTTATTTTCTCCCCGATGTTCTGGAGAAAATGAATATTACTTAGGCGGTATATGAAGCTCCATGGGTCGGTAATATATAGAATCCGCTGAGCTTATCTGTCACAAGGCATATAAAATTCTGGTAGAAGCGGTTTCCACTCAGAACCAACTTGTTTAATACTGAAAAATCTCCCCAAGCTCCTTTTTGAAAAAATCTATGCAGATTTTCATTTTCTCATTGCCGATAAGCTCTTTATGCGTAATGAGCCATATGGGAGAGCCGAAATTATCGAACCTCTCGCTGATTTCAACAAGGGAGCTGTCCATATCCTTATAGACACAGGGAAGAACACCGACCCCGATCCCGGCTTTTACCGCCGCGTAAACACTCTCCATAGAGCTTGCTTTTAATGAGATGTTCTCCTCGCGTATTTTACTCCTTAGCCACTTGTTAGATTTTATATGCTCTATCTTTTCGCTACCTGCGATAAAGCTGTTTTTCGTAAAGAAATCTGGAGAGTCAAACCCGGGTCTGCCTTTAAGGTAATCTTTTACGCCGTACATTGCCCATGCACCCCTACCCACTTTTAAAGCGTAAACATGCGGCTCGACAGAATCCGATGACCTTATAGCCAGGTCGGCTTCACGCTTATACATATCAAAGAAATCTTCACATACGTTTATGTCCAGTTGCAATTGAGGGTAGAGCTTATGAAAATGCGCCAGCAACGGGGGAAGCACTACATTTGCTATGACGTCCGTCGTAGTTATGTTTATCGTGCCGAATAGATCTGTAAGATCCTCCTCTAAAAACTTGTCTATTTTCGACATTTCGTCCTGTAAATAGGACGACTTTCTCATAAGCCCCTCACCCAAGCTTGTCAGTATATAGGTGTTGGCAGTGCGCTTAAATAACTTCTTGCCGAGCTTTTTTTCGAACCTGTTGATTCTTCTGTACACGGTTGTCTGATCCACTTCGAGCACTGCCGCGGCCCTTGATAGGTTTAGCGTCTTTGAAACTTCTAAAAACACTCTAAGGTCATCCCAATTAAACATTTTCGTTCTCCTGTATGCATTTTTGTAATCTGCATATATGCAACGTATAGCCTGTAAATAAACTGATTGACGTGCATAGTCGCAGCATCTATTATACTCCTTAACGCATAAAGAGGAAACAAATAAGGAGTTTTGGTCAAAATGAGCACAGTAAACTATTACAGATGGAGGATATTGCTATGCAAAATACAAGATTTAGAGCGGGGCTTTATTTATTTGCTCTCTTGATGTTAGGTATGAGCTTACATCCTAACAAGGTGAACGCGGGAGATGAAGTACTGCCGCCGCCTCAGCTCGTAACAAATGCGTGGATGCTTATTATCGGCTACGAGGCTGATCCCGAAGCTATAAAGGCTGTTTTACCCGAGGGGCTCGAGCCCCATCCCAATAATAGGGTAGTGCTCAATATGTATACGGTTCCCGAGGCCGATCAGACCTCTGGTCTCGGAGCGTATACGCTTACCTATGTCACTATAGAGGTAGCGGGGCAGGATTCATACACCATGGGCCAGCCTACAGGGTTTCCGGGCAGATACTTTGCCTACTATTTCAACAGCTCCCCCGTTATGAGAACATTCACAAAGGCGACTGGAATACCTGCAGAGGCCGGTTTCACCACTACCACGGTCAAAGACGGCAAGCTCCGAGCAGAGCTTCAAGTGGATGGGGTTACGTTTATAGAGTCAACGGCGGACGTAGGCTCGGATTTCGTAGGTGTGCTCGGCGGGCATTTAAACTACTTCGGTCTCCTGGATGCCCAAGGTATGCAGCAGGTTGTGAAGTACCCCATTCCCTGGATAGGATATCCCGTAAGTACCGAAAACGCCTCGGTTAATTTCACTATGCCTAAAGATCATCCCCTCTATAAATTAAGGCCTAAAAAGGTGGATTGGGCCGTTTGGGTCAGGGGAAGCTTCGTCTATCCCCAGTATCAGGTGATTCACGAAAATAAGACTACTAAAAACTGATACTGTAATTCATGGATTCAATGATATATTAGTAGCCTGGATACTGTTCCCATTCCGGTGGGCTTTATTCTGGTCTCATAAAAACATTAGGAGAAATAATATGAAATTCGGCATAGGATATTACAGCCTTCAGTCACCGCCTCACAATCAAAGACCGCACTCGGATCTATATGCGGAAATGCTTGAGGAGATTAAGACCGCGGACCAGATGGGTTTTGACTCCACATGGCTCACTGAGCACCATTTCCTCGGGGACGGCTATTGCCCGTCTCTATTGCTTACTGCCGCTGCCATCGGCGCTGTTACAAAGAATATCCGCATAGGCACGGGGGTGTTGCTTCTTCCGCTTCACGACCCTGTGCGGGTGGCCGAGGACGCCGCAGTTGCTGACTTAATATCTGGGGGGCGTTTGATACTCGGCCTCGGCCTTGGGTACAGACAGGAAGAGTTCGACGGGTTTGGCAGGTCTCTTAAAGAGAGAAGGGGACGTATGGAAGAAGGGATAGAAATTATCCAGAAGAGCTGGGAGGACGAGCCCTTCAGAATCGATGGCAAATACTATAAGCTTACAAACGTGAACGTAACTCCGAAGCCGGTTCAAAAACCCATGCCTATATGGATCGGCGCTTTCACCGAACCCGCCATCAGGAGGGCGGCGAGGATAGGCGCCTCTCTGTACGTGCCGGCCATCGGGGTCATACCGATAATCAAATACCTATTCGATATGCACGCCACGCTGCTTAAAGAGTACGGCAGGGACCCGGCTGATTTCGAGAGACCGCTCGTAAGAGAAATTTATATATCCGACAAGAACGCAGACGACACCTGGGAGGTAATTAAAGAGCACGTCACATACACCGCCAAGGGCTACGCTTCCTGGGGCTCCATGGTCGACCGTGAGGGGAATCTGCTCTCAGACCCCGATGACCCGGTTCTCTACGACATAGCAAGGGATCAGTCCATACTCGGGACCCCCGAGGAATGTATTGACGCAATCACTCGGTATAAAGAAGAGCTTGGTATAGATAATTTGATCTGTCGCTTCAAATTCCCGGGAATAAGCCACGAAGAGGCCATGCGTTCGATGAATCTCTTCGTGGAAAAAGTACTACCTAAAGTCTCATAACTTCCTTAGGAAAGGTATTATAATAAGCTCTCGATAGGCGAATGATCATGTAGCATACGGGGGGGGTTGTCTTTTATAAGTGACTGTAAACGATGAGAGGATTCACTATAGGATGATATGAGTAGGATCAAGAGTGCCTGGGAAGTGGAAGAGAACGCAAGAGAGTTTCTCGAATTCGAGCGCGGCGCTATTCCGGGTGCGGACTTACAGTTTAAAGTTATCGGCAAGATAGCTCAGCTCTGGTGCGGTAGGCCGGCCAGGATCCTCGATCTTGGCTGCGGCGACGGGGCGCTCGGGCGTTTTCTGCTCCGTAGATTTCCCGGTGCATCGGGCGTATTTATCGACTTTTCAGACCCCATGCTCGACTCCGCGCGTTATAGCCTGGGCAGCGCTCCCGGTACGGATATACTAAAGGCTGATTTCTCTTCGCCAAAGTGGCTTGACTCCGTGTCCACCCACAAACCCTTTGACATAGTAATTTCAGGCTTTGCTATACACCACCAGCCGGACAAGAGAAAAAAAGAGATATACTCTGAAATCTATAGCATTCTTTCCCCGGGTGGCGTTTTCCTCAATCTCGAGCACGTCAGCTCACGGACCCCCGAGGTTGAGCGGTTGTTTGAAGAATATTACATAGACCACCTGCACGATTTTCGCTCAAGCTCTTCGCCCGACACCACCAGAGACGAGGTTGCCGAGGGTTACAACAACAGGCCCGATAAAGATGAGGACCAGTTGGCGGATGTCCAGGAGCAGTGCGGCTGGCTTACGGAAATAGGCTTCCGGGACGTAGACTGCTTCTTCAAGCTATTCGAAATCGCCCTCTTCGGCGGACGAATATAAAAAACGAGCCTTCTTTTTCATAAAGCGACCGGAAATGTTTAGAGGGTAAGCTTTATATAGTGCGGAAATTTTCGGAACGATTGTACTCTAGTTAGTGGAAATAAATTATATCGGAGTGAGTCCTGTATGAAATTAAATCTTACCTAGTAGTCATTTTTACCCTGTTTACGGCTTTTTTTAATATTAACGGCTGTAGCAGCACGGGCTCTGTCAGTATCGAAAGGTTCCTGTACACGAGCTCAAATGACCCTGCCGGTAATAATATTATCGTTATATCAATCAGAGATGAAGGACAGTTAACTGAGATCGACACTGTTCCGACGGGCGGTCCGGGCGACGCCGATGAAGGCGACTTTGACGGCCAGCACGCACTTCACATCATGCCCGGCACGGATTATCTGCTCGCTGTAAACGCTGGTGAGTCCGTTGGCGAGCCAGGAATGATAGACGGTAACGGCTCTATTTCCGTTTTTAAGATAAACCCGGCTACAGGGCTTTTAAACCAAATAGACCAGAACCCGGAGACGACTGAAATAGATAACATTGACTCTGGAGGAGTTCGCCCAGTCAGTATCGGGTCTTCTGTGATTGACGGGAATACCTGGGTCCTGATAGGGAACCAATACCATAACCCCCGCTTCGAGGGGAATTTCCCGGATGAGATGCTAGTTAACACCCGTCCCGGCGATCCTCCGGGCGAGATCGCCGTAACCCCGCTCAGGAACGTTACGGCATTTGAGTTTACGGACGGTGTACTCAGGTCTCCTCGGACCGTAGTAATATTCGAAGACGGAGAAAACGGAGGCCCGTCACAGGTCTCCTTTAGCCCGGACGGCGCTAAAGTCGCCGTTACCACATGGGGGGTACCCCAGTTCTCCACTACCCCAGATGCGGCGGTTATCCTGCCGAGCCGTGTCTACATCTACGATGTCGCAAGCTCAGAAGACAGTATCAATTTAGTGAACGAAAGGTTTTTCGAGCTTGAGGGAGTTGCGGGGAGTATCGGTTTGTCCTGGAGCCCGGTGGGCGATACCGTATTCGTCGCAAGCGCAAACTTGGCTCAGACTCCGGTGCCGCTTAACGATTTCGGCGTAACTGTAATATCAACGGGCGAAAGCCCGGGGCTTCTTAATAACGCCAGGATTCCTGTAGAGGGCGACGCTTCCTGTTGGACATTGCTGACACAAGACGGTACGCGCGTATACATAGCGAGCTTCGCGAGAAATGTAGTAACGTATTTTGAGGTTTCTCCCCCCTCAGGATTGACTCTAAAGCAGACGTTAATCCGCACAGATGTTCCTCTTCTGGACACGAAGGATATATTCATTACGAAAGATGGGAAATATTTCTACGTCTTGGGCGCGCTCATGTCCCATACGGTATCTATTTATGATGTTGATAAAGAAGGTTTACTCACCGAGGCCCTGTTTTCGCCTTTCAAAGTGCCTTCAGCCCGTCTTGATGGCGTTAACGTCAGTCCCGAAACTCAAGCTTTCCTTGGTCTCGTGGGTTATTAGTTTAGTATGCACTTTAGGGTTTCTCTTCTTGCTGATCACAGCGTAAGGGTGATGTGGACTTAATTAACTTACTGTGATTGTTGGCTACTCCATTGTTCAAATCTTTATATAAAATATTGGGCTTATGAAGTGCTTCGATAAAGGGAGCAGATGGCCTCAATGATCCGGATACATTATAGAGAAACATAAAAAAGGGTGAGTTTAATTTAAGGTGATTAGGTCATTTTAGTACTAGGCTATAAAATACCTAGCCATGACATTAAAAAAGCTACAAGAAATAATAAGCGGAAGCAAATGCCTAAGAT
>Ga0114931_10001426_pt1 | contig 30529 bp, 29 predicted proteins | sample 2SBtaG_FD_89579 | JGI IMG/M metagenome (GOLD analysis project Ga0114931, IMG submission 89579) | Deep subsurface microbial communities from Kolumbo volcano to uncover new lineages of life (NeLLi) - 2SBTROV14_V59a metaG | ecosystem: Environmental > Aquatic > Marine > Volcanic | place: Kolumbo... | reverse complement strand
TTACGCGCTATTTGGGAAAAAGAAAAATTAACTATTTTTTTAGTAACCCATGACTTAAGCATTGTCTATAAACATTCCACTAACGTGTTGTGCTTAAATCGCAAAAGGCATCATTGTTTTGGCGCGCCTAAAGAAATTATCAATCCAGAAATGCTAAAGCAAGTTTTTGGAACAGAAATTAAATTGTACGAACATCGTTGAAATATAATTTTAAATATATGCCATATCAATTATATCTTACTTTAATTAGCGGAATTTTCATAAGTGGGATCGCTGCTTATTTGGGCACTTTAATGCTTTCTAAAAAAATGTCTATCGTAGCCGGACCATTAGCCCATTTAGCTTTTCCAGGGGTGGCTTTAGCTTTAATTTTCGGATTTAACATTTCATTGGGAGTTTTCCCATTTGTTCTTATTGGAGCAATTCTTATTTGGTTTTTAGAAAAAAGAACAAAATTACCCATGGAAAATTTAGCCGCCATTATTTTTGCTTCAGGCGTTGGAACAGCCTTGCTCTTTTTACCAATTGAAAAAGCGGAAGTAGCTTTAGTCGGCTGTATTACAACCATAAGTATTTGGGAAACAATTTTAATAGTGATTTTAAGTTTATTTGTTTTTTACATTATAAAACATTTATACCAGAAAATGATGCTGATGAATGTCCATGAAGATTTAGCTGTTATAGAAGGCATAAATATACAGCGTTACAATCTGCTTTATTTATTAAGTATCGCCATCGTTGTCGCCTTGGGCGTATATTTAGTAGGAGGATTGATAACCGCCGCCCTAGTGGCTATTCCCGCGGCTTCAGCAAAAAATATCAGCAAAGATTTGCGTTTATATAAATTTTGGGCGATCGGCTTTGGAATTATTTCAGCTCTTGCGGGAATATTTTTTACTCGTTTTGTTCATCTTCCAACGGGTCCCATGATAATTGTTTTTAGCGTTATACTATTTTTAATTTCAGTTATTTTTCGCAAAAAATCATTTTAAAAAATAACTTAAATATCCATTGATTATTCCTTTGAATTCGTCTATAATTACATTAAGAAGCCCAAAGAAATTTATAATTATAATTAAGAAAGGTCGAAAAAATTTAAATATTAATAAACAAAATTATGAACAAGACACTAGCTATGTTGAATGGGATTCTAGGTCTTTGGCTTATAATTGCCGCTTTTATGAATCTAAGCGGTCAAGCCAATCTTTGGAACTATCTCATTGTTGGTGTTCTGGTAGCTGTATTTGGGTTTTGGGGTTCAGCGGCTAAAAATGCTTAATGAACTAAAGCTACAAGAACAATCTTTTTGCGCTTAGCCAATCTCTACTTAGTAGAGATTGGCTAACGTTAAGAGATAAAAAAAATAATTATAAATAAGTATAATAAGCGGTTATCATACTTGTTTTAAGTTGTTTTTAATAATTTAAAATATGTTTACTTACAACACACGAACGACTTTTTTATTATTAGCATAAAAAATAAATTAAGTTTAAATAGCCTACAGCTAATCTATGGATATTCTAGAAATTAAAAATTTATCGGTATTGTCTTTTAATAAAAAAGAGCCTCTTTTAAAAAATATTTCTTTAGCTGTACCCAAAGAATCAATTTACGCTCTTTTAGGTCCTAACGGTTCAGGAAAATCAACTTTAGCTTATGCTTTAATGGGTCTTTCTCGTTTTAAAAAAATAGAAGGGGAAATTTTTTTAGCTGGTAAAAAAATTTCCCAACTTCCCTCTTTCAAAAGAGCTCAAGCTGGTTTAACTTTAGCTTTCCAAGAGCCAGCTAGATTTGAAGGAATAAAAGTTTTTGACTATCTTCTAGCCGGATCAAAAGAAAAATCAAAAAAAGAGGTTGAAAAATCTTTAGAATCAGTTGGCCTTGACCCGACTAAATATCTTGAAAAATTATTAGATAAAAATTTAAGTGGCGGAGAAAGAAAAAGAATTGAATTAGCCTCAGTTATTTTAATGAAACCTAAATTTTTAATTTTAGATGAACCTGACTCGGGTTTGGATGTTATTATTTATAATGAGCTTTATGATCTTTTAAAATCTATTAGAAAAGAAACCGGGGCTTCAATTTTACTTATTTCTCATCGCGAAGAAGTAGGTATGATTGCCGATAAAGCCAGCTTATTATGGAATGGAGAATTAATAAAAAGCGGGGAGTTTAGAGAAGTTATGAGACGATATTGCCAACTTTCCGGAAGAAAAAAATTATGTCAAAAGAAAATATAAAAAAATCATTGCCCAAAGAAATTATAAATTCAGCTCAAAAAGCGGGAGTTAATGTTACTTCGATGCTTAACCCAGAAAATCCTAGATTATTTATTGATTTAAATAAAATTATAGAAATTAAACAAATCCCAGGTTTAATTTTAAAAGGCAAGGAAACAAAAAAGGGCGTAGAGATAAATCTGACAGTTAAAAAAGGGACGAAAATTAAATCACCTGTTCAATTTTGTTTTGGAGCAACAGAAAAAACAGGAAAGCAAACTATCCTTACCAATTTTATAATTGAAGATGGAGCTGAAGTTTCAATTTTTGCCCATTGCGGTTTTCCCCAAGCAAAGAATTTCATTCATAAGATGAAAGCTAATATAAAAATTGGCAAAGACGCTAAAGTTATATACCAAGAAAAACATTATCATGGAGAAAACTTTGGCGCTTATGTTTTTCCAGACTTTGAAATAGAAAATAAAGGGTTTTTTGAAACTTCTCTTATTGCAGACAAAGGAACCATAGGAGAATTGGCTATAAATATGAATGTTATTGGTTTAGAAGATTCTGTAACAAAAATAGTAAATAAAATTTTAGGCAAAGGAAAAAAAGATAACGTTAAAATTTATGATAATATTCACCTAAAAGGTAAAAACGCTAAAGGACTTATTAAAATGCGCGCGGCCGCCACTTCTGGTGGAAATGTTTTTATGCAAGGAAAGACCTTCGCTTCAGCCGCTAAAACCAGAGGACATATTGATTGCCAAGAAATTATTATAGGCGAAGGTTCTCAAGCTAAAGCTATTCCAATTGTTGAGGTAAACCATGAGCAAGCGCGAGTTACCCATGAAGCTTCAGTAGGAAAGGTTGATCAAATTCAACTTGAAAATTTAATGACTAGAGGATTGACGGAAGAGAAAGCGATTGATATGATTATTAAAGGATTACTTTAAAAATTTAGCTTACCGCGTTAGCCTTCTAATATATTGTTTAAATATTAAATTTCTTTTAGGATTTCATTTCCTCGCGGCTTATCATAGTAACATATATTAACTGATGCCTTATTAAATTTTTTGGCTAGCGCAGCCATTTTTTTTAATATAACTAAAATTTCTCCTTTATTGTATGTTTTACTATTTTTTTCCAAAAACAATCTAATTAAAAATAAAAAAATATGAAAAAATTAGTCATGTTTGGCATGCTTGTTGGCTCATCTTTGGGCAGTTACTTACCTGTTTTATGGGGAGGCAGTTTGCTTTCTTTATCTTCACTTTTTTGGGGAGCTATAGGCGGATTCGTGGGTATTTGGATTGGCTATAAAATAGCTGTCCATTTTGGCTAAATAAATTTTAGCCAATAGAAAATATTTTTGATATAATACATTTATGAAATACCAAGGTCTTAGCGCATCAGAAGCTGAAAAAAAAATAAAACAACTAGGTTTTAATGAAATTGAAGAAAAAAAGCTAAGTATAATAAAAAAGATTCTGAAATGGTTGATTTCTCCCATCGCTTTAATGCTTTTAGCGGCAGCTTTTCTTTCACTTTTTATTGGAAAAACTTTTGATTTTTATTTTATTCTGGCTTTAATGTTTATCAATTTTTTCGTAGAATTTTGGCAAGAAAAAAAAGCGGATAATGCCATTAAAAAGTTACGTGAAAAGTTGACTGTCCAAACAAATGTTTTACGAAATGGAAAATGGAAATATATTAATTCTCGTTTTATTGTTCCAGATGATATTATTGAACTTAATTTAGGTGATATTATCCCAGCTGATATAGAAATTTTAGAAGCTAAAAATCTTTCTATTAATGAAGCGGCTATAACTGGAGAATCATTGCCTAAAGATAAAAAAAAATCTGATTCTTGCTATTCCGGATCCTTTGTAACTTCCGGTTGGGGACAAGCAAAGGTTTTAAAAACCGGAAAAAATACTTATTTTGGAAAAATTCTGATTTCCGTAGACACGACCGCTCGCCAAAGTCTTTTGGAAAAAGACATCTTAAGTATTTCCAAATTGCTTGCTATTCTAAGTTTTATTGCTGTTATTATTCTAACAGTCCTTTTTCTTTTTGAAGGCAAACCTTTTTTAGAGCTACTAACATTAGATCTTAGTTTAATAATTGCCGGGATTCCTATTAGTTTGCCAACTGTTATGACTTTAATTATTGATTTTGGCGTTTTGGAATTAGCTAAGAAAAAAGCGGTTGTCCGTCGGCTATCCGCTTTAGAAGATTTAGCTAATGTTAATATTCTTCTCTCTGATAAGACAGGAACATTGACTAAAAATGAAATCAATGTAGAAAAAATTATTTCTTACAACGCTACTTCAAAAAATGAAGTCATTCAACTTGCCACGTTTACCACACGAGAAAATGATCGAAATTCCATTAATCAAGCTATTATTAAAAAAAGAGATAGTTTGGAATTAGAAAATAAATCTGAAACATATAAAAAAATTGATTTCACCCCATTTGATTCTGAACGTAAAAGAAGTACTGCTATTATAGAAACGCCAGCAGGAAAAAGATTAGTTTCCGCCGGCGCTACTCAAATTATTGAATCTCTTTGCCAAATTGACGAGCCAACTCGCCGAATATTTCATAAAAATATTGCTGATGCCGCGAAAGAAGGTTACCGTACTGTAGCCGTCGCCACCCAAGTAGGCAATGTTATTGAAAAAAATATGACTTTAGTTGGACTTTTATTCTTTTCCGATACTTTAGAAAAAAATGCTAAAAATACTTTGCATTTCATTCGCCAAAACGGCATTGAAATAAAAATGTTAACTGGCGATAACCAAGCCATTGCTCAACGAGTAGCCGGCGAATTAGGTTTTAAAGGAAAAACTATCAGCCGCAACAGTTTCAATAAAGATTTTAGCCAATTAACCTCTGAAGAATTAAAAAAAATTAGTGTTTTTTCTGAAATTCTTCCGGTTGATAAATCTAATTTGGTAAAATCTGCCCGCAGAAATCATTACGTAGTAGCTGTTACCGGTGACGGGATAAATGATTTACCAGCGTTAAAAACTGCTGATGTAGGTATTGCCGTTAAAAATGCCGTAGATGCTTTGAAAAGCGCGGCTGATTTGACATTATTTACCAACGGAATTTCTGTTATTAAAAATGCTATTCTGGAATCGCGAAAAATTTTTACTCGTTTATATACTTATTCCGTATATCGTATTTCCGAAAGTTTCCGAGTAATTGTTACGGTAGCTGCTATAGGAATTTTCTATAATGCTTATCCGCTGTCCCCTATCCAGTTAATTCTTCTAGCGCTTTTAAATGATATCCCTATTATTTCATTGGCTTTTGACCGAGTTAAATTAGCTCGTAAACCATCTTCCATCAATGCTAAAAAAAGGATGCGGTTTAGTTTGTCTTACGGCGTAGTTGGCATTGTTAGCAGTTTTTTGTTTTATGTTTTAGCAAAATCAATTTTTCACCTTGATTGGGAAATTATTCAAACACTTTTCTTTCTAAAATTAGCCATTTCTGGACATATGCTTATTTATGTTGCTCATACTAAAGAACGTTGGTGGCGTTATTTACCCAGCAAAGAAATTATTTGGGCAACTTCGCTAACTCAACTGCTGAGTACTGTTTTTGCCATTTTTGGATTATTTATGCATAAAGCTCCCATCGGTTGGATAATTTTTATTTGGATATGGTCGTTGGTATGGATTCAGATTTCAGAATTAAGCAAAATATTAAACCAAAAAATAGACCAAAAATATCTGCAAGAAACTTGAAATTAAGTTATTTTATTTTACTAGCTTAATAGAATACGTGCTATAATAAAACTATATTATGGAAAGCAAAACCAAAAATAAAAAAAATCAAAGAAATAAAAAAATAGTAGCTCTTTTTTTAATTATTGTTTTTATAATAATTGGTGTTTTAGCGATTTTTCATAAAAGCCAATTGTTAACCAATAAAAAAACATCACTTAAAGTTCCTCCTCCTCTATTACCTACTAAACCACTAAAAACACAAAGTAGCGCAAAAACATTTTTTGCCACTAATGGTCAAACTACAGTTTATAAAATTAACAAAAATAACAAATGGGCAGTAATTTTTAATGGGAAAAAAGGGAAATATTATGATTATGTTTCTAATCCCGTCTTTAGCGCTGATGGCAATCAGTTAGCCTATAACGCAGAAATCAACGGTCAGGCTCTTGTAGTTATTAATAATATTCAAGAAATAAACGCTTATCAAAAAGCAGACAACATCGTTTTTAGTCCAAATGGTCAACAAATTGCTTTTGTAGCAGCCAAAGATAATAATACTTTTATTATTATTAGCGGTCCCGCTCCTGGTTCTCCAGCTACTTCCTCTTCAACAATCCCGACTTCCGTTACCTCTCCTGTTTATCAAGAATCTACCGTAACGGTCAGTGGTGATGTGACCAACGTCAGCGTTTCCGACAGTGGCCAAGCAACCTATCAAGTGCAGTCCGAGAATGAAACTGCTACTGTCGTGGACAACCAAATAGTGTCTACTGCTCCTGTTAATTCTTACACAAACAAAACCAATACAACTACAACCTCATCTAGTAACTCTACTTCTTCCGATTCTGTTAACAATTCTACTTCTAATTCTTCTGATCCAAACGCCTATCATTATCCTTACGCCATTAGCACTCACAAAGATATTGATTTAAGCAAGGATCCAAATCGATTAAACCATTCTGCTTGTGACAAATCTTCAGACAAACAATGTAATTTTTAACTCACGCGATTAGTAATAATTTCAGAGCTTACGTGAGTTTTTTTATGAAAAAATTTATCATTACTTTAATTTTAATTATTTTAATCTTGGCCACGAGTGGTGCTTTGGCGTTTTGGTATTTTCGTGTCCATCTCGAAGCTCCTACACCACCGACAGTTTCAAGCTCACCAAACCAAAATTTACCCTTTCCGCCAATCAATCAAACAAACAATCAAAATAATTCTTCTCTCGCTCCTGCTACTTCTCTAAACCCTGATTTTTCAGCACCGCTTACCAACGCAAAAAAGCGTGTCACTAAAAACCTTTTGGTATATACGTAACACCGACTGCTTCTCCTGTTAAGCCAGAACGTTTTACGGGTTATCACACCGGCACAGATTTTGAAATTTTTCCAAACGAACGCGACAAGGACGTTCCAGTTCACGCCGTGTGCAAGGGGAAGTTATTAGAAAAAATTACCGCCAGCGGTTACGGCGGCGTGGCTGTTCAAAGTTGCACGCTCAATAACGAACCTATTACCATAGTTTACGGCCACCTGAAATTACCCAGTATCAGCGCCCAGACCGGTCAGATTTTAACCCGCGACGAAACACTAGGAACTTTAGGCACTGACCACAGCAATGAGACGGGTGGAGAACGAAAACATTTGCATCTGGGCTTTCATAAAGGCTCTGCTATTAATATTTTAGGCTATGTCAGTTCGTCCGGTCAGTTATCTAACTGGGTTGATCCATGCTTGTATGTATGTTACTGAGCTTTACAAAAAACCTAAAGTCTGCTATAATTAAACTAAGAGTATTAGAAAGACGGGTGATTTAGCCGTCTTTCTTTATTTTTTAATAAATTAAAAACAAAAAAATGGGACTTTTTACAAAAAATTTGTATTCTAAAAAACAAATAGGTTACGGAAGGAAAACTAGTAAAGCGATGAAGGATTTATTGAAAAAACAAGGAATATCCAAAATTTTAGACAAGCGTTCTGAACAAGATGAATTTTATAATGCCTTAAAAGAAAAGGCTTCGGGTGGAATCACGAAAAATGAGATGAGAGAAGTTTTGGGACATTTTAGATATGATCATGGAAAAAATATAGACGAACATGAAGCAGAAAGATTGGCTAGAATAATCATGCCTACGGGAAAAAGATATATAATTGAAAAACCTAAAAATAATTCCCCGTTGCCAAAATAAAATAAGTTAAAATTATTTTAGATATGCGATAAATTTCTTTTCAGCACAATCTCTACTGCCTTGATTTTTTAGCTCGAATATGTTATAATGAAAAAGTAAGAAAACGGGTGTCCCCCGTTTTTTAGTTTATAAAAGCTACTTTATGAAAAAAAAATATTTTTCTAATCTATTCCAGACTGATTTTTTAGCTAGACTAGATTCTCATTATGGACGTAAAATAATTCTCTCAGCGTTAATTATTTTAGCTTTTTCTTTTGATTTGCTTATTTGGAATTATGGCAAAATTATTTCCCGAGAAGCCACCAGTTTTAAACCTAAAAATTATCAAGAAAATCCGCTGGAAAAAAATATTCTTTCTTTGACAAGTAAGTATCCAATTAAAAAAATGGCTCCTTACATTTCGCAAAAAAGAAAAAAGGTTGCCGCTTTTATGGTGGGAGTGGCTAAGCAAGAAAGCGATTGGGGAAAGCGCGCCCCGGTTTTAAATGGGCAAGATTGCTTTAATTACTGGGGTTACCGTGGAAAAAGTCCTTTAATGACTCATGACGGATATACTTGTTTTATAAATCCTCAACAAGCTGTTGACATTGTCTCTGCACGCTTTAGCCATCTTATTTATCAGTCTAATTTAGACACTCCTAAAAAAATGATTGTTTGGAAATGCGGATGGAATTGCGCCAGCCATGATGCCAAGAATGTTTCTAATTGGATTAACAATGTAGCTTTCTATTATAATAAATTCTACGAATAAGAATAAACAAAATAAAATAATTTAATCTTAGTAAAAACCTCTCCTTGAGAGGTTTTTACTATGGAAAAGTTGAAAATTATTTTTCCTATATTCTTAGGCTGTTTACCACTACCGTTACTGAACTGAACGCCATAGCTCCGGCAGCAATAATTGGATTAAGAAATCCCAAAGCCGCCAAAGGAATAGCCGCTGCGTTGTAAAAAAATGCCCAAAATAAGTTTTGCTTGATACTGGTAAAAGTGGATCGGGAAATTTTTATCGCTTCCAGCACTTTTTCAAGGTTGTTTTGCATAAGAATAATCTGGCCGGCTTCCTTGGCAATGTCCGAAGCACTACCCATTGCAATGCCTAAATCCGCTTGCACGAGACTGGGCGCATCGTTAATCCCGTCGCCCACAAAAATTACTCTCTCGCCTGTTTGCTGAAGCGCTTTAATTTGGCGAGCTTTTTCAGCCGGTAAAACTTCCGCGATAATACTTTTTATTCTCAGTTTGCGACCAACCGCTTCGGCCGTTTTCCGATTATCACCGGTGATCATAGCCACTTTGAGGCCAAGCTTTTTGATTTTTTGGATAACTTCTCTGGCTTCTGGACGAACTTCGTCAGAAACATTAAGAGCGCCAATAATTTTTTTATCATAAGCAACGAAAAGATTGGCTCCCGATTTGGACATTTGATGACTAGACCAGGAAATGCTTTTATCCGCCATAAATTTCTCGTTTCCAAGAATAATTTCTTTATCTTCTTGGAAAAATTCTGCCAATACTCCCTTCCCTCTGACTTCGAAAAAATTTTTAATTTTTAAAAATGGAATATTCTTATTTTTGGCGTATTCAAAGATAGCACGAGAAAAAGGATGCTCTGAATTTTTAGCCAGTGATCCAGCGATCTCAAGAACTCGATTTTCGGAAACACCCGATTGCGCATCAAAAATAATATCCTTTACTTCCATCTTTCCTTTGGTTAGCGTTCCGGTTTTATCAAAAACTGCTAGAGTAATATTTTTAGCTCTTTCAAAACTTTCTCCGTTTTTGAAAAGCACTCCTTTTCCGGCTCCCCGCCCGGTACCTACCATGATAGCTATGGGAGTGGCTAGACCCAACGCGCAAGGACAAGCGATAACCAAGACTGCTACCGCATTAATGAGTGCATAAGAAAAATTGCCCGCTGCTAAATACCAGCTCCCAAAAGTCAGTAAAGCCAACCCGATTACTGTGGGAACAAAAACGCCGGAAATTTTGTCAGCCAGCTTTTGAATTGGCGCCTTGGAACCTTGGGCTTCTTCCACGGTCTGAATTATTTGAGCCAAAACTGAGCCTTGCTGTGTTCGGGTAACTTTTGCTCTGAGTACTCCATCTTGATTAAGTGTGGCGCCAAAAACCCTGTCGCCTATTTTCTTTTCCACCGGTAAAGATTCTCCAGTCAACATAGACTCGTCCACATTGGAATGGCCTTCTGCCACCTTGGCATCTAAAGGAATTCTTTCGCCGGGTTTTATAAGCAACAGATTGCCTACTTTTACTTTATCAATATCAGTTTTGGTTTCTTTTTCACCTGTGATAACGCGGGCTTTGGGAGTGCCCAGTTCCATAAGCTTTTTCATAACCTCTCCGGCTCGACCGGTGCTCAAAGTTTCGAAGTATTTTCCCATAAGAATAAGAGTCACGATAAGAGCAGAGGATTCTAAATAGCTTGGTTGATGATTAAAAATCGCCCATACACTGTAGAGATAAGTGATAACGGTACCCAAAGACACTAGCGTGTCCATATTGGCATGGAATTTTTTAAGCTGGATGAGTGCCATCCGGTGAAAGCGCCAGCCGAAATAAAACACCACTGCTGTAGCTAAAAGCAAATTAAACCAAACTAGAGCGTCCAAGCCCAAAATTATCCAACCGGAATTAATTTTTAAAAACATTCCTAAAAGCAAAGGCAAGCTCAAAACTCCCGCCCAAATAAAGTCTTTTAAATCCTTGCTCTCATTTTCCATTTCGTGATGGTAACCATCATCTTCCTTGGCGTGTGTATGGTGATGTTTTTCTTTTTCATTTTGCTTACTGTTAACCAGATCAGATCCGCTGACAGAATAGCCGTTGTTTCTTATTACTTGGATAATTTGTTTTTTATCTAGAACATCTCCGTCATATTTCACATAGGCTTTTTTGGAAGCAAAATTAACACTGGCTGAAATGATGCCCACAGTTTTGGCCAGTTCTTTTTCGTTGCTAACGGCGCAACTGGCACAATGCATATCGGAAATTTTAAGTATAATTTTTTTTCTCTCCATATATTTTAAGTTTGGTTTGCCAACTTTAATTTTTCCTAAGCTCAAAAAACCTTTTAAAAAAGTAAAGTTCATTTAGGAACTTCATTAATTCCGACTAAAGTTAAATTAAGTTCATCCGCCAGCCGTTGGTTTAATAATCTTCAAGTTTTTTAATTTTTTGATTCTCTCTTATTTTTTCCAAAGCTTTAGCTTCAATTTGGCTAATGCGTTCACGCGTTACGCCAAATTCTTGTCCCACTTCTTCCAAAGTATGAGTTACTCCGTCTTCTAAACCAAAACGAATTTTAAGAATTTTTTGTTCCCGAGGAGTTAGCACTTTAAGAATTTCTGAAACATGTTCTTTGAGAATCTTGCGACTGGCAACTTGATTAGGCATTACGGTCTCTGTATCTTCAATAAAATCTCCCAGAATGCTGTCGTCGTCAGAATCCCCTACTGAAGTTTCTAGCGATACGGTTTCTTGAGAAATTTTCATAATATGTCTTATTTTGCTTACCTCTAATCCCATTTCAACCGCCACTTCTTCAGGAAGCGGTTCACGTCCTAAATCCTGTACTAAACGCCGAACTACTTGGATATATTTGTTAATTGTTTCTACCATATGTACCGGAATGCGAATAGTTCTGGATTGATCAGCTAAAGCTCGCGTTACCGCCTGGCGGATCCACCAAGTTGCATAAGTAGAAAATTTATAACCTTTATGATAATCAAACTTTTCAACTGCTCGGAAAAGTCCAATATTACCTTCTTGAATTAAATCCAAAAGAGAAAGATTATGTGATCGTCCCACATATTTCTTAGCAATACTCACTACTAATCGTAAATTAGCTTCAGTTAATCTTTGTTTAGCCACTAAATCTCCTCTTTCAATCCTTTTTGCCAAAGATACTTCCTCTTCTGTGCTTAAAAGATTTACCCGGCCAATTTCTTGAAGATAAATTTGAATTAAGCCGGAAGAACTTGTTTCTGAAGCAGTGTTTTTTAGGTTCTTCTTCTTTTTAGCTTTCTTACTATTTTTCTGCTTTTCCAGATCTTCTGAAATTTTATCTGTTTCCATTTTAATCATTTCATCCGAGCTGATTACTTTAACATTTTGTTCATCCAGGCGGTCATAAAGATGTTCCAGTTTTTCAACTTCTATTTCTGCGTTTGGAATAACATGTAGAATTTCATCTTCTGTTATAAATCCCCTTTGCTTTCCGCGATAAACTAAATCCTCAACAGCGTTATATTCTTTCTCCTGCTTTTTTGTTTTTATCTTTTTGGGTAAGCGCGATTGTCGTCTCTTAGAGGAGGCTTTTTTTGTTTTACGGTTGCTTTTTTTCTTAACTTTTATTCTTTTCTTCCGAGTAATCTTTTTTTTAGTTTTAGTCGTTTTCTTTTTCTTAGCTGGTTTGCGAACCTTTTTTCGGACGTCTTTTTTTACAGTTCTTTTTTTTCTTTTTGGCTTTGCTTTTCTTTTTTTTGTTCTCACCATAATAATCTTATATGGTCCAGCTAATCCAGATTCGGGCTGGCTGTACCAACTATTTTGTTTAACTTATTATAATTATTTCGCAGGAACGTTCAGCAAATTTTTTATTCAGATAATTTTTTTAAATCTTTAGAAATTTTATTAATTTCTTGGCGTAAAAATAAAATAGCCGGTTGATCTTTTTTCTTTTCGGCTAACTTTAAATCGCTGGTTAACTGAGACAGTTTATCTTTTTGGATTTCTTTTTGGATTTTTTTAAAGCAATCTCTAAATTTTTTTAGAGGTTCTTCAATAATAATTTCTTTTAAATTATTATTTAAATCAAGCTGATATTTTTTTTCAAAAAAAAGTCTTTCCGCTTTAGATCTTAAGTTTTGATCTTCGCCTAAAACAATAATAAATTTATCAAAATCAAAATTACTTTTTTGGCCTTTTTCAAGCATTAAATTTAAGAGTTTGTCTTTAAGTAAAACTTTCCCACTTTTAACTTCTTCAACCATTTCTTGCCAGCTTTTCGGAGATATAAACATAAGGCCTATAAGTTCTTGGGTGAGTACGTCTATTTTATCGGCTGAATTTATCGGTTCTGTTTGATTGTTGTAAGTTTCCTTCTTTTTTACTCTATTTTTAAGACTAATCTTTTTGAGACTATCCGTCAACGCCGTCTGTGGCGTTTCCAACTCTTCGCTTAGTTTTTTTAGCCAATGGCTTTTCTCCACAGCATTTTCCAAATTAGCAATTATATCCAACAGTTCTTCAGCTATTTTTTTCTTGTCCTCCACTTTTTTCTTATCAAACTTTTGAAAAGCTTTTTGGAAAAAATATTCCATTATTCCCAGTGACTCGTCCACTGTTTTTTTCAGTTTCCCCGGATCATCTTTAGCCAGATCAGCCGCATCTTTTCCAAAAGGCAGATTAATTATTTGGATATCCATTTCCTTGGCCAGGCAAGCTTTAACGCTTTTTTTAGTAGCTGTTTCTCCGGCGTTATCCATGTCAAAAAACATTTTGATGCGACTGGTATATCTTTTGATGATATTGATTTGTTCATCGGTAAGCGCCGTTCCGGAAACAGCTACTCCATTGTAAATTCCCGCTTGACTGGCGGCGATCACATCCATATTGCCTTCCATCAAAAGCACCCAACCTTTTTGTTTAATTTCTCCTTTGGCTTTATCAAGCCCGTAAAGAATGCGGCCTTTGTGGTAAACTTCGGTTTCCGGCGTATTTATGTATTTAGCTTGCGATTCATCTCCATTTGGAATTATACGAGCGCTATATCCAACTACTTTTCCGGAATAATCCGCAATAGGAAAAATTATTCTGTTCCGGAAACGATCATAATAATCCGCGCTATTATTTTTTTGTACTAAAATTCCCGTTCTGGCTATTTCTTTAATTTTGTATCCCCGCTTGATTAAAAAATTCAGTATATTTCTCCATCCCTTTGGCGCATAACCTAAGCGGAATTTTTTTATAGTCTCGTCGCGCAATCCTCTTCCGCGCAGGTACTTTAATACTTCATCTTTACCGGTTCCTTTCCAAAGTTGAACTTCCCAGAATTTAGTGGCTAATTCCAGAATTTCTAATGTTCTGCTTTTTTCCTGCGTTTTTCGCGGGCTATATGATTGGAGCTGAACCCCAGCTTTTTCCGCCAACATTTTAAGCGCCTCTTGAAATTCCATTCCTTCCATCTCCATTACAAATCCAAAAATATCCCCTCCCTTACCACATCCAAAACAATGCCAAATTTGTTTTTCCTCACTAACCATAAAAGAAGGCGTTTTTTCATTATGAAAAGGACAGGTTGAACGCCAATTCGCCCCTGCCTTTTCTAAGCGAAGATATTCGCCCAGCACTTCCACAACATTGAGTCTGGATTTAATTTCTTCTATATCGGAGTCCATGAACCCACTTTAAAGCGATGTTTAGTAAGCTTATACTACTATATTACATAAAAATAAGCAAAAAATTGCAATTGTAGTTTAAGCTTATATTTTATTAGTTTTTTTAAATAAATAAGATTTAACAAAAATATAACCAGCTAGAGCAACTAAAGCATAAGCTGGAATAGCAGCGGCAAAAATACCGGCCAATCCCCATAAATGAGAACCTAAAAACATTAAAGGCAAGTAAACAAGAAACATAGCGCCAATAGATAAGCCAGAAGAAATTAAAGGTTTTTTTAGAGCGTTCAAAGCTGACGTGGTAATGGCTAAAACTCCTCGCAAGCCATAACTCAAAGGCATGATTATTAAATAGAGTTTAACCAAAGAAATAACTTCTGCATTTTTAGAAAATAGCTGAGCTATGGCAGAACCTGAAAAAACTAAAAGTAAAAACATGCCTGTTCCATAAATTAAAGAAAATCGATTAGAATAACTTAAGCCAGTTATTACTCTTTCTCGTTTTCCAGCTGTCCAGTTTTGGCCAACAAAAGGTCCTATGACTGAAGCCAGTGAAATAACTACCGCCAGAGCAAAGAAGTCAATTCGCGATCCAATACCATAAGCCGCCACAGCCGCTTGGCCATAGCTAGCAATTAAATTAGTAATAATACCAATTCCTACAGGCATAATTAAACGACTGGCAGCCGCTGGTAATCCAATATGAAGCACGCTTCGCCAAGCGCTCCAAACAGTTCGGCGAACTAAATAGGAAAAAACTATTAGTTTTTCTCGATAATAGAGTATCCAGCTAGCTAAAATCATAATAACCATCCGGGAAATTACAGTAGCTAGGGCGGCTCCGGAAAGTCCTAAACGAGGAAAACCACCCAGGCCAAAAATTAAAAGCGGATCTAAAATACTATTTATAGCTACAGCTGTCAGCATAATCAAGCTGGGTGTTTTTGTATCTCCGGTAGCGCGAATAGCATTATTGCCAACCATAGGAATAACTACAAATATCGCTCCCCAATACCAAACAACCATATATTGTCTGATTAAGTTAAGCATCTCTGAATTCGCCCCCAACAGACTGAAAACTGGGTTAATCGTTAATTGACCAATTAGGCTAAAAAAGATCGCCGCTAGAAGCGCTAAAAAAAGACTAGCCGTTGCAATTTCTTGAGCGCGAGCTGTATCTCCCTGACCAATAGCGCGTGATACCATTACTGACACGCCAATACCTAGACCTAATGAAATACTATTTACGAATAAAACCACCGGAAAAGTAAAAGTTAAAGCAGCCAGAGCGGTTGTTCCCAGACGGCCGACAAAAAAAGTATCCACTAAATTAAAAGCCACCATGCCAACCATGCCAAAAACCATCGGTCCAGTCATTTTGAATAAAATTGCTCCTACTGGTCCTCGGATTAAGCGAGCTGAATTATTATTTTTCCGCATAGTTATACTACAGAAACATCCCCAAGCTTACACTTGGGGGTTAAGTTTTAATCTTAAATTAGGAACTAACTATTTCTTTTTAATATGTTTATTATAGCATAGTTTAATCTTTTTTTAATTCCCATCTTGTTTAATTCACTTGGATTGACAAACGGTCTGAAATATACTAATATCATATGTTATAGTTCTTTATAATTTACAAAAGTAATGAGACGGGCGTTTTGAGTGTCATTTTGGTACCCAGAACGCTCGTCTCATTGGAGAGACAAGCCGAAATCCTGAAGATTGGGAAAAACTATTAAGAAAGGAGGATGACGATGACAGAGATGATCACGTCAGGACAAATCAAGCAATTAAGAAGATTGGCCGAAGACGCACTGAGCAGTGAAGTTAACATTACCAAAAGAGAAGCCCAGAGAGCACTCGGTAAAGGTAATGAAATTATGAAAGGTTTTATCAGCCTCATCCGCAAAAAGGCGGAAAATCCTCACAACAGAATTTCCTCAAGCTTCGGATATCCGAAAGGATATAACGGAGCAAAGACTCTGGACGAACAGGCTACCCTTTTGCGGGAGCAGTATCAATTTCCGCTCAAGCTACTCGCCAGCGTCAAGAAACGTCCTAAAGAGGCCGAAGGTCTTTGGGTCATGCCACTTATCAAGAATATCGTGCCGTTGCAATGTAAACATCCATACAACTACGCCGTTGATTTCGTGCTGGAAAGGCTCGGCCGTAGCCGCAAGTTCAAAAACTGGCGTCAGGGCAAAATGGGTTACGAATACCTCCGGCAGATCGAGAATACCCTTTGCCTCTGGAACCAGCTGACGCTGGCACAGGGCAGCGGAGAATTGACGCCTGTAGTTCCTGCGCAGTTCGGCAAAATGCATAATGGCGAGAGCGTGGATTACGTGAGAAAGCACGTGCTGGATAACGAAATCCTTTTCGGAGTCTATCACATCGGTATAATGCTCCTGACCCACCCCGAAAGAGAGCAGAAACGGGAACAACTACATATTGACTGTGCTGGAGACAAATATGCTCCTGGTGGTGTTGGTCGGTTCGTGGACGCTCCGTTCTTCAGTTGGGGCGTCGGCGGGCTTCGCTTCAGCGCCGACTGGGCGAGCGGTGCTAACGGGTATTATGGTTCGGTATCGGGTTTTCTCCCGCAGGATTGAAGTTTGAAATCTTGGCTCTTGTATTTTTGAAACTTCCGCCAAAGGCGGTCGTTTCACCCGGGAGCTATTCACTTTTACAGTGAGTAGCTCCTTTTTCATTGGTTATTTTATTGTATTCTCCTGAAACTAAACCGGCACTTTTTTTAGATTTTTTGGTATAAGATTATTTTTAGCTAAGCTCTTATTAGTCATTATCGTTATTTTTTGGGTATCTTAAAAGGTACCTTTAAATTGGCGGAGGCGGAGGGATTCGAACCCTCGAAGCCCTTTCAGACTTACTTGCTTTCCAAGCAAGCGCACTAGACCACTATGCGACGCCTCCGAAGCTTATTTAGAATAGCTAATCTTAGTCTAAATATCAAGTAAAATAAAATCCGTAAATCAATTTACGGATTTTATACTTTATTCTAAAGACAACCTATTCCATCTTTCCAATCTCCGCTGTTGTTTTTATTACTGTGTCAGGATTGAGAGAAATAGAATCAATGCCTTCTTCCACTAAAAATTTGGCGAAGTCCAAAAAGTCAGAAGGAGCCTGTCCGCAAATACCAACTTTACGCTTATCCAAATGCGCTTTAGTAATTACTTGCCGAATTAACTCTTTAACCGCTTCATTACGTTCATCATAAATATGAGAAACTTTAGCGCTATCACGATCCACTCCTAATGTTAGTTGGGTAAGATCATTAGATCCAATAGAAAAACCGTCAAAAACACGCGCAAATTCATGAGCTAAAATTACATTGGAAGGAATTTCACACATTACATAAATTTGAAGCTTATTTTTTCCGCGTTCCAATCCGTGTTGTTTCATCTGCGCTAAAACTTCTTCACCTTCTTTAACTGTGCGACAAAAAGGGATCATAATTTTAACATTAGTAAGACCCATCACATCGCGCACTTTTTTAAAGGCTCGGCATTCTAAAGCAAAGCCCTCCTTATAATCCGGGTCATAATAGCGAGAGGCTCCGCGCCAGCCAATCATAGGATTAGCTTCTACCGGTTCAAAATCTTTTCCTCCGATTAACGTTGAATATTCGTTAGTTTTAAAATCAGACATTCTAACAATAACATCTTTAGGAAAAAAAGCGGCTGCGATTCGGCCAATGCCTTCAGCTAATTTATCTACGAAAAATTCTTCTTTGTTTTTATATCCTTGCGTTAATTCATTAATTTTTTTTCTGTCTTTTCCATTTTTTACTTTTTCAAAATGCCTAAGCGCCATAGGATGAATCTTAATATATTCATTGATAATAAATTCTTCACGAGCCAGCCCTACTCCATCATTAGGAATAAAAGAAAGGTTAAAGGCTTGATCAGGATCACCAATGTTCATCATAATTTTTGTTTTGGTTTTTTTGAGTTTTTTTAGATCCGTTTTTTTAACCTCAAATTTTAAAAGCCCTCCATAAACATGTCCTTCTTCTCCTTCAGCACAACTGGCTGTTACGGGCTTATTACTTTTGATTGCATCCGTAGCGTTGCCCGTTCCTACCACACAAGGAATTCCTAATTCCCGACTAACAATAGCTGCATGAGAAGTTCTTCCTCCACTATTAGTAACAATAGCGCTAGCAATTTTCATTATCGGTTCCCAATCCGGATCCGTCATTTCTGTTACTAACACTTCTCCCTTTTTAAATTGAGCAATTTTAGACACATTTTTAATAACATTGGCTTTACCCTGACCAATTTTACTGCCTACCGCTGAACCAGCGCAAAGTATTTTACTTTTAGTCTTAAGTTTATATTCTTCTAAAATTCTTTTGTCTTTTTGTGATTGAACTGTCTCTGGACGAGCTTGAACAACAAAAATTTCGTTTAGTCTTCCATCTTTAGCCCATTCTATATCCATTGGTTTTTTATAATAATCTTCAATCTTTGTACCCCAACGAGCTAATTGGAGAGCTTCTTTGTCAGTTAAGCAAAATTTCTTGCGGTCTTCAGCGATAACAGATACATTTCGAGTAGAAGAATTACCGCCAACGCTATAAATAAGTTTATGTTTTTTACTGCCTAATTTTTTTCCAACAATAGGCTTAAAACCGTCTTTAAGTGTAGGCTTGTGTATAATAAATTCATCCGGAATCACTTTCCCTTTAACAATATTTTCTCCCAATCCCCACGATCCGTTAATAACAATGGCATCTTGAAACCCAGATTCTGTATCAATAGTAAACATCACTCCGCTAGCGGCTTCGTCTGAACGAATCATTTTTTGCACTCCTACGGAAAGAGCAATTGCAAAATGGTCAAATCCTTTATCCACTCGGTAAGAAATAGCTCTATCCGTAAAAAGAGAAGCGAAGCATTTTTTGACAGATTCTAAAAGTTGATATTCTCCAATTACATTGAGATAAGATTCTTGCTGGCCGGCAAAAGAAGCATCTACTAAATCTTCTGCCGTTGCGCTAGAACGTACAGCTACATCTACACCTCCTGCAAAATGATTGGTGTGATCATCACGATCCCAGGTAATTTTAAAATCTTTATGACGAATATATTCGCGCGAGATCTTAGCATAATTTTCTATTATTTCATCTCGCAATTTAACTGGAAATTTAGCTGAAAGAATGGCTTGACGTACTTGATATCCCCGCTTAGCCAGATTAATAATACTTTTAGTGTCAAGTCCTTTTAAAATGGATTTAATTTTTTCATCCAAATTATTTTTAGCAATAAAATGCCGATAAGCTTCAGCTGTAATGGCAAAACCATCAGGTACTTTAATCCCTTTATTGCGTAGATTAGAATACATTTCACCTAGCGACGCATTTTTTCCACCGGCTAAATCAATATCTTTAATTCCAATTTCATTGAACCAAAGAATAAATTTCTTTTTTTTATTTTTATTATTTTTTTTCATATTTGTTATAAATTAATTATACTTTTTATATTATATCACAGAAGCGCAAGTGAGTAAATAATAATTTTTAGCAAAAGTTTTATTCCCGCTTTCTAATTATCAATTTTTATTCATTATTTAAAGAAGCGAAGCTTCCAAAGGAAGCTTCGCTTCTGATGTACATCTAAAGAAATTAAACAGACAACCTCAAAGATTGCCTGTTTAAAAATAATCCTTGTAAAAAAATTCAATTAGATATTAAGCTTATCAGCCATCTCTCCTACTAGAGGAAGCGGTTTCATTTTTCCTGAAAATACATTTATCAGACCCATGATCCAAAGAATTAAAATAAAGATTCCCAAGATCCAGCCAAGAAACGGAATCCAAATAAAAAATTCTCCGATAGCTAAAACTAATCCTTGTTTTGCATGAAACTGAGCAAATTTAGAATCTTTTTTAGCTAAAAGAGGAACTAAACAAAGTATTCCTAGATAACCTAAAAAAGCCCACAATTTATTTTCTTCAATATCTTTGTCTTCTTTTGGATTTTTTTTATTCTCTTCCGGTTGAGATTGAGGTTGATTTTGCGTAGATGTTGGTTGAGTTGTTTGATTTTGGTCAGGATTTGTTTGCGGTTGGTTTTGATTTAATTGTTCGTCCATAAAGCACCACCTTTCTATTTTATATAAATATCTTTACTATATACTACCACATAAGGAAGAATTTACGAAAAGACAAATTCAATTTAGAGTTTTATTTTACATCCATCTCCCTAAGCGCTTTTATGCGTTCTTCTATCAGCGGATGAGTCATAAAAAGCTTGGATATTTTTTTCCCGCGAAAAGGATTAGTGATAAAAAGATGAGCTGTTGCTCGATTAGCTTCTTTAAGTGGTTTGGGATCAGCAGAAATTTTTTCCAAAGCTCTAGCTAATCCTTCAGGATATCGAGTAAGTAATGCCCCATCCGCATCAGCTAAAAATTCTCTCCGGCGAGAAATAGCTAATTGCATTAAAACGGCTGACAAGGGAGCTAAAATAGAAAAAACAATAGCTACAATAAACATAATCATACGAAATTCTCCACCTTCTTTATTATTACCGCCTCCACTTCCCCAAAATATCCAATGACGAAACCAATCCGCCATTAAAGCAATAAATCCTACCATAACAACTATAATAGTAGATAATAAAATATCCCGATTGCCAATATGCGAAAGTTCATGGGAAATAACACCTTCTAACTCAACTTTTTCTAATCTATTTATTATTCCGCGTGTAAGACAAATTACGGCATGATTTTTATCCCGGCCAGTAGCAAAAGCATTTAAAGCGTCATCTTGAATAATATATATTTTAGGCACTGGCAAACCGGCTGTAATACAAAGATTCTCTACTAAATTATAAATATCGCGATTAGAATTGCGGTCAATTTCTTTGGCTTTGCTCATTGCCAGCACAATTTTATCGCTCCACCAATAAGATCCGAAGCTCATGGCCACAGAAAAAATTACAGCAACATATAGAAACAAACTATTATTAAGCGCTGTAGAAAAAACATATCCTACTCCAATAACAAAAATAAAAAAGAGAGTTATGTAGAGATAAGTTAACTGCGTGTTTTTATCCGCTTGATTATATAAAGTCATACTTAGAATTTCACTTTCACATTTTCCCTCTCCTCTCCTTCTGCCTCAAAAAATTCTTTTTTAGAAAATCCTAACGCTCCAGCCATCAAATTAGTGGGAAAAACTTGAATTTTAATATTGAAATCACGAACATTGCCATTATAAAATCTTCTAGCCGCTTGAATTTTATCTTCCGTATCTGTCAGCTCTTTTTGCAATTCTAAAAAGTTTTGATTAGCTTTGAGTTGTGGATAATTTTCAGCTACCGCAAAAAGACTTTTCAATGCCCCGGTTAAAGCATTTTCTGCTTTAACTTTGTCTTGTCCCGCACTGACTCCCATGGCTTGCGTTCTTGCTTCAGTTACTTTTTCAAAAACCTCCTTCTCATGGGCAGCATAACCTTTAACTGTATTTATTAAATTAGGAATAAGGTCATGTCTTCTTTTTAATTGGACATCAATATCGCTCCAAGCTTCACCTACTCGATTTTTAAGTTTTATAAGACCGTTATATATAGCAACTGCCCAAATAACAACAATCGCTAATACAACCAATAAAATTATTCCTGTCATCTTTTTTATAGGTGATCCCACGCGCTTTTGTTTATTTTAGCTAAAAGCAAGCGCTTTCACACATAATTATTATGATATTACTTTATCAAATTTTATTTTAAGTGTAAAATAATAAAAATATGTTATAATTGTATTAACCCTTCAAATGTTAATACAAAGTTTTATGCTAGATATATCCAAATATTATATTTTTATTATTCCCATAGTTGTCGGAGCAATTATTCAGGCCATAAAATTTATTATTTTTTCCTTAAAACATGGCTGGAATATCAATTACGCTTTAACCCATGGGCATATGCCGTCGGCTCATACTGGCTTCATTGTCGCTTTAGTCACCTCTGTTGGTTACTATGCTGGCATTACCTCCGGATCTTTTGCAGTGGCTATAGCCCTAGCTATTGTTGTAATTGACGATGCCGCAAGATTACGCGTTTATATGGGCGACCAAGGAAGATATCTTAATATGCTTATTCGCCAACTTAACATAAGTTCAAAGCAATTTCCTCGTTTAAAGGAAAGAGTGGGACATAGAATTAGTGAAGTAATTATTGGCGGACTTTTAGGTTTTATTTTAACTATACTTTTTGCAAAATTTCTTGGATAACTTTTTTATCATTCCAGGGAATCCTTTTATTTTTAATCGCCATCGTTTCCTCTGCTCCTTTGCCGGTAACTACAACAAAATCACCCGGCTTTGCCATTTGCAAAGCTTTTTTTATGGCCTCTTCTCTGCTAAGTATTTTAAAGTAATTTTTGTTTAACTTATGATCTTTTATGCCTAATTCTAATTCATTTATAATTTGTTCTGGATCTTCATTATATGGATCTTCATTTGTTAGAATTATATAATCCGCAAATTGTGAAACAATTTTTCCCATTATCGGACGCTTCCCGCGATCTCGATTGCCACAAGCGCCGAACACGGCAATAATTTTTTCTTTTTGGTTTTTCATTTTATTAATTAACCCATATAATTTTTTTAAACTGTCCGGAGTAACGGCATAATCAATAATAATATTCAATCCTCTATCATTCGACACGCTTTCCAGTCGTCCGGGAATGCCTTTTATTTTTGAAAGCGCCCGCGCCATAACTTCATCAGAAATACCATAAATTTTTCCCACACAACTTGCCGCTAAAGCATTTTCAACATTAAACAAACCGGGAAGATTTAATTTGTAGTTTGTAACTTGTAACTTGTAACTTGATTCATTAATGCCCAATTTAATATCTTTGGCCATAACTGTTTTAAAATTAGAATTTGGAATTTGGAATCTAATTGGAGCTTTAGTTGAATATCCATAATATTTTTCTTTACCCTCTAAAATAAACTTTTCTAGATACTCCATATCTAAATTAACTACTATATTTTTCGCGTTTTTGAATAACTTTAATTTTGCTTGGCGGTATTTTTTCATTGTTTTGTGATAATCTAAATGCTCGCGCGTTACATTGGTAATGACCGCCGTATCATAATGAATACCCCAAACCCGGTATTGATCCAATGAATGCGAAGAAGTTTCTAAAACTAAATAATCACAATTAGCGCCAACGGCTTGCTTAATAAATTTTTGCGTGCTCCAAGAAGAAAGCGTTGTAAATTTAGTTTTATTTATCTGTTTTTTTTTGCCAATTTTAAAATTTATGGTTGAAACTACCGCCACTTTAGCGTCAGCTTCTTCTAAAATTTTGGCAATCATTTGAACTGTTGTCGTCTTGCCGTTAGTTCCAGTTACTCCAATTATTTTTATTTTTTGTGACGGAAAACCAAACCAAACATTCGCCCAAATAGCTCGGATCAAATGGTAAATGTTTTTTAAATTTTGGGGAATAAGTGATTTTATCTTCATAATTTCTAATATCTAATTTCCAATACCCAATAAAATTCCTAATGAGCAAGGTTCTAAAAAATTGTTTTTATTTATTTGAAATTTTGATTTTTATTGGAAATTAGGAATTGGAAATTGGAAATTCTAGATACATTTATTTCATAAAACTTTTCACCGGCTGAATAATTTTATACATCCAGTATTTTAACGGGCTAATGATTATATCATAACTTCCCGGAAAAATTATCGGTTTTGTTTGTGGAGAAAAACCTAGTTTAAACCGTGTAATACCCGCCCACGAAGAATTTGGAATTTGGAATTTGGAATTTGGAATTTTTATTCCGCCCATATCATACCGCTTATATCCCATTTTTTTTGCATCTTTTATTGCTTGCCATTGTAAAAGATAAGGCGCCATAACATTTCTATATTTATTATCTGACGCGCCGTGAAGATAAGTAGCCGTGCTGCCATAAAAAGAAATTAGATTAACCGCAATTATTACTCCTTTGTATTTTGCCATATATAATTTTAAATTTTTTTCAGGAATAGTTTCTAACATTTTTATATAATAATTATCCGGATGAGATTTTATCTTATTTCTTTTAGAAGTAGTCTTGACCAATCTTAAAAATTCGTCAACGTAAAGCGAATTTGGGATTTGGGATTTGGGATTTGCTTTCACAAAAACTCCTCGCCTTTTTGCTAATCTGATATTGTATCTAGTTTTACTTTTCATCTCCGCCAAAAGTTTTTCTTCTGATTTTGTGATATCTACCATAAAAATTTCTTTTGGTTGCATATTGTGCGGCGCTTTTCTGATTTTTAATCCGATCCGCCTTGGATGGAAACAATCCCTTATCATTTTTAACATATTTTCATCTGCTACATCCATTCTCACCCACCCTACTTTTTCTTTTTTTGCAAGATTAATCATTCTATCAAAAAAGTTTTGAAATTTAGTATTTGAAACTTTGTTGGAAATTGGCATCACCGGTCCTCTTGGAATATAAAAATAATTTCCTAATACTGGAAGTTTATGTTCTATAATGCTGGCACAGAAGTTATCACCTAAAATTTTATATGTTTTTTTTCCTACGGCTTCTTGAAATTTCCGCCAATTTTTACTTTGCAAAAACCCTCCATCTGGAGAATTTTGCTGAATAAACTTTTTTATTTCAAAGTTGTCCATTTCTCGTTTTTCAATTAAATTATATTTAATTCTGGAATATTTTTATGACGCTACTAAACCTACTTTATCAAAAACTTCTGACGAATGGAAGCCGTCCCGCCCTCGCTCGCTGACGCGCGCCATTTAAATATGAGTTTTATGAGTTTATCGTAGCAAAAAAAACGAAAACTTGACAATCATTTTTAAATTTAATAGAATATCAATAAGCGTTGATATAATCAACATTGAATAGACTATGAAACCGAAATGTTTCAACAATAAAAAAAATCTCGTCGAAATTTCGCAAGTCACCGAATTTTTAAAAGTTATAAGCGAAGAAAATCGTTTAAAAATGCTTTATTTGCTCAAAGAAAAAGAAATGTGCGTTTGCGATATCTGGCAATATCTTGGCTTGGCTCAAAATCTTACATCCCATCATTTAAAGGTATTGAAAGATTTTAGGCTGGTGTCATCAAGACAAGAAGGTTTAAAAGTCACTTATTCAATCAATAAAAAGGTTGTTAAAAAATATACAAAATTATTAAATAAATTTTTAAATTTATGACTATCAAAATTTTAGGCTCTGGCTGCCCAACCTGCGAACAACTATTTGAAACAGTAAAAAAAGTTGTTTCTGATTTGGGAATAAATACAAAGGTAGAATATAGCACCGATGTTACAAAAATTATTGAAATGGGAGTTATGATTAGTCCCGTTTTAGCAATTGACGACAAACCGGTTTTATTGGGAGGCGGAAAAAGTGAAGAAGAAATAAAAGAAGTTTTGCAAAATAATTCTTAAGTATTTAAAGCAATATGGATATATTTTACCCTTTAGAGATTTTATCTAAATGGATAACTTATAATTTATTTTCTTTGACTAGCTCACATTTAGCCGGAGCTTTAGATTTTTTTATTTATGACTCTCTAAAGATATTTCTTTTAATTGTAGGGATCACTTATTTTATGAGTTTACTCCGTTTTTATTTGCCGGTTGAAAAATTACGTGATTTTTTAGCTAGCCATAAGATGTTTGGTTTGGATTATTTTTTAGCTTCTATTTTTGGGGCTATTACACCTTTTTGCTCTTGCTCATCTATACCCCTTTTTATTGGATTTATGGAAGCGCATATCCCTTTAGGTGTTACTTTTGCCTTTCTGATAACCTCACCACTTATTAATGAGATAGCCATCAGCCTTTTTATTGGCATGTTTGGTATGAAAATAACCGGTATCTATTTGATTTCTGGAGTTTTGATAGGTATGATTGGCGGGTTTGTAATGGGCAAGCTTAAAATGGAGAGATATGTAGCTAGCTTTATTTGGGATATTAAAGCCAAAAAGCCATCAGAAGAGGAAACTAAAAAAGTGCCTTGGCAAAAAGTTTTTAAAACTATATCGCGTGAAGCTTGGGGAATAACTAGAAAGATAATGCCGTATGTTTTAGCTGGAGTAGCTGTTGGTGGCGCTATTCATGGCTATGTTCCGGAAGGATTTTTTGAGAAATATTTACAATCTGCTGGTTACTGGGGTGTTCCTTTATCGGTAATTCTAGCCGTTCCACTTTATTCTAATGCTAGTGGAGCTATTCCAATTATACAATCATTAATTGCTAAAGGTGTGCCGATTGGTACTGGCTTGGCTTTTATGATGGCTACTGTTGGTTTGTCATTGCCAGAAGCAATGATACTTAAAAAAGTTCTAAAATGGCAATTGCTGGCTACTTTTTTTACAGTAGTTACAATTGGAATAATTATAATTGGTTATTTATTTAATGCAATTTTATAATATATAAAAATATGTCGCATGATCACGAACATGAAATTCCAAAAAATATAAATTTATCAAAATTGATTTGGTCTATTTTGATAAATATAGTCATAGCTATCCTTGAAATAGTTTATGGTTTAATAATAGGTAGTTTAGCCTTAATGTCTGAGGCCTTTCATAATGTTACCGATATTGCTTCTATGATTTTAAGTTATGCCGGAGAAAAAATTAGCGCTAAAGCGCCTAATGATAAGAAAACTTACGGTTACAAAAAGACTGAAGCGATTGTCGCTTTTGTAAATAGCTCTGTTTTACTGGCAGTAATTATAATTATTTTGGTTGAATCTGTAAAAAGACTGTTTAGCCCCACTGAAATAAATGGATTTAGCATGATAATCGTGGCTAGCATAGCTTTTGTTGGCAATGGAATTGCAACTATGATTCTCAATACGGGTGAGAAAAATTTGAATATGAAGAGCGCTTGGCTCCATTCTTTGCAAGACGCTCTGTTTTCCTTGGCAGTAATCATTGCCTCGGTTCTGATTTATTACTTTCATTGGAACATTATTGATCCTTTGATTTCAATAGTTATCTCATTGTTTTTAATAAAAGAAGCTTATCATATTACAAAAGAATCAATTGATATGTTAATGGATTCTGTCCCGCACGATGTTGACTTTAATGAAGTAAAAGAAGAATTACTAAAAATTCAAGATGTTAAGCAAGTGAGTGATTTGCATATTTGGCAAACTGATTCAAAAGATAAACTATTGAGTGCTCATCTGAAAATATCGGATTTGAAAAATGAAGAGAGAAATAAATTGTTATCAGATATCCAACATATTTTGAAAGAAAAATATAAAATAAATCATACCACTATTCAATTGGTGTCAATTGATGATTCAGAAAAAGATATGTTTGATTGTGAACATTGCAATTAAGTTAGTTATTTTTTATTCAACCATTACCGGCCTAATCTTCGGCAAAATAATTTAAAGTATTAATAAAAAAATACATGATCAAAAAAATCCAAAAAAATCTTAGTAAGAATATGTTGAATTATACGCTCTTGGTAATTATTGGCGGTTTGATTTTAGGTAAAATATTTCCCCAACTAAAATCACTTTCAGGCCTTATCCTCTATGTCATTTTTATTATGATTTATCCAACGATGGTTAATATCTCATTAAGCCATCTAAAAAAAGTGCGCGGTTCAACCAAGCCCTTAATAACAGCTCTAGTCATGAATTTCGTTTACGCGCCTCTTTTTATTTACGCCTTAAGTAGTATCTTTATTCATGATCCGCAAATAAAATTGGCCTTAATGCTTTTAGCTATTGCTCCGACTTCCAGTATGGGGCTTGGCTATATTGGTTTAGCCGAGGGGCATATGTTATCTGGGGCGATTATTATTGCCTTTGCCTTTATTGCTTCAATTTTTATATATCCCGTAGCCGGATCTTTTTTTGCCGGCCAGGCGCACTTAATTATTCCTGTAGGTATGATTTTAAAAAACTTAATTTGGATTTTAGTTATACCTTTAGTCTTGGGCATTATTACTCGTGAGTATATTGAACATAAACACGAGGAGGGAACATTTGAAAAAATAAAGCCATATTTTTCAACGGTCACACTAAGCGCCCTTTATTTGCTTATTTTTATTATTTTCGTTTCTAAAGCCGGATTGATTATAAAAAATTGGCGTGAAGTTTTTCTAATTGCGCCGGTTGTTTTGATTTATTACGGATTTACTATCTGGTTATCTTTGCAGGTTAATAAAAAAATTATCAAATTAGATTACGGCCAGCACCAATCAGTTGCTTTTACCAGCATTAGCAAAAATGTTGCCGTAACTATCGCTATTTTAGTAGCGGTTTTCGGCGAAAAAGGAGTGTATATGTCTACTGTCCCGGCCATTGTCGCTCTTTTCCAGGCGCCAATTTTAATGGCATACCTGCACTTCAAAGACCATGTAAAACGGTATTTTTTAACCTAAAAAATCGTCCCAAAAAGGTTATTATTAAAAAATTAAATAAATTAAAAAATTAATTAATTAAATTAAATTACTATGAAAAAGAAACCAGTAGAAGATATCAAAATGGATTCCGCCAGGAATACCATTATAAACCAACACAAAAAGTTTGGTAAAACCATTAGCGTCGATGGGTGTTTTGGAAGTTCAAATATTGGGCAAAAAGCAGGCTTTATTGCCAGAGAAATTGTTAAACAAATTCCGAACGCTTTTATGAGATGCCCAATAGCAGCCTTTCCGGAAATTGAAGGGCCAACCCAAGTGTTACTTCATGATGATTATCATGTGGTCATAGATGGATGCAAAGCAAAATGTTTGGCCAAAAGCTATGAAAAATTAGGGTTAAAAGTTGCTTTAAGTTATGCGTTAGATGAACATTTTTCTTGCGAGAAAAAACCAGGTCCTGAATTTGATGAAGAAAAGATGAAAGAGATTGCGGAGAAAATCATAAAAGATATTAAAGAAAAGATTTTAAAAAAATAAAAAGTATGGAAAACTATAAAAAAGATGCCAGGGAGATGCTTAAAAAGGCAACTTTAAGCGAGCCCTGGAAAAACCCAAAAAATCAAACAAGATATGCCTTAATGATAGATGGAGAAATTATAGGTTATATAAGAGAGAAGGTTGATATCAATAAAATTACGACAGGGGAAATACATGAAACATGGCGTGGAAGAAAGATTGAGTTAATGTACAATAACAAACATATAGGATTTCTATGGGATTAAAACAAATAATTACTTGGGCGCAAAAGCACATGGTTTTGCTTATAGTAGCGGATATGTTCGTGGCGCTTGGATTTTCCTATTTTTGGCCGGCACCCATTTTATTTCTTAAAAAATATGCGTTGATTGCCTCTTTCTTAATGGTCTATCCAATTATGATTAATACCAGTTTTAGTGAAATATTCAATTTGAAAGGTAGATATAAGCTAATTATTACGGCAATAATCTTTCTTTTTGTAATAGAGCCATTATTATTATATTTAATTCTAAAGCTTATTACAGTAGATCCTCTGATTGCCGCCGGATTGATGTTTATTTCGATAATGCCGACATCAGGCATGGCTGTGGTATGGAGCAAGCTAAGCAAAGGAGCCCCTTCGCTTACAATTGTTATCCTCGGACTGAGTTTAATTCTTTCAATGTTGACAATACCGCTGGAAGCTCATTTTATTATAGGGCAATATGTTCATATTCCATTTACAATTTTAATAAAATCTCTGCTCGTTGTGTTGCTTTTGCCTTTAATTCTTGGCTTGTTGACAAGATTTGCTATTATTAAAAACAAAGGTGAGGAAAGATTTATTGAGCTTAATCCTTATATTAGTTCAATGTCCAATTTGGGATTGCTGACTATTATATTGATTGCATTTGGGCTCAAAGGAAAAGTATTAGTAAGTAACCCTGAGTTAGTGCTCAAGATAGCAATACCAATGGTTATTTTTTATGCCATTGGCTTCTTCGTATTAACTTTGACGGGAAAACTATTCAAAAGT
>Ga0114931_10001425_pt1 | contig 30532 bp, 32 predicted proteins | sample 2SBtaG_FD_89579 | JGI IMG/M metagenome (GOLD analysis project Ga0114931, IMG submission 89579) | Deep subsurface microbial communities from Kolumbo volcano to uncover new lineages of life (NeLLi) - 2SBTROV14_V59a metaG | ecosystem: Environmental > Aquatic > Marine > Volcanic | place: Kolumbo... | reverse complement strand
TCCCACTCGATGGTTGCCGGTGGTTTTCCGGAGATATCATAGGCCACCCTGGATATGCCCGGCACTTCGTTGATGATGCGTGTGGAGACCGTTTCCAGCAAATCATAGGGCAGATGCGCCCAGCGCGCAGTCATAAAATCCACGGTTTCCACCGCACGCAGCGCGATCACATGCTCATAGCGGCGTTGATCTCCGGTGACCCCTACCGATTTGACGGGCAAAAAGACGGCAAAGGCCTGACTCACCTGATCATAGAGATCGTGGCGGCGCAGTTCCTCCAGAAAAATGGCATCGGCCCGGCGCAGCGTGTCGGCATATTCCTTACTGACCTCGCCGAGGATACGCACCCCCAGTCCGGGGCCGGGAAAGGGATGCCGGTAAACCATGTCGTAGGGCAAGCCCAGCTCCATACCGATCTTGCGGACTTCGTCCTTGAACAGCTCCCGCAGGGGCTCGACGAGCCGCAGCTTCATATCCTTCGGCAGGCCACCGACATTGTGATGGGACTTGATCACCTGGGCCTTACCAGTACTGGCGCCGGAAGACTCAATCACATCGGGATAAATGGTCCCCTGGGCCAACCAGCGGACATCGGCAAGTTTAGCTGCCTCTTCATCGAAGACCTCGATAAAGAGCCTGCCGATGATCTTGCGTTTCTCCTAGGGGTCAGCAATGCCCTGCAGCGCAGCAAGGAAGCGGGCCTCCGCATTGACGCGGATAATCCTGAGGCCCATATGCTCGGCGAAAACGGCCATCACCTGGTCGCCCTCATGGAGGCGCAACAGGCCGGTATCGACGAAAACGCAAGTCAGCTGATCGCCGATGGCACGATGCAACAGTGCCGCCACCACCGATGAATCCACACCACCGGAAAGTCCCAGCAGGACCTTGCTCTCCCCCACCTGCCGGCGGGCCCGGCTCATACTGTCCTGAATAATATGATCCGCCGTCCAGAGCGCACGGCAAGCACAAAGCTCCAGTACAAAACGCTCGATGATACGCTGTCCCTGGCGGGTATGACTCACCTCAGGATGAAACTGCAGGCCATAGAAGCCCCTGCTCTCGTCCGCAATACCGGCAATGGGCGCATTGTCCGTGCTGGCGATACGCTTAAACCCTTCCGGCAAGCTCACCACGCGGTCACCATGACTCATCCAGACATCCATCATGCCATAGCCTTCTGGCGTGGTGTGATCCTCAATCTCCCGCAACAGGCGGGAGTGCCCCCGGGCGCGTACCTGGGCATAACCGTATTCGTGATGATCGGCATTCTCGACCTCCCCGCCCAGTTGCGAGGCCATGGTCTGCATGCCATAGCAGATACCCAGCATCGGTACTCCGAGCTGGAAGACGAGCTCTGGCGCCCGCCCGGTGGTCTCTGCCGTCACCGTATCCGGACCACCGGAAAGAATGACCCCGCGGGGTTGCAAGGCCCTGATTTTCTCTTCAGCCACATCCCAGGCATGGATCTCGCTATACACCCCGGCTTCGCGCACCCGGCGCGCAATCAGCTGGGTATACTGCGAACCGAAATCAAGAATCAGAATACGATCGCTATGGATATTAGTCTCGGTCAAAATCATTCATCCAGGTTATGGGGCTGCAATGCGCTGATGTCATGAGTGTTAACAGGCTCTAGTCAATCCGGTAATTGGGCGATTCCTTGGTGATCGATACATCATGTACATGGCTTTCTCGCATGCCGGCGGTAGTCACCCGCACGAAGCGGGGTTTGGTGCGCATGGTGACAATGTCCGCACAGCCGGTATAGCCCATGCTGGCGCGCACGCCGCCGAGCAGCTGGTGAATGATCGCCACCACACTACCTTTGTAAGGCACCCGACCCTCGATACCCTCAGGCACCAGCTTTTCCACCTGGGTACTGGGCTCCTGAAAATAGCGATCACTGGAGCCATAGGCCTCCGCCATGGCCCCCAGGGAACCCATGCCGCGATAGGATTTGTAAGAGCGCCCCTGAAATAACTCCACCTCGCCGGGTGATTCCTCGGTACCGGCGAACATACTGCCGATCATCACGGCGTGGGCGCCCGCGACAATGGCCTTGGCAATATCGCCCGAAAAACGAATCCCCCCATCGGCGATCAGGGGTACACCGCTGTCCTTGAGTTCGCGCGCCACTTCGGAAACTGCCGTGATCTGAGGTACACCGACACCGGTGACGATGCGCGTGGTGCAGATGGAGCCAGGACCGATACCCACCTTCGCCGCATCCGCTCCAGCCGTAACGAGGGCACGGGCAGCAGCACCGGTGCCCACATTGCCACCGATCAGCTGAACATCAGGATAGTGCTGTTTCACCCAGGCGATTCTATCCAGCACTTTCTGGGAATGACCGTGCGCGGTGTCCACCACAATGACATCCACGCCCGCCGCCACCAGGGCCTCGACACGATCATCAGAGGCAGTCCCCACCGCCGCACCGACGCGCAAACTGCCTAGATTGTCCTTGCAGGCATTGGGGAAATCCGTTGATTTCTGGATGTCCTTGACGGTGATCATACCGCGCAGATGAAAGCGTTCATTGACCACCAGCAGCTTTTCGATACGGTGCTGGTGCAACAACGCAACAATCTCATCCCGACTCGCCCCTTCCGGCACCGTAATCAAGCGTTCCTTGGGCGTCATAACGCTGGCGACAGGATTATCCAGCCGGGTCTCAAAACGCAGATCACGATGGGTGACAATACCCACCAGATCTTCACACTCCACTACCGGCACCCCGGAAATGTTATGAGCACGTGTCAAATCCATAACCTCACGGATGGTGATGTCAGGGCGCACTGTAATGGGATTCTTGATCACCCCGCTCTCATATTTCTTGACCATGCGCACTTCCTGTGCCTGCTGCTCGATACTCATGTTTTTATGGATAATCCCCAGCCCGCCTTCCTGCGCCATGGTAATCGCCAGGCGTCCCTCGGTCACCGTATCCATGGCCGCTGCAAGCATGGGGATATTCAGGCTGATTTCTCGGGTAAGGCGCGTTTGCAGCGATACCTCCTTGGGCAGGACAGTGGAATGATCCGGCAACAGCAGGACATCATCGAAAGTTAGGGCATCCTGGGCAATCCGCATATGAGGACCTTTTCTTTGAGGAAAATTAGCCGGACATTATATAGTTGGAAGCGGCTGGGGTAAACCGCCAGAATGACAGGCGAGGGAAACAATGGGGCACAACTTTTGACTGCACATCAACTCACAGCAGCCGGAAACTGCCGTAGTGGCCATGCCCAATCACTTTGAGCCCATAACTTCATTGCACCGCCGGAGCGATGCAATGAGTATTAACAGATCCTGCTTCAGCCCCAGGCGGCAAAAGGTGTAGGATCATCGGTGCTGATCCATCTCCGGGGGGTTGGCACAAACTACTTCACGGTGAACGATGACCTGCTTTTGATGCGATGGCCATCATAGGAAATCACATTCAAGCGTACCTCATAGGTTCCCTTATTCAAGCTGGGCAAGCTGACCTGCATGGATTTTGGATCATTCTTGATAGGCTCTGCCTCACCGGTTGCAATCAGCTCACCGTGGGAATCTCTCACTTCGACCTTGCTCCAGCCGGCTTCCACCTTACCGGAAAACCACAGTTGCACGGCCTTGGGCGGCGCACTCAAAACTGCCTTGTCCTGGGGAATGGAACGCACCACACTGGCATGCGCGGCACTGAGCATCGGCCAGGCAAACAGTAAACTGACGAGTAAAACTGCGATCTTTTTGGATAAAGACATCACGTCCTCCTTTTGCTTCAATGAAAGTGAGCGGGTTCAGAATAAACAGCGCAAGCCAACATCACTTGAATTAAATCTACTGTATTCTGAATTCAACCAAAACGAGAATAAAAATTAGCGGAACAGCCGGTAGAAACCACCGTGCTATGGCGATAAAACGTCGGCCCATATCCGGCGGCGGTGGCCCCGTGCACGCCATTACTGCCTTCATGCCGGGGGCTCTGCATGCTCAGCGCTGCGGCCAGGAGCATAATCAGCAGAAAAACCAGGCTGTCGACCCGCAGCACCCGGAAAAAACGCCGGGCGGGGTCAGTGCCAACGGCACCCCCCGCCACAGCCGGGGACTCAATACCGGGCACAATCAGGAAACGATTCAGTGCACCTATACCCGCCATCAGCGCAACCAGGGCAAGCTTGGCGGACAAGGTCCAGCCATAACCGGTGGTCCACAATAGCTGCCAGCTGTCCAGACGGTGCCAGGCATTGATGAGGCCGGTCACTACCACAATCGCCAGCGCGGCACCCGCCAGGGTGGAAAACCGTGCCGCACTGATGGCAATGGCCGGACGCATCTCAGTGCTGCGCCTGAACAGCGGCCGCATCACGACAATATAGGCGATCACCGTGCCACCCCAGAAGCAGGCTGCCAGGATATGCAGGCTGTTGACCATATTATCGAAGGTCCAGACACCTTCGCTACCGGCATGCGTGGTGCTGCTGATGGCAATCGCAATGACAGCACCGGCCAGGACAAACCAGCCATAGGCGCGAGCATTAAAATTCCGCCGCGCCCAGACCCAGAGCATTAACAACACCAGCAAGGCAACGGCCCGCATCAACCAGAGGCTACCGAAGTGACTGTGGGTGATCACCTTCAGTGCATAGGGCCAGGCTTGAAAAAACGAGACATCCACCAGGTTTGCCGTGCGGAAGCCCAGCAGCAGCACGGTGGTCACCAGCAAGACGGCAAGGGTGACATCGACCAGGGCGCGCAGGCCATCGGTTAGCAGGCTGCGTTCACTGAGATCAGAGGTCAACCAGCCGCCCACGGCCCCACCCCCCATGAGGGCGGCCAGCACCAGGAAATCCAGGCCGATCGCACCAATCTCGAAAAGCGAAGCATGCATGGCTTACTGCACGGTGAATGAGGACGTGCTTCTGATGCGGTGGCCATCATAGGAGATCACATTCAGGCGCACTTCATAGGTTCCTTTAGTCAAGTTGGGCAGACCAACCTGAAGCGATTTGGGATCGTCACCGATAGGCTTTGCCTCACTGGTAATGATACGCTTGCCCCGGGCATTTCTTATGACCATTTTACTCCAACCAGCTTCTACCTTGCCGGAGAACCACAGTTGCTCTGCTTTGGGTGGCGCATTCAACACGGCATTGTTCTCAGGCATGGCGCGCACCACACTGGAATGAGCGGAACTGACCAAGGGCCAAACAAGCAGAAGGCTACTGACTAAGACAGCAATTTTCCTGGATATGGACATAACACCCTCCTTTTGCCTGATAGTGAATAGATCCTAAGCGTAAATATTACGTTTAGTTAATACTTCATATAATTTACCAGAAAGGCGACGTCTTTGCAAGCCAAACAGCCCCCTTTACAGTCATTTTGACAAGTACAGCCAGTTGCCCACGAGTAGCCATTGTGGATTACAATGGACGAAATTTTTCGGCATTCGGCAGGCAGATCAGAACGATGCTTCAAATAGAAACGGGCCCCGAACAGGGGACTATGCCCCAGGGCGAGGTCTACAGTATTTCCCGCCTCAATCAGGAGGCGCGCCAGTTGCTGGAAGGTAGCTTTCCGCTCATCTGGGTAGAAGGGGAAATCTCTAACCTGGCCCGGCCCGCCTCCGGCCATTGGTACTTGTCACTCAAGGATGAGTCGGCCCAGGTGCGCTGCGCCATGTTTCGCGGTCGCAACCGCCTGCTGCGTTTCACCCCGGAGAATGGCATGCAGGTACTGGCACGCGTCCGGGTCAGCCTTTACGAGGCCCGCGGTGACTACCAGCTGATCATCGAGCACCTGGAAGAAGCTGGCCATGGCGCCCTGCGCCGTGCCTACGAACTGCTCAAAGAGCGCCTGGCGGTGGAAGGCCTGTTCGCTGAGGCACATAAACTGAGCGTACCGACACTGCCCGAAAGAATCGGCGTCATCACCTCAGCCACCGGTGCTGCCATCCGGGATATCCTCAGCGTACTACAACGACGTTTTCCCGCTATCCCCGTCCTGATCTATCCGGTGCCGGTGCAAGGCGCACAGGCCGCCCCACTCATCGCTCGTATGATCACCCTGGCCGCCACGAGACGGGATTGCGATGTGCTGATTCTTGCCCGAGGTGGCGGCACCCTGGAAGACATGTGGGCCTTTAATGAAGAATGCGTGGCGCGGGCCATTTTTGACTGTGACATCCCCCTGGTTACCGGCATTGGCCATGAAATCGATTTCACCATCGCGGATTTCGCTGCTGATCTGCGTGCCCCCACACCCTCCGGCGCCGCGGAACTGATCAGCCCCGACCGGGAGGAGTGGCGCCAAAGCCTGGCGGCGGCCGCAAACCGCCTGCGGGCCAGCATCAGACAACAACTCTCACAGGAAAACCGCCGCCTGAGCTGGTTGCGCACCCGCTTGCAACAGCAACATCCCGGGCAACGCTTGCAGCAGCGGAGCCAGCGCCTGGATGAGCTGGAACAGCGCCTGGGTCGCGCCCTGGACAATGGGCTCAGACATCATCAGTCTCTGCTGCGGGAATACCGCGCCCGTCTTCAGCATTATAATCCGCTACAAGGCATTGCGCAGGAACAGGCGCACAGCCATCAGCTGCGACAGCGCCTGAAACAGGCCATCCGCCAACGGCTGGATCTTTCTACACAACGACTGCAGGGCCTGTGCCGGGCGCTGGATGCCATCAGTCCGCTGGCCACCCTGGGACGGGGTTATGCCATACTGAGCCGTCTACCCGAGCATGAGTTGCTGCATGATGCCCGCCAGGTGCAGCCGGGTGACCGTGTCGAAGCGCGTCTGGCACAAGGCCGGATCGTGGCGGACGTCATAGAAACCCACAGGAAATAAGCCATGAAAGCACGCTCTAGTACCCTGCTCCTCCTGTTGTTATGCAGTATCCCGTCCGCCTGGAGCCTGACGCTCCCCAAGGCCCGCCCGGTTCCCGGCGGTATCGCCATCATCAAACTTGCCAGCCATGAAAGCACGGCACCACAGGCCTACTATCTCGGACACCGGGTTATGGTACAAATGCACCGACAGCACTGGTACGCCGTGGTAGGCATCCCCCTCAGCACCAGGCCAGGCATCCATCACCTGCACTACCTGAACTCGCAGAGTAAGGACATCAGCATTCCCTTCACAGTGCATGACAAACACTACCGGACCCAGCGCATTACTATCCGGGATAAGCACAAGGTGGAGCCCGACGCCACTGAGCTACAACGCATCTTCCGCGAAAAAAAGCGCATGCTGGCCGCCTTCCGTACCTGGGACAACCGCACGGTGACACAGATTCCGCTGCTACAGCCCGTGGATGGCATCAAAACCAGCTCATTCGGACTGCGACGTTTCTTCAATGGTCTGCCGCGCAAGCCCCACAGTGGCATGGATATCGCCGCCCCCAAAGGTACCCCCGTCTTTGCGCCAGCAGATGGCGTGGTCATTAATACCGGCAATTACTTCTTCAATGGCAACTCCATCTTCATCGAACACGGCCAGGGACTGGTCACCATGTACTGCCACCTGCAGCATATCGATGTCAAACAGGGGCAGTCTGTTCGCCGTGGCCAGCGCATCGGCATCGTGGGCGCTACCGGCCGGGTAACCGGCCCCCATCTGCACTGGAGCGTCAGTCTTAACGACGCCCGGGTGGACCCGGCGCTGTTTCTACCCTAGCAGTAACTCAGTACCGCTCATGATGCGCATCCCCGGGCAAGGGCAGGATTAATCGCCCGTCTCCATTGTTCCTGAACAGCCCGCTGCTAAAGACAGAGTAATTCGCTAAGTTAAAATGTATTTTAAAGATGCTAGAATTCACTCATGTTATAAAAAACTTACTATCAGGAGACGGTAAATGTTTGCTTTCCTAAAGAAGATGTTCGGCAGCAGTGAAGTGAAAAAAAGTTTATATGATCGTATCGGCGGTGAAGCGGCTGTCAATGCAGCGGTCGATATCTTTTATCGCAAAGTACTTGCAGACAAGCGTATCAATAAATTCTTCGAAAATGTTGATATGGACAAGCAGGCAACAAAACAGAAAGCCTTCCTGACCATGGTCTTTGGCGGACCCAATAATTACTCTGGCGAAGACATGCGCAAAGGCCATGCTCATCTGGTGAAAACAGGATTGAACGATAGTCACTTTGACGCAGTTATGGAAAATCTTGGAGCCACGTTAACAGAGCTTAATGTTCCTGCTGAGTTGATCGCTGAAGCTGCGGCAATTGCAGAAAGTACGCGTAATGATGTCTTAGGCAAATAAAATCTAAACTCCTATTGGCTGGGTGTGGCGCAGGACAGTGCGCCCTTCTCAGGAGATCTACTGCGCCGAAGTACAGCAGAAGGGACCGGTCACCAGCACCTCACCGGTGACCGGATTGGGGCGAAAGGTGGTGCAGCCCTTGAGACCCTGGTCATAGGCATAGCGATAGATATCCTGGAAGGCCTCAAAAGCGAAATCCTCCGGAATATTGATGGTTTTGGAAATGGCATTGTCCACATAGGGTTGCACCGCCGCCTGCATCTGTATATGAGCTTTTGGCGATAATTCCCGGGCATTGATAAAGGCTGCCGGCAAGACGCTGCCCGGGTGCTCGGCATGCCACAGATGCCAGGCATAATCCTCTACCTCATGTTCACGGCAGGTACCATCTTCTTCCTGCACTCGGCGCCGGTAGCTGAAATCGAATACCGGCTCCAGGCCACTGGATATATTATTGGCCAGCAGGCTGATCGTACCGGTGGGCGCAATAGCGATCAGATGACTGTTGCGAATGCCGAATCGTTCAATACCGTCCCGGATATCCTCCGGCAGGTCTTTAATAAAAGGCGCCTGCAGATAACGCGCCTTGTCCAACCAGGGAAAAGCACCTTTCTCCCGAGCCAGACTGACCGAGGCGCGATAGGCGCCATGGCAAAGATGGCGCATCACCCGAGCGGCAAATTCCCGGGCATCATCACTGTCATACTTCAAGCCCAGCATGATCAGGGCATCGACCAGGCCGGTAATTCCCAGGCCGATGCGGCGCGTCCCTCGCGCCTGGCGTGCCTGGGCCGCCAGAGGAAAACGCGACAGCTCAATCACATTATCCAGCAGGCGCACAGCCAAGGGGACGACTTCATCCAGCGCCTGCCAACGAAACACCGCCCGCTCAGTCAGCGGGTGGTCGATGAAACGGGTCAGATTGATCGAGCCCAGATCGCAGGCCCCGTAGGGTGGAAGGGGGATCTCACCACAGGGGTTGGTGGCGCTGAGATGTTCACGGTAATAAAGATTATTGAAGTGATTGATGCGGTCGATGAACAACACGCCTGGCTCCGCATAGTTATAGTTGGCGCGCATCATGTCTTCCCACAATGCCCGCGCCGGCACCCTGTCGTAAATGCGGCAGGGGACCGGCCCGTCTTGTCCCGGCCAGTGCTGCAACACCGTTTCCTGCGCCCTGAAAACAGGGGATTCCCCTTGCAAAACGGGAAACACCAGGGGCCATTGCCGATCTTCGCGCACGGCGGCCATGAAATCATCGCTGACCTGCACCGACAGGTTGAAATGCTGCAAGACGCGACCATCCTGCTTGGCGTGAATGAAGCGTCCGATATCCGGATGGTCGCAGCGCAGCGTCGCCATCATCGCCCCGCGGCGGGCGCCGGTGGACAACAGCGTGGCGCACATGCTGTCCCAGATTCCCAAGAATGAGACCGGCCCGGAAGCCACTGTACCGACAGTCCGGGCCAGACTACCCCGGGGTCTCAGGGTAGAAAAATCATAACCCACGCCACCGCCCTGCTGTAGCGTCAATGCGCCTTCCCGCAATGCGCTAAAAATGCCTTCCATGGAATCATCGATCAGTCCCATGACAAAGCAGTTAAACAAAGTAACCTGGTGAGCTGTCCCTGCACCGGCCAGAATACGTCCTCCCGGGATAAATCGGAAAGCCTCCAGCAAGGCCAGAAAACGCTGCCGCCACCGGGCCTGGTCCTGCGCTTCTACCTCAGCCAGGGCAGTCGCTACCCGTTGCCAGCTATCAACAATATTGCGCTCGCCCTGATGGCCAGTCGGGCGATAGCGATATTTACTTTCCCAGATATGTTGTGAGACCGCGTTGTCGAAGTGGCTATCAGTCATGGCGCTGTATCCGCCGCCTACTTGCCCCGTTTTTTGGTATAGCGCTGCAGGCGCTTGCGTTGCTTCATCTGACGCGGGGTCAGGACATTTTTTCGGTCCTTATAGGGATTATCCCCCCCCTTGAATTCAATCCGGATTGGCGTCCCCGTCAATTCCAGCGCCGTGCGAAAATAATTTTCCAGATAGCGACGGTAAGCTGCCGGGACATCGGCAACTTGATTGCCGTGAATGACAATCACCGGTGGATTGAGCCCTCCCTGATGAGCATAGCGCAGCTTGATGCGCCGCCCCCGCACCAGCGGCGGCGGATGCCGCGTCACCGCATCCGTCAGCAGGCGGCTCAGACGGGGGGTTGCCATTTTCCGCGTACTGCTGGCATAGACGCTGTCCACTGCCCTGAAGAGGGCTCGCAGACCAGCGCCCCGCAGCGCTGAAATAAAATGTACGGCCGCATAGGGAATAAACACCAGCCGGCGTTCCACCTCCTGGCGGATTCTGCGCCGTTCATCACTGCCCGGGGCATCCCACTTGTTGACGGCGATCACCACCGCCTTGCCGCTATCCATCACCAGACCCAACAGGCGGGCATCCTGTTCGGCAATACCCTGCGCGGCATCCAGCACCAGAACGACCACTTGGGCACTGGCAATGGCCTGCAGCGTCTTGATCACGCTGAATTTCTCGATGGCCTCACTGATTCTGCTGCGGCGACGCACCCCGGCGGTATCGATGAGCGTGTAATCCTGATCGTGATGCCGGAACGGGATAAAAATACTGTCCCGGGTAGTACCCGGCTGATCAAAGGCCAGTACCCGCTCCTCGCCCAGCAGGCGATTGACCAGGGTGGATTTACCGACATTGGGACGTCCGACAATGGCGATCCTGATGCCACTAAGCTCCGCCGGCCCGGCTTCCTCAGCGGTCGCGGGAAGGCTGTCCAGCACCGCGGCCATCAATGTCGTGATGCAATGAAAATGGGCGGAGGAAATACAATAGTTGTCGCTGATGCCCAGGGACTGGAATTCCGCCCCGGCGAGATTTTTCTCCAGACCTTCCGTCTTGTTGATCACCAGCACCAGTGGCTTGCCATAGCGACGCAACTGTTCCACGATGGCCTGGTCAGCCGGCATCAGCCCCGTGCGCCCATCAACCAGCAAGAGCACGACATCGGATTCCTCCACTGCCAGCAAGGCCTGGGTCTCCATGAGATGATCCAGCTGCGCCTTCTCCCCGCTGAGGCCGCCGGTATCCACCACGATATAAGGCCGCTCGCCAACCTTGCCCAGCCCATACTGTCGATCACGCGTCAGCCCGGGCTGGTCGGCCACCAGGGCATCCCGGCTGCCGGTAAGGCAGTTGAACAGTGTGGATTTCCCCACATTTGGGCGGCCCACCAGGGCAATCACAGCTTTCATTTGAATACAATCTGCGGGGGCAGCAGAAATGGAACCCTGCGCCTCAGCGTTCCTCCACCTGCAATGCATACAGGGCGTTATGGCGGTCTTTCAGATAGATCATGTTATCGGCAACCAGCGGCGGCAGAGAGAATCCTGCCTTGCCGAATTTCTTATGGGCAATGATATGGCCATCCTGCCATGACAGCCAATAAACATCACCGGCATCATCGGCCAACATCGGCATTTTGTGGTAGACCGTCGTCCGAGTGATGATATGTCCCGCCAGACTGCTCTGTTTCCACAACACCGCACCACTACGACGATCCAGTGCCCACAGCTGATTCCTGTCATCGCTGACATAGACCTGATCCGGCGTCACCACCAGCCCGTGATAAGCAGAGATATCGCGTGACCACAGGATTCGCCCGCTGACAGCGGACATCGCCACCACGCGTCCGTGATAGGCCGCTGCAAAAATCACCCCTTTGCTGATCACCGGGGCACCATCGATATCCACGACCCTTTCCAGCTCGGAACGTCCGGCGGGAATAGCGACCGTCGTCTCCCAGATTACCTGTCCCTCACGCAGCGACAGCGCCACCATCTTGCCATTGGCCAGGCCCACGAAAACCCGTCCGTCGGCGATCAGCGGCGTGCTGGTCCCCCGCAGGGTCAGCGATGGCACACTGCTTTCATAGACCCATAAACGTTTACCACTGGCAGCGTTCAAACCGAATATGCGGCCATCGTTGACATGCACCACCACCACACCGTCACTGTAGACCGGCGGTGAGAGAATCTCACTGGACAAACGACTGCGCCAATCGGGTTTGCCAGTCGCGGCATCCAGCGCAATGACCTCTCCCTCGGAGGTACCCATCAATAGCAACCCACCGCCCAGACCCAGGCCGCCGGTCAGTGCATTGATATCACCGTGATGCTGACCAGCAGTAATCCCAAGCGCCCACAAACGCTGCCCGGTGGCCCGATCCATGGCGATGAGACGTCCTTGGATATCGGCAATGAACAGCCGCTGCTTATCCACCACCGGAGACATACCGGCCACAGGGTCCGGCAGCCCGCTTTGGGACTGGCGGTACCATAGAGACTGGATATGCAGCCTGGGCGTTACCTCTGCATCAGGTGCCGGCACGGTAGTTTGCGGCTGCACAGCGCAGCCTGCCAACCACAGGACCAGAACCAGGCCCAGGCAAGCGTGCAGGATGCTACGAAGTTTATAACTGCGTTTCACAAGTTGTCCGCCGGGAAAAGGCATCAGGCACCGGCGCCGTTCCCCAGTTCATCCAGTTTCATGCGCAACAGGTGGACATCGCCACCGGCTATACTGTTATCCAGCGCCTGCTGATAAGCCGTCCTGGCTGCAGCCCGGTCACCCATGCTCAGATAGGCATCACCCTTGATTTCTGCTGCCATGGCCTTAAACTGCGTATCGCTCACTGCAGCCAGGGTAGCCAAAGCCTGCTGGGTGTTACCACTAGCCAGCTGTACTCTGGCCAGCCGCAGACGGGCAATATCCCGGGTCTCGTCTTGCCCACCATGCTCAATCACCCACTGCAGACGTTCGCGGGCCGGCGGCAGTTCACCTGCCGCCACATGGACCCTGGCCAGCACCAGGGCGGACAGGGCGGCGTACGAGGTTCTGCTAAAAGTATCGATGATATAGGCGCCCCGTTTCATGACGGCTTCCTTGTTATCCTGCGCCATTTCCGTCAGCAGTTGTTCATACTCGGTGGAAGCGGATTCAGCCTGGACGCGCTGATAGTGAAACCAGTAGCGCCCTCCCAACACGGCTGTCAGGCTAATGACGACGCCAATGGTCAAGGCCCGGCCATTTTCTTTCCACCATTTTTTAAAGGCTTCTAACTGTTGATCTTCTGTTTCGTAGGCACTCACACATCGTCTCCTTTAACGCTTCATTTCAATCAGGCCGTTACCGCCGACAGATAATTCACCAGCTCGCTCTGTGCAAGCGTTTCCTGTGACCGTGCCTCCCGCAGGAACTTGACGGTCACTGCCGTCTGGGCGATCTCATCCTCACCCAGAATCAGGGCAATCCGTGCGGCGCTTTTATCCGCCTTCTTCAGTTGGCTCTTGAAACTACCGCCACTGCAATTTACCCGCAGGCGCAGTGCCGGCAGGCTGTCACGCAACTGTTCCGCCAACCGCATCCCTCGGGATAGCGCTGCCTCACCGGCCAACACGAGATAGGCATGGGGGGCATCCGGTACAACCGGGGAATCACCGCCCCCCTCCAGCAGCGCCAACAAACGTTCCATCCCCATGGCAAAACCGGCAGCCGGGGTCGGACGCCCGCCCAACTGTTCCACCAGGCCGTCATAACGACCGCCGGCGCAAACAGTCGCCTGCGCACCCAGGTGGTCACTGACCCATTCAAACACGGTTTTCTCATAATAATCCAGCCCGCGCACCAGCCGTGGGTTGACCCGGTAGGCAATACCGGCCTCATCCAGCAAAGTGCAGAGGCCGGAAAAATGTATCGCTGAAGCCTCATCGAGACAATCGGCCAGGCGAGGGGCCTCATCGATCAGCGCCTGCATGGCCGGATTTTTGCTATCCAGTATTCGCAGAGGATTAGTCTGCAGGCGTCGTTTACTGTCATCGTCCAGCTGCGCCTCCCTGGCGCTCATATATTGAACCAGGTGTTGCCGATAGGCGGCCCGCGCCGCCAGGGATCCCAGTGAATTAAGTTCCAGCCTCAGGCCCTGAACACCCAGCACCCGCCACAGGCGGGCAGTAAGCAGAATCAGTTCGGCATCCAGCTCCGGCCCTGCCATGCCATAGGTCTCTACGCCCAACTGAAAAAACTGACGATAACGGCCCTTCTGGGGGCGCTCATGGCGGAACATCGGACCGCCATACCAAAAACGCTGCACCTGGTTATGAATCAGACCATGCTCGATGCAGGCGCGCACGCAACCGGCGGTCCCTTCAGGGCGCAGCGTCAGCGGATCACCGTTAAGGTCCCTGAAACTATACATCTCCTTTTCGACGATATCGGTCACTTCCCCGATCGTGCGCACGAACAGTTCGGTCTTTTCCACCAACGGCATACGGATTTCTTCATAGCCATAGGCACCCGCCAGCCGCCGGAAAGTATCCTCCAGATACTGCCAGCGGGGCGTGTCCTGCGGCAAGATATCATGCATACCGCGTATTGCCTGAATACGACTAGCCAATGCTGCTTCCCTAACTCGTTAATTGATTGCTTAGCACTCTGTGCCACATCCGCACAGGCTGCTGCTGTCTTCCCGGGCTCAGGAGGATGAGCCCGCAGGTATTTTTGTTTCTTTTTTCACCGGGATCTCGGCAAGAGAGGAAAGCGCAGCCTGTTGCGATGATTCATCCGTCCTGTTTTGCAGATATTCCCGAATGGTCTTTTCCAGATCATCCAGTAATTGTTCATCACTGAGCTTGTGATCCGGTTTGCCATTGATATACAGCAGATTGGGCGATCCGCCGGTGAGACCGATATCGGCCTCGCGAGCCTCACCGGGACCATTGACCACACAGCCGATCACGGCCACATCCAGAGATTCGCGGATATCTTCCAGGCGCTGTTCCAGGGCGTTGACGGTGGCAATCACATCAAAACGCTGTCGCGAACAGGAGGGACAGGCGATCAGATTGATACCCCGACTGCGCAGATGCAGGCTTTTGAGAATATCAAAGCCTACCTTGATCTCCTCCACCGGGTCCGCCGCCAGAGAAACCCGCAGCGTATCGCCGATCCCCTCGGCCAACAGCATGCCTATGCCAATGGCGGATTTCACTGTCCCGGCGCGCAAACCGCCCGCCTCGGTGATCCCCAGGTGGAGTGGCTGCTCGATCTGCCCGGCCAGCTCCCGGTAAGCGGCCACCGTCATAAATATCTCCGAGGCCTTGAGGCTTACTTTGAAGTCCTGAAAATTCAGTCGATCCAGAATATCGATGTGCCGCAAGGCCGATTCCACCAATGCCGCAGGTGTCGGCTCACCGTATTTCTGCTGCAGATCCTTTTCCAGTGAGCCGGCATTGACACCGATACGGATGGGAATATGGTGATCCCGGGCGCTATCCACCACTGCCCGCACCCGGTCTTCGCGGCCGATGTTACCGGGATTGATGCGCAGACAGTCAGCCCCCAATTCGGCCACCCGCAGGGCAATCCGGTAATCGAAGTGAATATCTGCAACCAGTGGCACCGTCACCTGTCCGCGGATCGTCCCAAAGGCCTCCGCCGCATCCATGGAGGGCACGGAAACCCGCACGATGTCAGCACCGGCCTCCTGAAGCGCGCGGACCTGGGTAACCGTAGCCGCCACATCACAGGTTTCCGTATTGCTCATGCTCTGCACGGCAATCGGCGCATCCCCCCCCACAGGGACATCACCGATATGGATCAGGCGTGTCTGCCGCCGTATGATCTGATCATGATTTTTCATTGACATCATTCTTTAAGTGGCAACGGGCCTTTAGGCCCACCCAGACTGAAACGCGCGACATTCTTGCGATTGTAAGGCTGGTGATTATAGGGCTTGCCATTGTATTCGATCTGCACCGCCGGCGCATTCCCCAACAAAATGCTGAAAGGCGCCTTGCCCTACAATTCCTTGATTTCGCCCTGTTTGCCCAGGTTGAAAAACAGGCGCCGGCCATCCGCATCGCTGATCTCGACCCAGGAATCACCCGTGAACCGCAGACGAAGGTGATCTAGCGACGGGCTGGGCTGCACCGGCATCGCCGCAGGTGCTGCCGGTGCAGCCGGTAGTGATGTCCGGGCAGCCACCGGCTGCTCTGCCGAACGCGCTGGCTCAGGCGCCGGAACCACCGGGGCCCCCTCTATCGTGACATCCCCCCCGGCATCCCGGGAAGTCTGTGGGGAGGAGTTCGGTAGAGAGGTGGTTGATGGCACCAGGGGCGGCAGGGCTTCTCTATCTGACAGCAACCAGACGAGCAACAAAAGCAGCAAGCCACCGGCAGCCAGCATGACTGCCCAGCCAGCGTGATGGTTTCTGTGCCACGGCACAGGCGCCATACCCAGTTCGGGCTGCAGTGAAGGCGCTGCGATCTGTTGCGACTTGAGCATTGCCAGTAGTGGTGCAATGGGTATATCAAGCAATCGCGCATAACTGCGGATATAACCCGCAATAAAAATAGGGGCGGCAAATTGCCGGTAGTCATCCGCTTCCAGCGCGCTGATCTGCTCTGGCGTCAGATGCAGCTTGTCCGCCACGGCCTCCCGGCTCAGGCCAAGCTGTTGACGCCCTGCCCGCAGCACGCTGCCCGGTAGCGCAGGCTCATCCTCAACGGCTTCAATTTCGCTAACAATATTTGTCATTATCGCCCCTGAGAGGACAAACTACGCGCCTCTGCGGAATCAGGAAAGCGGCGACGCAAGCGCTGCGCATAATCCCTGGCTGCCGCCTGATTGCCCAGGCGACGTTCGATCCGCAAGGCCAGCCACAGGGATTGCCGGGAATGGGAGGCAACTTTCTCATAGCGTTGCAGGAAATCCTGGGCGTCGCGCAGGCGCCCGCTGTCAAAGCTCAGCTTCATCATCTGATACAGGCTGTTGGCCCTCAAGGGATTGAATTCCAGGGCACGGCGAAAATAGCTTGCCGCCTTCGTTGTATCTGAACTTCGCAGAGCGCATAAACCGGCATTTTCATAAGCTTCGCCCGGATGCTTGTAATCCGGCACCTGCAGTACCCGCAGAAAGCGTGCTTCCGCCTCCCGGTAGTGGCCCTGCTCGCAGAGGAAAACACCGTAATTATTCTCTATCGCGGCATTACCGGGTGCCAGCTTGATCGCCCGGGCAAAATGCTGCCCCGCCAGATCAGTGGAACCCAGACGATTGTATAACAGCGCAATATAGTGATGCGCACTGGCGAGCCGAGAATCCTGTTCCAGTGCACGCTTCAGTTTTCCCAGGGCCACCTGGTAATCACCCTGCTGCATATAACGAAGCCCCATCTCGGCATTGATCTCCGCAGGGGTGCGCGGCTGATTCAGGTCCCGGGCCTGGTGTGCACTGCAGGCCGTCAACATGACTGCCAGTAACAAATAGCGGACAAATGCGCTCATCCCGCTTCCTGGTGGCCACTATCAGGTGAAGCGGCATAACGCAGACTCCGGCTGGTGCGATCATGTACCCGGCCGACCAGTTGGCCACAGGCAGCATCAATATCATCACCCCGGGTTTTGCGAGTGACAGTCATGAGCCCGCCGGCAAGCAGTATCTCCCTGAAAGCATCAATATCCACCTGCCGGGAGGTCTGATACTCCACCCCGGGAAAAGGATTGAAAGGGATCAAATTGACCTTGCCGGGAATATCCCGTAGTAGTGCCAGCAGTGCCCGGGCATGTCCCCGGCTGTCATTGATTCCTGCCAGCATGACGTATTCAAAAGTGATCTTGCACCGCCCCTGGCCCGCCACATAACGGCGGCAGGCAGCCATCAGCTCGGCCAGGGGATACTTCCTGTTGAGTGGGACCAAACGATCACGCAGCGTGTCATTGGGCGCGTGCAGTGACACGGCCAGACTGACATTACAGACCGCCCGCAGCCGGTCCATGGCCGGCACCACACCGGCTGTGCTCAAGGTGACACGCCGCCTGGATAAGCCATAGGCATGGTCCTCCAGCATCAACGACAAGGCACGGGTGACCGGCTCGAAATTCAGCAGCGGTTCGCCCATGCCCATCATCACCACATTGCTGATGATCCGGCGTTCCTGAGTAAAGGCATTCAACTCCCGGTTGGCCACCCACAGTTGGGAGATGATTTCGGCGCTACTGAGATTACGATTAAAACCCTGACGCGCCGTCGAACAAAAGCTGCAGTTCAGCGCACAGCCCACCTGTGATGAGATACATAAAGTACCGCGGTCCGCTTCGGGAATGAAGACGCTCTCGATACAGTTACCATCTTCCAGCCGCAGCAACCACTTGCGGGTGCCATCGGCGGAATGCTGTTGAAAGGCGATTTCCGGCAAGGTGATCTGGCTGCTCTGGCTAAGGCTGTGCCGTAAGTCCTTACTGAGATTACTCATGGCATCAAAATCCGTGACGCCCTGCTGATGGATCCACTTGAGCAGCTGAGAGGCGCGAAAAGGCTTCTCACCCCGGGCAGCGAAAAAGGCCTCCAGAGACGGGCGATCGAAATTCAGCAGATTGGTTCTGGCCAAGATCAATCACCGAGTTCTGGGACAAAGCGCTTCCGCACTGAAAAAGTAATCGATTTCCGTCTTCGCGGTATCGGCGCCATCGGAACCATGCACGGCATTCTCCTCCACCGTCCGGGCAAATTCAGCCCGGATGGTACCGGGTGCGGCATCGCCCGGATTGGTCGCCCCCATCAGTTCGCGGTTGCGCGCAATGGCGGACTCACCTTCGAGCACCTGAACCATCACCGGCCCGGAAATCATAAACTCAACCAGATCATTGAAAAAAGGGCGTTCCTTGTGAACGGCGTAAAAACCTTCAGCCTGCTGGCGAGTGAGATGCAGCATCCTCGCGGCGACAATTTTCAGGCCGGCCCCTTCAAAAATTGTGTAGATTTTGCCGATAACATTTTTTGCCACGGCATCGGGCTTGATGATTGATAGGGTACGTTCGATCGCCATTGAGATACTCCGTTTGTCTTGAAAAGGCCGACCGGGGTGTACACCGCCTCCTCACTAGGGTGGAATGTGTAACCCGCCGGCATGAAACCGCGGAGCATTGTAACGTTTCGGGAGGCGGCTGGCAATGCCAGCCCTATTTAGCAGTCGCCCATAAGGCCGTGATTAATCAACTTTTTTCATCAATCCACGCCGCCTGAATGGCTTCGAGAATTTTTTCTCCACAATGCGTAGGCTCATCATCGAAATCGTGCAGCGCACAGACCCATTGGGCCAGATCCGTAAACAATACATACTGAGGATCCACCTCCGGATGCGTCTCATCCAGTGCAATGGCAATCTCCAAGGTATCTGTCCATTTCAGGCCCATGACACAGCTCCTAATCGTTTTCGGAAACCAGATTGATGGTGTACCTGGGGATTTCTATCACCAGATCCTCTTCATCGACAATCGCCTGGCAGCTCAGACGGGAATCGGGATCCAGCCCCCAGGCCTTGTCCAGCATATCGTCCTCCTCTTCCCCGGAGGGCTGGAGAGATTCCCCGCCCTCGCGCACATAGACATGGCAGGTAGTACAAGCGCAGGATTTTTCACAGGCATGCTCGATTTCAATGCCGTGTTGCAGGGCGGCATCGCAAATGCTGATGCCCGCCTCAACTTCGATCACCTCACCATCCGGACAAAGCTTTTCATGGGGTAAAAAAATCAGTCTTGGCATAATCCTGTATTCCGCAGTTCAACGGCCTGTCTACCTAAGAAAGCGCTGATCATCTTCATGCCGGACTTAGGTGATCGTCGCGAGGGGAAGCCATTTTGTACCCAAGGGGTATAACAAAGTTCATTTTTTGATCGTCTGAGGCGAATATTGAGTATATTTAACGAACAGGATCGAAACAATGGGCCAAAATGGCTTTTCCGCAGTAGATTCATCCTAAGTCCGACAGACTCCTAGGCGCCTGTAAACTCGTCAAGTCGGTGGCCGGACAGGGCCGTCCGGATACCGGCATCCATTCGCCGTGCGGCAAAATCAGCCGTCGCCTGGTCCAGTATCTCCAGGGCCTGTCTGATTGTCCGGGGGTCCTCCCCGGCACGGGCCTTTTCCAGTGCCGCCAGCGCTTCATCAATCACCCGGCGCTCATCCGACGACAACAGTCTGTCGCCATCCCGCGCCAGCGCCGCCACGACAGCTGCACTGTTACGGTCTGCATCCACCTGCAGCTCCCGCAGGCGCCGGACATCCACATCATCGCGCGCATGTGACTGGGAATCCCGCAGCATGCGTTCGATTTCGGCATCTGTCAGGCCATAGGCGGGTTTAATCTCCACATTGCCTTCCACACCGGTGCTCAGTTCCCTGGCGGAAACGTTCAGCAAACCATCTGCATCCACCTGGAAGCTCACCTGGATACGGGCCGCACCCGCCACCATGGGAGGGATGCCATGCAGTTCGAAGCGGGCCAGCGAGCGATTATCCGCCACCAGTTCGCGCTCCCCCTGCAGCACATGGATCACCATCGCGGTCTGACCATCCTTGAAGGTGGTAAATTCCTGCGCCCGGCTGACCGGGATGGTGGTATTGCGGGGAATCACCTTTTCCACCAGACCACCCATGGTTTCGATCCCCAGCGACAGCGGATTCACATCCAGCAACAGCATCTCATCATCAGGCTTGTTCCCCACCAGCATATCGGCCTGAATAGCGGCGCCGATGGCCACTACCCTGTCAGGGTCAATATCCACATGCGGTTCACAGGCAAAAAATTCGCCTACCAGTTCGCGCACCCGGGGTATCCTGGTGGAACCACCCACCATCACCACCTCGCAAATCTCCTCCCTGCCGACACCGGCATCCCGCAACACCCGGCGGCACGGCGCCAGGGTGCGCCGGATCAGTGGATCAATCAAGGTATTCAATGTTTCCCGGCTCAACGCGCCTTCCCAGCGGCTGCCATCGGGGCGCATCAGACTGAGATCGATGACCGCGGCGTCACTCAGGGCTTCCTTGGCCACCTTTGCCTGATCCATCACCCGTCGCTGCAGGGTCGTATCCACCTCGGCACCGATTCCCGCCTGCTGCAGTAACCACCGGGCAATAACCTGATCGAGATCATCACCACCCAGGGCCGAATCGCCGGCAGTGGCCAGCACCTCGAAGACGCCGCGACTAAAGCGGAGAATGGAAACATCAAAAGTTCCACCCCCCAGATCATAGATAGCATGCACCCCTTCCTCCGCACGGTCCAGACCATAGGCAACAGCTGCTGCAGTGGGTTCATTAAGCAGACGCATCACCTGCAACCCCGCCAATCGGGCGGCGTCCTTGGTGGCCTGGCGCTGGGCATCGTCAAAATAGGCTGGCACAGTGATCACCACACCATCCAGAGCACCGCCCAGTTGCTGTTCCGCACGCGCTCTGAGATCCCGAAGGATCTCTGCCGATATCTCCACCGGGCTCAGATCACCGGCCACTGTTCTGATCCGCGGCATACCACCTTCACCGGCAACCAATTCATAGGCATGCGTGTTATCCCCCTGCTGCACATCTTCCAGCCCGCGCCCCATGAAACGTTTGACCGAAGCAATGGTATTCAGCGGATCATCAAAGGCCCGCTCCAGGGCAGCACTACCGACCGTAGAATGATCGCCGTTGGAATAATGCACCACAGAAGGCAGCAGATGCCGCCCCTGCCCATCGGCCAGGGTGAGTTCTCTGCCCTCCACAACAGTGGCAACCAGGGAATTAGTGGTTCCCAGGTCAATACCCGCCGCTCGCTTATGGCCTTGCTGTGCCGGCGATGCGCTGCCGGTTTCCGAGATTTGTAATAGCGCCATGGTCTGTCAGCCGTCGTTGCCAGAGGGTCGTGTCGTCATCCGAGTTCTTCCGCCAGATCTAGCGCCTCATCCTGCAGTCGCTGGAGGAAGCGCATCTTATCATAAGTACCACGGGCCTCCTGCAGCGGACCCTGTGCACAGGCCAGTTGCTGCCGCAGTGCGGCCTGCAAGTTCTGCAGGCGGGTCGCAATATCCACCAGCAGGGCCTCCAGCTGCTCTCGTGGACCCTGCCCGGCGCGCAACCCGGCCAGGGTTTCTCGCAATGTCATCTGATCGCTCAAAAACGCCATATCAGTGCCGGCGGCGTTGTGGGCATTCAGATCCATACCCCAGAGTTCCAGCAAATAACGGGCACGCGCAACAGGATCACGCAGTGTCTGATAGGCCTCATTGATATGGGATGCCAGCTGCATGGACAAACGGCGTTCCTGGTCCGTAGCCTGACTATGGCGGTCGGGATGCGCCACATGCTGGAGCTCGCGGTAGCTCCGGCTCAGTTCATCACCATCAATATCATAGGCTGTGGGCAAACCGAACAGGGTGAAAAAATCCTGACTTAATGGCGACGCCATAGACCTGCTGCACTATACGTTAAAACTTTCTCCACAACCGCAGGAATCCTTGACGTTGGGATTGTTGAAACGAAAACCTTCATTGAGGCCTTCCTGGGTAAAATCAAGCTCGGTTCCATCCAGATAGACCAGACTCTTGGGGTCCACGGCCACTTTCACATCATGGTTCTCGAACACAATATCGTCGGCTTGAAGTTCATCAAAAACCTCCAGCACATAGGCCAGCCCTGAACATCCCGAGGTCTTCACGCCCAGTCGGATGCCGCCACCCTTCCCGCGTTTTTCCAGAAAACCTCGGATATGTTCAGCCGCTGATGGTGTCAAGCTAATGCGCACTCAAGTAAGCTCCAGGTACTCAGGTGTCGGATTTTTTCTGCTGATAATCGGCAATGGCTGCCTTGATGGTATCCTCCGCCAGTACCGAGCAATGTATCTTGACCGGCGGCAGCGCCAGTTCCTCGGCGATCTGGGTATTCTTGATCCGGGTTGCTTCCTCCAGACTCTTGCCCTTGACCCACTCGGTCAGCAGCGAGCTGGAAGCGATGGCGGAACCGCAGCCATAGGTTTTAAAACGGGCATCCTCGATGATGCCATTGTCATCGACCTTGATCTGCAGTCGCATGACATCGCCGCAAGCCGGCGCACCGACCATCCCGGTACCGATAGAGCAATCTTCCTTGTCAAAGGATCCCACATTGCGGGGATGTTCATAATGATCCAGTACTTTTGCGCTGTAAGCCATAATCTTTACTCCTCAATTAAGTTTGCGACCGCTATCGAAGCGCTCAATGGGCAGCCCACTGGACGGTTGACAGATCAATACCTTCTTTATACATATCCCATAGCGGTGACAGCTCTCGCAGTTTGGCCACCTTCTCACGCACTGTTGCGACGGTGTAATCGACATCCTCTTCTGTAGTAAAACGACCGATAGTGAAACGAATAGAGCTGTGTGCCAACTCATCATTTCTGCCCAGAGCACGCAACACATAGGAAGGCCCCAGACTGGATGATGTGCAGGCAGAACCCGAGGATACCGCCATATCCTTGAGCGCCATCAGCAGGGATTCGCCTTCAACATAATTGAAACTGATATTCAGATTGCCAGCCACATGATGCTCCAGGTCACCGTTAACATAGACCTCTTCGATATCTTTCAGGCCGTTCAGGAGGCGATTCCTCAGCCGCAGAATACGGGTGTTCTCTGCGTCCATTTCCTCTCTGGCGATACGGAAGGCTTCGCCCATGCCGACGATTTGATGGGTCGGCAAGGTACCCGAACGCATGCCGCGCTCATGTCCCCCGCCATGCATCTGAGCCTCGATGCGCACCCGTGGCTTACGACGCACATACAGTGCCCCGATCCCCTTGGGCCCATAGATCTTATGCGCAGAAAAAGACATCAGGTCGATCTTCATGCGCTGTAGATCAATGGTCTGCTTACCGGCACTCTGGGCGGCATCGCAGTGAAACAGTACACCCCGCTCGCGGCAGATCTCGCCAATGGCCTCAATATCCTGGACTACCCCGATTTCATTGTTGACGTGCATGATAGAAACCAGAACAGTGTCGTCACGAATCGTCTGCCTGAGTACTTCCAGATCCAGCAGACCGTCGGGCCGCGGGTTGAGATAGCTGACCTCAAAACCCTCCCTTTCCAGCTGACGGCAGGTATCCAGCACCGCCTTGTGCTCCGTCTTGCAGGTAATAATATGCTTGCCTTTTTTGCGATAAAAATGGGCCACACCCTTGATGGCGAGATTATCTGACTCGGTTGCCCCGGAGGTCCAGACGATCTCGCGGGGATCGGCATGGATTAGCGCCGCCACCTGCTTACGTGCTTCTTCTACCGCCGCTTCCGCCTTCCAGCCGAACACGTGTGAGCGAGAAGCCGGATTGCCGAAATCGCCTTCCATCGTCAAACAAGCCATCATTTTACGGGCAACCCGGGGGTCAACCGGCGTAGTCGCCGCGTAGTCAAGATAAATCGGGAGTTCTCTTGTTGCATCTCGTCACTTCTTTAATGTCAGTTTAAAAAACCATGATCCTGTCCAGCCCATCATGCGCCATCACTCACTTCAGATCGCCGCCTGGCAAGGAAAAGCCAGCGACTTCACAGCCTCGATCTGTCTTCGCAGCGTGTGCACCAGACAATCAATATCCGCTCTGCTGTTGCCCTCGCCCAGACTGATGCGCACGGCGCAGCGCGCCTGTTCCGGCGACACCCCCATGGCCAACAGTACATGGCTGGGGTCGGCGCTACCGCTGGAGCAACTGGAGCCACTGGACACTGCAATCCCTTCCTTGTCCAGCGCCATCACCAGCATTTCGCCATCCACTCCCGGCACCGCCAGACAGACTGTGTTTGGCAAGCGTGCGGCTTCCTCTGCGAATAACACCACTGACGGCAGTTGATGTAAACTGGCTTCCAGGTAATCCCGCAATGCCCTGAGCCGGAGAAGCCGGGCACTCAGCTGAGTCCGGGCAATCTCCGCAGCGGCGCCAAATCCAACGATTCCGGCGACATTTTCCGTTCCGGCGCGCAAGCCGCTTTCATGGCCGCCACCGTGAAGCTGCGCCTCCAGTGCCACTGTCTTATCCACGATCAGGGCACCCACGCCCTTGGGCCCATAGAGCTTGTGTGCTGACAGGCTCATCAACTGCACACCGCTGGCCCTGAAATCAACCTCGATTTTTCCTGCGGACTGAGCGGCATCAGTATGCATCATGGCATCAAAGCGTCGCGCGCAATCACTCAAAGCTGCAATATCCTGTAACACACCCGTTTCGTTGTTGGCCATCATGACGCTTAACATCCGCGCCCCTGCCAACAGCGCATTTTCCACTGCGCTCCGATCAACCTGGCCGCAGGCATCCACGGGCAGGAAGTATAGCGGATGCCCTCTTTGCCGTAGACTTTGCGCCGCTGCCAGCATGGACGCATGTTCACTGGCACTGATGGCGATCGCGGCCCGGTTATCTGCGGCGACCCAGCCCTTAATGGCCAGGTTATTGGCCTCGGTGGCCCCACTGGTGAAAATGATCTGCGCATGATGGGCGTTAACCAGCGCCGCCACCTGTTCGCGCGCCTGTTCAACGGCCGCCCGGGCACAACGTCCGGAAAAGTGAAGACTGGATGGATTGGCATACTGCCCACCCAAATAGGGCAACATGGCTTCCAGCACGCCTGTTGCCAGCGGCGTTGTCGCATTGTGATCCAGATAGACAGTCATTACTGCATCGACTGCGTGCCTAAGTCCACACGTCCAGCCTCTTTTCAGCGAGACTCCACAGCCACGGCAGCCACATAAGCCTGACCTTTCTGGCGGCTATCCTGGCGAACGCTGACTTCGCGCACTTCTCGACGTGTCACCAAATCTCCAAGACTAATACCATTCAGAAAATCGTAGATCTGGGCGCTTAGATCAGACCACAGCTCGTGCGTCAGGCAGGGCTCGTTATCCTGGCAATTGCCCAAACCGCCACAACGCCGGGCGTCAACCTGTTCATTGATGGCATCAATTACCGCCGCGATGGCAATTTCATTGGCATCACGGCTCAGACGATACCCACCTCCTGGACCCCGCGCGCTATCCACCAGATGCTGCCGCCGCAATTTGGCAAACAGCTGCTTCAGATAGGACAAGGAAATCCCCTGCCGCTGGGAAATATCAGCCAAAGGCACCGGCCCCTCCTGGGCATGAAGCGCCAGATCAAGCATCGCAGTTACTGCATAACGCCCTTTGGTCGTCAGTTTCATGATCGTTGTCTACCCTGTAAGTTAAACATATTGAGATAGTATTCTACATTTCCGAGTAAATTAGTCAACTATTATCCTCCATCCCTGTGCGTTCCACTCTCCTGCACCGCACCTATTTCCCTACTATTTTCCTCCTTTTTATCACTATGTTCAACAGAATCAATCTCATAGATATCCAACCCAGGCAACGGAGTTGCATCAATTTCCCCACCTATCTTATTGAATTCTTTCCTCATTTTTTCCATTTTTCCATCCATGGCGTGGATATGGTCAAGCAGGCAATTGACGGCCTGGGCCACTGGATCAGGCATATCGCTGGACCCACCGTAGGCATCGAAACCAATTTTTCTGGCAATCTCCTTGCGCCTTTTTTCTTCTGCTGTCCCGGCTATCGGCACGATGTGGCCCGGCACACCCACCACAGTAGCGCCGGCCGGCACATTTTTAACCACCACGGCATTGGAACCGATGCGTGCGCCCTCACTGATCACAATCGGCCCCAGCACCTTGGCGCCCGTGCCGATAATGACATTGTTTTTCAGGGTAGGATGACGCTTACCCTTCTCCCAGCTGGTCCCTCCCAGGGTAACACTGTGGTAGAGGGTGCAGTCATCTCCGATCTCCGCCGTCTCACCAATCACCACACCCATGCTATGATCGATAAAGAAACGTCGGCCTATCCGGGCTGCCGGGTGAATCTCCACCCCCGTCAGCAGACGCGCCACAGCTGAAACAAAACGCGCTAACCATTTCAACCGGTGGCTCCATAGAAAATGACTGCAACGATGGACCAGCAAGGCATGCACCCCCGGATATGTGGTCAGCACCTCCAGGAGGTTGCGTGCGGCCGGGTCCCGCTCAAAGACACAGCGGATATCCTCACGAATTTTCTCAAACATATTTTTTCCTGTGCATTCTCTTCATGCGTCTCTCACTTTATGATGTCGCCCACCGGCACGCGCGGCCTCCTGACCGTCACCCTGTGTAGCGATCTGTTTCTGCACAGCAGTCAGAATCCCACGCAGGATATTCATTTCATTGTTGTCTGGACTGAGCCGGTTGTAGAGACGACGCAGGCGACGCATCAGATGCCGGGGATTATCCGGATCCAGAAACTCGATCGCAACCAGTACCGCCTCCAGGTGGTGATAAAAACGCTCCATCTCATCCATGGTCACGGCACTCACCACCGGCGGACTTGTCTCAGAGCGGCCGGATAGCCCGGCAAGGCGTAATTCGTAGGCCATAATCTGCACCGCCGCGGCGATATTGCGAAGGAAAGTCTGCAACCGCCGGGATGGTCAGTTGAAAATGGCAGCGGTCCAGTTCACTATTGCTCAGCCCGGAGTGTTCCCGCCCGAACAACAGCGCAACGCAGCCCTGCCCACTGGCTGTCACCAGGCGTTGCGCACCACCGCAGGCATCAAGCACCGGCGCCCCGATTGTCCGGGGTCGATTACTGGCGCCAACCACCAGTTGGCAATCCTCCAGCGCCTCATCCAGGCTATCCACCAGCCGGGCACCCGACAGAATATCATCCGCACCAGAAGCCCGCTCCGTGGCCTCGGCGCTGGGAAAATATTTGGGGCGCACCAGACAAAGCCGAGTGAGCCCCATGGTTTTCATGGCACGCGCCGCCGCGCCGATATTCCCCGGGTGACTGGTTTCCACCAGTGTAATCTGAATATTGCTGATCATAACTGTTAACTTACAGGGGAGAACTAGCAAGTGACAAGCCGAAAAATCTGCTATCCTCGTCTTCACCTGGGGAAATTCTGATTGTCGTCATTCTGAGTAAAGCGCAGCGAGGCCAGGGGGCTCCACTATTTTTGTAGTGACAGAAGCCGCTGGACTCCGCCCTGCACTGGAATGAGAATATCAGAAGTTAATGCAGAAATTCCCTGAATACTAACGATAACCGAACCCTGTCACTGGCAGGCAATAGATCACTATGCATCCGATACTCACCATAGCAACCAATGCCGCCCGCCGGGCAGGCAATATCATCCTCCGCCACATGGACCAGGTCCAGGGACTCACCATCACCAGCAAGGGGAAAAATGACTTCGTCACCGAAGTCGACCGGCAGGCGGAAGCGGAAATCATCCAGGTGATCCGCAAGGCCTACCCTGATCATGGCATCCTGGCAGAAGAAGGCGGCCATCAACAAGGGGATGAATACCTGTGGATTATTGATCCTCTGGACGGAACCACCAATTTTCTTCACGGCTTCCCTCAATTCGCTGTTTCCATCGCCCTGAGTTGCAGAGGCATCATCAATCAGGCCGTGGTCTACGATCCCCTGCGTAATGAACTCTTTACCGCCTCCCGCGGCACCGGCGCCCTGTGTAACAGCAAACGCATGCGGGTCAGCAAGACCCGGGGACTGGACAGCGCGTTACTGGGCACCGGCTTCCCGTTCAAGCAACCACAACACCTGGACAGCTACCTGAGCATGTTTAAAAGCCTGCTGCCCCAAACCACCGGCATTCGCCGGGCCGGTGCCGCTGCACTCGACCTCGCCTATGTCGCAGCCGGCCGCCTGGACGGATTCTGGGAAATCGGCCTGCAACGTTGGGATATGGCCGCCGGCGCCTTGCTGATACAGGAAGCGGGCGGTATGGTCAGCGACTTCAGCGGCGGCAACACTTACCTGGACAACGGCAACATCGTCTGCGGTAATCCAAAAATATTCCAGGCTATCCTTAAGGATTTGCAAGCCCACCTGCCGGAGGAGCTTCAGTGTTGACCTGCATAGGCCGTGAAAAACTCACAGGCTATTGCAATTTTATGGCATTCGGGTAATTCTTTAAAAATATTCAGGACGCAGCGCGATGCCGTCCCGGGACAACTGAAAAACAACCAAGACAATCGACACGTGACTGAAAAAACACTGCCATTACTTATCGAACCGGAAGCGCTGGCCAGCCAGCTGGATCGGCATGACATCCTCATCGTTGACCTTTCCGATGCGCCACTTTACCAGCAGCAACATATCCCCGGTGCCGTGCGGCTGGAATATAGCCGCTTACTGGCCAATCGACCACCCGTCATGGGTCTACTACCTGCCGAGGAAGCGCTGGCCGAGGCCCTGGCCGCAATCGGTATGACCCCCGAAACCCATATCATTGCCTATGACAATGAAACCAACAACCGGGCCTGTCGCTTTCTCTGGACCCTGGATGTCATCGGCCATCGGCATTTTTCTCTGCTGAACGGCGGACTCAGTGCCTGGCTCAGGGAAGATTACCCGGTGGATGACCGCCTCCCGGACGTTGAGCCCAGCACCCTGTCCATCCGCTACAATGATGAACACCGGGCGGACAAGGCCTATATCCTCGCCCACCTTGACGATTCTGGCGTACTGATTCTCGATACCCGCTCGGCAGCCGAATACGCCGGCACCGACCGGCGCGCCCAGCGGGCCGGACACATCCCCCGCGCCATCAATATTGAATGGACGCAGGCCATCGACCGCCAGAACAATATGAAGTTCAAGCCTGCTGACCAGCTGCAGGCACTGTATTCTGACGCCGGCATCACGCCGGACAAGGAAGTCATCGTCCACTGCCAGACACATCAGCGTTCATCTCACACCTACATGGTGCTCAAGTCCCTGGGCTATACCCGACTCAAAGGCTATCCCGGTTCCTGGTCGGAATGGGGGAATGCGCCCGACACGCCCATTGAATAAGCCCGGTTGATGATGAAAGCCATCGCCACATCCCCCCGGGCAGCCCGGCACATGCCCATGATGCACAGGTGTTTCCCCATTGCTTAATAAGGATATTTTTAAGACCAACAGCATAAAAGCCACACTAAACGGCCAGTGACTTGCTCCCACCAGTTCCGGTCGGCGCCTTTTACAAACCATAATCCGCTTTGCGTTGGTACCAAATACGGACTATATTTGGTACGTTCTGGAATCAGATACGGCGGACACATCATGAAACTCAGCGAATCGGTCAAACCCATCAGCTACCTCAAAAGTCATACGGCCGAGGCCTTACGAGACGTCAACGAGGGCCAGCGGACCCTGGTGATCACCCAACACGGTGAAGCCAAAGCGGTTCTCCAGGATATCGCCAGCTACGAACAAACCCAGGAATCGCTGGCGCTACTCAAGATGCTGGCCCAGAGCTCCAAGTGCATTCGAGAGGGGCGTAGCAAGCCCGTCAAAACGGCCTTCGCGGATATCCGCAAACGCATCAAG